>Ga0265301_10000137_pt1 | contig 118402 bp, 154 predicted proteins | sample AusTroGonzalo_MG_2_FD_193488 | JGI IMG/M metagenome (GOLD analysis project Ga0265301, IMG submission 193488) | Bovine rumen microbial communities from tropical cattle in Woodstock, Queensland, Australia - Gonzalo_04 | ecosystem: Host-associated > Mammals > Digestive system > Stomach > Rumen ... | reverse complement strand
AGTAAAACTACTTGTTTCTTCTATACACATATGATATAATTATATGTGTAAAGAAGAGATAATTAGTATCTCAAAGAAAGAGAGGTCAGACGGAATGAAAGTTATATATTACCAAAAGAAAGATAGTCCAGTCTTATTTGAAGGAACTGAGACGGAATGCCGTGAATGGATTATCAGTCAAGCAAGTGAGCATATTAAATACACTGGGCGAGACGGAAAAGAACATATGTTAATTAGAGTTCTTGATGACCCAGACGGAAAAGCGTATGATGTCGGTCGTTGCTATATGTATCAAATCATAAGGTAGCGACCAGACGGAAAGTCAAAAGAAACGCTTTACAGCCATCTTCAAAAATGGTATAATATATATGTAAAGAAAAGGTGATAACTAAAAACTCTCACACCGACAAGAGAGAACGGCAGACGGAAACTGATAAAAACCACTTGAAAATCAAATCAAGTTATGCTATAATATCTATAACAAGATAAGGAAGGAGAAAAATTTATGGCAGAAAAATCTTGGACACCAAACGAAAATCAAGCAAAGTTCTTAGAGGTCTTAAAGGACTACCCAGACGGAGCAACTCTCAAAGACATTGAGATTGATAAGGGTATTAAGTTCGCAACAGGCACAATCAATAATGCTCATATGAGAGAATTGGTTGAAAGTGCAGACGGAGAAATCGTTTACGAACAATTCTATCGTGGCACAAAAGTTGGCGAAAGAAAAGTCCCAGCAAAAACCTATCGCTTAAAATAACTAAGGGCAGACGGAACGGGGCAACCCGTTCCCCCATTAGACAGGGCAGACGGAGTTCTTCTCTCTTACCTTCATCTACCTTGTCTAATGGGAACACCCAGACGGTTCGCTGCGAGCCACAACGGCAGACGGGATTATCGTAATCATTGTTCCACGTGAGTGAAAACGGGCTACACTTTGCTGGCTTTGTAAAGAAACCAGATGAGTTTAGGAATTTGTAGAATAAGAAGACCTCCGACCGCCAGACGGATAATCTGGGGAGTATAAGCATAACCTGACCTAGGATAGCGGTTATGCTCCACTGACGGAAATATTTGGTTTCTATATGCGAGTTGTTAGTTAAACGACTTTCTTCCAAACAAAAAGAAGGTTTGTAATCTGAACTATCATTCCCTGGTAGACGGAATGAAAAAGTCTACCACTTATTTAAGAGTTCCGTTTAACCACAATGTAAAGTATCGAATTGCGTAGCAGACGGAAAAATACGGATAAGACCTAAGATGTGGGTCGCAAAATCGGTATCTATGTAGCCCAAGAACTAGTCGGGCAGACGGAAACGGCAGAGTAATGAGTGAGTGAAACGCGTAATCACCGGCACAGACGGAATTCTTAAATAGGTATTGTATTTAATACTTAGATATGATATAATTATATCATCAAAAGGGAAAGGTTAATTCAACACACCGCTGTCCCTCAAAAACAGAAAAGGAAATAGAATAGAACGGTCAGTTCGTGGGTGATTGCGACCTATGGTTAATCCTGTATAAACCAAGCCCTCTCCGATATTGGCAGACGGAAATAAACTGCTGTTCCCTGGCAGACGGAACTTAAAGTCTGCCTCTTGTAATCAGTAGTTGATTATGTTATAATATATGTATCAAAGGAAGGAAGGAAAAATGCGATTATTAGTACTTGATACCGAAACCCTTGGAGTATTTGACCCATCAGTTTACGATTTAGGTTATCTCATCTATGATGACGCAGACGGAATTATTAAAACCCGTGATTACATCACTAGTGAAATCTTTGATGATGAACGCAAAATGAAAACTGCTTACTATGCCGACAAGTTGCCTATCTATCACAAGAGATTAGCAGACGGATATTGTAAGAAAATTAAGTGGGCGTATGCGTTGCGTATGTTAAAGAGAGATATGAATAAATATAAGGTAGACGGAATTTACGCTTATAACTCTCGCTTTGATACTCGTGCTATCGCCAAGACTTGCGAAAAACTTGGGATTAAGAGTAATCCTACCGCAGACGGAATTAAAGATATTTGGAAAGGATTAACCGACCCACATATCACCTCTACAAAAGAGTATAAGGAATTCTGCAGACGGAATGGGTTTATGACCAAGCACAAGAAACCAAGACCACAAGCGAAAGCCGAAACGGTATTTAGATATCTCACTGGGCAGACGGATTACACCGAAGAACACACAGCCCTTGAAGATAGCAAAATAGAATTGGCGATATTGTTGAAGGCATTGGCTCTGGCCAGTGCCTAAGAAACGGGCAGACGGAAGTCTGCTCTTTTTCGCAGACGGAAAGTCCGTCTGCTTGCAGACGGAACGGGGTTTGTCAAGTATTTTTTCACTAAAGCAGCATGAAAGCGCTTTCATCTTGACAAATCTTATTTCGCGTTTCTAAAAAATTTTTGGGTTTGCGAAATAAAAATGTAAACGTTTTCATCTTGACAAATAAATTATATCAAAATTAAAATGATATTTTGATATAAAATGTAAGCGCTTTCTACTTGACTTCCGGCCCAAAATGTGCTTCGGGGAAGGGGCCCCGAAGGGGTCACCAGACGGAATGTAAGCGCTTACAAGCAGCAGGATGTAAGCGGTTTCAACTTGACAAATAAAAAGTTAGAATTGATCGAAACTTTTTCATTTGGGTCTTGTAATAGTGAAAGTTTAGGCGTATAATTATATATGTAAGGTAAGGGAAAGGAGTTAAAAATTAAATAAAAAGTTAGTTAAAAACTACTTGACCTCAACCCGAAAAAATGATATAATATATATATAAAGAAGGAGAAAAGAAATTATGTCTAAAGAAATCAAAATCAAAATGAACCCAATTCGTGAGAAAGTCCTTGCTGTCCTTAAGGAAGCAGACGGAGAAATGACCCTCGCAGAAATCAGCAACGCCGCAGGTGTCGAAGTCAAAACCGGCACAACCAACGCTATGCTCGCTGCTGGACTTATCAAGAAAGTCGGCACCAAGAAAGTCGCTAAGACTGTCTATGTCGAAGTCGCTACCTACGCTATCGGTGAATAACCGATAGCCCTACGGCAGACGGAATAACCAAGTTGCTCGATCGAGCAACTTTTTTCGCGTGCTAATGTAAGCGCTTACAAATACCAGACGGAAAGCAGACGGATGTAAGCGCTTTCATATTGACTAAGTCAAAAAGATATGTTATAATAAATTGGAACTTATTTTTTAGGCCGATCCGATCGTGGGTCGTCTTGCTACTTCTGTGCATTTTTTGCACATAAGGTCCACTAGTGCAAAAGCAGCAGGAGAAACTGCAAATTATGTTGACCAAGTCAAAAAGCTATAGTATAATTATAGTATAAGAAAAGAAAGATAATAAGTTATTACTTAATCAAAAAGATTTGGAACTAAGTTGAAAAACTTATTGACCAGGTCAAAAAGATATGGTATAATTATATTATCAAAAAAGAAGAAAGGAAAAATTAAAAATGGAAAAACAATGGTCAATGAATGAAACCCAAACTGCCTTCTGTAAGGCATTAAAGGACAACGGTGGAAAGGCAACCTTATTTGAATTAAACTACTTCAAAGGTTTTAACTTCAAGTCTGGTTCAGTCAATACCTTAATCAAGAAAGGTATCGTCAAGGCTGATGAGGAAGTCGAATACGCTTGTGATGTAATCTACAACGGCGTTAAAGTCGGCTCCGTCAAGAAATCCGCCAAGGTCTATGAATTAGTCAGCAATGACTAATTCTCCTTGACTTAACGGGAAAACAAGAGTATAATTATTATATAAGGACAAAGATAAAAGTCTTAAAAACTCTAGCCCAAATGCGGGGCCAACGGAACCAGACCGTCATACTGGGACACGCGAAAGCGACAACCTGAGCACGTCTGTAAACTACTCACATCCTTAGATTAGTGAAATAATCCAACAAATAAAATCCAGTGGAACAGCTCCCTGCTAGGCGTATACTCCACTCTAAAAAACAAAGAAGATAGCCGTAAGGCCCACGTCACGGGCCACTCCTTCCAACGATATGGCCTCCCTCAGCAGGGTCGCGGTGGACTCGAAAAATGTACGAGTCTGGTAGATACAGAGCATCTATTGGGTGCAACTCCCACCGAGGTCTCATAACTCCCATCCAGCAGTAACCAGGTGAGAAAGCGAAAGCCGTCGAAACGGGAATCGATCTGCTGGCGGACGTTTGGTAATCCGTACAAGGTACCCAGCAGGCTGATGGCCTGCAACCCTTAGGCTAACTGATGGGGTATAGTATGTTAGTCTCCTAAGCAGTGATGGAGCAAGCAAGGCTGCCGCGCCAGACCGTGTCGAGTGTCTGGGCTTGGAAACGTTATCCATTCAGTGGTACGATACCGGGCATTGTGCCGTACGAAAGCAGTACCACATGGGGTCTATGGACCTGCGGTCGGGACGGCTGCGAGGGGTACAACCTCCATAAAAACGGGACGTCCTGGTGCCGGCATCTATCCGGCAAAGGGTTTAAGGAGCTAAACGCCCGATTATTATCAAAGCATACCAACGGGTCGAGGGAATATGTCGGCCAGAGACTACACTCTCATCATTGTAGAAAACAACTAATTAACAGCAGTGGGCTGGAACCCAATGACCGGCAGTCACAAGACCGGGGCAACGTACCTGAGAACGAAGTTCGCCGAGCACGGGCTTAAACTCCCCGAAGCGAGAGGCAGACGGGTAATCTGCAACTCTTCCCCACTGTGATGCGAGCTGGGGCCGGCAGGACCGGGGACGCTACGCTTTACCAGACAATTTGTCTAAAGCAAGTTGAGGAGCCGATGGCTGAGAATAGGATAACTCCGATGGCGAGTGTTAGTGCCTAGAAAACTAACCGTGTAGCAACGACCTGTGACGACAAAATCGTCTAGGGTCGACGATGTGCTGACGACACCTGTGGACTCGGGCGTAGTACTCCTTGCTGGTGGTTGCGGTGAAACCAGAAGTGTGTGGCACACTGTAAAGCCGCCGGGTAGTAACGATACACGACTTGACTATGTCTCAAGAGGAGACAACCGAGTGAGTAGGGAAACACTCGTTAAAAAAACCTCATCGGTCAGTGGGGTGTACCACATTAAACTGCGCTTCGAGCAGACTCGTAAAATCCAGGAGTCGACCTCCTGGAGGCACCTGATGGTTGAGTAAGACGCTGGGGAGTTGACCGCCCTGGATTCAGCTAGTGAGACCGGAGCAGGGTTACGACAAGAAACCCTAAGAAAGCGGCACCGGTGGCAAACGTTACAGCCAGTCGTTGGCTACTATCGTATAGTAGAAGTCCTGTTACGGCAATAACGGGCAACCTCCTTGCCGGGAGGTAGCGCATAATTACCCTAGCTCTCGGGTATGAGAAATGAGCATTAGATCGCGTAGCACTCCAAATGGAGTGCTTTTTGTTTATAAAAATTATTCCGTCTGGTATTATACCACATCGCAGGCACTTTGTAAATATAATTTTAACTAAAATTATTTTATGCGACTTTCGTCGATTTATTCGACATAAGTCCGGTTGAACCGCATCTTCCCTTTAGACGTCCTAATAGCAGGAGTAATCTAAAAAACTATTGACAAACCCAGAAGCTGGGTGTAATATATTTATATAAAATAAAAGGAGGAAAATATTATGGCGGACAAGCAAACAATCCATATTAAAGTCGATCCGGCCAAGGTTCGTAATGAATTTCATTTCAACATACAAAAACGAAACCGTATGAATATTTTCCGCGACCGCACTAAATATACCCGCAAGCGTAAACACCGTAATCAGGAGGACTAATATGGAGAAAGTCATTTGTTCAGCAATTAAGTTCCACCGTCTTGACGATATGGACGCCTGGTGTATTTACACTGGAAAACGCCATTGTGACGCATTACGCCGCATGTATTTAGACGGCATCAAATACGATAAGGTGACCGCAGTAGAAGGATTTGTCACTAACCGTGATAGGTTCGTAAGCCGCTATGAGGCCGCGGTCATCGCCAAGCAGGCAAACCAAATAATCAGTGATGACTTTAATGGAACCTGCCTCTACTCTGAAGATGTTTGGTAGAGGATAATTTTTCCAACTAGCTAAAAAACTTCTTGAATACTTGGGAGTTATGTAGTATAATTATATATATAAGTTAAGAAGGAGATTATTATTATGGACAATTCACTATCAATTTATCTTAAAGAAATTGGAAGTTATAGATTACTTACAGCAAAAGAGGAACTCGAGCTTGGTCGCCGCATCAAAGATGAGAACGATGAAGATGCTCGTCAGTTAATGATTAAGCACAACCTTAGACTCGTTGTATCAATAGCTAAGCCTTTCAAAAATTCATATAACAATATGAGCTTAGAAGACTTAATCGCTGAAGGTACTACTGGACTCATTACCGCAGTAGAAAAGTATGACTACACACTTGGCTACAGATTCTCAACCTGCGCAGTTCCTTGGATTAAACAAGCTATCACAAAATCCATAATTGATAAAAGCAGACCTATCCGTATCCCTGCTCATATCGTTCAAAAGTTTAATCAAGAAAGAAAAGCTCGTGAAGAACTCACAGCTGACCTCTGCAGAGAACCAAGCTCCGAAGAAGTCGCTAAGAAACTTGGTATGGATATCAAGGACTATAATGACTTGATGAGCTGGAAGCAAAACACAGTCAGCCTCTCAACACCTATTAACGATGAAGAGGACAACACCCTTGAAGACTTATGTGAGGACACACATACCGAAACACCAACCGAGTATGTGGAAAGAAACGCTCAACACGAACTCGCTATGAAGATTATCGGCAGTCTCGATGACCGCACCAAGAAAATCTTCAAACTTAGATTTGGACTTGGAGAACCAGGTGATCCGCAAATGTATTTCGAGGAGCACACTCTTGAGGAAATCGGCGGGCTACTTACTCCAACCCTTACCAGAGAGCGCGTCAGACAAATCCTTGTAAAAGCCTGTCAGGACCTCAAGCTCCAGTTCGGAGATAAACTACCAATGTAAAAGAATCCACTTGGATTCTTTTTTTATTTGAAAATAAATCCACAAAATTTTGTTGTTCCAATTTATTATACCATATCTTTTTCGGATTATACAAGCTATTTTTGATTAAAGTGCGCATCTTTTTCACTGAAACCGCATAGTCTCTTTAGAAATCCCATAGTTTTTATATAAAATCCTATATAATGTCGCATAAAAAAGCAATAATTATACAGTTTTTTATATAATTCTACTGAAAAATATGACAATTTGGCATAAAAAATTCAAAAATTAAACGTTTTTCTTAAGAAATCCACGTAATATAAACGCTAGAAGCTACAAATTCAATAAAATCGCGGGCGGCATTTCTTCTGACTTTGACCGCAGCAAGGACACAAAGTGTCCGCGCAGTTCTTTAGACATCCCATATTCCCTTTAGAAATCCCTATAACCGTGAAGAAAAATGAGCCTCATTCAACTAATCCCAATAGTAAAAAGAATGCGGTTTACATAGAAAAAATCCTTGCCAATCCTTTAGTTATTCCCTATACTACTATGAGGGAAAGTATACAATCGACTCTCTCGGCTCGGGAAATCGTGCTAAGCCGTTGGCATAGAACGCACGATTTAGAAGGATACACAATACACACGTTATGACGATAAGAGAACTTAAACATTTAGCAAGAACCTTGAAAAAGGCTAACATCACTATAAATGGAGAACCACTAAAGGTGAACATACAGGTTAATCAGGATAACGAAGTAACCCTTGATTTTTCAACCTCTCGTGAGCGTAGGCCTCAAGCCGGAGCGAACGAGTTAATGGAAAGAAACAATAGTAAAGAAGAAAAGTAATTACGCACGTTAGTGGGACGCACGTTACGATAAACGAGTGAAACGAGTTATCGGGATTGGAATTGAGCTTTTGGGAAATCTAAAGGAAAGTTGCGGTTTTTCAAGGTCAATGAGCTTCATAGAGAACTTGGGCTACCTATGATAAGGGGCAAGCCCCTTAACCCCAACATTCGCATCTAAAGATGCTCATCTCTCGCTGCGCTCGAAAAAGATAATTTCTTTATCACAAGTTAATTGAGATATAAAACTACTAAATCAAAAATCATTATCGGGAAGATAAAAATGTTCTCTATTATATTATGATAAGTGACACAGTTATTCCCCACTTTTATCTTAAAAATCTTGACAGTACCATTTAACTACCCTATACTACCAATATGACTACAAATTGAAATCAAGTAATACCACTAACTGAGGATATGTTTGAACTCAGCCCATCAGGAGATATGAAACATAATGAGAATCTTTACTATACTTGCGGGTTTATTAGGAATATATCCCCTCAGGTGTTGATTGATTTTGATATGAATTATATCTATTATTTAACTACCCAGAAGAACGATAAGGAGATGCGCTCTTATTTTGGTATTGACCGAAAGACATACAGGGGAATAAGGGATATACATCGGGAAGTGCGGTTTTTCGAAGGTTTTGTGGTATTGATGCCGTTTGAGGTTTGGGACAAGCTTTATGAGGTTGTAAAAAGTAGGTCGACGCGAGAGAAGAAAACGATCGTGCGCTTATACCTTTACCTCTATTATTGGGCGATGCGCAATTTAGGTTCATATACGCACGCAAGGATGAGTATAGCATTAAAGTTAATGATGAATAAGGATAGCATATCGGAAGATACTGATTACTTGGAGAGTTGCGGTTTACTACGCAAGGGTGATTATAGTGTCCTGGATAGTTGCCGAAGAGCAAGAACTTACTTTATACCTGAAGAATTGTGGAGTGATCGTTGCCGACACGAAGTTGAAAAGGCGTCGATGCGGACGAAAAATAAATAACCAATCTTGGAAATCTTGAAAAGTTTCTTGACAGACCTCAAAGATTAGCATATAATAAAGTATTAAAGGTAATCAAATAATATTGTCTAAGGCCACGACAGTATACGCGGGATTGCCCCAAGCCATCAATGGTCAGCCTTCAAGTGGCGATGGCGTTTCAACCAATGACCAGTCTTATTATAAGAAAAGGAAAAAATTACAATGGCAAAAGCAACAGAACTCGTTTACACAGAAAACGAAATGGCAGCTCTTGAAGTCCTCCGTTCAAATAGAGGAACACCATTATCAGCTGCACAATTAGGAATTAAACCAGCAGTCTTAACCTCAATCAGCAAAAAAGCTGACAAATTCCCAGGTGAAGGCGTTGTTATCCACAAAGAAGACAGAGAAGATGTCTGCCCAACATGTGGAAGTAAGCACTCTTACAAAGTCTACTTCATTGACTAATTAAGAAATAATTCCACTCATAAATAAAATCCATCTTATCAAAAGGTGGATTTTTTATTACCTAATTCTTGATTTATCTGTCCAACCTGTGTATAATAAGGTATGAAATGTGGAATATATAAAATTACAAACCTAATCAACGGAAAGATTTATATCGGTCAATCTATTCATATCGAAACAAGATGGCAAGAAGAATTTAATGAGGCTTTCTATGAAAATAGGCCTGCTTATAATAGACCATTAAGTGTAGATATTAGAGAATATGGTTGGAATAATTTTTCAAAAGAAGTAATTGAAGAATGCGATGAAAAGTTCTTAAATAATAGAGAAGAATATTGGATTTTATATTACAATTCTCTTCAACCAAACGGATATAATACTGCGTTAATTAGTGCTCAAAAGTTTGAAAGAATAACTGATAAATTATTTGATAAAGGCGAGGAAGTTCGCAATCTAATTAAAAATACAAATTTGAGTTTAACAGAGATTGCTAAACAATTCGATGTAGGATTAAGCACAGTAGAAGATATTAACCAAGGTAGAACTTGGACCGATCCGAAAGAAACTTACCCATTAAGAGTGAGCAATAAAAGACAAGGTGTAGCACAATTTACCTTAGGTGGAGAATTGGTTAAGGAATATACAAGCATTGCGGCCGCAGCCCGCGAAACAGGCATTGATAATAGTTCTATTACAAAGGTTTGTAATGGTAAAAGAAATCAAGCCGGTGGATATAGATGGGCAAGAATTGACTAATTAAGTAGAACTGATAAGTTATATAAAAACCATCTCTATGAGGTGGATTTTTTAATAAAAATTACGAAAATTGCTTGCCCATTCAAAATAAAACTATTATAATTATTTGTTAGGTATAAAAGATATTTGGATAGATAAGATACTTTATTGTTTTGATAGGAGATGTAAATGGAAAACAATTTTAGTTCTTTTTTAAGAGAAGTAGAACAAACAGAGTTTGAAACAAATACCACAGCAACAGGTGCTAACACAATTCAACAATCACAAAGAAATATCCTTCGTAAGAGAGGTGTCGCCGCATTCAAACAAGACCTCATTGATATGTATGGGGATGAATTTGATGTTGTCGAAACTAAGGATGGTATCGTCATCGTAGCAGAGAATGAACCAGGCGATTTTAGTTTTAGTTGAGAAATTAAGACAACTATTAAGAGTATTGACTACGACCCATTCATTGAAGCCTCAACCTTTGACGAAGAAAATGCCGAAAAAGAAGCCAAGAAAAAAGCAAAGGCAGAAGAAAAGGCAAAGAAACAAGCAGAGATTGAAGAAAAACGCCAAAGAAAATTAGCCGAACTTGAAGCAAAGAAAAACTTACTTAACTAAAAGGACTTACATAGTCCTTTTTATTTGGAATGAGCAACAGGAGTGCTAAAGAGAAGTTGCGGGTTTTCAATCAAAAAAGTTTGCTTAAGCTAAAAAGATATACTATAATTAAATAACATAATAAGGAGGACTTACAATATGTCCAAAGCAATTAGAATGACCCGCAGTGAATTAGTGTGGGAAACAAGAGTAAATGAATTCGGTGAGGAAGACTGGAAGAAAACAGTTGAATGGTTAAAATCTTTCACAGAGAAAGAAGCCACTACAAGTTGGGCAAGAGACCACATCGCAATTTATAACGCAGTTAAAGATTTAACTTGGGAACAAGTTTATGAAGACTATAAGAAATGGGATAGAGGCGATGATGAAACCATTAGCTATGAACTCATTAGCGAAGGTTATGGCTGGAATGAAACTCACGATAGTTGGATTAGAAAGCCAGAAGAAGATAAACCTTATAAACAATATCTTGGCGACTTCATCCACGAAATGATACAAGAAGACAACTATAATGCGGACGTCGAAGGCTATGATTATGCTGACGACTACAATGAGGATGTCGAATTCCTTGAGGACTAATTATGAGTAAGGCTGATAGCTGGACGCTAATTATATTAGCGGGGTTACTGGTCTTAGCAATTTGTTTGTTAATATACTATATATTCTTCAAGACACCATGGGATACAGGCGAGTTCACCGTTGAAAGCGGAGAAACAAACCCTTACCTTGAACAAATAGGTAAGTTTAGAGATGTATTCGTAAAGCATTTAATTACGGCTTTCGGTGTTGTTTGGTATTGTAAAGAAGAAGAACTACATATTGGGGTTCAAGCTTCGGATTGGGATAGCCATATCATTACCTTGATTTATAAAAATCATATGGTTAGATGTTATGTGAATTGGAAGAAAAAGAAAGCGCGCATCGCTTATACATTTCAATCATCAAGTTTAACACAGACAAAAAGCAAAACTTTTCGCTTAAAAAACAACTCCGCGAACTATGAAGCAATACAGAAATGGGGTATGAGAAACTTTATTGATGTATTATTGGGAGATACATATAGCATAGATGATTTGGTAACCGAAAGTGTTGGCGACGCAAAAGCGATTTTGAACGATAAAGAAAAAGGCGAGCGCGAGTTTAAGAAAATGCTCGTTGAGGTATGGGAAAATTACATTATTCATAAGAAAAGAGATGAAATAAAAAATGACCTCGAAAACTTCAAAAAATTGACCGCCTACATCTCACGATATTGTCCAAAAGAATTAGATGAATATATTGCCGAACACAATAAGGTAAGTAAATAATATGTAAAAAAGGCTTGCATAAGCCTTTTTCTTATGCTATAATTATTATATAGAAAGGTAGAGGTATGAAACGAGCAGATTTAGAAAAGTTGATGAAGGAAAAGAAAATCGAGCAAATTGATTTAGTCCTTCGTGAAACTGATAAACTTGGTATCTATTGCCGATTAGTTGGTGGTAAGTTGAAAGATTATACTAACCACGTGATTGACCGCAAGATAGATATTTGGGGATACCTCTATTGGAAAGACGGCAAAGCAGAAAGGAGAGCATTCAAATGAAATATGTATTTGTGTCCGATATTCACGGAAAGTTTGATTTGTTAATTGAAGCACTTAATGGTGTTGATTTTGATAAGGAAAAAGATACACTCGTCAGTGTGGGCGATCCTTTCGACAGAGGTCCGGCAAGCAAAGAAGTCTTGGATTATCTTTTAAGTTGCCCTAACAGAATACTCATCTGGGGAAACCACGACGCGAGATTAAGACAATTAGTTTTCGGTTTAGATTACATATCAGGAGCTGATATTCAAAATGGCGTTCCAGAGACTTTGGAGTCTTTTACACATATGAGTAAGAAAACAGTTGGCTTAGACACAATGATTTATGCTCTTGGTTTTCCACAAAATGAAGAAGTAAAGAAATCATTGTTTCAATATTTTCACGAATGTTGCTGGGCTATAGAGTTCAAAGATTTGATCGCAGTTCACGCTTGGCTTCCTATCAATGAAGATACAAAAACTCATCAATTGAAGTTAAAGGCTGATTGGAGAAAAACCAGCTGGAATAAATGGTATGAGTCATCTTGGGCTCACTCTCAAAACTTATCAAAGAGACCTGCTTGTTATCCAGAAAAACCACTCTTAATCGGACACTGGCACGCTTGGAGACTTGCACAAGAACACGGATATCCAAGAGTTGCCGACCCAAGTATGAGAGCTGTTTGGGGGACAGATATTGATTGTTCAACATACACTCATAAAAATGGAAAGTTAATCGCTATTGATGGTTGCTCAAATTATCCTTATGGCGGAAAAGTTAATGCCTTTGTTTATGAGAGTGACGAAGAGCCAATCAAGTATTTTGCGAACTCAGACGGAATCTACGAAAATATGTTCAACTAACTAAAAGTTTTACTGGATTAAGTGAACCTTATGAGCTATACTTATATAGATAATAAGAGAAGGAAAAAATTAAAATATGGACAAGAAACTCACAGATAAATTAGTTAAAAATATTGAGTGGGGTCACGCCACACAAGGTGGTTGGGAAGGTTCTCTCACCTTAAAAGACGGATACCGCATCTCAATGGTTATGCCGAAAGAAGTTAAAATGCGTGAGGCAAAATCATACATTAAAGAGCATTTACTTGAAGAGGCTGAATTAGTCGCTACTGAAAGAAATACCGCACTAATCTAAAAGTTCTTCACTTAATATGAAAAAAACTCTGGTCATAGTCGCCATCAAAGACTATAATTATATATAAGATAAGAAAGGAGACATTCGAGATGTCTAAAGCAAAAGAAATCGTCTATACAGACAACGACCGTGCTCTCGTAGCAGCACTCAAAGGAACAGAAGGTTTAACTCTTGCTGAATTAAACGCTAACGGCGGAGAATTCAAACCAGGTCACCTTACTTCCGCTATCAAGAAAGGTTTAATCGCAAAGATTGGTACAAGAGAAATCGAAAGACCATCAACAAGAGAAGTTTCCAGCTATAACTTCGTTACAGCAGAAGCCCTCTCAAATGCAGAAGGAAAACCATTCAACTACACTGATGGCGAAAAGGCTATCCTTGAAGTAGTCAGCTCAATCGAATCACCATTCACTCTTGCTGATTTAGCAAAAGCTATGGGCAGAGACAAAATGAGTTCAGGTTCAATCAATGGTCTTGTTAAGAAAGGCAATCTCTCAAAAGGAGATATGGTTGAAGTCCCATCTGTTTCTAAGTCAGAAGTCGGTGTCTACGGATTTGTCCGTGACATTGAATAGTCATTAGACAGTAATAAATCAGGTTGGGGAGTTCCTAAAAACTCCCCTTTATATTGTAAAAATTTCTTGCTAAGTTTAACAATATATCGTATAATTATATATAGAGAAGAAAGATAATTCTTGTCTTCTCTTGACCAGAACGGTTGGACCCCGAAGTCGTTAAACTCAAACTCCCCGCTGGGATGTGCAGTAAGTCCGTAAAGCATCAGGACAACTTGTTGTCCGCGCAGCACAGTTGTGCCTGTGTAAGACGTTCGGCGGCACGGCGTTAAACCCGTAGACCATGGAAACCTCAACGTATGGGTACACAAGTTAGCAATAGACTAAATGGCTAACTAGACCAGCCTAGTGAGCAATCTGGTGACAATGAGCTCGGTGAGCCCACTGAATGAACAGGGCACGGCGACCTTACAGCCCGTAAGTCCATTCCGACCGATGTGTCTTTCCGGAGTATGACGAAGTAGCAGACCACAGTCTCTCTTCGTAAGTAGAACGAACCTTCTGACTGGCGAAGTAAAATGTTCAGTACGGTTGGCACCTCCATTTAGATAAGGTGTAGCGAAGATGTAGGGTAGAAAATGAACTTAATAACCGGCCCCTACTGGTGTGAAATGAAAAGACAAGCTCCAAAGAAATGATGTCTTATCCAGTTTCCGTTTACTGCGTAAACGGCGTGAGATGCTAATCGTAAAAGGCAGAAGTTAGAGAGGTATGTATCTGTATAAAACTCTCCTGCTTAATCTCTTCGCAAGTTCAAAAGAGACACCGCCTATCGTGCTTGCGATGGTAGGACAGGAGCCAAGTCGGATGCTTCCTGCTATGAATTAAACCCCGACCGCCTAGTGGAGCCGTTATTCACTCGTAACCATGCTGGTAGCGTAAATGTATGAAGCCGCAGGGCCTTATATACTGGGTTTACGACCTAATCGTTCTTGTTAGTTGGGACGCAATTGACCGGTACTCTCCACCGTAAGAGAAGTCGCAGTAGCCGAACCGATCTACTTGACATGTCGGGAAGAACAGCACGACAGCTATGGTGTCTAGCAGGGTACACCCAGTCGAAGTCAGTGGCGACTGAGTAAGTTCTATTGACCATGTGTTAGCACAGGGACTGCTAACAGAGACAGGTTTTCATTAGGAACGGACGACACTCGAAAAACGGATAATAGACTAATGCGGGTTCTCATTACTTCAACGGCCACCCGATTACAATACATGGAAGTTTATAATTCACTTCCATAAAAAGTAATGACCATAGTTGCGCGACTATGGGTACAATAGAGTAGTAGGTGGGCTCACTTATTCGAGTCGTAAAGTGTCCTACTACCCTTCAAGCAGTACATTAGGTGTTTCATTTATCACCTCCTTCCTAACCTAATGTCCTGCTTGAAGGGTAATTCTTACTCTTCATTTTCCTCCTTCTTTTGGACTAGTAATTACTTACTAGTCCTTTTATTTTGGAAGGCAGACGGAATTGCGAAAATATTTGGGCTTGAGCGGAAAATATCTTGAACAAGCCTTTTTTATATAGTATAATAATTATATAAGAAAGAAGGTAGAAAGGCTATGGTATTAACTGAAAACATTATAGTTCTAACACACGAACAAGAGAAAATAATCTTAGATTATGTTATGGGATTAAATACTGAGGATGCAGGTTGCGCCCGCATGGTCTTTCCATTTTCTACTGAATTAGAATATAAACTTGGTTTGCGTATTCCTTTCCCTTGTATTGTTAAAGTCGCAATGGGAATTGGTGGATACAGACAAAATCAACTTGAAATTAAAACATATTTAGAATGCTGTGACTTTTTACCACTCGCGGAAATCGCCGCATATGGGCGTTTTGTCGAGATTATGGAAAGAGTAGAAGTTGAAGACTGGAGAGACTTTTACGACGATTATAGTGATGTTGATGACTATATGGATTATGTCAACCGCAGAGAGAATGAAACAGAAGAAGAGTTCTCTGAACGCTATGATAGAACTTATGAAAGTGCTACCAAGGCAGTCGAAGCTATGGAGGCTTTAAATGACCACTTCGGTTTTACTGGAGATAATGGACAGATCGGCATCAATAGATATGGTAATTATGTTGCCTATGACTATGGTTATACTACTAACCGCCACACAGGTGAACAAGTAAGTGATATTAGTGATAGTGTTTATGATAAGGATGACCGTAACCTTTATATTCAAGGCTTGTTTGATTTGCTCGATAAAGAAGAGCATATGCTTGAAGAATATGAAAATAGGTTTTTACACGATGAAAATGGTGACGATTCCTATACACGCTATGAAATTAAATATGTAAGACAAGCACCAGATTGGATGGGCACAAAGTTTGATTGCGGCAGTATGTCCTATTTCAAAACTTATGAAGATGTCCAAGATGTAATCAAAGAAGCTCCTGAAGAGTGGAAATTCCTTGCCTATACTATTGATGAAGTTATTTATAATATAGACGAAAGTGAACGCAGTAGAGAGACTCTTGAAGTACATATCCCTGCTGAATATAGAGAGGCTTGGGAAAAGAAACACCAAAAGTAGAAAATCTCTTGACAACGGGACAAGAAAGTTCTATAATAATTATAGATAAGATATAATATATCTTATTGGTCGCAAGCCACGATTTACCACTTATGCTTAAACTGATGCGACTAACAAATTATCGGCAGAGATAAAGTAGCGCGATGCTGCGGCGAGATACCAATGTAGTTGGAAGTATGAAGGCTCCACTAACCGTTTTGACGGCGTAACCTTCTTAATCTAGACAGGCATAGAAAACTTCCGGGTGATGGTTGTGGCTATATGCATTCCCCTATGAATGAACGCCACCGTGATTATGGTTGTAGTAATCCTGACGCACGACACAGCAAAATTACCCTATCTCGATTGACCCGAGGGGACTATAAAACGGCAGGTCATTGGAACCACGCAAGGATGTGGTAGCTTGGTAGTGAAGCGATTACTACCGTTACGCAAAGGAGAAAAGGTTATGGCAAAAGTATTGTGGACAGTAGCATATAATACCATTCACGGCTTAGATGTCGAACCTTTAAGCAACCTTGTTAATTAGTCTCAATTTATCACTTGAAAACTAATTAGCAAGGGCTCTAACCCTTGCTTTTTTATTAGGAGAACTATGAAGTATTTAGTTATACAAAATGTCGATAAGGATATTGTCGATGAAGTCAAAAAAGCTCTAAAAGCTAATGATGGCTATTGTCCTTGTAAATTAAAACATATTCCTGAAAATAAATGTATGTGTAAGGAGTTTAGAGAACAAGGTGATGGCGAATGCCAATGCGGACTTTATATCAAAGTACTAAGCAATAAGTAATTGGAGATTTATACCGTAGATAGTAGCGGGGCAGTCTGTAAAACTGTTAGGAAACTTCGGGTGGTGCAACTCCATCAATCTCCACCAATGGCTCGGTAGCTCCAACGGTCAGAGCAGCTCCCTGTTAAGGAGAGGGTTTGGGGTTCGAATCCCTAACGGGCCGCCAATGCTATGGTGAGGTTAGAACAATGGTTAGTTCACTGGTCTGTGAAACCAGCTATGCGGGTTCAACTCCCGCACCTCACACCAAAAAGAAAAATTATATGGACAAACTCAAAAGCTTACCGTATAATATATATGTAAAAAGAAAGAAGAAAACTAATTGGCCCCGTAGACAACTAGTGAAGTCATTAGGCTTTCATCCTAACACGGCCGGAGCGTAACCGACCGGGGTCACCAATATGGGAAGCTAGCTCAATAGGTTAGAGCAGTGTCTTGATAAGGCAAAGGTTCGGGGTTCAATTCCCTGGCCTCCCACCAATGGAGTCATGGTCTAGGGGTTATGATGTCCGCCTGTCACGCGGACGGTGAGGGTTCGACTCCCTCTGGCTCCGCCAATTATGTCGCACTCGTATAGTGGCAATACCTCTGCCCTCCAAGCAGATGACATCGGTTCGAATCCGTTGTGCGGCTCCAATAATATCGCCGGGAAGTGTAACGGTTGCATCTGAGGCTCATAACCTTTGGGTAGTGAGTTCGACTCTCACCCCGGCAACCAATCGAGGGATAGCCAAGTGGTAAGGCAGCTTCCGGATTAAAACAGTATCAGTGACCATGGGTTCGAATCCCATTCCCTCGACTAAGTTCTCACGCAATGTTAGTTTATTAGCAATAGTAAATTAAGACTGCGTGGAGGTGAATCTCCCTCGAAATTACTCTTTCCAGAGAACGCCAAAAGAGTCTGTCATCGGTGGCGTGTTGACAGGACAAATCGCCCGGAATAATTGCATCGCCCGACGGGGAAGAGAAAATCCGATATGCCCGTTTAGCTCTTAACGGTAGAGCAGTCGCCTTGTAAGCGAAGGGTTGGAAGTTCAAATCTTTCAACGGGCACCATTAGTTTATAACATCAATACAAAAAGTTAGAGGGTAGATACCGATGAGACATTACCGACTAGAAGGTCATCGGATGAAAGCTGGCTAACGAAAGGGACGCGCGTCGGTTACCGCCCTGCTGATGTTAAATAAAAATACTGATGATCTGGACGTAGTGCCGATCTAGCACCCGAGGTTTAGGACTTCGGAACGCAGGCCAATCCTGCCATCCAGTGGCAAAAGTCAGTATTACTTAAAACCCACAACAAAGGATAAAGACCATGTGGTCACCGTGGGACAGAACGACCCGAAACTGAGGAAGCATTGATGAACCCTAGGAGCGGGCTACGACGAGGTAGTGCGTTGCAGATAACCTTCATAGAAATATGATGCTCGACGCGAGGTTTGCGGCTATCCACCCGATAAAGCCGTTGGTGGCAACTACCACAGGATGAAAGTGTTGAACGAATTTGGCAGTGCCCGCGGGGTGGAGAGCCCAGAAACTTGAGCCGCAACTCGGGGTTGGCTATTGCGAGTAGCAGGGTGCGGAGAAAGCCAAGGTAGGTATAGAGGTTGATTTGCGGTTACGGTACCTCTCTAAACCACTGACAACCGCGCATATGGGTCGGTAGGCTAACGGGAAACTTCCTGATTTGCACTCAGGGGCTAGGGGTTCGATTCCCCTTCGATCCACCAATTATCCGGAGCTAGCAGAGCTTGGTAATGCACCTGATTTGGGATCAGGGGATCAAAGGTTCAAATCCTTTGCTTCGGACCATATGCCCTTCTAGCCCAACTGGCAGAGGCAGTAGTTTCAAAAACTATTTAGTGAAGGTTCGAATCCTTCGAGGGGTACCAATAACCATTCATTGGGTAAGTGTTGGAATGGCAGACAAAGCGGACTTAAAATCCGCTGACCGGTTGGTCGTGAGAGTTCAAGTCTCTCTTTACCCACCAAATAGTTTGCATGGGGTGACGCCCGTTTAACATAAAAACAAAATAGTTAAGAGGTACCGCTATCCTCGCATAAAAGCGGCGGTGCAGGGAACGGCCATTACCGAGAGCAACCGTTGGGCTACAAGACTTAGCCTTCAAGTGACGTCCACATGTCTATAAAAGATGCCGTGAAACTCGGCTAGCAGAACGGACACAAGAAATCCTGGGAGAGAGGGCTGCGAAAATAATCACTCTCCATCATATGCGGGTGTCGTCCAACGGTAGGACTGCAGTCTCCAAAACTGTGTATCTGCGTTCAAATCGTAGCTCCCGTGCCATGTCGTAGTAGTTTAGCGGTAAAACATTTCCTTGCCAAGGAAAGGTCGAGGGTTCGACTCCCTCTTACGGCTCCATTATCAGGTTAACTTACGGTAAGTTTTATAATCAATTGTATACGGTTGATTATAAAAGGCTCGCTCGAGGGGCCATCGGTTCAACTCCGTTAGCCTGTCCAATTATTTCTAATTTCTCTCAACGTATTACCGATTTACTATGTGCACAGTAGTAGAACGGAGAAGGGCTGCAGATGAAGACTGCTTGTAACAAAGGATGTTCCCAAGACCATATCAAAGGCGAGCCGGGGTTTTCCGACTAAGGCGTGATATTGAGGGACGCGATAAAAAAGACCTGGCGTCGACGAACGTGCAGATAACAACGAAGCCCAGGCTGCACAAAAAATGAGACTTCAGAGAGAAATTATATATATACTCCTTTAGCTCAGTTGGGAGAGCTACTGTTTTACACGCAGTGGGTCGGCGGTTCAAGCCCGTCAGGGAGTACCAAGTAGGGCGGGTGATTCCCAAAGCTGTAATGTCCTAACAGCCGTTTGTAGGTGGAGCCTCATCAACTCAAACTGGGTCGCGTTAAAACCTATCCTTTGTGAAAACTTTCGTGGTTAAAATAGTTGACGGTTCGTGGAGTTCCTGCCAAAAATTCCACTCATGCGCCTTTAGCTCAGTTGGGAGAGCGCCACTTTGACGTAGTAGAGGTCGGAGGTTCGAGCCCTTCAAGACGCACCATTAACCAATAATATGATGGACATAGTCCATCTTTTTTAGTATACTAATATAGATATTAGAAAGGTATAAGTTTTATGAGTACGATAGATAGATTAAAAACAAGACTAGAACACAAGGATTATGTGGGAAAGCCATGCCCAATTTGCGGCGCAGCTCCTGTCATAAAGTCAAGAGGCTTCGACCCATGGGGTGATATGGAGTATGATTGCTGCACAGAATATTGGTTAGAATGTGGCGGCTGCGGAATTATTAAAGCAGATGGCTATGATAACATCAATGTTAAAGATGATGAAGCTAAAAATAAAGCCATCCAAGATTGGAATGAAGTCGTTGATTATGTTAATGATTTAATTAAACAAAAACAAAAGCAATAAGGAGTTAAAATATGAAAACAGAATATAATAGTATGGCTTTTACTCCAGAAGAAGTAGAGCAAGGATTACATAAAAAACTTTTAGATTATCTTTTTGAATATAATAATAAAAGTGACGAGCATTATTGTGATATACATATATGTACTGACGGCTATTGTACCATTATTGAATGGGATGTTGTCCCATATAATCACGAATGGGGCGGACAATTCCAATATATTGGTATGGAACAAGAAGTTGGTACTTGGATAACTTTACCAGACAACTCAAGACATCTTGTCTTCTCTGATGAAGAGGCCCAAGAACTTTTAGACGATTATAGGAAAAGTCTTGACAAAGCAGAAGATTAATCATATAATTATATATCAAAAGAGGTAGGACTTAGTTGTCCTATTAGGCCCGGGGATATCCCGCGCGCATGTTCCACCACCCAGTACTGAATGTTGTTTCTTAGGTAACTTAAGTTGACAGCAAGTAATTGCACGTAGAAGCATCCTCAGAAAGATTGAAATAATATCGAGTAGGAGGGACATGCAGGTGAAAGGCCTGTCCTAAGAAGTCAGTGGACTCCTTCAGCCTATTAGGCATATGCTACAAGTCGTACTTGTCTATGTAATAGGTAATTAACCTCAATGCATAAGGTAGAAAGAAGAGAAAGCCGGGAAACTCCAGACAGTAAGTCTGCTAGCAGGGTTGTGCCTGCGCCTCTCTTCCTGTATTAGTCAGAGGGGCTCTTTTCCTCCCTTAAGGGAGGTTTTTTATTGACTAAACTAAAAAGTTATGGTATACTAATATAGATTAAAAGGAGTATATAAAATATGACCCTACGAGAATTCATTCTAAATTTAGCACCTCATACACATTATCGCATTTATCAACCAAATAGAGATTGTTTAATCTTCGAGTCTTTTCGTAAGGTTCATAGTCCTTATAATTTTAGAGATAGAAGCCGCAGAAACACTCTTAATAAAATACTTAGCTTAAATGAAGATTATTGGGATAATAATCCATTCTGCGATGATGCTCGTCATTATAAACCTCTTGATACTGAAACAAATGTATTGCTCAAGAGATTTGGTAATTATAAAGTTTTCCGCATAGAAGCAAGTGGTTTCAGACCAATGAACTTCAGCAAAGACTTAAACGGAGAATTAAAAATAGAATACGTTGGTAAAGATTATATTGATTGCCTCGATATCTACATTATCTAAGGAGAACAATTATGAAAACACTAGAATGGGATATAAATGCTAAAATTAGAATAGAATTAAAAGATATGTATGACCTTTTAATCGTTGAATGTAGATATGCTTACAGACGCAACAATCATCTTCAACCAGCAACTGCTTATGATAGAGTTCGTAGACTTATACCTTTAATGTATAGAGCTAATAAACTTTTCGCAAAACAAACATTAAAGCAGATTTGCACCGAATGTATCGGTGATGAACTAATGATTTATCTTCCAAGAGAAGACAAATTTTTCAATAGACGCCGCTCAATAGAATTTGTTGAATGGTGTATGGATACACTCCGTTCCTATGGTGAAACCGATTGGTATCCTTGGAACTGGGATCAATTCTTACGTATAAGGGATAAATAGTTATGTGTAAAATGGATTTAATGCCTGATACAGCAGAAGAAGATTTAGCACAAGACTTCTTTTTTGATGACTGCGAGAATCTTCTGCTTCACGATGATGAAGAAGATGAAGACCCATCTTGTTCTTCTAACGAAGCATATAATTCTCTCGGCAACGAAATAAAATGCGATTATTCTGACGGCTATTATGATATGATAGACGCTTATAAAAATGAACTTCATAAAATTGTTGATGAAAGCCATCCAGGCGAATGGAGCTATGGTATGGATATGTTCGTCACTTACTTAAATCTTATGAAGGATTTTTATCATGGCGGTGAAGGTGTTCACGCTATGGAACAAAAAGACGAAGATCCTATCCGTTATAAAAATGAGCCAACTCGTGAAGAAACACTCACAAAAGCTCTTGAATATTATTATAAATGGCAACACATTAGTGATGATAATTTTAAAGTCATTGACCTTGACGACTCTGAAAAGATTTTTGACCGCAATTGGAAGTGCGAATACCGTTTCAGACCAGACGGAAAATGGTATCCATCTAGCCGCAAAATCGTCAAGAAATGGCATAAAAAGATGTATAAATTAGAACAAAAGTATAAAAGAAAGTTTTTAGGCATCGTGTCTAAATATTTAGAAAGCTGGTGGGATTAATGGAAAAACCAGAAATGCAAGAAGTTTATTATGGCTGCTATTTAATCCGCGGCGGCTTTGTTATTAAAAAGGCTTATACCAGCAAACTTAGTGCTTGGTTCTATCTTCTTAGAAATAAAAGCAATAGAGAAGATTATATAAGAGGCTGGATTGAGCACGGCTATGAAAATAAAAAGGAGCACTTTTATGATTAACATTGAAGATTATGTATATGAGATGATGTGCATGGACTGTGAACATTCTTACTATTGCCACATTAACTGCGAGAACTGTGACGAATATGAGGACGAAGTTGAAAGACTTTATGAGGAAGAACTCGACAATCTCAGTATTAAAAATGATACTGGGGAGTTCTAAAGGGAAGTGGCGGAAAAACGGAGAAAATGCGCATGAAAGTAGTTATAAATACAAGTTACGGAAAAATTAGTGAAACCAGTGCAATAGCACGTTTCCGTCCAGATTTTATTGAATTAGTGGAAACAGGACGCTTTGTCGGTCGCATTAATGAGTTCGGTGGATACGCCGAAACACTTAAGGTTGTAGAGGTTCCAGATGAAGCAACTGATTATCAAATCGTTGAATATGACGGTTGCGAAGGAGTTTTCTATGTTCTTGATGGAAAACTTCACTATGTAGGTAGTGATGAATTCCATGATCGTTGCATTATTAGAGAATAAAATTGTGGCATAACTCAAAAGGTTATGCTATAATTATTTATATAAAGAAAGGAGAACTACTACAATGGCAGTTCGAAGAGGGGGTAAGCCAGCGGCCCCAGTTAAAATACGCTTGCGCAAACATCACGGTCCAAAAAGACATTTATGGCACGGTCTCGACAAAGTCGGCCGCATTGATGTCGGTGCTTGTGGTTTGTTAAGTAAATATCACGATAAAGAGTCATTTGCTCTTGCTTGCAACGCACGTGGTGTTAAGATTTGTGTTTCTGACTTATGGGATGAATATAAATTACTTCCAACTTGTGCGGCAAAAGATGTTTACCTTGCTGATATCAAGGATAACCTCAAGAGAATTCTTGAAGAAAAAGCCAAAAAGTCCTTGACTAAGAAGAGAAAATAATTTATATTTAATTATTCAAGTGGGAGTTATAACCCCGACCTACCAATAGGGTTGAGATTGGCCGCGTATACCTATTTGCTAAAAAGTTCCGAGATGCGGTATGGCTGCGACAAGTGCTTAAACAATGTGAAGCGGAAGGCTACAGTAGCAAACAGTCTTAGCCAATAAGTTCTACTGCCAATTAGAACGATCTGGAGGTTTCCGAGAAGTTCGCCTTAAGGTTGCCCTAAGGGCTATAACCAAAAACTTCTTCAAAAATTAGTGGAAAGTTTCTTGACATCTCGTCAGAAAAATTCTATAATACATATACCATTAAGGAAAAATAAACTTCTTAATGTTGTAATTGTTCTTTGATAATTATCTTTGCAACCAGGTGAAGATGGTCTTGCGGACCGCCTGGAGCCAGCTACAGAATGAAAGCAATATGGGATACTGTATTGTGAGTAAGAAACCTATCGGGAAACTTATAGGTAAACCTACTATGGGAAAGCAGTGAAGGATGTAGTTGGTTGTGCATCGTGTTAACTACGCATAAGCAAAGCCTAAATTCAGCGGTGACAAGTAGCAACTGCAGTAATGCATCTCGCCTAAGGAATTAAGCCTGAGAAACTTAATATCCCGGCACTCAAAGGAAACCGGTGTCTTGATGGTTAGAAATAACCTATAACTGAATATGGCTGTACGAGTAGCTGAAAGACAAATGAAGAAGCTTTAACATAAGGTTAAATCTGACCGCGACGTTGAAAGTTACGATCAATATACAATATGCTCTGAAGCTCGGTGAAAGTTGGAACAAAGTAAACTGTTCCCGTTGATCGCTTTATGCCATTAGAGAAGTCATTGGGTCGCTCCCTTTGCCTCAGACTCTAGTGAACGTGTGTGAATAATGTCAGTTAATAAGCCGTGTATGACGAAGGTCAGCATTAGATAATTATCAAAGGGCAGTTACGTTACTAGCCTAACAATAGACCCCATAATAGTAAAGGATGAGTTCCTACATAAGAGTAAGAATGAATAGGGTTGACTAAGTGGCCTTTACCGATAGCTAGTAAATATGTTCTTGGGTAAATGAATGGTCCCAAATCCATTCTAGTTCGCTAGTACGATAACTAGTTGTTCGTTAACGGCTGCATAAAAGTTAACACTGAATAGTGACCTTAGGGGCCTTACTCAAAATCTATTCCCGGAGATTACCGATAACTCGGTAATTTTTTTATGAAAATTCTATTGACAGGATCGAAAAATTATCCTATAATAATAATGTAAGGTTAAGATAGGTAAGGTATCTGGCATTATGTCAGTGGACGGTGCGAGGCCCGAGGTGCCAACTGCAAAGTCTCGAAAGAGAACCCTACAAGCTTACTGTCTGTTGGTTAAATGAACCTTATAATCGTTTAGCAAAGGAGAAACACAACATGATCAACGAATTAAAGATATGTTCCAAACAAAGACTTAGTTCACGCTTTATGAAGTGTAAGTTTTCCTATGCTAACAAAACCAAATAATTAACACTGGCACTAACAGTGTACAATCAGGTACAACCGCTAGCATAGGAATATGTCTAGCGGTTTTTTATTGGCACTGTGCCCGAGTAGTCGAAGGGGCTGAGCTGCAACCTCAGTAAATCATCGCAGGTGCAAATCCTGCCAGTGTCTCCATTATACTCCCTTAGCTCAACCGGTAGAGCGGCGGGTTTATACCCCGTATAGCAACAGATAATTGGCTGGTTGGGGGTTCGAGTCCCTCAGGGAGTACCAACATTGGGGCGTGGACGAATGGTAGAGTCAACGGGCCTTGAACCCGTGTTTGTGGAGGTTCGAGTCCTCCCGCCCTAGCCAACCGCCGTATGATCCGGTGATCGCGGACGTTTCATAAGCGTCTTAGCGTGGTTCGACTCCACGTGCGGCGACCAAAAGGAAAAAAGTTATCGACAAACTCAAAAGGTTCTGGTATAATTATTTGTATAAGAAAGGAAAGTTATGATTTATTTAATTAGCGACACTCACTTCAATCATAAAAATATCATTCAATATGAAGATAGACCATTTCGCTCTATTGAAGAAATGAATGACGCAATGATTAAGAGATGGAATGCAGTAGTCACAGATGACGACATTGTTATTCATCTTGGTGATGTCGGGCTCGGTCAAGAGTCTTCACTTAAGTGGATCATTCCTCGACTTAAAGGACATAAAATTCTAGTGCGCGGCAATCACGACACTAAGTCCAAACAATTCTATCTTGATTGCGGTTTTGAAGAAGTATTACCTTCATTCATTAAAGAAATTGCAGGGAATAAAATCTTCTTCTCACACAGACCTGATGCGCGTCCAGGAAACTCACATGATACATATGACTATCACTTCTATGGTCATGTGCACGCAAAGGACTTTCATGGCATGTTCCCTACAATCGCACGTAATGGCGCATGTCTATGTGTAGAAAGATGGGATTATACTCCTGTCGAGATGATGAAAGTTATTAGAATGTGCGATAATAGTGGAATTACAGCAGATTCCATCTAACTGGTCAGATGGTATACACGGTTGGTACAATGGTCTGAAAAACCATGCACCTCAGTTCGACTCTGAGTCTGACCACCATATATGGAATAGTTATAGCTCAAATGGGAGAGCTGACGGGACGAGTCCAATAATTAGATGACTTATGGGCAGATCTATCGGAATATTGTTTGTCATCACAGAAGTATTTTATGCGGGTTCAACTCCTGCCTATTCCAAAAAACGTCTAAGTGGCGGAACTGGTAGACGCCTTACTTTGAGGGGGTAATGTCCGAAAGGGCGTGTGAGTTCGAGTCTCACCTTAGACACCAAATGCCGGAATATTCGAGTTGGCACAGAAGATTGCCTTAGAAGCAATTGTCGAGAGACGTGTGGGTTCGAGTCCCACTTCCGGTACCAAATGGGATGAAAGTGTCAAGGTGGCACCGCCCTGCGAAAACGGGGTGAAACAAAGGCCTCTCGGTGAAGTGAGAGGTGGAGGTTCGAGTCCTCAATTCCCACCAAATATTCCGTTAGCACAACTGGTCGTGCAACTAACTCTTAATTAGTGTTATCTGGGTTCGAGTCCCAGGCGGAGTACCAATTAATTTATAAGGTTAATGGATAGTTCTCAAAATAACCAATATGAGAAGGAGAACGGAGCCTCGCAAAGAAGTCCATTGTAAAGTAGGCAGGGGCCGCTACTTCCTTATTATATAAGAAAGAAAACTTTAAACTCGCAAGTATGACACGCGTTACGATACCTCTTGAGTGGGTGTAAGGCCCACCATATGTGCCTATAACTCAGCCGGTAGAGTACATAACTTTTAATTATGGAGTCGAGTGTTCGAATCACTCTAGGCGCACCAAATAGAGAACTAAGCCTAATTGGTAAGGCAGTGGTTTGCTAAACCGCCAGTACTCGGAGTAATCCGGGGTGCCGGTTCAAGTCCGGCGTTCTCTGCCAAATAATTTATAACAGGTATGGTGCTGTCTACCCGATTAATCAACGAAACGACAGCGAGGCAGTCTATCGAAAAGCACTGCTTGGGTCTACAGCGAAGATCTGCAGGCGAATGGTGTTTGTGAACCACCCGGCTCTGTCTAGCCGTTAGCAGTGATACTAGCATGACAATATAGAAGTGTGGGTGAGCGGTTTAAACCACTTGTCTAGAAAACAAGAGTCCGCAAGGACCGAGAGTTCGAATCTCTCCGCTTCTGCCAAACCTACTTGCTCAATACTAGTCATGAGCAGATAAAAAAGAATGCCAGGTGAAACCCCTTTATCAGGTTTATGTTGGGAGTAACCATCTAGAGACGTGCGCAAGTGGTCATAAGCGCCTAGATTTGAAATCTTGTGTGCCTGTAACGGGCCCGTGGGTTCGAATCCCACCGTCTCTGCCATTTACCCTTGTAGTTCAACAGATAGAATGTGAGTCTACGAAACTCAGGATGCGGGTGCAACTCCTACCAAGGGTGCCAAATTTACCGCTATAGCATAGAAGATGATGCAACGACCTTCTAAGTCGTCTTACGTGGGTGCAAATCCTACTAGCGGTGCCATTAAAGAAAGGATTTATTATGATTAAACATTTGTATGATGTTTTCGCGCAACGCTGGTATCGCGGAGGTTCAATTTACCTCTATAGCGATCCGCATTTTGGCGACGCAGAAATGAATGCCATTCGTGGTATCACAGATGAAGAACAAATTAACCGCATTAACGCAGTAGTTCACAAGAATGATACTCTTATTATTTTAGGAGACGTTGGTGACATTGAACGCGTCAAAAAGTTAAAAGCAGGCTATAAGGTTTTAATTTTAGGAAACCATGACCGCGGCGCAAGTTATTACAAAAGAAAGATAACTGAAATAGAACATAATTCAGATACTTGCCCAAAATGTGGAGGAGAAGTTAATCATGATTTATTAACTGCTTATAACTGCGGTTATGAATATGCTTGGTGTCCTGAGTGCGGCACTGTAAAACCAAAAGATGATGTTTATGAAGATAATCATCTCTTTGATGAAGTCTATGAAGGCGCAGTTATAATTTCAAATAAAATCGTTTTATCACATGAGCCAATTGGATGGTTACCAGAATTTCTCTTCAATATCCATGGACATCAACATAATTTAGATTACAATTCACTTTATATGAATATTTGTGCGGAGCATATCAACTATACTCCTGTCTCATTAAAAGAAATCGTCACTAGCGGAGTATTAAAGAATACCCCTGATATCCATAGAATTGCAATCGACAAGCAAATCGCGCGTAAAAACTTGACCGGAGAACCTAAATAAGCTAAACTTCTATAAAGAGGTGCTTATTATGGAATATAAAAGACTAAGATTCGAGCAATACTTTGCCGATCAATCAAATGGGAACTACGGCGGATATCCCCGCATGCATATCCCTTATAAGAAGGTTGAATACACCTGCCGTCATGGTCACAAGCATGATGCTTACTACTGGATATGGTATGAGAAGGCAAGAGATGTAATTCAAATCTATTTCAAAGAGACATCATCAAAATCGCAATGGATGGCGAACTTTAACTTCCCAGATACCTATTATGATAGGTTCCAATTTGATGGGAAGGACATCCAACTTAAAGCAGCACGTGGATGGGTAGACCTATACTGCGCCCTCAAACACCTTATTAGAGATGAATATAAGGCTTTAATAGATGAAGTTGGCGTAAAAGAGGTTGAAATTATTGGCTGGTCACTTGGCTCAGCAATAGCTCAATTGTGCGCGCAAGATTTATTCTTCAATTATGGGGTTAAAGCACACCTATTTACTTATGGTAGTGTTAAACCTTGGGCCGGCAAAGATCCGGATATGAGAGAATATCTTAGCAAGTGCACAAAAGAGTGTTACAACTTCTACGACCATAACGACATCGTAGGCTATATGGTTCCATTCCACAATTACTTCGCAATGAATCACGTAAAGGTTGAACAGGATAAGTTCTGTATATTCAAGCTATTTAAGCCAATGAAATATCATACTGAATACTGGAAAGCCGAACTTTATAAGGACATAGAGTAAAGTCCAGGAGGTAGTAGAATGAAATATATTGATATTAGAACTAATAAAACAGTAGAGATAATTAAAGAGATTGATTCTACTACCGTGCAAGTCAGACGCCTAAAGGACAATGTGACCTATAAGGCGCCAAAGGATGAAATCAGAGAGGTCGATTAACATCGACCTCTTTTTTTATTGTCGTTCCTCCAATAAAAAATCGTGCGGCGAAAAGCCAGAATTAGTTGCCTCAATCCAAATAGTTTATTATAATACAATAGGAGATTAAAAAGATGAATAGTATTGAAATAGCAAAAATTTTGAAAAAGCACGCACGTTATGGTAGCGGTCTTTTCGCAATTACAATAGATGAACACGATCCAGATTATAAGGCTGTGATCGAATGGATGGAACAAGATGCTTACACAAAATTAAGTGAGCTTGAAAAATCAAGAGATGTTGTCGCACCTATTATTGAAACAATACCTGCGGCAAGCCTTCCACCTACAAGAGAAGAATTGGAGGACTTTTGGTATGATAGATAAAATTTTCGCGGTTATTGTTAGAGTTATTTCTACAATTATTGTTATACCTTTTATTATTTTAGCTTGGGCAATGTTGGGCGTAGTTTATTTAATTGCCTTCTTGTGCATGTTACTGTCTGCAGTATTCTGCACAATTTGGGGCATAGATACAGGAGAGTCAATTTATGATTAAACTTCAATTTAAGATTAAAGCATTCTTCAGAAAAATTTGGGAAGATATTAGACATACTTTCTCGCGCGAAAACATCCGTTGGGTATTATTTAGTGGATCAATAATGTTATTGGTTACTGGTATCTGTTGCGCGATTAGTAAAATAATAGTGGGGTAATAGTATGGTTAAATTTTTAATTGTTATACTTATTATAATGGCAGTTCTTTTAATACTTATTGCTGGTGCGGAAGTAGGTATGTTAATTTGGATAATGATTGACGATATCAAAGAATATAAAAAAGAGCGTGAAATACAAAAAATGATTGATAAATTTAACGGAAAGAAATAATATGATTGCAGAAAAAATTAAACAATTAAATAAAGCTCAAAGACAAAACTTTCTTAGAAAAAGAATTAAACAATTAGATGAAATAGAATTAGAGCTTGAATTTTTACAAGAAGCCTTAGAAAAGAAAGAAGATGCTGTTAAAGTATCTCATGCGGCACAATGTCTACAAGAAGCCGTTTGGGATTTGGCAGAAATAGAAGAAAAAAATGAATCGGATGCTTTAAGAGAAGCATTAACACCTCCTTCTAAAGAAGCCATAGAGAAGAACGAAAAAAGATTAGAGGACTCCAGAAAGGTATTTAAATAATGAAACAACCTTTTAATTTACAATGTCACTATAACATCGAGCCATATATTAAACATCCAACTATGATGGTAACACATACTGTAGAATTAATCCGCGTACCGGATTATGCAGTTAGTTATACATTAGATTTTCTTACGAAGGTAGGAATATTAGCCGTAGAAGAAAGTTATTATGATGTTTTACATAAAAACGGTATTTATCCTCGCTATGTAGTGAGAGGAGATTTATTAGATGAATAATGAACAAAAGTTTGAAAAACTAGAGCATACACTTTGCTTAAATGCGCAGAATATCAAGTATGCTATTGATGAATATAATGAAGGACCTGATGGTGGACCAATGGATTGTAAAGATGTTTACGAGATGTTGGACTACCTTGATGACCTAGTTCCTGCGACACAATATCTCGATTTGCTCGATAGAGCTATGCCGGAAATGATAACATTTTATAATACTTTTATAAAAGGTTCTTTTGATTACTTCTTTTATAAAAATCATTGGCTTAACTTTACTCGCGTTCTTTTGAATGAAGAAGAGTTTGAAGCCTTAAAGAATGGTATAAGATATAGTTATCAACTTTATGAAACTGAATCTAAATAGATTCAAATTTTAAATCAAATTAGATTTATACGGACTTATTTATAGAGATTTAGAGTAAATTTGTCTTTTACGGTCTCACTTGTTATAGTTATAAGATGAGGTAAAAAGATATGACTACAACTAATAAAAAATGAACTTTACTTTCTGTCGTTAGTGTGTCTATTACCGCGCTTACGACAGTATTTATAGCTAAGCCAGAGTTTCATACATTGGCATTAACTAGAGATTATGTTGCGACAAGTAGTGATTATGTAAATGAATTTTATTGCCGCACACTTATTGATGATGAAGAACATTACTTAACCTATACTGGTGGAGATAAAATGGAAACAACCAATGACCCATCAGAAGCACTATTTACAGTTACTTTTACTACTAATACAACAGTTACTATTCAACGCGGTTCATATAATTTAGGTTATAAAGGTACTTCTGATACTGCCTTAAAAAACACTAGTTCAACTTGAGATTTATCAAGTGGATTATTAAAACAACATGAAGGCTCAAGAACATTATTATATAGCTTCTCAAATGATTATGGCAGAGCATATTCTGGTAATGTTGGAGATTCTTATGGACCAATTTATTTTTATACACAAGATGAATTTGGTGCTGCGGAATCAAGATGTAACTGGACTGATGAGGATAGAAGTACACAATTAGAAAACTTTGCCTATAATAAGCCAGCACCTGTAATTAAATATACAGTATCATTCAGCGCCGGCGAGGGGTCAGGAACAAAAGATTCAATAAGAGTAATTGAAAATGAACAAATTACAACTCCTACTCACTCTGAATTTACTGCTCCAACCGGAAAAGAATTTGATGCTTGGTATATTGGAGAAACAGAGGTCTCATTTCCATTGACAATTACTGAAGATATAACACTTACAGCTCATTGGAAAGAGTCTACTGGTTCTTGGCAAGATGCGACTATGACTGGTGTAACAGAAGGCACTTCTTGTACTGTAAATGGTATTAATGGCATTAAGGTGGGCACCTCTAAAAAAGGCGGCGCAATGTCAATAACAGTTCCTGGAACTGCAACTGAACTAAAATTCTATGCTGCTGCTTGGAATGGAGTAAATAGCCTTTCACTCAATATTAGCGGTATTACTCATGAAGCTATCGCTCTTACTTCAGATTCCGGTATAGCTAATAATAATCCTTTCACTTTAAATGGAAGCGCAGATAATTACTTACAAGAGATAACATTATCTATTAGTGAAGAAACAACAATTACATTCACTGGCTCTTCTGCAAAACGATTCGTAGTTTGAGGCGCACAATATAAGTAATCAATAAATAAGCCCTTAAAAAGGGCTTTTTACTTGCCTTAATCTAAAAAGTCTGCTATACTAATATAGATTAAAAAGGATATAAGATTATGAAATTCAAACAAAAGAATGATGGTGGTGTTGTAGTAATTAACTGTGGTGAAGGACACGATTCACCAGCACCAGAAGTCGGCAAAATTTATAAATGTTTTGATGACGGAAAAATCCGCTTAAGTCGTTTAGATTATTGGCGCATTGATAAAGCTATCGACCTAGATAATGAAGAAGTTGATGAAGAACTTCTTGAGGATTTAGCATATGAGATAGATAGCTGTTATTGGTTATATGCTCCTGAACAACATATTATTTATAAAGCTACTATGGTCAATAAAGATGGCAGCACTTATCGTTATGAAAAAGGTGATGAACCTACTGAATGTTATTTCTTACGAACAAAGAATAAAGAATGGTTTGGCACAGGCTTTTTGATTGCCGGGTTATTAGACACAGATGATTACTATTATAATGACCTTATGGAAGAGTTAAAGAAATATGAATAAAGAATTAGAAGCTTTTTATAAGATTAAAGCCAAATTAATTAAAGTAGAAGGTAATACTACATATGGAAGTATTATAGATTTAACTAACTTAGATACTATTGAAAAATCACTTAAAGCCTTTGAAGAACTTAAAAAAGGTATCGAATGGAGAATAGCAGAATATAAAAAAGAACTTGATTCTGGTGTAGACTGCGACGGCGTACCTTTAAGTGAAACAAATAGAAAAATTGTATTAAATCTTTACAATATTATGTGCGCTTTAGAAAGTTATTATAAGGAGAACTAACTATGAGTCAATGGACACACGCTATAGGAACAATACAATATTCATATAGAAAACCAGAAGAACTTGAAAAGATTTTGGGTAAACCTATCCTTTGGAAAGACGGACTACAATTTAAGTATCGTTCACCTGAATGGGAAGATTTCCATCAAAATGTCTGGTGTAAAGCTTTTGATGATAATGAAAAAGGTTGCGGAATTCCTATGGGCAGTGAAGGAAGTCTTGAATGGTATTTTGTAGATACTTCTGAGGCGAATGAAAATGTCCTTGGAGAAGGTTCTTTAATCGCAATTGAAGGGGATCTTCGTGATTATGGCGGAGAAACTGAAGTCAATCATATTATTAAATGGTTTACTAATGCACTTGTGGAATTGGGTGCACGTGAAGGAATCTTAAAAATTAGAGATGATTGGAGCTCAGAAACAATTATTGTTATGGGTAATGGCTTCTCTGAACCTATTGTTCATAAGATTAAACATGCAGAAGAATAAATAAAAGAGAGGCTTTACTCTCTTTTTTCTTGCTTAAGCCATATAAGTCTACTATAATAATATAGATTAAAAAGGAATAAAAATATGAGAACAATAGATGACTTCGCAATGATGGAGCCAATGAAGTACTATAATAATGAAAATGATTGTCCAAAAAGAAGAGAAATGATCGAAGACAAAGACAACCTTTATATTGCGACCGAAAAGCGCGATGGCGATTGGTCAATGTGCATCCATTATACAAAAGGAAAAAACTTAATTCGTAGCCGCAGTATCAGTAAAGTGACTGGTGTCTACGGAGACTATACAGCCAAAGTTCCGCATCTTGTAGCGGAAATGGATAACTGGCCAGATAACACAGTAGTTCTCGCAGAGCTATGTTTTAAAGAACGCGGCACTAATGCGAATACAGTCGGCACAATCCTTAGATGCTTACCAGAAAAGGCAATAGAAAGACAAAAGAATAATCCTCTTTATGCCTTTGTATTTGATATATTAATGTTCGCGGGTACAGACCTAACCAATACACCTTATGAAAAGCGTATTTGCGAATATGCGGAGGAAGTCACAGGTTTAGTCCCGCAAGATTATGAGGCAGAATATTTTAAGAGAACACCTATCCTCTATAATGGCATTGACTTCGCGGAGGCAGCCGATGAGATAATTGGTTTAGGTGGAGAGGGATTAGTCATTCAAAGAAAAGACAATCCATATATGCCAGGCACCAGAACAGCTTGGAAAACATTAAAGCTTAAGCAATCACTTCCTGAAATGGAATTAAAAGTAATCGCTGCTTTACCACCAAAGAAATGGTATGAAGGTGATTGCGAAGATACATGGCCTTATTGGGAAATCTTTACTGGTGAAAATAGTGAAGATCCAGAAACAGGCGAATTATACGAGATTAATGAGCTAGTGGAAATTAAACCAGATGTCGATAGAAAAACTATACCAGGTTATCCTGTGACTAAGCCTTACTTCTATCATTGGGCGAACGGCATCACAGTCGAATATAATAATACAACTTGTGACGTTACAAGCGGTCTAACTGATGAAGATAGAGAATGGCTTGCAACAGCCGAAGCGCAAGAGATGATTGAGCATGGCGAATTATATGCAGTCGTCAAGGCAATGCAAACGAACGATTTGGGCAGACTTCGCCATCCTTACGTGGTTAGATTAAGAAATGACTTATAAGGAGATAATTATGGGTAAAATGTTAAAACCATTAGAAGCCTTTAGTCTATTTATGGATGAATTAAAAGCACCTAAAGATGCAGAATTTAGAGTCTTTATGGAAACATATCTTAAAAAGGCGGAAGAGAATAAAAAGAAATTAGAAAAAATTAATGACATACTTAATATGTATTATCATGGTGAAATCGACGATCCGATAGATGTAGTTGATTTAATTTGTGATGTAGCTTAAGGAGACTAATATGAAAATAAAAATGAAATTTGAAACCGCTTTAGAAAAATATTGTTATTGTTTATTATTAGCTCTTATGATACTAATATCATTAGCTCCATTAGCTGTGGCAATTACCTTTGCTATTTTCTTTAGTCCTTGGTGTTTATTTGTATTAACAACTTATATATTCTTGGGTCCAATATTTTTATTGGGAATCCACGCTTGCTGGGATATAGTAAGGAGTATTTAATATGTATAAGTATGAAGTAGAAGAATTTGCGCAATATCAGGTATACGAGATTGTGAACGATAAAGTCCATACTCTTTGTATCTGTAATGAGTTCAAGGCAGCTAAGTTCATCGCTAGAACCTTTGCTTCTCTTGACGATACTTACGGCCGCTATTATGTATCTGGCATCCATAATCCAGGTGATATGATTCCAGGCGGCGGATGGCATTATTGCTATCATAAAAATCTTCTTAAACAAACAGTAGAGGAGATATTAGATTAATGGGCACCGTCAATATAAAAGATACTATCACTTATAATGGCGGTCAACTTAAACGTGTTGTCTATTGTGTATTAGTTGATACAATAGAAAGAGTATCTAACGATCTTTGCTGGGATGAAGATGACGGCTATGATGATTATTATGAAACTAAAGTCACCTCTACTCGTCTTGATTCTGTCTATGCGGACTATGATCGCGCAGTAGCTAGAAAAGACGAAATTGATGATGAACTTAATGTAGAAGAATACGCCTACGTTAGAGAATATGAGGTACGCTAGATGAACAGGATAAAACTTATAAAAAGGAAAGCTAAACATATTAAGCGTACTGCAAGAGTTACTTTTGATAAGCCTGCAGAACAGAATGATGTAGTAAGAATTAGCTTATATAAAGTTCCGTCCAGACATATGCTTTAAGGAGTGCACTAAATGGAAAATATAAAAACTCTAGAAACACGACAAATTGTGCACGCAACTCTTGAGATTGATTTTGATAGCTTGGACGAATTGATGACTAAGCACAATATCCCAAGAGAAAAAATAGATAAGCTCAAAGAACATTGGGCTAGAGAATTTGATGACTTTGAGGTCAAGGTAAAATGGTTCTTGGCCGACTGGGTCGCAGAAGATATAATTAAAACAATTCAAGGCGAAGAGCCTTGGGAGAAAAAGAAAGAGAGCATCTAAAGATGCTCCCTTTTTTGTTTACTACGTAAACAACAAAGGTGCGGCTTCAAGAAGGTCATAGAGCTTCAAAAACCGCATTATCCCTTTAGCGAGTCCATTTAAAAAGAACCTCATTGGGTTCTTTTTTAAGCTTCAATAATTTCTTCTTCTGGTCTCTCTTCTTCATCTTCATTGATGATATTGCTTTTTTCACAGATGCAGTTATATGTGTTAGTGCAATTAATGATGTTGCATCTGTCACAATAACACTCTGCGTTAAAGGTGCAGTTTGTAATGTTACATCTTTCAAAGTCAGTTGGTTCATTGAAGATTTTGTTTGAGACATTTTGTGCGATAATTTTGTTCATATTAGACTCCTATTCTAACCAATTGGTTCATTATTTGTATAATATTGCTCATTAATTACTGGCGTACCCACAAAAATACCTCCAGTATAGTCAAACATACCTCTTAATGCAGATGATTGGCTACTAGTGCCGTCTCTAGTAGGTGGGATACTATAAGGATATATGTATTGACCCCTTGGCGCTATCGACTGAATAAGTTGAAGTGAATGACACTTTTGAAACATATATCCATAGCAACCAGCTGTCAAGTTCTTGCATCGTAAATAAGGTAGTTTTATAAGGCTTGTACATTCTTGAAACATATATTGATAACAGTAATTAGCTAAAGTTTCAGCTGGTAATTCAGGAGCTGATGTAAGACTTGTACATCTTTGAAACATATATTGATAACAGTAATTAGCTAAAGTTTCAGCCGGAAGCTCTGGAGCAGTTGTAAGACTTGTACATCCACTAAACATAGATTCATAACAATAAGCGGCTAAAGTTTCAGCAGGTAAAGCAGGAGCTGATGTAAGACTTGTACATCCTTCAAACATAGATTCATAACAATTGTAAGCTAAAGTTTCAGCAGGTAAAACAGGAGCCGTTGCAAGACTTGTACATCCACTAAACATATATTGATAACAATATTGAACTAAAGTTTCAGCAGGTAAGGTTGAAACTATTGTAAGACTTGTACATCCTGCAAACATATGTGCATAACAATATTTAGCTAAAGTTTCAGCTGGTAACTCTGGAGCTGATGTAAGACTTGTACATCCCCTAAACATAGATTCATAACAATAATCTGCTAAAGTTTCAGCAGGTAAAGCAGGAGCTGATGTAAGACTTGTACATCCTTCAAACATATATTGATAACAATTGTTAGCTAAAGTTTCGATTGGTAGAGTTGGGGGCAGTATAAGACCTGTACATTTATTAAACATACCTCGATAACAACCTTGAGCTAGAGTTTCAGTCGGTAAAGTTGGAACCGACACGAGACTTGTACATTTATTAAACATATAATTATAGCAATAAGTAGCCAAAGTTTCAGCAGGTAATGTTGGAATTGTAGTAAGACTTGTACATCCTTGAAACATATATTGATAGCAAGCGTTAACTAAAGTTTCAGTTGGTAACTCTGGAGCTGATGTAAGACTTGTACATCCTGCAAACATATATTGATAACAATTGTTAGCTAAAGTTTCAGCTGATAATTCTGGAGCAGATATGAGGCTCGTACAATTTTCAAACATACGACTATAACAATAAGCGGCTAAAGTTTCAGCTGATAATTCTGGAGCCATTGTAAGACTTGTACATCCCTTAAACATACCTTCATAACTGTTACTCCCTACAACTGTAGCAAGCAATTCTGGTGCCTCTACAAGATTAGTACATCCTTCAAACATAAAAGCATAGCTATAATCATTTATTCTTCTAGCAGGTAGTTCTGGTGCTTCTTCAAGTTTTATACAACCACTAAACATACCGCGATAACAATTGTTAGCTAAAGTTTCAACAGGTAATTCTGGAGCTGATGTAAGACTTGTGCATCCTGCAAACATATATTCATAGCAGTTGTCGGCTAAAGTTTCAGCCGGTAACTCTGGAGCTGATGTAAGACTTGTACACCCCTGGAACATATGTTCATAACAAAGTTGTGTTAAAGTTTCAGCTGGTAATGCTGGGGCTGTTGTAAGGCTTGTACATTCTCTAAACATAGATTCATAACAATAATTAGCTAAAGTTTCAGCTGGAAGTTCTGGGGCTGTTGTAAGACTTGTACATCCTCTAAACATAGATTCATAACAATAATTAGCTAAAGTTTCAGCTGGAAGTTCTGGGGCTGTTGTAAGACTTGTACATCTGTAGAACATACAAGCATAACAATAATCCCCAATTATTGGATGAGATAATTGCATCTTTCTATAATCTAATAAAGCCTCGATATTACCATGACATTCTATTTGTGAACCATCTAAAACTCATCTATATTCTCCTGAATATCCTGTAATAACTGTATTATTCAATCCACGAACAAAAATACATTGTTTTTCTTTAATATTATTATAAGCAGAACTAATAGTTGTGCCACTTCAAGTATTCCAGTGTTTTCTATCTGTAGAATACTCTAAAATACCATCTCAATGTTTAATATGATCATAAACTTCTAAAGTAAAACTAGTTTTACTTTCAAAAATAATATATGGTCATTTTGGTGTATATGTAACTTTTGTATAAAGAGATGTGTCAACTTCATTATATTCATTTACACCAACTAAATAAGAAGTCTTTTTATCTTCTCTTACGATATTATTATCTAATAAATCATAACTGTGGACTCTTTTTGCATTTGTAGTTAATCAAATAATTAAATTTATATTAACTGCATCCTCGCCGCCAGTAATTTTAATTAAACGATAATCTTGATTGACAGGAGGAAAAACATAATAACTATTGTTAGTAAAGGCTACATCTTTTTGATCATATTGTAAGAAATGTATATTATTTCCGCCAAGAAGAAAAGTTATACTAGAATAATCTTCTTTATTGCTTTCAAAATTAATTGCATAACTTACAGTTGTTTCTACTATTGTAGCATTACTTTTAATCAATCATTCAGTATTAGTTAAATCTTCGATCATAATAATCTCCTAAAGTATTATATTGATTTTTATAGAAAGATGCAATTTCAACTATATAATAAAATTGATTGAGAAGCTCATTACCCTTCAAAAACCGCGCTTCTCTTTAGTAATCCCGTCGCTCATACTATAAATTTTGACTTATCTCTTGTCTAATCTTATACTAATTATGATTAATGGAGGTATGCGTTTATGATAGAAATTAAACCTGCTAAACAAAGTCCGCGATTCGAAGGTGAGACTTTGAAATGATACGTTAATAATACCTTCACCATTGAGTGAGGTATTTCGTTAACAAAAGACGATGAACCATTAATTTTCGATGAAAATGATGAAATTGTATTCGAGTTCTATACATCTATTGGTAAAGAACTTGTTCATGAATTCCGTTTCTCAAATATTGAAGGTAACTCCGTTAATCTTGATTTTACAGAAGAGATTAGTAGTAAGTTCCCAATAGGCAAATATATTTATTGCGCGAAATTCATCGATCATGAAGGAACTATCGTTACAATCTTCGCCAAAAAGAAAGCGGAGGTAGAGGCATGCCATTAGAAAACAATATTAAAGTGGAAAGCTCTGCCGAAATTAAAGGCAAGATTAAAGTTAATACAACAGAAATTGATCCATATGAATGGATGTCTACTGTAGCTACTGATAGAGGTGATGGAACTATTTGGATTAAAGATAATTATGATCCAGCACGTGCCGAGACAATTGGTAGTGCAGATGTAAGCGAATTTGCAGAAGTAGATTTGTCTGATGTGGACATCGAAGTGGCGGGAAGCTATCCTGTTTATACATATTTTAAGGGATTAGAAGCTTCTTATAATATCACTGTTAAGCCGATGGAAATAGAAGTCACCTGTAAAGATATGACTAAAGATTATATCTATGGCGATGAAATTGAATTTGATGGTGATTGCTATGCCTCTTATTCAAAAGAAAGTTTAAGTAAATATGTCGAACCTTCTAGTGTAGATATTGGTGAACAAACCGAAGGGCAAACAACAGGTGTAACTGTTACTTACTATGATAGTTATTATGATATCGGCGACAGTTATACTTATAATGTAAATATTCATTATGAACCTGATGAAAATTCAGCTATTATGAACTTCAGAGAAATTGAAGATTTCGATGAATGGACAAGTGGTTATGTTGAACATGAAATTGACTTCGGTTATGCGGTTGCTTATTTAACTGCTTCGCATCAAGGTCCAGAACAACCGATTAATAATGAACCTGTTACGAAACAAGGTCCATTTATCATCGAAACAGATGAATTGAGACGTTATATTGATGGTATCTCAATTAGCTTTGATCAATGGGGCGGAAAACAACAAACTGTCCATTTAGATTATTCTGAAGACGGCGGCGTTACCTGGGAAGACAGTGGTCTAGTATCTAGCGATTTCTGATTAAGAGGATGATTGCCTGAAGATGTTTATGCGCAAAAGGTTCGCTTTAGATTCGACAATGCAAGCAATCAGGTTGGTATAAGATATGGTGTCTTATATACTCACCTTGAAGATGCACCAATTCATAGAGTTAAAATTATTGGTATTGGTGGTGTTGCTGCGGATGAAACTGTTACTTGAGAAGCTAAATGTATTGTTCTACCAGAAGAAATGACTTGAGAAATTATTGATGGTGACGGTGAAGTTGAATTGGATTCTTATGAAGAAGATGGTCACTTCTACTGCGATATTACTGGTGTCAGTGCTGGTACGTTATTAATCCGTGCTACTTGTGAGGACGGTACTTATGATGAAAAAGAAATTACCATTACTGGTGGCGGTGGCGGTGGAACTGAATATACTGAATCAATTACATTCTCTACAATATATGACGCAGATACCGTATTAGATGGTATTGAAGTAGATATTGGTGATGGCAACGTTCAAATGCTATGCGGAAAAGGTGGCGGATCTTCTCAACCAAAATACTTTAAAAATGGTGGAGAACTCCGTATATATGGCAACAACACTATGACTATTCATATAGCAGATGGTATTGATGGTTATATAAAAACTATTAATTATGTTGTTAGCGCTGCACAAAAAACATTCTCTTCTGATGTAGATACTCTTGATTGGAAGGGCGCTAATGCTACAAGTGTTTGGTTTAATACCGAAACAGATCCACCTACAAGTGTAACAATTACTGCTTCAAGCGGTAGCGGGAATACTCGTTTCAAAACAATTGAAGTAACTTACATTATAAATGATTAATATCGTCTAAGCCGGTGCTCGATGCGGAACCGGGCGTCATATCGCAAGATATGATTCACCTCTAGTTGAAATGCTGGGGTGTGAGTCTCAGTCTAATGAACTATGACTCCCGGCTTAGATACTAAAAAAGAGCTCAATTGAGCTCTTTTTAATTTGTTTATATTATTATTTTTATATCTTAATCTACTATTCTTGCGTATAGTGTACCAGCAGTATTAACAGTCCAAGTGCCTGAGTTGTAATTCATAACTTGAGCATGTGCTTCTTGGTTTGAAAATGATAGTCTTATAAGACGATATGGATCTGAATCTATATATGCATAATAAAAATCTTTCCAAGCTGGATATAGTGTCATTTGACCACAATATACGTTACCTGTATTATTTGTATCAAAAGTGAATTGAATTGTTTTTCTTTGAACTAGATTTCAATCACCTAGATTTAAATAATTTTGACTACTTAAATTTTGACTAACCCAAGATGGCTCTTCTTCTTCAACTAAATAAATACTATTTGGATCATAGGTGACAGTGTCCCCTGTAGAAATTTCTTCTGAATTTGGATAGGCATTAAAAATTAAATCAAAATCTGCTTGTGATATTTTAATTACATTCCCTAAATTTGCCATAGCTTTATCTCCTCTATAATCTCTTTGCTACCTTCTTTTTTGTCATGAAGTATATTTATATTTTTAATTTGTTTTTCTGTTAATTCATAAGAATTATTATTCATTATACATAATCCTTGATAAATTTGATACCATCTCTTTTGATTTTTAATTTTACCTTCATTTAATTTTACAATAGTTTCTTTAAGAATTTGTTTGTATTCTTCTCTATTTTTATCAATAATATCAAATTTGAATTCTATATCTTCTCCTACAAGTTTTATCATCATATTATTGATATATGAACCATAAGAATGTTCTTCTATTTCTTTATTTCTTACTTGAGAGAAATCATTTATATAATGTATATCTGAATTTTTATTTAGATATCTAAATAAAACTCTTCTTATATGACACATATCTTCAGGTGTTCTTCCAAACAATATGAAGTCATAATCTCCTGGATTTTTTATATATTTATTAACTCTACTACCACCATAGTAAATAGAAATACAATACGGTTGACAAGCATCGTATATTCTTTTTGCTAAATCTTTAATCTCCTGTGAAATCATAATAATACCAATAACCATTTTTTAATACTAATTTTAATATTAATTTTAATCCTATACTTTTAATATAAGATTCATCATAATTAGGCAAGCCACCTTGGTCATAAGAACCTTCTTGATTATATATTCTAATCTCATGAACACTATTATAATCATAATCATAATCAAAAATCGTCCCAAATCCTGATTCTTGTGTTGTTATAAATTGAGAACCATTATATATATCCCAGAAAGAATAAGTATCTAAACCATCACTAAATGTAAAATACATTGTTAAATATCCTTGTTCACTTAATTTACCGCTTATTGTAAAATTAGTACCATTTTCTAATACAATAGTCCCACCAGCATCATAACTAGGACCTTGTTTAGGAGAATCACTTAATATATTAAATATGTCTGGTAATACTTTATCATAATGATAATTGACTGAGACATTACAGATAAATGGCGTTTCAATTGTTGTTTGTGGAGGTGTCGAAAATTTAAAAACTGCCTGTGTTGCATCAGGAACATATTGATGAGTTATTGTACAAGTTTTATCATAAGCGTTCCATTCTGGTAATGTATCAATTGTAACGCTGTCTACTACAATATTTCTAGCAAGTCTATTGTTTAAATTTATAGAACTGAACAGAAACTCCGTGTGTGTAGGATTTCTGAGGGGCACGGGAATATAAACAATACAAGTTGCGGTTCCAGTATAAGTATCATAATATGGGCCTATAGTTATTTCTTTAGATGCAGTAGTAGCTTGACCAAGAACAACATTATTATAAATATCGGCAACTTTTTTAGTATAATCTTTATAATCTATAGTTGCTGAAACTGATGTAAGTAGAGGCACAGTTGATTCCGTATCTAGATATGTAAAAATAATAGCTTTATTAGTCGAAACTTCAGAAAAAATACAACTTCCTATAACGCTAGTACTTCCTCCTTTTAAAATAGAAAAACTAGTTATTGTTCTATCATCTAAACCTCAAATATGTTTAATTGTATCATTCGTTATTGATAAACTATGTCTATATCTATTAAGACCTGTTGAAATAGTTATTCAGGCTCCTGGAAGCGGAGTATTACTATAGGTATAAGTATTATCTTCAAGTTCGTTATGATATCCGCAAGCTATTTTAAAAGTAGACATAATTAACTCCTATAATCAATAATTTGCGGAACAATAACATCAACAGCCTTAGAAGTAACTGTTAAAGCTGTACCATTAACTTTGACTGTCTCTATGACATTAACTTGCGCGCCAGTAGCAATTCCATCCAATTTGGTTTTATCACTTGCGCTCATTAATCCCGTAGCACTTGTTGTAGCTTCAGAATAGGTTGTGTCAGTAAAAGTAATATCAGAACCAGTAGAAGGAGTAATTGTTAATGTATGTCCACTGGCAACTGCGCTTGCTAAATAAGTCGTTGAGTCTGGTAATGCGCCAATGTTAGTTCTAGCATTAGATTTTTGAACATCAGTTAATCCTTGCGAATTAATATCATATCTGACATATCTGTCATTAGTTAGATCGCTATCTTTTGAAGGAATTGAGGGCATTTTCGCGGATGCTTTAATTCCGCCATCATATGTAAAGGAAACATCTCCTGCATTAGCGTTTTGAGAAATAAAATTTAAAGCACCAGTACTTATCCCTGATCCTAATTTTTCTGTATTATCGACTTTGATATTTCTTCAAGTATCTTCAACATCATCGCCAGCTGGAATTAATGTCCATTCACTGCCATTGGAGATAAAAACATCACCAACTTTTGCTGCAGTTGAAGCATAAGTACCCGCAGTAATAACTTTATATGTATAGCCTTCATTTGAAGAAGATGCAGCAGGTAGATCAGTAATAGTTCCACCAGTACCTAAGGTACCTTTATAAACCATCGGTTTTGGAAGATTATCTAATTTAGTTTTATCTGCTGCAGACATTAAGCCATCTTCAGTAGTAGAAGCAAGCTTATCAGGAACAACATAAAGATTATTTTCATTATATGTTAAAGTTTCACCATCAATAGTAACGGTGCCTGTAGTGACTAATGTTTCATAGTCTTCATTACTTAAATAAATAAGGTCTTTTAAATTCGCCATAATACTCTTCCTTCAATAGTATATTTTTAAACTGTATTCCAGTCAATTTTATTAGTTGATTAGTTTATTTATTATATACTTATTCAATAGTCGTTTTTTTGAATAAGGATAGTATCGATTTGGGAAGGTAGCTTTAAATTGTTCATAAGTTGTTGGTTCATTTCCAGTGCCATATCAATCTGTTAAGTCTATAATTTGAACATTTGTCACCTTAAAATAATCACCTTGAGTAAAAGTGCCACTATTTTTAATTATATTAATAAAAGTTTGATTTGCCGTGCCTCATGTGCCTATGCCTCAAACAATTCCTGGTTGAGCTATATCTTGTCTATCAGTAATATTTGATAAAGATCATCTAAATTGGATGTTACTAAAAGCATCTGCGGTTGAAATCTCAGTTATTTTTGCAATACATAGTGCTTTATGTCCTTTAATTGAGTCTAAATTATAGTTGTCACCATAACAAGTTAAGCCGAAATAATTATGTGTTGTGGATGAGTTGGCAGTTAAAGTAAATTCATCTTTTTCGGAATCATAAGCTCTATTACATTCATTACTACTACCTATTTTAAATACTTGATTATATCCATAATTAGGTAGTGCTTCTATTTGATAGTGTGTTAATTTAATAGACGTAGGACAATAACCATAGTAATTTTTTATAAATTTTTCCTCAAATTCAGCTATTGTAGTTGGCTCTTTTCCAGATCCAAATCAAGCTGTTAAATCTATTATATTACAATCATCTAAGGTTATACCTGTACAATCATCGTTTAAATCAGCATATAATTGGAGTTTATTTATATCCCCAGATAAAGTTATGATTTGATTAAAATTATTCCCACTATATGCTATCGTTCCATTATTATATCTTAATCTATAACCAAAATTTGCACCTGTATTATTAACGACTGTACTTCTAACTAAAACTTTATGACCAGATAGTATTGTAGTGTTAAATAAATTATCATATGTAAACCAACTAGTTGCGGTATTTTGTAATAAAATACCTCTTCCATTATTCGTTGCTGTAATAGTGACTCCACCATATGAACCATCTGACCACAACTGAGTATATTGATTATAGCCGTAATAAATATCTGATGAACCGCCGGCAGCTTTACATCTAATAACATCATCATTTAAATTTTCATATGCTATTTGTCCAGTTTTATTGTCTATAGTTATTTCTTCTCCTGTAGCAAGTAAAGGAAGATATCTATTGTATTTATTATAAAATTGTTCTGCTGTTAATGTGTCTAGACCTATTGCTGTTAAATCTATTAATGAAAATGCAAGCGGATACATCGTATTATTCCAAGCATCACCACCTCATCTATAACATTCCCAACCTATAAATTCTGTTGTATCAGTAAATTTAACTAATGTATAATGACTATTTTCAGGTCTATATGCACCTGTGTGTGAAGTTAATGAACCATCTATATTACAAGAATATTCAGAAGATTGTGTTACTTGAAACGTATCGAGTCTAATAAATAGATATTGATGAGTTGAATCTAAAGTAATGTTTGTAAAGTAACTACCATGTAGGGTTAAACCAAGACCGTTGCTGAAAATATATTCGCCATTACCAACTGTTCTATAAGAGCTTGGATCAGAGTAATAATCATTAAAAGAAAGAGAATCTTGTTTCCCCAATAAACTTTTTACTTTAATTGACTTGCCATATCTTATTCTCATAAAAAATCCTTTTCTAAAAATAAGATATTAAATATATCTTTTTACTTGTGGTGTTACAACATTAACAGTAACGTTACTTGCCGCATTAGCAGTAAAAGTACCTATTGATGTACTGTTTTGTGTGATTGTTAAGGTCGCATTATTTACGGTTGGAATATCACTTGTTGTAGCAATAGTATAATTACTTGAATCAGTTATATCTAACTCTTCTCAATCAATATTAAATCAATATGCATTATATTCATCAACCGCAAAGCAAGAGTAATATGATGGTATGCTTTCATCTCTATAATTTGGTACATATACATATTCTCCATATTGAATTAATGTTGCAGGATTGGCTTCAACTGCCTCTTTATGAGCCGCAGTAATGCCATTAGAAATATCTATAATATATTGATTCTTATCTTGAATAAAATAAATATAATTCGCGCTTAAACCGGTATAACTGCCTACAGTTCCACCTGCTTTTAACGTATTATACTGTGCTTGAGTTAATTTAACTACTCTTTGTAAATCAACCATATACCGGCCTCCATTTAATTGAATATAAAAATATTGACCCCATCCCCACCCAGGCTCGTACACTACGACCCACCAACTATTTATTTATTTTATTTTATTCTTCTGGTTCTTTATTCTGCACTTCAGTTTCTACATAATGACTAACTTTATGCGGTCTAAATGCTGATACAACTCAATTATACTCATCAATATCATACATTCTACCTAGTCCAAGAGCTATTTTTTCGATACCCGTTTCTACATATGGGTCTTGATAGGTTCTTGAATAATTAAATACGTAATACAACGACTTGCTTCAACAACCAGATCATGCATATCAACCTACATTAGTTAAATCGAATTGATCGTTCATCGAATTAATTCTAAAGACTTTTATACAATGATTACATTCATGTTCTGTCTTTGCAAAATTACTTCTTCATTTTCTATTAAATCATCTAGGATTTTCTTCTACAAATACTCCTAAACCAAGTATATGATTATCAAGAAGATATTTAGTTCTTGCACTTAAATTACTTAATGAATAAGATAGAATACCATCTTCAACAGAGAAGGTTATAATATCTTTATCTTCTTCAGGTTTATAATCAGAGCCATCACTCATTGCGATTCTGTAGCATTGATCTCCTACCATTACCTTGTACTTCATAATTATAACTCCGTTAAGTCATCGATGTCTATTTGAAGACCTAATGTTTTATTTGCAGTTACTGTTGGAAGTGCAAAAGTATAGGTTCCATTAGATAACTTACCACTTGAACTTAAAATCAAGTCTCCTCCTTTTAAATCAAGTCCATCTTCACTAAATTCCGCAATTGTCGTGTAAACAGGTTGTCCATCTTCAGTATCAGTAATACGTTCGATTTTTAATTTGCCTTCTTCGATATTGTAACCAGTATCTTCATCATAATACTCATCATTGGCGGTTAAAATCTGACCAATAATTGCTTGCATGAAGGCACCTCTTGTAAAGAGAGATGATTTTCCAATACCACTGCCAATATCTATCCAATCAGGACAATATTCTTCATGAGTAAATTCAGTTTCTTGAGTAAAATGATTACAGCCAGAAAAAGTATTTTCACCAGTAAAAGAATTATCATTAGTAAAAGTTATTAAACCATCAATTGTATGATTTTCACTAGTAGTTACTAATTGAGTGTCTCCACTAAGTGTCGGCAATGTAGCTTGATAAACATTACTGCCTCCAACCGCGATTGCATATGGAACAATAGGGCGTTGAGTATTTTCGCCCGGCATCTTGATATTCGCGATTGAATTAGTTGGTTTAGCCATACACCCTCCATCAAATAAGATTTTCTCTTCATTAAAATTATATCTTTATTAGCCGAACTTTACAAATTTCATTCCAATTAAAAAGCCATCCCGAAGGATAGCTTTAATAAGTATTTATTAATCAACGACAACTGTTGATGTTGTTGTACCGACTGTGACTGTCTTTGTTGATGCAGTGCCTGTAACTTCAACAACGATTTGATCACCTGATTCGAGACCACCTGTTGCAAGTGTTGTTGTACTTGACGCTGCGACAGCAACTGTATGTGCTGTTTCTGACCAAGGTGTAATTGAACCATTTGATACCGCTGGAACAATTGTTCTTGTTGAATCTGCAGCTTTTGCAGGAGTTAATTTACTTGTTGAATCAACTGCTCCATAAATTGAAGTTGAAGATTGAACTGCTGGTGTAAGTGTTCTTGTTGAATCTGCAGCTTTTGCTGGTGTAATACTTGTTGTACTACCAACAGGAGTAAGTTTTCTATTTGTATCTGCTGCTGTTGCAGGAGTAAGTTTGGTTGTAGATTGAACTGCTGGTGTGATTGAGACACCTGTTGTATCTGCGATACCAATAACAGTACTTGTTCCTGCGGCCGCAAATGCTAAGCAGTCATCTGTAACAGAGGCTGTAATGCCACCTGTAGCAAATGTTTTTGAGCTACCTACTTTAGCAACTCCTGTAACTGCTGTTCCAGGATTTGCAGTACCATAAGTAACTTCACTACCAACGTCTGCCATACCATAAACAACTTGTGTTCCAGCAACGGCGACTGTAACAGCTGATGCGACATCTGCAGTTCCATAAACTACTGGAGAGCCAACATCGGCATTACCAACAGTAGTTGCAGATGAAGCTTTGTTGGCTGTACCATAAGTAACTTCATCTCCGACATCAGCTGTACCATATACAACTGCTGTACCTGCTTTAGCAATATCAACTGCTGTTCCTGCAGTCATTTTGGAAACACCAACTGTGCCTCCAACTGTAGTAACTGTTGTTGTACTTAATTTTTTCTTGGTTGTAGAATAATCATTGACTGATACGCTACCTGAACCAGTTGGTGCGGTATATGAACCACTTGCAGAATCTTTAAATGCTAAATCACCTAAACCTTCTGCAACTGAACCTAATACATTCCAAATAGTTCCATCAAATAAGAACTCTGGATCAGTTTTAACGACATCTAATTTATCTCTAATTGCATCAATAGATGTATTTTCAGTTGAAGTAATTGCGGCATTAGTAATATAATAAATACCACCATTTAAAATATAAGTATGAATTGCATATGCTGTACCTGTTGCATAATCAACTTTAACGGCTGAACGGTCAACAATGACCATATCACCTTGTTCTGCGGTATAACTTACGCTATTAATTGTAATTGGATTTGTTGTAGCACCATCATAAAGTGCGGTACTTGTCTTACCACGATAATGGATACCACCAGCAATTAAACCTTCTAAACGATTTAATTCGCCGCCAACATTAATTGGCCCACGAACATGTGCTGAATTCCATGCACCTGCTGGATGGGCTTGAGTGAATTGAAATAATTCACTACCGAAACCATCACTACTATAAAGAATATATTGTCCTTCTTCATAACTTGCATTGGCGCTAAATACTTCAGCAATTAATTCACGACCGTTATAATCAATTAAAGCATACGAAGTACCACCAGGTAATTGAACTCTACCTAACTTCGCTAAATTATAATATAAACTTGTTGCTCCTGCTGCCATAAATTCTCTCCTACTAGTTAATCTCTAGTAAATTCTAATAAATCGCCTTCTGGTTCATTATAATTTAGCTTATTGTTCCAGAATTCGCGTTCACCGGGTTGAATATGTAATCCGGTATCTTCTATATGTTCTTCAAGAATATCTCTAATGTCATCTCCGACAAATGGTTTATCAATGAGATAAGCATTACCATCCCCTATCTTGAAGTTTGGGATATAAATTATTTTGCCTGTATCGGGATCAACTTTTGAGCTATAATCTGTATAAACTACAAGCATCCCCTTAACAGGACGATAATCTCTTTCGGCATTTCATTCCGCAGTAGTTCCGAATTGAATACCAGCGAAACCTTCATGTCCACTATTTAAATAATCAAGATTTTGTAATTTAGAGTGGTCTTTAAGAGTGTATCCACCCTTGCCGAAACTAGCGGATAAATTTTGTTGCTTAAGGCTTGCATTAAGCTTTTGCGCACTTATTGTAGCCTTAAGATTATTTCTACTTTTAAGCATTTCTTCTATATTTTACTTCAAACACGCCTTGTATTACTGTGTAAATCTCTCCGCTATCAAGTTCCGCAATAATGTCGAAATTTCAATTTCCAACGCCTAAGGCTTGTGTTTCTTCAGGAGCTAACATAAATGCATAACCAATTTCTGTCTCTTCTTCATCTGTATCTGCGACTTCCAAATCGCAATCGAGATTGAGTGAAGCACAAACAAAGCGAACCTTATCAATGACAAGTTCCGCCGGTTTTTCGATTGTTACAACGGCGTCTAACGTATCGCCTTGAATAATTGATAAATGCTCCATGTAAAATATATACTCCTACTTATACAATTTATTTTAAGTTGAAAACTTCTATAAATCAAATTTACATGGAATGGTTAGAAAACAGGAAAGAAAATGAGCTCTGGAAAATACTTCAATCTTGGCTTACTACGTAAGCCGCTTGCGCTTTGAGAAGCTCATTGCCCTTCGAAAACCGCATCTCTCCTTTAGAATTCCCATACCTCATTTTTGATCAAACTCTTTTATCTTCCCTATAATAATATATAAAGGAGAATTTTATGACATTCGAACATCTCGATATAATTATTCCTCAATACAAAGAATCCGAAGAGATGATTAAACCTCTTCTAACATCAATCGAAAACCAAGTAGGCGTTAAAAATACAGCCTTTCAAGTAACTATTGTAAATGACCATACAGACCATAAACTATCAGAGGCCTTTTTAAAGTCGTTTAATTATCCAATTCAATATCTTGAAACCCCAGAAAATGGCGGAGCCGGTATGGCGCGTCAATGAGGTCTAGACCACACATCAAATCCATTAGTAATGTTCTGTGATGCGGACGACCGTTTATTCGACTGCACAGCACTACTTAATCTTTTTAATGCGATGCGCGTGAATAACGTAAAAACAGGAGAGCAATTTAATTTACTTTCAAGTAGTTTTTATGAAGAGCATATTGCCGCAGATGGAAAAGGTTATGATTTAATTAAACATGAGAAACCAACTATGATTTGGATGCACGGAAAAGTCTTCAGACGTAGTTTTTTAGAAAAGTATAATATTAGATTCTTGCCAGGACTTCGCACATTCGAAGATACATTCTTTGGTAAGTGTGTTGCGCTTTTAGCTCCACAAGAAACTCAAATTCATTGTAACTATTTTACTTATTTATGGGTAAGAAATCCAGATAGCGTTACTTCAAAATGGAACCACGATAATAGGGATTATCTTTATTGGAATAACCATGATTATATAATGTGTAATAGAAACCTTTTAATTAAACTTAAAAAAGAACAGCCAATGAATACTAGACTGAAAGAGTTGGCTTGGGTTGATTTATTCTTTACTTTCTTCCTCTTACAGTTAAAAGAATTTAATGATACAGAAGAAGAAACAAAGAAGAGAGTTTATAATATGTATCAATTTATGTTTGAAATCATAAACAATTATGAAGAAGAACTTAAATCAACTACTATGGTAGTGCGTTTAAAATACTATATGACATTAAGAAATGATATGCCGAAGTATGGGCTTACTATTGAAGAATTAACTTGGAATAATTTTGTTAAACAACTTGAAGAAGGCGTAGGAAAAGACCTTTCTTGGCTTTTGCTACACGACTAGAAAAATAGTATAATTAATTGCTCTGGAATGGGTGATGCCTCGATTCGTGGTAGGATAAGAGACTTAGGCCCACTCAAGGGGTTATGCGCGTCGGAAAACGGTATAGCTCTGATGACTTTAAGGAGCGGCAGAACAATCCGAATAGGGCCTCGTTTCAAGACTTGGCGCCAGAGCATTAAAAATAGATTATGAATTATATTTATCATATATATGCAAAAAACGACCCTACAACATTATATATAGGACAAGCGACAAATGATAAAGGAACGTATAAAAGAGCGCTTGCCCACTTTTCTGGTGCTTGAGGAAGAAGCAAAGGATGATTGGACGAGTCTCTTTTTGGTAATAAAAGTTATGAAAACCCAAAATTTCAATCTTTTATATTACAACATGCTTTAAATGAAATAGTAATTGAAATCTATGATGATACATATTTTGGAATTCCCAAAAATGATTTTGAACGTTTTGCCGCGAAATGATTTACAACAAGCTATACAACACTTGAAGTTCGTCAAAAACAACGTGCTAATAGTGAAGAAACATATATGCTTCAAAATGGCACAAAATACAGTGATCAAGAACGTTTAAATATTGCTGAAATAATGCATATTTATTATTATGGAACACAATTAGGATATAATGTATTAGCCATGAGTATGGGTGGTCAAAATAAAGCAATGGTTTCGACTGAGGGAAACGTATTAAATAGAGAAATGTCTCCTTCTCAAATGAGAACTGTTATTGAGCGAGGTTCTACTCAGGCTTTTAGAGATTTACAAAAAGTTTTCACTGAAAAATTACAAGCAGAAATGCGTATGAAAAATCGTGAAGACAATTTAGCACAATTAATTGCAGAGGTTTTTGTTGGTATTACTAAAGTACCAGGTGATACTACTAATAGTCAAATTAATTGAATTATAGACAGATGATTTTCAAAACATCTTGAAAAAATTATTAGAGAGATGCAAGATGTTATGGCTCATACACAAGATGGTTTTAGAATACAATGACCTGAAAATCATACTAAATTCGTGCAAATGAAAACAACACATGGAAGCGTAAAGAGTTTAATTGATTTATTTAGAATTACTTTAATTGATAATAAAAAGAAATTACAGACGGCTGTAGAGTTAGATATGAGTAATAAAAATTTTAATGAACGTAAATTAATAAAAAATAAATATGAAAATTTAATTGAAACAATTAAAAATTTATTATCTCAAAAGATTCAAGTTGGTGTTAGTATTGGAAATTTTATAACAATCAAACCACTATCTGAAACAGTAAAATTAATTGCAACAGATGCAATTAAGGGCGGCGCAATTATTACAGATAACTCAATTGTGCAAAATACTTTAAAAAATATAAGTTACAACTTCTTTCGTAGATGTGCGAACATGGTAAAAGAAGATTTACAAAATACAGTTGGAAGTTCTATAGAAGATATAGCACTAAACGGACATTTTAGAAAAACTATATCCTTAGATGATATAGAACAAGTTAATTATAAAATAATGTCTATAGATACTTTTTATAATAAAATATGAGACCTTTATAAGGATTTCAAAATCAATGCTTATTTTATGAGACAAGAAAACTGACCTGATTTTTGTAGAGGAATGTTAACAGTTTATACTAAAAATAATGGTACTATTGTTGGCGGACAATTAGAGTTATCTCAGTTAGATAGTTTAAATTTAGGCGCGTTAGGAGAATATGAAGCAGAAGGCAAGCTAATTATTCCTGCCTATGAATTTACACCAACAACCTATCATTTTATTGAAGAGAATTCTGATATGAATAGAGATAGTTTAATTCATTATTAAGGAGAAATTATGAAAGAAAAATGTATAATTAAATGGCGTCATTTTAGCTCATTAGCTATTACGCCAACTAAGGCACCTGATGCGGCCGGATATGATATCTATACAACAGAAACTCATGTTGTTATGCCACCACATTCACAACATATGTTTAAGACTGATTTAGCATATGTTATTGAAGGACCTTATTGGTTAATGGCCTTCGATCGCGGATCAACTGGCAGTAAAGGACTCCACGTTCATTGCGGTGTTTGTGATAAGGACTATAGGGGAGAAATTTTCATTTGTTTAAAAAACGACAACCCTTATCCAGCTATTATCACTAATTCAGTAGATAAGGCTTATGTAGATAAAATGTTTGTATCTGATGATTATACAGGACCAATTTTATTCTATCCTGCATCTAAGGCAATCGCGCAACTTATCCCTGTTGAGATGCCAGTAGTAAAAGTTATGCCTATTGGCGAAGCTGAATGAGATATAGCTTGCGAGAAAAGTGCGCGCAAAGATGGAAAATTAGGTAGTTCGGGAAAATAGAAAGGAATAATATGATTTATAAAGGAAATTTTGAACAATTAATCAATAGATTAAGTAGTTCTTTAAAAGATCCTAATGATTTCTATTTATCTTATGGGGTCCATGACAAAGAAATCATTACTATTGGCACTGAAAAAGATTATAAAGTGCTTCATATAGGTATCCCCGTCTATAATATCGGACGTAATGGCGGAACAATCATACATTCTGTTGGGGACATCAGTGGTATTTTTATGCAAAAAGATCATAATTTCTGTCATGAGTTCCCTAATTTTATAGTTAATAAATTAAAAGATAAGGGCCTTAATGCTCGTAGCGATTATAATGATATTATGATAGATGACAAATATAAAGTCGGTGGCTTTGCTTATCAAGAATTAAAAGATGGTCGATTCTATATTGTATTTCAATTATCAATAAATTGTGACGATGCTGCAATTTTCTTTGTATGTAACAATGCCCCCAAAAAACCAAAAGGATTAAGTGATTTTGGAGTTCTTACTAAAGAAGTGGAAAAATGATTACTTGAGTTCTTAGCTAATAAATACAAAGAGACCGAAGTAACTTATCTTGACAACATCAAAAATTAATTCTATACTTAATTATATTGAAAGGAAACTTATAAAATGAGAATTGAAGATTTACCAAGTTATGCTCAAAACCTCGGCATCAATCTCTCAAAGATTGAAATGAAGGCAGAAGACGATACATGCGGACACATGCTCGTAGTCGAAACAAAAGAAACATACGTCTATGAAGACGAAAATGATGCAGATGAAAAAGTAAATGAAGCACGTCAAAATCCTTTATTTGCTGCTGCAACAAAGAAATATAAAGCCGGTAAGATTAATAAGAGCGGTGAAATTGTCCGCCCAGAAACTTGGACTGTAGTCATTAAACTTAATCATTAATTATGACGCTTCCAACATCTGGAATATATAAAATAACTAACCTTAAGAAAAATAAAATATACGTTGGGCAAAGTCAGAACGTATATTTTAGATGTAAACAGCATATTAATGCACTTTATAAGGGTCATCATCCAAATAAAGATATGCAAAAAGATTGGAAGACTGACTGGCGTAATTTTCGCGCAGATGTAATTGAGTTATGCCCAATAGCAAAACTTAATGAGCGCGAGGAATACTGGATTAAGAAGTTGAATACAATTGAAACGGGATATAATAAAGGCTGAGTCCCGTATAAAAGAAAAGAAAAGAAACCTAGAAAACCAAAAAGATATCATAGGAGTCGATAATGAAAAAGGTATTTACAACAGGAACATTTGATATTCTACATTACGGACATATTAGTTTATTGCGCAGAGCTAAAGCTTTAGGCGATTATTTAGTTGTAGGTGTAAATGTAAATCCTGAAGGCAAAATTCCTTTTTATTCATATGAAGAACGTAAACAAATTCTTTTAAGCATTAGATATGTCGATGAAGTAGTGCCTCTTTACTCACAAGAAGATAAATTTAGTTATTTGAAACATGTCCAAATATTTGCTTGTGGCTCAGAATATAAAGGATACCATGATATTGATCGTATAAAAACTTTTGCTCAAGTAGTTTTTTTAGATCGTACCCCAAATATCAGCACAACAAAAGAAAAGGAATATCTTAAAAGTAGAGAAAGATATAACACACTTTGTATAGATATTGATGACACCTTATGTCTCACAAAAAATAGAGATTTTGAAAATTCTTATCCTCTTGTTGAAACAATTAAGCAAATTAATCGTTTCCATGATCAAGGATGAAAGATTATTCTTTCTACTGCTCGTGGCGCAAAAAGTTGTAAAACAATAGAAGAGCGTATAGCTAAATATGATGCTATTACACGTGCTTGATTAGATAAAAATGGCGTTAAGTATGACGAATTGTGATTTGGTAAACCAAATGCAGATTTTTATATTGATGATAAAAATTTATCTATTAATGAATTTTTAGATTTTCAAGGAGTAAATATGCCATCTAATTTAGAGAGATTCAATCAGTTTGAAGAAGAGCGTATTGATTTATTAGAATCTTGTAATACCGGAGAAAACATTGATATTATTGTACCATGAGTTAATCCTAATGATGAAAATTGACGCGCAGATTTTAATAAATATAGACAATTAGAAATTGATCAAGGTATTCAAGATGCTTCTAATATTCAAGCTTTTGGTACTGAAAGAACTCGTGATTGAGGCGTATTTAAATATTGATTTAGATGTGTTGAAAAAAATTGTCCTTGAGTACATAAAGTATTTTTAGTTGTTCAAAGAGAAAGTCAATTACCTGAATGATTAAATAGAGAATGTCCGAAACTTAGAATTGTGTATCATGATGAATTCATCCCTGAAGAGTTTTTACCAACTTTTAGTACATTAGTTATTGAAACGTTCTATTATAGAATTAAAGATTTAAGTAATCATTTTATTGTTTGTAATGATGACTTTTATTTTATGAATCCTATTCCAAGGGATATGTTCTTTGAAGGTGATACACTTTATTATGGAGAAACCGGAACTATGTCTGCAAATTGAGGTAATGGTAGTGGCGTTTGATCTTCTGTTGTAAATAATACTACTAAGTTCTTAATAAAAAATATTTGCGGACAAAGAAGTAACTATATTTACTATAGTCATTTACCAGATGGACGATTAAAATCTTATGAAATAGATTTTATGAGTAAATATATGGATGAAATTTGAGATGCTATGAAAGTTTCACGTTTTAGACATAAAAAGAATGTCGTTCCATCTTTATTGTTTATTGATAGTATGAAATATCAAGGAGTCAGTAAAAAGAAACCTAGAATTTATCAAAAATCTAATTATTTTGAATTAAATAGTTATACTCCTTGAGATTGTGTAAGGAACAGAGAAATGGTCTGTTTAAATGATACAAAAGTTTCTTCAATTAAAGAAGATATAACAAGAGCTAATATAAATAAATTTTTTGAAACTAATTTCCCAGAAAAATCATCATTCGAAAAATAACTTGACAAACAAAAATACTTTAACTATATTTTAATAGTTAAATATGCGGGTTTAGTGTAATGGCAGCACAGCGGTCTTCAAAACCGTAAAGATTCCGTGTCCAAAGCGGTAGGTGTGGGTTCGAGTCCTACAACCCGTGCCAATTATTCGTTAGTCACAGTACAAACAAACAAAAACTAGTGAACTTCTTGAGTTGTGGCTCATTAAGATAGACCGGTTCTAGCTACTTAAATGTAACCGTAGGTCTCGACGAATTAAATAGTTTATTTTCGGTGTGTCTCAGGCCGATACTTATAAAGCGAACAGGATCGCATTAAACATACGGAGGTTAGAAAGTATGAAGTATTATTCCGAAAAAACACAAAAACTCTATAATTCTGAGGAAGCATTGATTAAAGCAGAAGCCGCCCTAAACAAGGCGCAAGAAGAAGAAAAGGCTAAAAAAGAAGTCCGTGCTAAAAGAGCAAAAGAAGTTCAAGAAGCTTTTGATAATTATAAGAAACTTCTAAAAGATTTTATTAAAGATTATGGTTATTTCCATACAACGATTAATGATGCGGAATCATTATTTGACTTTTTATTTAATCGTTGGCCATTTTAAATAAAAATTTAACTGAGATAAAAGAGACCGCTTGGTCTCTTTTTATTATGATCTATTATCTATCAAAATAACTGCATAACCATTATTATTATTCCCTTCAAATTTTAATAGACATTTTCCATATTCACTCTCATCTGATCTTATGCCTAAAGTTACCAATGTTTCGTTGTCATAACCTGTGTCGCAATCAAAAGCACCCTTTTTATAAAATTCTTCATTAATTACTGTCTTATTTTTAAAAATGCCTGGAAATAATTTATCTGCGGTAACTATCGCTTGTAGTGAACTATAAGGACCCATATGTCATGTGTTATTTCAATAACTCATATGGTAGGCTGTCAGAGAAGAAAAATTTAATGTAGTACTCTTTGAGCTTGCAATACTTTCGCTTATTCCTTTTATTGATCAATAACCAACATTTAACTGTATACAATAAGTTCTTCCTGATGTATCAAATTCTACCGCATATCAACGACCACGATTATAAGCATAATCACTATCAGGGCCAAGTATATGCGTATCATACTCTACTGGTTTTCTATTTGTATTCTTTTTTCTTGCTGCAAATCCTCAACTATAATGGGCTATTCCTACAGTTTGATTTTGATGAGGACAATTTATTCATTGTGTTTCCGATTTTCAGTCTACTGTTTTGTTTCTTAATCAAATATTATCATTAATATTATATCATGTATTATCACTATTCTTTTTATAGGACATTGTTGGATAATATCAATCAATAATATAGTCTGCATCTACATTAGGGTTATCTCCTCCTTTTCCTGGCGTCATAACAATTAATGGCATTGTTCAATTATCTGTAAGTTGTCCAACATGAAAAATTCCCATATAAGTTCCATATGTTCTATATAACATTTCTGCATAACTTTCATTTTCGCTCGCTATATGAGGTTGATTACCATTATCTGATCATCATCCATTATATGAGCTAGGTGCTTCTCTACAAAGAACATATACATCTTGCCAAGCATTTTTAATATAATGAGTTGTTGAACCACCAATAATTAGATCAAAACCTTGTTCAGTGACATTAGTAACTGTAGGAGATGAGGTAGACCCTCCTCCAGACGTAAAATTGTGTCACACAATATCCATCGAAGTATTATTAATTGCTCAATCTCTATATTTTTTAGAATTATTTGTATCTGCATTATTACCATAATTTTGTTTATAGTAAAAATGATATCCTTCATTATCATTATAAACTGGTGGATTATCTAGGTAAGTAATAATTTTAAATTGTTTACCATTTATTCCGTAGTTTCCTAGTGTTGTTAAATAAGATTTTGTATATAATTTACTTCCATTAGTCGTGCTTGTTGCGGAAATATTATTATCAGTAAAACCTATATAACTTAAAAAAGTATATTCATTTGGCGTCTGACAATATGATCCTCGAGCATCTGAAGCTGAACTAACACTTCTGATATTTCTTAATATCAAAATATTTCCCTCTTCGCTATTATCTTCAACTCCTCGAGTTTTTGCTCTTTTTAAATTGTTATTAAAAGATTCTCCTTTAACTTTTTTACAAGTATCAGGAAAAGTTAATGTAATCGCGCTATCGTCTTCAGTACCAATTCATCATTGTTGCGGACTGACTGTATCAGAAAAATAAATCCATATATTCTCTGGACTTATACTGACGCACCCAATTGCACTACATAATGATTTTAATTGTTGTTCATCTAATTCTATATTATGGCAATGATTCCAGTCTTTAATGTCTGTATTCGCTAAAATCCAAGCCTTTAAGTCTTCTTTTGTAAAATCTTTTCAAATATAACTTGAATTATTCATGCATTTTACCTCAAAAAAATATACTTCCCATCCTTCTAAATCACAAATCCAACTTTAATTATCCTATTTTGACTAAATCAATTTCGACCCTTATACTATAATGTAATTTTAGAAAGGAAATTTATTAATGATTATAAAAGCCTATAATGAGAATCATCCATATCTTTTTTTCATAGACCTGGAGTTCTTTAATACAAAAGATAGCACTAATCATCTCGTTCAATTTGCTGGACTTCTTTTTAAACGCATTGACATTGATACATACCAACTAATGCGCAGTTATAATCAATATGTAACTGAACAAGTTTGTTATCCTTTTGCTGAATATACATCAATTACAAATAATTTCCTTTCAGAAAATGGAATACCATTAAGCGACCTTATTGCGACAATTCAAGATGACCTAGAGATAATTCCTCTAAATGAATTGCTTCTTATAAGTCATGGCCTCAAGAATGACCGCATTGTCCTTACAGAAGCGGGTTTCAATCTTAATACCTATAATGACCAACCAATTGATGGCTACTGCACATTCACGAATGCACGCCGCATTTTGAAGCGCAATGAGCATTTAACTCTTACAGACCTCTGCGAAGAAGCCGGTTATTATTTACATCACGCACATAATGCTTATAATGATGTTTGGGGCGAAGTCGCTGTTTTTACGTATCTCAGGAAAGTTGAAGAACAGGAGAAAGAAAATGTTGTTCATTAATTTAGTAGACAATAAAATTATTAAAGATTTTAAATATACAACAAAAGAAATCAGCGCTACGATTAACTTTAATAGCGCTGTTTCTGAAGCTAAAAAAGCTTTTGAAACCGCATTATCTCAAATTATATCCCAAGACCCTTTAGCAGTTCATTATATTGTCGATATTGAAGGTGAAGGTAACGCAACAGATGAAGAAATAGTAAACTTCTTATCTATTGTTAACGTTGGATGCGCGGTTTTCTTCGGTTTATTAACTCAATCTGATAGAAGAGAACGTGAATGGCGTTTAGATGTTCCTTCAAATTTAATGGGTATAAAAACTAGTCGTTCTTTAATGAAAAAAGCCGTTAATTATAAGACAGTAAATGATGTCTTTAATTTTACGATTAAATATAAAGATTTATTCTTTACTTTATGCGATGAAAAGGAGGACTCAAAAGATGATGCTACCAAGTAGATTATTAGAGTTCTATACAGATGGAGCTTTCTCCTCTAAAACTGAAATGGGCGGTTGGGCCGCGATTTGTCTTGAAGACGGGCAAATTATTGATGAAAAGACAGGATATGAACCATATTCCACGAACAATAGAATGGAAATTATGGCACTTTTATCCGCACTTGAAAACATTAATACAATTCAAACACGCTTTACAAAAGTAAAAATCTATACCGATAGTGCCTATGTTGAACGCACTTTCAATGATAAATGATATGTTACGTGGTTAAAAAACGGATGGCGCACTTCTGACCGCCAACCAGTTAAAAACCAAGATTTATGGGGAAGAGTTATTGCCCTTTATATTAAGTTAAAAGAAAAATTCGATATTGAAATTATTCGAGTCAAAGGACACGCAGACAATAAATGAAATATTTATGTTGATGCGCTTGCAGTCCGTGCTCGTCAGGAGTTGGAGGATTAATTATGAAGATTTTAGTTTTAATGCCTTTAGATGAAAAAAATACATATATGGGCGTAGGTGTCTATAAAGGACTAACTGCGCATGCTAAAGATAATTGCTTTTCAATGCCTTCTTTCATGGACTATACAATAGTTACAAAGTTAGCAAAGAATTGAGAATACGCGCTTTTTTACAGTATTTTAAGCGCGGAAAAAGTTTATGATTTAGCAGAAAAAGAAAAGAATGATTTAATTATTATTGGCAACATGCCTAAGAAATATAAGTTTGATTTAATTGTTAATTTTCAAGACTTAGTTGAATCTTTACCATATGAAGATAAATTTGTTGAAATGATGAAGAAAAAAGTTGAAGGAGACGACAATTTAACTTCAATGCTTGATATGTATACAAATGAAGATTCAAAACTTTCTATGCATAATGCTTTGGCTACAGCCGATTTCTTATCCAAATATATTGAAACCGATCCACATCTTGAAGATATTGAAGCTGATTATGAAAAGAGATTAGAAGAATGGAAAAAATCACTAGAGCCAACAACTTTACATTAAAATTAGATAAATTAGATGAGTCACAATATAAGGTTGTCACTTCCAAGAGTGATAATATTTTAGTGCGCGCACCTGCTGGCTCTGGAAAAACTTTCTCAATATTAAGTGCGGTTTCAGCCTATCGTTTTGAGAACATAAATGATAGAATCTGCGCGATCACCTATACTCGCGCAGCCCGTGCTGAAATGGAAACTCGCCTTCAACAAATGGGTATCTTTGATGTTGATGTTACTACAATCCACGTATGAGCCCGCACATTACTTAATGATTTCGCAATTAAATACGGGTTTAAGATTAAAATACTTCAAGAAGGGCAAATTAAATCAATTCTTCAAGAGTTAGTTGATGATTATATAATTCATTCAAAGATTAAAAATATAAATATTGATATTCTTTATTCTTTTATTAGCGGAAATAAGAACATGGATATCAAGGATAATTATAAGAGAACTCTTGTGGCGCTTGAAAACAGATATATTCGTTACAAGAGAGATAATTTACTTTATGATTTCACAGATTATCCTCTTTACCTCTATAATGTTCTCAATACTTATGACGAGGAAATAAATAATATTGATGCGCTTTTTGTCGATGAATATCAAGATGTCGATGAAGTGCAGTTTGAATTATTCCAAAAGGTTAATGCTAAAAAGAAATTCTTCGTTGGAGATCCTTGGCAATCAATCTTCTGTTTTAGAGGTGCAGATGGTGAAGTATTCGATAAGACAGAGGACTTTGAAGAATATAAGTTAATGTGTAATTATAGAAGTTATCAAGAGATAATTGATTATGCCACTACTGTTTATCTTGAACAGCGCGAAAATGCAATGATGGAAGAAGATTGCTATATCACTGAAATTATGTGAAAAAGGGCTAGTGCAATTAATTGCGCTCGTGGTCCTGGTGGTAGTGTAACAGTCGTCAATCCATTTGGTAGAAGTATTAAAATGGAGAACGGCATTGAACACAAAATTAACTTGATTGAAGAGTTTAAAAAGTTTATGAGTAATAGACCTATGATTCTTTGTAGAACTAACAAACAAGTTAAATACATTACTGATGCGGGATACTTTGAGGCTTCGACAATTCATCAGGCTAAAGGTCTTGAATATAAGAATGTAATCGTTATTGATACAACTATTAGTTGTACTGAGGATTTGAATATTGCTTATGTTGCGCTAACTAGAGCTGAAGATAACCTGTTTGTCGTAAACTGGCAGCAATTTGAACTTTTATTCAATATGTACATTCATTAAAAGAAAAGTGCGAGGATAACTAATTTGATTTTCATTTTGAATCAAAATTAATTCGAAAATAACAAGTTAATCAATTTGGTAGTCTGGTACTTGACAAAAGGAAATTTATATCCTATAATATCTTTAGATATATAGGGATAGTTAATTAATTGATAAATAACAACACCTATATAGGTGTTTTTATTTTTAAAAGAAAGGATTACAGATGAACGATTATAATGAAAGTAGTATTGTAACCTTAGGCTACCGAGAGGCTATTCGTCAATCAATCGGTATGTATATTGGCAATAACTCTCTTGAAGGTATGCAACATCTTCTAACTGAAATTGTTGCGAACTCAATGGATGAAGCGGCCGCAGGTTATGGAAAACTAATTAGAGTAGAAATCGACAGAAGCCAAAATAGCGCATCTGTTATAGATAATGGTCGTGGCATTCCATTCCACAAGAAAGAAAATGGAGAATATGCAATCGTAGAGATGTGCACAAATCTTCATTCAGGTGGAAAGTTTGAAGGTCAAGGCAACTATAAATCATCACTCGGACTTCATGGCGTTGGTGCTACTGTTACTAATGCGCTTTCTTCTGACTTTATAATTGAAGTTTGGAGAGATAAAGAACATTGTTTCTTTGAAGTCTTTGATGGAGATATTTTGGATCCAGATATCGAGCCATATAAAGGCACTCGTCAAGGCACTACTATTACTTTTGTGCCTGATAAGGCCGTTTTTGGCGATTTAAAATGGGACCTCGAAAAAATAAAAGAAGAACTCCAACTCCACGCCCTCTTAAATAATGGTATTACTTTTGAGTTAGTTGAAAAGAATGGCGAAAAAGTTTTAGGAACTTGGAAATACTTTTATACAAATGGCATTAAAGATATGCTTAAAATTAAAAGCGAAGGCTTAAATATGATTACAAATCCTGTTTACTTCGGAACTCATGTTGTTCTCGATACAGGAGAAGAATGCGATGTAGATATGGCTTTTGCTTATTGTGATAAAGGATGTGAAACCATCTATTCATTCGTTAATGGTGGTTATACGCCAAACGATGGAACTCACGTCACAGGTTGGAAAACAGCCTATACTTCATTGATAAATAAACTCGCTAGAGATCAAGAAGTATTAAAGGATAAAGACAAAAACTTAAGCGGCGATATTGTCCGTAAAGGATTAGTGCTCGTTTTATCAATAAAAATGGCATGCCGCGCAATGTTCGCCGAGCAAACAAAAAGAACACTCAACTCGCCGCAAGCCAGAACATTCTGTAGCAAGGCAGTTGGTCAATTAGTTCTTCAACCAAAAGAAATCAAACAAATTTTAGATAAAATTATGATTGAGCAAAAAGCCGAAGAGGCCGCTCAAAGAAAGCGTGAAGCCCAAGAAAAAATCGCGCGTGGTGGAAAGTCAATGAACTCACTCAAAGACTTGCCGGAAAAACTCGCAGATGCAAATGACTTCACAGACGCGGAAATCTTCTTCTGTGAAGGTGACTCAGCTGCTGGAAACGCCAAGATTACTAAGAACCTTGGTCAAGCCATTATGCCTTTACGCGGCAAGGTATTAAATACAACCTGTAAAGAATTGGCAGATGCAATTAAATCTGATACAATTAAAGATATATTAACTTGTCTTGGTTGCGGCATTGGAGATCACTTCAATATGAATAATCTTCGCTATAATAGAATTATCTTTATGGCTGATGCCGACCCAGATGGAGGACATATTAACCTTCTATTAACAACTTTATTCTTACATCACTTACCAGAGTTAATTAAAGCGGGTAAAGTTTATGCCGCCACACCACCTCTTTATAAAACAACAAATGGTAAAGAAGTATTGTATTGGTATCCAAGTGATGAAAAAGAATACAAGAAATATATGAGAAATCACAGAAATGCGATTTCCAACCGTTTCAAAGGTTTAGGTGAAATGAATCCAGATGAATTATACTCAACGACAATGGATCCAGAGAACAGACATTTAGTTCAACTTACAACCGAAGATATGGAAAAAACTCTTGCCCTTTATAATCAATTAATGGGCAAACAACCAGCTCTCAGAAGAGAGTTCATCTTAAAGAACAAACTATCAAAGATTGATAGTGATGATTCTTACGATGATTATACAGACGCAGACGATGAATAAGGAGAATAATTATGCCAGAAGAGAAACAAATTCGTGGTTGGAAAGATGTGCAAATCACTCCAGATATGCCGCTTTCAGCAATCGTCCACTTCGCAAACATTCTTAACCAACGTCTTGTAACAGTAGAAGATATTTTGAAAGTTGATGGTAAAACATTAACTGAAATCTATGCTGAACAAGCCGAACAAGAACGTGCAGAAATGGAAAAACAAATGGCCGAAGAACTAGCCAAGAAAGAAGAAAAATAATGAGCACAATTGATGAAAGAAGTAAACAAGACTTCCTTATTTACGCCAATAGCGTCATCAAAAGCCGTGCAATCCCAAGCGTAGAAGATAACCTCAAACCAATTCATAGACGTATTTTATGGTCTATGTATGAGAGTAAATTCTACAATAATAAACCTACTGTAAAAAGTGCCAAGGTTGTAGGAAACGTCATGGGCGCATATCACCCACATGGCGATTCTTCAATCTATGAAGCAATAGTAAGATTAAGTCAATGGTGGAAACTCCGTTATCCATTAGTTGAAATGCAAGGTAACTGCGGTAATATCCTCGGGGATGGTGCCGCGGCTTCAAGATATACAGAGTGCCGATTAAGTGAAATCGGTATGTTTATGCTTGAAGATATCGGCATGAACTGTGTAGATACAAGACCTAACTTTGATAACTCTTGCACCGAGCCATGCACGTTACCATCAAAGTTCCCGTATCTTTTATGCGGAAATAATAGTGGTATTGCTGTTGGTATGGGTTCTGATTTAGTATCTCATAACTTCACAGAGGTTATGGGTGCAATTCAATTCTATATGGAACATAAAGATTGTTCTATTGCGGATTTAATGCAATTCATTAAAGGCCCAGACTTCCCAACAGGCGGAATCATTATGAATGGCGAAGAACTACTTGATATCTACACAAGAGGTCAAGGAAGTGTTAAAGTTTATTCACATTACGATATTGCGAAAAAAGGCGCAAAAACTTTGGTTACATTTCACGATATTCCATATGGAGTAGATATCGACGATGGTATTAAGAAACCATTAAAGAAGCTGGTTTTAGATGATGGTTATGATGTCTTTGAGGATATTAGCGTCCTTAAAGCCGGTGACCGCAACTTCGATATCACAATCACATTAGGAAAAGATGCGAATGTTTCTAAATGTTTAGAAGTATTGTTTAATAAAACTAAACTCGCTTCATCAATTAAGATTAACCAAAACTTAATTGTTAATGGCGAACCACGTGTTCTTTCATTGAAACAAATGATTGAATATTGGGTAAATTATAGAAGTCATTGTATCGAAAGAGTCGCATGGACTGACTATGCCGATACAAATCATAAACTCACAGTCACTATTGGTTTACAAAAGTGCATGAGTGATATTGATAAACTTATTAGCTTAATCCGTAATGCCTCAGACAGAACTGCGGCAAAAACTGCGATTATACAAGCCTTTGAACTTAACGATGAACAAGCCGAAGCCGTCCTCAATATGAAACTTTCAAGATTGAGTCGTCTTGATTTGGCTGAACTCGATAAGGACAAAGAAGATTTAGAAAAAACTCTCGCTCAAATCAAACATATTATTGACGATGAAAGCGAAAGATATAAAATCATTGTAAATGATTTACAAACAATTAAGAAAGTTCTTGGAAAAGATGAACGTTTAACTGAAATTCACTATGCGCGACCAAATGCCACCGCAGATAAACCAGTAGTCAAACAAGAATATAGGATTACAACAAATGGAATTGATAATAATTTGAATCCTAGTGATGTGGGCGCTCTTATAGACGTAGTCTTTGCCTACGGAATGGAGGACATCCTAGGTTATAATAAGGAAGGAGAAATTTCTCCTGTTCAAGCTTCTGCCGGTTATATCGGAGCTTGCGTAAAAGATAAGAAAGAAAAATTTGTCGCTGTCACAAAGAATGGCAACATCAAAGTTTCTCTCGCATCTGAATACAAGTTCAATAAGGCAGAAGAGAAAGTTATCAAACTCAAAGAAGGCGATGAACTTGTATTCGCGGACTTCTGTTCAGATTCAGACTTCTTAATGTTGTTTGACGGCAATCAAAATGTATTAAAATTATCTATTGCTGATTTAACAGTTGCATCTAAGATGACCGTTGGTGTTAAATCAGGCTTTGCGTCAATTGCGGCCGCAGCAGTGGTAAGTGACAGTGACATTTTACTCTTTGTTACAAAAGATAACAAGGGTAAATATACTTCTGTTAAAGACTTCTCAGTCGATAATAGAGGCAATAAAGGTCAATTAGTCACTGAAGGCACTGTCTGTATGCGCCGATTCGACAGCGGACGTGAGAATATCTACCTAGTTCCAAAACAAGGAAAACTATTTACTGTAGCAAGAAATAAGATTACTGTGAAGGGTCGAACTGCTATGGGAGCGGTATTAACTTCTCGCGCCGTCTCGAGAATAATTTAGAAAAAAATATTGACCAAGCAAAAAAGATATGATATAATAGTTTATAAAGATTTGAAGCCACACAAACTTTATAAAAGCATTTATAATAAGGAGAATTAAATGGAAATTACATTAACAGATAATGGCAAAAGAGTCTTAAGCTTTATGCAAGCTCATGATGAAACTTTAGTCGGAAAAGACATGATTGAGATGACAGGTATTAAAGGTATCTATCCAGTTCTCAACTCATTAATTAAACACGAATTAGTCGAAGCTGGTGAACCAGTTGTCAGACCATTCACCAATAATAAAGGTGAAACAAAAGATAAGGAATATAAAACTTATCGCTTAACCGATGCCGGTAGAGCATTCAGTATCTAATTAAATTAATCAAATTAAACTTGTGGCAAAAGAAAAATTTTAAAGCAAAAGGAAAAGAAAACTCATGGATTTATTAAGAACAAACTCATTCAAAATCGTAGGCAGATTATCAAGTGTCGATATGAGACCAGGTAATCGCAAATCAGATGGCGCAGGATACATTTCAGGTTCTGCAGTAGTCATCTCAAACATTGGTGGTGCAGATAACACATTTGAGATCCGTTTCTACACTTCCCAAACCACAAAAGATGGAAAAGTCAGTCAATTATATAACTCATACTCAAAGATGAGTGAATTAGTTGGTAAGAAAGTCCAAATTGATGGTGAAATCAGAGAAAATCGTTTCTGGAGTAAGAGCACAAATCAAATGGCTTCAGCTCAACAATTAAGCGGACGTTTTGTTCGTGGTATGAGCGAAACAACAGTTGATGAAGCAACCTTCGAAATTGGCGGTTTTATCGTAGAAGAACTCAAAGAAAAATTAAATAAGGATAACGAAGTCTATCGTTACGATGTAGCAATCGGACAATCCAACTATTCTGGAAATATGATGTCTAAGTTCACACTTCACGTCAATCCTTCAGATAGAGAAATCATTAATGGTGTCCGCAACTACAAAGTCGGCGATACAGTCAGAGTTAATGGTGATTTAAACTTCATTGTTAAAGTTGTTACTTCAACAGCAAAGAATGAAGGTGGATTTGGTGAAGGTATCACAAGAACATTCACAAATAAAATCTCTAACTTCTTCATCCAAGGCGGATCTTCAGCAATCACAGATCCAGCACAAGGTTCATATCCAAGTGATGTCATTCGTTCATTAGTCTCTGCTTATAAAGCACATGACGTTGAATTAATGAACTCCGCAAAAGAAGGAAGTTCTGAACCTATTGAAGAAGCTCCAGCAGTAACTTCAAGACAAACAAGTTTAATTTAATAAACTTATAAATGGCATTAGGGCTCTAAGGCCCTTTTGCCGCATAATGTTTTATTCAGGAGTACAACATGGAACACGTAGAAAAGAAAAATAATTTTGAAATATTAAATAATATAAACTTAAAAGATAAAATTAAAGAAAAAATTGGATTATCTTATTTGAGTTGGGCAGATGCTTGGTCAGTTCTTAAAAAGAACTTCCCAGATGCAAGTTGGAAAGTCTATACTCGTAAGACAAAGACAACAACAACAAGAACCGTTGATGAAGGTGGAGAAAAAGTTTCAATCGTAACAGAATCTGAGGATGAAATCCCATACTTCACAGATGGTAAGACGGCATATGTTAAAGTTAGCGTAACTATTGATGACAGAGAAGAATGCGAACTTCTTCCTGTTATGGATAATAGAAATAATGCAGTTTCATTGTCTATGGTAACAATGACTGCGGTTAATAAGTCAATTCAAAGAGCATTTGTTAAAGCATGCGCAAGACATGGTTTAGGTCTTTATGTCTATGCTGGTGAAGATCTCCCAGAAGTAGAGAGAAAAATTATTGATTATAAAGCAATCGCAGATAATTGTGATAGATATCAAACAGTTGTCTTAACACAAGATGGCTTTGATACAATGAAGAAAAATGTTATTGATTTAGTTCAAGCAGCAGACTATGACGAAGCCACATCAAAGGCAATCACGGATTATGTTGTTAAAAATGCAAAAGGTAAGAGATTATCATTATTCACATTAGCTGAAGATAGTCAAAACTTACAACGTATCTATGCTTTTATTAATGAAGTAAAGAAACAATTAGCCGCACCAGTAAACAGTGGAAAATAAACCATATTCCAAACGAGATTTAGAAGAATTAATATGCGAAGTGATGGGCATTTCGTCCGTCACTCCGCTAATTCGTAAGCATATTAGCAGTTATGTATTGATTGATAATATGACTTATAAAGATATTGCCCGCTGCATCGTTTGGTACACAGAAGTATTTAAGGGTAAATGCGAGCCGGTTTATGGTTTGAGCTTTGTCCCTTCTGTTAAGGATAGAGCGGCTAAATATTTTAGGCAGTTGGAACTTGACCAACAAGCTCAAAAAGAACAGGCTAAGAAATTAGTAGAGTGTCAAGAAAGTAATATTATATTCAATATAAAGTCACTACAACATAAAAGGAGACAACCTAAGCAATTAGATATCTCTGAAATAGATGTTGAAGGAGAAAATAAATAATGATAAAGAAAGACTTATTCGACAACAATACGTCGTTATATGTCTTGAGTTGTTTGATGCATAAACCTCTTTTGTTACAAGATGAAAGGTATGCATTTGTAAAGACAGACTTCTATAAGCCTTTACAACAATTAGTATTCTATGCGGTCTTCAATATGGCTCAAAATGGTGTTGAGCGTATAACTCCGCAAGATATAGATTTATACTTAACTCAATATGAAAGTCAATATGAGTTTTATAAAAAAGAAAAAGGATATGAATTTGTAGTTCAATGTTACCAGTCCACAGAGGGAACAGATGAAAAACAATTCCAGACATATTATAATAGATTAAAAAAGTTCTCTATGTTAAGAGATCTTGAGGCAATTGGTTATGACACCAAGGAATTTTATGATACCGAAAAAGATCCGTTAAATAGGGATGCCGAAGATGAAAAGTTAAATAAGATGTCTTTAACCGATATTGTGAATAAGGTTAGAGAAAATCTTGTTGTAATTGAGAACAGACATATCGGCAAAGAAGATAGTACGTCACAAATTGCGTCTCAAGGCATGAGACAATTAGTCGCGGAACTTCAGGCGAATCCAGAAGTTGGTTTGCCTTTAGATGGAGAAATTATAAATTATGCGACAAGAGGTGCACGTCTCGGCAAATTATATACATATAGTGCACCATCTGGTGCAGGTAAAACTCGTTATATGGTTGGTAATGCTTGCGCGATTAGTATGCCATTTATTGATAGAAATGGTAAAGTCGTGTTAAGAGGAACAGTAGAAGAGGACGATTATCAACAAGTTCTTTACATCACAACCGAGCAAAAGGCAGATGAAATCCAAACAATGATTTTGGCTTATGTCAGCGGGGTTAATGAAAAGAATATCTTATTAGGTAGTTTTAGTCCAGATGAATTGGAGAGAATCCAAAGGGCATTAGATATCATTGATAAATATGGCAAGAATATGATTTTGGAGGTAGTTCCAGATCCAAGTATTGCAATGATTAAGGCGATTTTAGCTAAATATATTGTTCAAAATAATGTAGAATATATCTTCTATGATTATATATTTAGTAGTCCAGGATTATTGAGCGAGTTCAGAGACGTTCAAGTCCGTGAAGACGTCGCATTAATGATGTTATCAAATAGTATTAAAGAAGTCGCAATGAATTATAATGTATTCATTCAAAGTGCGACACAATTAAATGATGGTTGGAGTAAAAAAGAAATAGGTTTAAGAGATCAAAACTGTATCCGTGGTTCTAAAGCTATCGCAGATAAAATTGATATTGGTATGATTGGTGTCAAGGTTTGTGAAGAAGAGAAGAAACAAATCGAAGCGTTCTGGACCGAACTTCAAAAGTCTAATCCGTCAAAGTATACACATGAACCTAATATTGTTATAGACATTTATAAAAATAGACGTGGAGAATTAAATGGCGTTAAAGTATTTAGATACTTTGATTACTCAACTTGTAGATGCCAAGATTTATTTGTAACAGATGCAAGTTATAAGACAGTCAGTGAGATCGGACAACTTCAATATGATCAAAGACCATTTGACTTCTTAGATTTGAAAACTAAGGGGGTAATCTAATGGATTTTAAAGAACTAAGAGATCAATTGTCCGATGAAATGATAAAGGACATTCTCGCGCAATTTAATGTTGAACCAGTAGAAGAAAATGAAGATTCAATAACTTTCCCTACCTGCTGTCATAATCTTGAAGGCGGTAGTCCAAAGTTAATTTATTATAAAAATACAAAATTATTCCATTGTTACACAGAGTGCGCCGCGACATTCGACATCTTCACATTATTACAGAAGATGTATCATTTGCGTGGACAAGAGATTACTTTACTTCAAGCAGTCTCAATTTGTGACTTGGATCCATCCTCAATTAATGTCGAGAATAGAGCACTCAATGCTTTAGATGATATTAGATATATGCAAACGTTAAATAATGTATATATCGGAGACATTAATGCGGAGTTTAAGACATATGATAAGGCTATTCTTAAGAGGTTTAGTTTTGATTATATGGGCTTAATGCCTTGGATTGAAGAAGGCATTAGTATTGAAGCGTTACAAAAGTTCAATATTAGATGGGATTCATTCCGTCAGGCAATCGTTATCCCTAACTTCAATTTTAATGGCGATTTAATTGGTATCAGAGAGAGATATTTTAGACCAGAAGATACTAAAAAAGGTAAGTATAGACCTTTGTATGACCAAGGGACATTATATAATCACCCAACTGGTCGCACATTCTATGGTATCTATGAGAACCGCAAAAATATTGAAAGAAAAAAGATGGCGATTATATTTGAAGGAGAAAAATCTTGTCTTAAGTATGGGTCGATATATGGAAACCAAAATAATATATCACTCGCAACATTGGGGCAAAATATTACAAAAGACCACATCCAGTATCTGTTAAAGATGAAAGTATCTCATGTCATTCTCGCATATGATAGTGATTATGAGGACTACAAACAATTAGCAGAAGTTGAAGCAAAATATATTGAAAAAGCGAAAATATTATCTCCTTACTTTAATGTAAGCATACTTATGGATTATGACTTCGAGTTGCCATATAAGAGTAGCCCGATCGATGGAGGTAAAGACATATTTGAGCACATTTTAAAGAACAGGAGAATTGTATAAATGAATAGAATAGAATTAAAAGTAAATCATTTAGTTAAAAATACATCATCTGCGAATATCTACCATGGCAAAAATATTAGCTATATTGCGCAGTATCTTTTAAGTCTCGGCATTAAAGAAAGGGATATCCCTAGTTTTATTGAGAGACCAAGAGATGAAGATGAAGATCATCCAGAAGACCTTCTCAATATGAAAACAGCTTGTGAAACCGCCTGGTCCGAGTTAATTCATGGAGCAAAAGTCTTCGTAGTAGTCGATAGTGATACAGATGGTTATACATCAAGTTCAATTTTAATTAACTACTTAAGAAGAAGATTCCCTTCTACTGATATAAAATATGCTCTTCATCCAGGCAAAGAACATGGTATTGTTTTAGAAGATATCCCAGAAGATAGAACATTAATCTTTGTTCCTGACGCCGGATCAAACAATATTGAAGAACAAAGAGCATTAGTCAGTCAAGGTAAAACTGTTATTATTCTTGATCATCACGATATCGAAACAGAAGAGAATACTGGCGCTATTATTGTTAATAATCAATTTAGCCCTTATTTCTCAAATAAAAGTATGAGTGGTGCAGGAATCGTTTATATGTTCATCAAAATGATGGATGAACTTTATTTCCCATCAGAGGCAATTTACAAGGATTATAGAGATTTAGCCGCAATCGGAATTATCGCCGATGCAATGAATATGACTACTCTTGGTAACAACTTCTTGGCTTTCCATGGACTTAAAGGTATCCGCAATCAATTTATTAAGGAAGTCGCAATTAAACAAGCTCATGGAATTAAAAATCCTAATTGTTTAACTAAAATAGATGTCGCTTTCTATATCGCACCTATCATTAATGGTGTTATTAGAAGTGGCGAACCAGAAGATAAGATAATGGTATTCCGCGCGATGAGCGAAGAAGGTAATACTGAAGATTTTGTCCGCACTTGGCGTGGAGTTGAGTATCATGAAACACTTTATCAATGCGCTGCACGTTTAGCCGCGAACGCAAAAGGAAGACAAGATGCTAGTAAGAAAAAAGCATTTGAATGGCTTTGCGGGAAAATTAAACAAGAAGGGCATGATAAAGATAATATTATTATTGTTACATTAGATGATGCAGAAAGTAAAAAAGTTACGCCAACATTAACAGGTTTAATCGCCATGGAACTTGTTAAAGAGTTCAATAGACCTGCTCTTGTTTTAAGAAAAACAACTTTTGAAGGAGGACATCAACTTTATGGTGGTAGCGGACGTAATGGAAACTTCTTTGGATTAAGTGACCTTAAAACTTTCTTACATAAGGTCGGAATTACTTATGGTGAAGGACATGCTAATGCATTTGGTGCGTTCTTAACTGCCGAAGAAGTCGAAAAGGTTAGAGAAGTAGCGAATAAAACTTTAAATCCAGAAACCTTTGAAAATGTATACGAGGTTGATTATATCTTCAAAAATAATTGGGACATAGATGATGAAATGCTTTATCAAATGGCATCTTATGATGACTTATGGGGCAATTCATTGCCGCAACCTAAGTTTGCATTTACAATAGATTTCAATAAGACAGATGTTCTTATTATGGGTAAAGACAAAAGCTCAATTAAAATTAAATGTAATGGTATTGACTTCGTTGCTTTTAAAAAAGCTAATCTTGCCCAAAGATTATTGGGTATGCCTGCGGGAACCGCGCACATCGTCGGTCGTCCGCAACTCAATGAATGGAATGGAAACTTTAATATTCAAGTTATGATTGATGACATTGAAATTGAAGAGCGTGAAGCCATTCCTCAAACAAAAACTTTATTTGATTTAATTTAGGAGAAAAAATATGAGTAAAAAAGATTTTACTACAACGTGTACTGGTAGCAATTACACTTTTTATGAAAATACTTGCAAACATCGTTTACCATGCGGAGTTTGCGAACTTACAAATCAAAAATGTCCACTTTGTTGGCAACCATGGTCACCATATCAACCATGGTCACCAAATCAACCATATATTACTTGGAGTACAACTACTGTAGGTGATTCTAAAATTGAAACAATTAATACTAACGACTTCAGAAGAAAGAGTAAATAATTATGAAAATGGAAGAATTTTTAAAGAAACATGGACTAGATTTTGAAGGCAATACAGTAGAAATGATGTTATTCTTCACATCTTTAGATAAACTTTATCTTGAATTAACTCCTGAACAATCAATAGAGTTAATTAAAGACTTCTATGATAATGCAGATGACATCTATAATGAACTACAAGAAATAGCTCAAAAATCTGTCGAAAGATTACAAGCGCTTTTTGGCAAAGATCCAGATGAAGCGCCTGAAGAACCTAAAAAGTTTGATGCATAAAAATAACTTGCACAATAGAAAAAGATTTAGTATAATAAATTAATTAGGAGAATCTATGAGAAATTATTGCACACTACATTGTCACTCTGAATATTCCAACATTAAAATTATTGATAGTATCAATCGTTTTGAACGAACTGTTGATTATGCTTGGGAAATCGGATTAAGTGGTGTAGCAATGACAGAACATGATTGTCTCAGCGGAACTCTTCAAGCATTAGATATATATAAAAAGAAATTAAAAGAATTGTGGGAATTAAAGTATCCAGTTGAATTTCCAGGATATGAAACTGCATCAATTGCTTTGGACTTCAAAGTAATGCTTGGTAACGAGATTTATTTAAGTGAAGAAGGATTAGATGAAATGCAGATGGATGGCAATCATCCAGTGCATTTTTGGCATTTAATTCTTATTGCGAAAGATGCGGAAGGATTTCATCAATTAAAACAATTAAGTAGTAGTGCTTGGAGAAGGGCATGGTTCAGAGGTATTTTAAGAACCCCAACTTATCCAAGTGACTTAATTGAATATGTAAAAGGTGGACATTTAGTATGTTCAACCGCATGTCTTGGTGGTTATGCTGCATGGTGTTGGAAGAAGTTAAGTAATCCAACTGACAGATTGCCATGGGAAATGGGCATTAACTTCCAAGAGAAGTTAGATAATCATTTAACCGCGATGCAAAATTTATTTGGTAAAGGTAACTTTTATATTGAACTTCAACCAAATGAAATTGGAAGCGATCAAAATGCATATAATGAATTTATGATAGAAAGATATTGGGGTAAATATCCTTTTATCTTCACTACTGACGCGCACTATTTGAATGTTGATGAACGTGAAACGCATAAAGCATTCTTGAACTCAAAGTCATCAAAAGATAGAGAAGTTGATGAATTTTATAAGTATGCATATGTTATGAGACAACAAGAGGTTCGCGATTTAATGCCATATGTTTCAGATGATAAATTTGAAGAAATGGTAGCAAACACAAATAAAATTAAAGATATGTGCAGATTTTATGAGCTTGAGCAAAAGCCAAAACTTGCGCACGTAGAATATGAACATTGGGATGAGTATGCGGATGACTTAGAAGTCTTTGCTGATGTTGATGAAGAAACTTATCCTAACTTTTATCATTATCTTCATACAGATAATAAGAGCGATAATTATTTGGCTCGTTTGGTCGCGCACGGATATGTTGAAAAGTATCAACAAGGTTGGACAGACGAAGTTTATTATAAAAGATTAGAGGAAGAATTTTGGACATTGAAAGAAGTCGGTGACAAAATTGAACAGCCAATGGCCGACTACTTTATCACAATGAACAAAATTATGGATTTAGTTTGGAATGAAGCTAACTCAATTAGCGGTCCAAGTCGTGGATCTGCGGGTGCATTATTAATAAATTATCTTTTGGGTATCACGCAAATGAATCCTGTTCAAATGGATTTGCCATTTGTTTGGCGTTTCTTACATCCATCTCGTCCTGACCTTCCTGATATCGATTTTGATACAGAGTCAGATAAACGTCTCGCGGTTTTTAAGGCAGTTCGTGATTATTTTAATAGTATCGGTGGTGACGTTATTAATGTCTGTACATTTGGTACGGAAGGAACAAAGAGCGCACTTAAGACAGCGGGTCGTGGATTGAAGATTGATGATGATACAATCACATATATAACTTCAATGATTCCTAACGAAAGAGGTTTTGACTGGACTTTAAGCGAATGTTATTATGGTAATGGCGACGATAAGAAGCCAATCAAAGCATTTGTCGATCAAATGAAAGAACATCCAAAACTTTGGAAGTTAGCACAAAATATTGAAGGTCTTATCACAAGACTTGGTGTTCACGCATCAGGTGTCGTTTGTGTCAATGGTGATTTTAATGATTATAATAGTGTTATGAAGACATCACACGAACAGTTAGTTACTTCGTATGACCTTCATACATTAGAAAGATGTGGTATGGTTAAATATGACTTTTTAACTGTATCCGCATTAGATAGAATTAGACAATGTATGAACTATATGTTGGAAGATGGCACAATGGAGTGGCAAGGTTCACTTCGTGCAACATATAATAAATATTTGTCGCCGCAAGTCTTAGATTATACATCTGAAGAAATGTGGGATATGGTCGGACGTGGAGAAATTAGTAGTTTGTTCCAGTTCGATACATTAGTTGGTTCTCAAGCAATTAAAAGTATTCAACCTCGTAGCTTGAACGAATTAGCGATTAGCTCATCGTTAATGAGATTAATGGGTGAGGGTGAGCTTCCACTTGAAAAATATGCTCGTTTTAAAAGAGTTCCACAGTTGTGGTATGATGAGATGCGCGCACATGGTCTCAATAAGGCAGAAATGTTATTATTAGAGAAGTATTTGTTAAAGAAAAATGGTGTTGGCGAGTCTCAAGAAGTGGTTATGCAAATGGTTATGGATCCGCAGATTAGTGGATTCGATATGAAAGAAGCCAATAAATTAAGAAAGACAATCGCAAAGAAACAATTTAGAGAAATTGAAGCAGTTAAAGATATGTTCTTTGAAAAGGGCAGAGCTTTAGGTGCATCAAATAATTTATTGAGCTATATTTGGTATGTGCAAATTAGTGCGCAGTTAGGTTATTCATTTAGTGAACTTCACACAACTGGTTATGCGCTTATCGCACTTCAAGAGATGAATTTAGCATATAAGTATCCGATTATTTATTGGAACTGCGCGTGTTTGTCAGTTGATAGTAGCGCGATTAATGCATCTGACTTTTATAACTTAATTGAAAACGATATTGTCGATGGTGACGCAGGCGAAGAAAAGAAAGCACAAAATAAAATTGATTATGCGAAACTTGCGACCGCATTAGATAAGTTTAGAACGGTTTGTAAGATTGAAATGCCGGATATCAATACATCAAGACTTTCATTCACTCCTGATGTAAAAGATAATAGTATTTTATATGGATTAAAAGGTATCACACGTATCACAGAACCAGTCATCAATGAAATTATGATTAATAGACCATTCACATCATTAGATGATTTCTTAAATAAAGTTCAAAAGAGAATTATCACAAAAGATAAAGTGATTAATTTAATTAAATGCGGTGCGTTCAATAAGTTAGAAGCAAAGACAACAAAAATGATTTTGCAGAACTATATTGCAAGCATCTGTGATATGAAGAAGAAATTAACAATGCAAAATGCAAATATGTTAATTGATTTACATTTGTTACCAGATGAGTTCGAGTATCAAAGTGATTTGTATAAACTCACAAAAGAATTAAGAAGAAATAGGGATCCTAACAAGATTTGGTATTGCGCGGACAGATTAGCGATTCCTACAAATAAAGTTGATTCTTGGAGACAAATCTTTAGAGATTCAGGTATCATCGGAGAAGAAATTGTTATTGAAGGTGAGCCAAGAAAAGTCCTTAGTAGTAAACGTTGGGATGTTTTCTATGAAGGACAAATGAATAAAATTAAAAAATATATCACAGACAATCATGATGAATTATTAAAGACATTAAATGAAAGATTGTTCCACGATGAGTGGGAAAAGTATTGTTCAGGTGATAAACTTCAATGGGAATTAGATAGTATTAACTTCTACTATACAGATCATCCATTGAGAAAGGTCATCAAACAATTGCCATATGCGGTCAATAGAGTCGATAGTATCATTGAAGGTGCGCAAGATGGTAACTTCTTAATTAAGGGAAAAGAAATCCCAAAAATGAAGTTGTATACAATCGCGGGCACAGTCATCGATAGAGATAGAACGAAAGGTCTTGTAACCTTACAATGTCCAGATGGTGTTGTAAACTTAAAGGTTTATAAAGATTTATTCGCGACAATGATAGCAGTTGCAGGTGATATTGATGAGGAAGGAGAAAAGGATATTGAACAAGATAGTTTCTTTGAAAAAGGTGTCCATTTATTGGTCACAGGTATTCAAAGAGGAATGACCTTTGTACCGAAGGTATACAAAAATACTGGCAGAAAATCTATCTTAAGAATTATTTTGGATGAAGAAGGTGACTTTGTTGAATTGGAGGAGAAAAAAGATGCCTAAAAATAAAACGTTAGATAGTACTGTTAAAAAATCAAAGGTTAAAAGCATAGGTGATTTCGTTAAGAAATATACTGCAGTTGCTCATATTGGCGATTTGCATATAATGCTTTCTCGTGTTAAGTTCACCAAAAGACAAATTAAAAACTACAAGAAACATTTTAATATTGACGTAGAGAATTTGGAGGATAAGAAAGATGCCTAAACCATGGAAAGAATATCATAAGGAAAGAGCCGATCTTGAAAGAAAAGAGACTTTAGCAACAGTTCGACAGGTGCTTCAATTAGTTAAAGTTTGTGCAGAAGGTTCTACTAATTTTGAAGAATTTGTAAAATTATTAAACAATGCTATTGTTCGAGTGGAGGAGAAAATGGATGCCTAGACCACTATATAAATATCACCATGACGATCTTGCGAGAGTAGTTTATTATTATACCATATGGCAAAATGTCGTTTGGCCTGATATTAGTAAATTAATCTGCATCGTAGGCTCTGAACTTGTCGCTAAAGCTTTCTGTCAAGCCCATCCAGAGTATTATTATAAAGAAGAAATGGAGATAGTAGAATGCGAGGACATACGAGAGTAACAATTTGGGATTTAGACTATTACTATTCAAAAGAAAAGGTGAATTGTTTTAATCCTGACGTTATGAAGATATCCAGTTTTCATAAACAAAATGGAGACGCGGTTAACTTCGTTTTGAAGGAAGATGATATCTATCGTCCTTATGATATTTACTATATAGTTAAGGAAAATAAAAAGACGAAGAACCCGCCAATCGAATTCTTCACTAATCCTAAAGTTAAATGGTGGGGAGATGCGTTCCGAATGAGAATAAATTGGCGCATGAGTCCTGCCATGATGGCTTGCCGACCAGATTATCTACTCTATCCAGAAAAGAATACCAAACTAGAGCGAGCCGAACAAATAAGATTATTAGACGATCATGGCAATATGTTGCCGCTGGTTCAAGATTGGACCAATGCATTCTCAAACAAGAGAGCTATTGTGACAGATAGAAATCTATGGACTTCTTCAAATAAGGTTATCAAAAAGGTATTAGATAAACTTCAAGAAGTAAAAAATGTTACCTTTTTTGAACCAATCTGGATTCAAAAACTAGTAGTTGATCAAAATATCTTTGAAAAGTTTATGAACCTTAATCTAACTCCTGGCTGTAATCTACAGTGGCTAGAAATAAATATGGAAGATTATGATGCGGCCGCGGAGGTCGTTGAAGAAATAAAGCTTCGAAAACCGCATATTGCCCTTGGACCTCTGAGAGTGCGTTTTTACGCCCCGGACCATTGGATAGAACGAGAGAACGCCCAATTGGACTTTACTCGACTTAAACAAATAATTGTAGATGCCAAGAGAAGAAAAGTTGCAGTAGAGATTAAGATGATTCAAAGTCGTCTTGATACTCCTTACTTCTTCTTATTTGAAACTCTTGCAGATTGGACAAAAGAAGACTTCAGGTTAAGTTGGCTTGAATACATCACGAAGAAATACGGACGCGGACTGCAATTCGACCGCGATGTAATGTTCTGGTCAAGACCTCAAGAATGGAAGGAAACCTTTAGAGATTTATTAAGACAAACATGAGAAGACAGCGAATTCCTGCTTACACAGTGGGGAGATAAGTCCATCTCAATCAATAATATACCATGAATGATATGAAAGGATGCGTTTAAAATAGGATTATAATATGAAATACAATAGAATAGCAGTTTTAGATACGGAAACAACAAGTGTATATTGGAACAGTGCGGCTCCAATTCAAATCGCCGCCTTGATTTGCGATAACAAAGGAAATATTATTGACTCTTTTAATGAACGCATTAAAACAACCCATAAGATCGATCCTGAGGCTAGTAAAGTAAATGGTATTTATGCAAAGGACTTAGTAAATTGCCGCAGAGAAAGTGAAGTATTGACTGACTTCTGTGAATGGATGAAACAAAACGAAGTTGATGTAGTTCTTACCTATAATGGAGAGGCTTTTGATAGACCAATGCTTCAATGCCGCGTTAAAGAATTAAAAATACCTTTTGATTACTTTGATAAGGATAAGTTTCCTGGCTTTGATGCAAAGGAGTTGGTGTTCACCGCAAAGAAAAAGGGGTTATTCGGACTCGATGAATTAGGCCGCAAATGGAAATTAACCCTGGTTGCTGAAAAGATGGGCTTTAATACAGAAGGAGCTCATGATGCTTTAGTTGATGTTATGATGCTAAAGAATGTGTTCTTTACATTAGACCCATTGATTAATCCAGACCATTGGAATAGTGAAACAAGCCTATTCTAATCCAAATAAAAAAGAACCATTAGGTTCTTTTTATTTTTTACCGTTCATGCCATTAAAGAAGCCAATTGATTGATCAATATATGCACTTAGCTTATCGAGGAAGTCATCAATATTAATTCCTGCTGCTTTTGCACCTTCTTTAACAATGCCGATAACCATGTCTTTTTTATTTGAGCTGTCAGAATGTTCTGCTTTTTGCATAGCGGCATCGGCAATAGCCATAAGAGTATTCCAATTTTCTTGAAAGGTTTTATTTTTGGCTGCTTTAAATGCTCCTTTGATTGCAAAGTAGGCTCCAATTCCTGTTCCTACTAAACCAACAAAGGCGGTAATTAAGAGGAAAATTTCCTTAACTAATGCGATGGTATCCATCTTATTCTCCTTGTCGTGGTTGTTCTTCTGGTAAATTCATTACCTTTTCATGATCGTGATCTACGACACCATTTTTACCTAAATTATGATAGCACCAATAGAGTTCATCATATTCAGTTTTTTCTTGATGTGATGCTCATCCACGTTTAATATAATGAGCCGCATCTTGTCGTAAACTACGTCTAATGTCTTTTTGCATGGCTTTCTTCATTAAGTCCATGTCAGCGATTACTGGTTTAAATTCTTCATGAATTGATGTTTTCATATCATTGCAACGTTTATCTTCAGCCGCTTGACGATTGCGTTCACGCAACTCTTCAAGCTCATCACGTTCTCTATGATAAGTATCTCATCTCTTTTTAATTCATAAACCAATTATGGTCGCTATACCACCTTCAACTAGTGTTATTACTGCACCAACTATTCATGCTACTACGTTTGGATTCATATAAGCCTCCGAGAGTGCGTATTTTAGCACTAGCTCTCCTCACCGTAAATAGTATAGAGCCTATCTATATGAAAATCAAAAATCAACCGTTCTTAAAGATGATTTTACTTTGAAATTGGACTTCTCAATATACTTTCGATATAATAAGATATAGAGGTTTTATATTATGGAAAACAATATTAAAGATGTAATCGCTAACTTTAGAGCAGAAATTGAAGGCTTCTCAAAAGAACAATTAATTGAAAAAAGAGAAGAACTTAGAAATGCCGTTAGCAAAATGATTTTAGATAGTGACCTCATGGTTAAAGCCGCAATTGTCGAAACTCGTATTCAAGAGTTAGATAAGGAAGAAAATTAATGGGTCGTTTATCTATTGAAACAATTAAGACAGAAGTAGAAAGTAAAGGTTATAGCTTAGTTGATGCCTCAAATTATACTAATTTAGAAAGTATAATTAAAATTCGTTGTCCAAAAGGCCATGAAATTGAGACAAGCCTTGCTAATTTCCGTTTACCAAGTTTTAGTTGTCCTCAATGTGATAAAATTAATTTTGTTAATCCTAGTTCAGTGCCGTCAAAATCTGGATATAGAGTAATTGCTTTTGACCAGGCAACTGAAAGTTTTGGGTTAAGTGTGTTTGATAATGGAGAATTAAAGTTCTTTAATTTATATAACTTTGTTGGGAACTTTAATACTAGACTCCATCAAATTAAGAAGTTTATTGAAGATATAGTGATTAAAGAATGGAGACCGGACTTTATTGTAATGGAAGATATTCAATATCAATGGGGTGCTGTTCTTACATTTAAGATATTAGCAATGCTATTGGGTGTATTAGAAGAATTGTGCACTGAATATGGTATTGCTTATGAAGTTGTAAGTCCTAATGTGTGGCGAAAATTCGCGGGGACTTGCGGAAAAACTAGACTACAAGAGAAACAATTAAGTGTAGCAATAGTTAAAGAAAAATATAATGTTAAAGTAAATAACGATGTCGCGGAGGCAATACTCATTGGACGTTATGGAGTTATGAACCATGCGGGACCAATTCAAAATGCTTTCGGGAGGAAGTAGGTATGCCAGACAAAGATACGATTAGATTAATTGGCCAAGTAGCAGAAAATGCAAAAAACAATGCAAAACGAGGAGCAAAAGAGGAGATAAAAGAAGAGCTATTTATAGAGGGGTTGCTATTAGACGCTGTTTATCCAATAGGTTCTATTTACATGTCGTTAGAACAAATAGAGGCGACACAAGATACAGTTGGTAAATATGGCTGCCCTATTGCTGAACTTGGCGGAACATGAGAAAGAATTGAAGATATATATATTCCAGGATCATGGATAAGCCAGGAATTATCAAGTAGTAAAGATTATATTAAAGTAGATAATTATGAACAATATATTGGTAAAACATTTGATATTACTTACGAAAAAAATATGAATGTATATTCTGGTAGAATGACTTTATATCCAACATGACAAAATTTTTATTATGCATATATAGATACACAGCCAGATTTATTGGTACGTTTTTCAATGGGAAGCGATTATAACGGTTATTTTAAAGCTGTAATATGAAATAGTGGTTGAAGCGATGTTCAAGTTGGACAATTATCTGTTAGACTTGTTGAAAATACGCTTATATATAGGTGGAAAAGAGTTCCTGATCCAATCCCTAATCCCGAATAAAATTTTAAAAATAAAGACCTCAAGTAAGGTCTTTTATTTTATTTTAGATTTGAGATCTTCAATTTCTTTTTGTTGCTCTTGAATGGCTTTTCAAAGGATATAAATAAGTTTTGATTCATGAATGGACATATAATCCATATCAACTCCAGAAGCTTCTTTATTATCTACAAGATCAAAACCTTCGATATTAATGTCTTGAATATCTTGCGCAATAATACCAATTGATGGTAAATCTGTATCTTTATATTTAAATGTATAGAGTTGTACACGTTTAATTAAGTCAAGAGCATTAATTGAAAGGGGTTTGAGATCTGTTTTCGCGCGTTTATCAGAAGTTGCATTGAAATAAACTGCTTCGCACTTTCCATTCGGAATCTTGACCGAGCAATCATCATTATAAAATTGAATTATTGCTTTGCCTTGCTTGCAGCTTCAGAATTGAGCATAGACTCCACTATATTGCTGTGTATAGTGAAATTCACCACCTACATCAAAAGAAAAATTTTGATTACTTGCTGTTGGTCATAGATTAAAATCATTATGTTGATCAGATGCAACAGGCTGATATCAATTTAAGTGATTATAGAATGATGCCTCGCTGGCAAAGATAGCTTCACTTGCAAAAGCAACCTCATCATGAAACTCAAAAGGAACATCAATATGTTGTCCGCTTGCTAGTTGGGTAATCATATGACCCAAATCATGCTCGGTAACACCTTGAATTACATCGACATTATTAGTACGTGTTCTAATTATCGGCGCTTCTTCAAAAGTGGTACTTCCGCCCGGTTCACAAAAATCTATAAGAGTATAAAGTGGTGTTGTTGTATTGTCACTAACTTGCTCATTTAATCCTTTAATATATTTTCAATGAATCATATTTTTACCTCTTTTTACTATAAACTTCTTCTTTTTAGAAGTCAATTTCGATGCTAAAACCGCATCTTCTCTTTAGCTGTTTGAGGAGGAAGAAGCTTTGCTTCCTCCTCCGAGTATCTATCTACTTGATTAATTTCACAAGTCTTTGAATTAACTTGTCTTGATATTTAATGCTATTAACTGTTAAGCTAATATCAGTAGGACTTCTAAGTGTATAACTTATATCCGTAATAAATAAATATTGTGATAAGCTCTTATAAATTTGATCATATTCGTTATAATATGCTTGCGCATCAATTTGAATACCATCACCAACTCTAATTTCATTACCCTTGTAACCTTTTAATGATGTCGCGTCAATAACTGTAATATTGTGTTGTCTTTCTGGTGCTGAATAATCTCTGAATGCATATTTTGCAAGAGTCATTAATTCTGATGAGTTGGTTGCAGTATCATTCTTATAGTTTTGCTCAAGCATCAAGTAGCCATAAGTTTGATATAGTGTATCTCAAAGAACTTGTTTTTCATATTTTAGTTTTTCATATTCTACGAGAACTAAAGGTTCATAATTTTTTTGGATTAAACGATATGCAAGATCATAATGACCGCTGTAGTCCATATACATTGTATCAACCTTTCTCAACATCAATTGAGATCAAGTGCAACCGCTTCCTGCATCTTTATCTGCAATATAATAATATGCTGTAGTGCCGGATTCTGCCGCAGTGAAGTTGTTTACATTCTCTCCTAAATAATCAATAAGCTCTTTAATTACTGGATTTGTCGCGAATGCAGATGAATCAATACGATTACTGCTATCAATTGATCGATCATCAATGTGGTATTCGTTTCTATGTCCACGTATTATGTAATATTTTGGAAGGATTGTTTCATTATTTAATGTATAAATACTTACATCTGGGATATAAATATTTTTTAAATAAATTTTTCTATCATCTTCTTCTCCTTCTCATCCAAGAATATCATCGCTAAATAAATTTTGATCTTTACCATAGTTTGGTTGTCATGATTCTGGTAAGAAATATCTACAATAGAGACTTGCTGTATAGGCTTGTTGTCAATATGTTTCAAGTTCTGCCTCAATTGTTGCAGACAAACTTACCGCATAAGGTGTTTCTGCTAAATCACCATTTCTACATAAATCTCAAAGTTGTCCATTAGTCTCAGCCTCTATCGGTTTTATATAATCTTTTACTAATTTAAAGCTAATAGGTTGATCTTCAATGACTTCTGTATGTGTCTGTCATACTTTATGATTTATAATTCCTGGATATAAATTTTCAGAAGTAGTTGTATTAATATTCTTTTCTATATTTGTTTCTATTGTTTTTACTGGATGAATCATATCATCAATGAAGACATTATATGCATCAACATTTTCAGATTCATCTATAATCAAGACATTGTTCATTATTTCAATAGCAGGTGCAGATAAATCAGGGCCGATATAGTAGTAATATATAGCTGGTTCACTATGAACTTCACCCTCTGCGAAATAAATAAAGTAATCTTGAGTTTGAGATTTTGTGACTCCAATGATTTTATTATTAGAATCATATTTATACTCTATCTTTTGTAAAGGAATGGTTACTTTAGTTTCATAAGGTGTTAAAAGACTATATTTATATGAATATCGATTTAAAGTTTTGTATCGACCACTAAGAATTATGTCTTCATCCAATTGCGCAGCAGTATAAATACGTGAATATTTACCCTCTGTGTCTTCTTTGTAATACTCACCATAAAGACTAAATTCTCTTTCTTCTTCAATTTGCGATTTAGAAGGATGGATATATGGATCAACTCGATGATAAAATTGAGGAGGATTTGTAATAGGTAATGGTCAAAGACAATTATTAAAATCAATAATTTTATCATCTGCATCTACATAAATATCATTGTCATTATATTCAAATTCTTCAAAATTACAAGATTTAAGGTGATAATTTGTAATCTCTATAATTATAAAAGGATAATCATTTACTCCAGGAGATGCTTTCTGTCATATAAAACAGTTAGAAAAGTCTGTTGATTCTTGTTCTGGTGCCGGATAAATTCCTTCTATATTTAAATCATTAAGTAATATTTGTAAAGTTGTGTCTTTTTTATTTCTTATAACTCATCGAGAGAAAAATGAAGGATTTTCTAATCTATTATAAATAGGTCAGTAAGTTGTAGTACCAAAAGAAAGTTGTTGTGCAAAAAAGTTTTCAGCTGTCTCGAGATCTACATCCTCTTTAATCTTAAAAATTCTATAAGTTTTATTGGGATCTAATTTATGATTTCCCTTTAAAACTTTAAATCATGCTGTTTCTCTATAAAAGAAGTCAATATGTGTTGGGTCTTCATTGTCGTCTGGGTTGCCATCCATGTTATTTAACGCATAATTGTATGTGATACCAAAGTTACTATCTAAAAGAGGTAAATTATTATTATAAAATTCTCAAGGTGCTATATATGAGCAGAAAATAAAATTATTATTTAATGGCTTTTCATCATCTCGTTCGCTTTCACTTTTTGGCGTTCCAAATACATCATAACTAATAGTTTCAGGGTCTTGTAACCATCATTGTCCATGAGAAAGTTTATAAAAATTATAAAAATTATCATTATTAACAAAGAATACATCATAATTCTCTTCATTATAATAAGACGATGCCATAAAAATTGGAAAATTAAATTTATAATCTTCTTCAGTAAAATCATGAAGAAGAGAAGTTAATCATGCAACTATAGAAATACTATTTTCATCATCATCAAATGGATGTTTAAAATTATAAAATTCTTGTACAAAATCTCTATAATAATAATCTCCATTGATGAGAATCTCTTTTTGTACGTCTTCAACTGGTTCATCATTGCTAAAATAATAATATGCTAGCGCTGGGTTATAAAGTTCTCCAGATAATACTGGCGCTTTTCCACTGCCATCTCCATTTTTAATATAATATTTATTAAAATTCTCAATAGTAATTGGATAATATTGTATTTCTTTTTCTGTATCATAGATTGGAAAAAGAGGTTTTCCTTTTTCGTCTCCATCTTCTATATATATTATTGGGGCTGTTAATTGATCTGCACTATATGCTGCATTAATAACATATGAAGTTTCTTCTGGATTAGTAATTGTAACTATATAATCATAAAATGCAGTTGCAGGATCAATTCAAGTTGTAGGGGCTGAATTAAAATAATCTTTAAACTTTTTAATATTCTTTAAAAATCTCTGTTCAGAATTAAAGAACTTATTAAAATAATCAGTCAATATGTCATCATAATTAAGAAGTGGCTTTTTGTCTGAAATATTACTTAAAATTGTATCTCTATATGCATTATGAAAAGAATCTATATTAAAATCTTTAGTAATTTGTTTGGCTGTACGAAGTGTTGTAACTATGTCAGAATTTGCTGCAGCGCCTAATGTATCAAGCTGATTTGTTAAGTCAGCTAAAAGTTTTGTACGATCATGAAGTGCTTTATAGTATGCTTTTGCATAAAACATTAACTTACCATTGATGATACGTAAATCTTGTGTGAATAAATTCATTAAATTACGATATTCATCTTCAGTAATCATTTTATTTTCTAAGAAATAATTAAAATCAATTAATTTATTTTCTAATCAAGGACATTCATCTGCTGCTTTAGCAAATTCAATATCTTCTTGCGAAACTTCTCTATAAAAACAAAGATTTGGAGAAAATAATGAAATAGTTAATGTATTTCCTACTGTGCCTCTGCCTGTTCCTATAAAAATCTTCATTCATAGACTTATAGCATCATCATTAATATATTCTTTAAGATCTCCTTGGTCTACAAAATCTTCAATTTCAACTAGTTCTTCATCTTCAGTTTCTTCTGCTTGCGTCTTCATAACCGCTAAAGATCAACGATATGCATCTGAACTACAATTTGTAGTAATCATACCTGAGCTATCTTCACTAGTAATAATTAATTGACTTATACCAGATAAATTAAAATTGACTCGCGTAAATAAAGGTTTGACTTTAAAAATAGAATTATGATCTGAATTACTAAAAAGTTTAAAATAAACAAATCCATTGTCTCTATCATAAATTAAAGAAAGTCCTTGTCCTTTAAAAGGTTCTGCAGTAATATTAATAGGGTTATATTGATTTCCCACGCTATCTCATGTAGTCGTATAGTATAAAAATTGAGCATCAACGGTCTGATCATTATCCAACATATCGTTAAGAATATAATGTTGAGGAGCACATTGCTCTAAAAACATGCCTTTTTTATATTGATTGGTTCAAGAATTGCTATTGATAAAGTTCGAAAAATGTGGGGTTAATTCTGGAATTAACGTAATTAACTCATCATCATAGGTTGGACCTTCAACATTTAAAATGGTTGTTAAAGAATCGCCTTTATGACTTAATCCAAAAGATTGAATTGAGTTATACGGAGAATAAACTAAGCCGCCAATACGATTTGAGTTCTTTTTAGGCTCAAATCAAAAGTATTTTAAGCCATCTATATGTTCAAAAGTTTTTATTTGGAGATCTAAAGTTTCTCCTAATGAAATCAATGCCGCATTGGCATTAGAGCCTGAGCAAGAGAAAGGAATTGTTTCATATAGGTCTTTATCTTTATTTGGAGAGTAAGCATCTTTAATAATGCGTTTAACATCATTAAGATTATCTCCATAATTAAAAACTTGATATTCTATAACTTTTTTATTAGTTACTAAATCAATATATTCTATTTCACAAAGACCTTCATTCATATAAAGATAATTATATCCTATATGACATTCTGGTACGATCTTATTAACTACTCACCAGTCAATAGTTTTTGCGCCAATAAAGTCAACTTCAGAAGGATCATTATCTATTGTATAACCAGCATTTTGGCGAGTCATTTGATAGCTAAAAGTATCTTGACATGTAATTTTATAAGTAATGTTTATTTCTTTAATGTCATAATCGATTCCTTTAACAGTAAAGAAATAATTATTACCATATTGATCAACTAAAAGTAATTGTGAGCCAATAATAATATTGCGTGCAAAAGGATTTTCTTCACGTAAATCTTCCTTTACAATGAATTTATCCATATTAAAGGTTAAAGTTTTTTGAGCATTTTGAGTAAGTGAAAATTTCTCATCATATGAGTAACAAAAAGAATATTTTCTTTTTTCAAGAGAGTAATTAGTAGAAGAGTCTAAATCATATCGTTGTATAGAAGGATCTTCTTGTGCTTTTTTACTATTATAGACATTTTCTTGTGTATTAAATTCACTAATTATATCTTGTAATAAAACACTCTTGTTATTTTCAAATTGAGAAGTTAGTAATGCTAATTTAAAATATGCCATCTTGCCTTACCCCTAGATTAAACGCAATACTGAATTAGATGAGTAATACAAATATTTACTCTCATCGCCAGCTTTTTTACCTTGCGCTGTCATAGTATAAACAACAGAACTGTTTCTAGCAACTTCTACTGTTGCTTTTACTTTTACATCAGCAATAATTTCTTCTCCTAATAAATTATTATTAATTTTTTTCTGATATAAAAATCCCATTGGAGGTTTATTTTGATCTGTCCAAACAATTCCCTGATAATCACTAATTCCTCATGGTGCACTATAATTTGGTTGATCGTCTATATAGTCTGCATCTCTATATGGTTTTGCAGGTATATTAAGTCCTGGATCTTGTTGAACGATATTAAAATCATTTAATCTATAAAAGAATCTTGTATCAAATGGTGCAGGAGTAATTGGTTGTTCTGTGCCATAGTAAAGTTGCGCATTTCTAGTGTATTTAAAATTAAAACGACCTTTATCATAAGTCATAATATAGAATGCAGTATATCCAATTGGTTGAATAACCATATTTTCCCAATCTTTATAAGTATCTAAATTAGATTCTTTTTGATTATTATTGATAATATGTCGACCTGCACGAATTTTTCTCGCGCCCAAATCTGTTGGCACTGGAGGATTATCTCCACCACGATCTTCTTCTTTTCAATCACTTTCCTTTAAAAAATAATATGCTTCTTCACTCGTATTTCTATATTGATGATATTTTAAATCTTCTAAAGAATAGCAACTGATTCCATGTGCTCCTTCTGAAGGAATTCTACAAATTTCAACACTAGAAATATAAAAACTATAAGGACCTCCTGTCTCATTTGATTGAATTAAAATATTATATTCATTTATTGTTGTTGATATATTCTCAGTAGGAGTAAAAGAAACAACTCTTTGATTTCTGTTATCCATTACTTTAAAAGCCCTTCCGCTATCAAAAGTTACTTGGCTATCACTAATAAAATCAGGATTAATAATCATTGCTCCATTATATTCTTGTGACAAATGACAAACAATACCATAATGAGTATTTGCAGTAAAAGTAAAATTGGTTATCTTTACTAATCATTCACCTTGAGTTGCTATTTCATGTATTTGTATATTATTAGGACTTATTTGGTTGTCTCATCCTTTATATATCCCTAAAAATTTAAAATCAGGTCCCAATCTATAGTCTGCTAAAAAATAATTAGAGTAATCAATTAATGATTTTGTATGCATTACTAAAGAATTGACATAAGTTTTTTGTCAATTGTGCGGAGTTACCGCATTATTCTTGTTTTTTAGTAATGGATAATTTCTCATATTATTTTATATAAACATATTGTAGTATGCTTGGTTTGCTTGGCTGAGTACCACCTGGAATTTCAATAGTATATGCCGGACCTGTTCCTCCAGATTCAGTGCTAAATTCATACATTGAACTTCATTCACAAGTAAAATCAAGTGCAATTTCTTCACCATCTGGTGTAAAGAATTTAACAATAGGAGGAATTGGTTGATTATTATTTGGATTATTATATGCTTGAAAAGTACAAATGCCAATCGCACTCATATCAACTCGTTCTGCATAAATAAAGCTATCTGCTGCGGAGGCTAACGTTATATCAATATATTCTACTTCATGCGGTACTTTTAATGGCGCAGAGGTAATTGATGCCAGTTCAGAATCTACTGTATTTTCCTGTCAATAAGAATAATATAAAGTTATTTGACCATTTTCTTGCACCGCTTGTGAAGGATAATAAAATCCCGAAGTTGACGCTTTAACTGTTGTATAAGTACCATCAATTAAACGAAGAATTAAGTCTCCTCTAGAATATTCTTGCCCTTCATAAGAGAATAACCCATCAATATTAATAATTAATGCTTCACCTGGAGCAATAGAAGATAATGTTGCAGAAAAATCATCTGCTTTATCTACTGAATAAGAGATTTTGTAAAGATTTCAATAAGATAGTTCTTTACGCAAGGCATAAAGATGATTGTCTATAGCAACTAAATTATCATTTAATTGATAAATAGCTGAATCTCCATGACTTAAAGTCGGATATGGTAGTGTTGGTCCTTTACTAAAAGGATTCGGCATTTTTCTATAAGTGCCATCCATGCATCAAACATAAGGCTCTAAATGAGTAGTATCTGTGCCAATCAAATATAGTGTGTCACTATCACTGCCTATTTCTGAAGTATTTGTACCAGTAGCAACATTAATAAAATCTTTATAAGTACCTGATGCTTGTTGATATATTGTTGGATCATCAATAGTTAATAATGGTCTATTACTTGTTATTTTTTTAATATTCATAACAGTCCTCCTATATTAAATTAGTACGAGCACGAATGTTAAAATCCGCGTTGTCTAATCATTCTAAAACTTTATTACTATCTGTAGTTGCATTTGAACGAATAGTAATTTTAAAAGTTAAATTATTAAGCATATCAAATTGACAATCATCAAATAAACCCGGCACTTCAAAATGATTTACAATAATTGAATCTACAATACGTTTACCATAATTAGATGTAGATAATTGATTTAATAAAACATATTCTGAATCACCAACATTAAGTAATAGTAATCCTGATTCTGATTCATATTTTATATCTAAACTTTGTGGATTATCAGTCGAAAAAGTCTGATTTTTAAAAGATATATCAAACAATGGAATTAAAGCATTATCTCCATATTGAGCCTCTAAAATAATATTAAAGAACAAATTATCTTGATTTTCTACATCTCCATATAATTTTGTTCTTATTACAACTTCAATAGGAACTGCCATATCTGAATTTGGGGCTTCTTGCTTGTTGCTAAAAATATGTGTTGAAGTTATATAATAAACTGATGAACTATCGTCTTCTCTTTCTGGGGTTCCATGATCAATTTCTTCGCATTCATATCTTGCTCTATGATATGCGCATGCAGGTCCTTGAACTTCAAAAGAAAGTTTCATTTCCGTATAATACATAGGATATGAACCATTTTCATCTGTTTCTCTTCCTACTATATATCTAGTTCCATCTTCAACAGAAGCTAATTTAACTTGATAAAAATAATCAGGTTCAAAGCCAAAAGTTAAAGTATTAATTTCATATGGATTTAATCAGTTGATTAAACGTCTATAATGATGCTCACTGATTCAGTAAACTCCAATCTTAAAATCAATCTTCTGAACATTGAAAGTAATGCCAGTTAATTGACCATATGCGGAATCAAACTGCGGTTTTGTATAGGAATTAGAATATGTTGGACCATTATAAAATTTAAGGCTATTTTTATCATTAATAATAAAAGCGCCGAAGACGTCAAAAGCATCAATTCCTCTCCAAGTAAAAGAGGCGAAATCATCAATTCCGCTTTTTAGTTGGTTACGACGTTTTTGAGTAGTTTCACTAATCTCGACATCATGCCAAGGATTTTTAACAATTGTAGTATTGTTATCTAGTTTTGAGAAATTTAATGCCATTTAATTCGCCTCTTTATTTTTAATTATATCCAATTTGCTGTAATGCGGCCATTATAATATCATATAATCTGTTTTGTTGATCTTGATCTAATGATATGTTTTGTCCATTTGCTGTAATACTAGTAATATATTGCGTTGTTTTATTTTCAATCTCTTGTAATGCTTCTTTCGGTAGCAATGAACCAAATGTAGTCATAAAATCTTCTGTTAATCATTTTTGTGCTTCGTTCGCAGTCATTCCTTCTAACGAAGAAGAAACTATATTACCAATAAATTCATCTTTATTGGTTTCATCAACGAGCATTGCCGCAAGAAGTTGTTGGTTATTTTCAAGAAGTTTATCAAACTTCTTATTAATTTCCTCTACTTGATCATCAAGATTTTGAAGTACTGCTTCTTGCGCTCTTTGACGTAATTCTTTTAGTCTTTCATTCTCTAATTCTTGAAGTTGTTTCTCAAGTTCTTTGGATTGTTGCTTTGATGCGGCGTTGTCAGATGAAGCAAGTTTAGAAAGATTAGAAGCAAGCATATTGGCTTGTTTTTCATATTCTTCATCTTCTTCTTCTTGATTAATTGCATCAAAGTATTTTTGATATGCATCTTTTCGCTTTTCAAGTGCACTTGTAAGTGCGTCTTGTTGCTTTTTAAGATATTCTTTATATATATCTAATTGACGTTTTTCTTGGTCAATACGCAAATCGAGAGATGCTTTATAAAAATCTTCTTCTTTTTCTAATGCAGCTTTTTGATCTTTAAGATATTGGATTAAAGCCTCATCTTTATCTGCGTCGGCTCTTGCTTCTTCGATCGCAAGTTGCGAATTAATAACTTTAATTTGTTGTGCTATGTCATCTTGTAATGATTTTGTATTTCTAAGAGCTTGTTCGATCTTCGCAAAATCTCCTGTTTGGAATGCTCTATATAAATCAGGATTATCTTTGAATAATTTTGCGTTTTCACTTAAAAAACTCGCTTGGTCTGCTGCAGACATTGTTGATCATTTTGTTGCTGTTTCATAGACGCTACTAATTTGATTTTGAGTCTTAGTCATGTTTTGACCAATATTTAATGCAGACTCGCCGATAAGTTTTTCAATAGTATTTAATATCTTCGCGTACTCTTCACTATCTTTATTAATATTACTAAAATTCTTATGAATGATAGCTTCTATATCTACTATTCCAGTCTCTATATCTGTAAAATTGGCTAAATCATTAAAAATGTTTTTTCATTTATTTCCATAACCAAGTTCAGACATCGTTCCTTGGAAATCATTAATTTTATCTGTTGTAATACTAAGAGCGTCTATATATTTTAAGAGAGAATCGGTATTACCATTAGTAACTTTAATTAAATCACTTAGTCCATGATATAATGATTCAAAAGCTTTTCCTATTTTACTGTCTGCACCAAAGGTTTGCATCATTTGAGTATAAGCTCGAACTTTTTCTGCAAAAGAATAATCATCAGATTCAAGAATATCTGCGATTTTTTTCTCTTCTCCATTAATTTTCATAGTTGCTGATTCAACTTGATTCAACATTCTAGAAATCTCTTCTGGCTTGTCATATAAAATTCTTTGATCTTGTGCAGACATTTGTCCAATTAAAGATTGAACAACGTTTACTGCGCCCCTTGATGATCCAGTAGCGTCTGCTGCATCATAAAGTTTTGCATTTACAGCAGCATTAATTTCTGAAGCATAATCTTCTATTTTATGTTTGGCATTGCCTTCTTTATCCTTTTCTTGAAGTGCAGCATCAATATCTTTCATTTGAGCGTCACGAATTTTATCTGCTGCTTCTTTATTAGCTTTGCTTTCAGCTTCTAAAAAAGCTTTCTTTTCTGCATCACTAGAAAGATTTTGATATCATTCACGTTTGCTTTGACCATCATGCTCTGCAGATCAAATTGCATCTAGTTCGTCTTTAGTGGCAGTTCCCGCTGCTTCTTTTTCTTTAAGTTTTTTATAATTCTTATCATCTTTACTCTTGATTTTTTCATCCTTACTTTTAACTGTGCTTAAATTATCTGAAGCAGAGTTGAGAGCATCATTCATTGCATCAATATCTTCTTTAGTCTTTATAACTTTATTATCAAGATCCTCAAATTTAGATACAACAGTATCTATCGCTGATGCACTTTTTTCAAGATTATAAATTGATGCAGACATGCTATTAATTTCTTCATCTGTAGATTTTTGAGTTTTAATAGCTGCAGATGCTACGGCAAAAATACTAAGACCTAGTCCAGCAACTAAAGCAGTTGCTAATGCAATACCGGCGATTACTCCAGGAATACCTGCTGATGAAAAAGCACTTACAATACCTGCAAACATGCCTTTTCCTTTTTCTTTATTAGATACTTTTTGAGCAAGGGTAATAGCCTTAATTAAAATAGGAATTCCTTTTAAAGCTACTCCAATTAATGTTGTTGCAACCAACCATGCCTGAGAACCTGTAACAAGTGACATAATGCCACCACCAATTACACCGATCGTACTAGCCATACCAACATATTGACTAATTTGAGTTGCACCAAGTTCTGTAAGTTGGGTTTCATTAGATAAAGCTTCTGCTTTGAGCTCCGCTTGTTCTGCCTCTAAAGTAAGACCGTCTTTTGCGTAATCTAAATCAATTTGTGCCCGTTGTATAGCAGCCTGATCTGCTGTTATTTCGTTTTTATCTAATTTTTCTTGAATAATTTTTAAAGCAAGCTGCTTTTTCTCTTCACCTGTTTGTTTCTTTTCATCAATTAATAATTGTTTTGCAGCAATTTGCTCTTGAAGAACTGCTTGACGTTTTTGTAGTTTTATTTTTAATGCAGCTTGTTCATACTTTTGCATTTCTTTTGATGCAATAAGTTCTTGTAATTTATTACCAAGAGTAGCGGCTGTTAATGCCGCAACAACCGTTAATGTTGCTTCTAAACCCCAATCCGTACTTAAAAATTCAGATAATGTTTCTAAAAAATTAGCAACAAAATTAATAAGATTAATAATAGATTCGCTATCAACAACTGCAGTAACAATTTTTTCCCAAGCAACGCTAACCTTATTCAATGCAGCATCCATACCACTTAAATAAGTTTCCATTTGTGCCAATGTAGCACCTTGAGAACGTTGCGCAATATCTTGCAATTCAGTAACACGTTCATAATCTTGCATCATAGCAATTAAACGTGATTGTTGACGAGTACCAGCTAAAGCTTTAGCAATAGCAGCTTGTTGGTTAACACTTAACTCATCTCATTTATGTCCAAGTTCATCCAAAACTTCTTCGGTTGAACGTAATTCTCCTCTATTGTTTTTTAAAGCAATTCCAACGTATGCCAATTGTGTTTCAACATTATTAACATCAGTATCTCCTTCAAGGGTAGAACCATAATCCCCCATTTCACGCATACGAGCAATAACAGTCTTTAAAGCAGTACCGATTGTTTCCGGAGCTTCACGAGTGGTTTCTAAACCTTTTGCCAAAAGTGCAGTAGTATAATCAATAGACATACCCGCCAAGTTGGCTTGAGATGCAACTTTACTTAAAGCAATAGCTAATTCTTCATAAGAAGAAGCTGATTGCGCCGCGATAGCTGCAAACTTATCTGAAACTCTCATAGCTTCATTAGCAGAAAGTTGAAAGCCGTTTAATGCAGTAGTTAAATATGAAACTGATTCACTAGCACTAATACCAGCAACTTTCGCAGCTGAAACGGCCGCTTCTGTTAATTTTAATGCTTCTTCAGTTGATTTACCTTGACGCATATATTGAGTTGCAACACCTGCAACTTCTTTTGTTGTTGAACCAAGTTGTTTTGCTAATGCTTGATACGAAGTTAAAAGACCATAAGTTTCCTTACGAGTTTTACCAGTAACCATTGCTTGCTCTGTTAAATATTTATCTAAATCTCTAACAGTTTTAACTGCTTCTCTAACGGCTTTTTTAACAGTTCTTAAGGCAATAGCATAAAGAGTAAAATGTTTAAAAGCTTTTCCTAAAGAAGAGCCTTGCTTATCTAAGGCTTTAGTAGTATCTTCGATATCTTGCGCACTTAAATTAGTAGCTGCTCTAGTTTTTGCAGCCTCATTCGCTTTAGTATTCGCTATGAATTTATTTGCTTCTTGTGATTGAGCAAAGGTTTCTACAGCAACTGGACTCGCGGTACCTCCAGTAGGAGTCTGAGATAGTTTTAATTCTTCAGCATCAAGCGCAACTTTATCTGCTTTAACAATTTGTTCTGATATATTAACAGATTGATTTGCGCTAGCAAGCTCTGCCAATCCTAGTCCTTTGACAGCATTTTGATAAGTTTGCCCAGATAACTTGGTTTCTCCACTTTGTATTCCTAAATTACCAGCCTCATATTGCTTTGCAATTCGGTTATATTGACTATTAGGTATTTTTTTACCAGTATCTTTTTCAAAAAAACCGTATTTATCTTTGCCGCTTAATGCTTTTTTATAGTTCTGTAATGCTTGTTCTTGTCTACGAAGTGCCTCATTTAATTGGTCTTGGCTTTTTGTTAATTTTACATTCGCTTCATGAGTTTTTTGTTGTTGTGCAGTATATGCCTTACTATAATTAGTTAAACTTTTTGCGCCGGAATCTAAAAGACTTCTAACCTTACCAAGTGCGTTTAAAAAATTATCTAAATCTTTCCCTTTTAAGTTGCCAAGATCCATTTTACTCATAGATCCTAACAAGTTATCAAGTTTAGCTAAATTTTTAGCTCCAGCTACACCAGAAAAACCGCCCGCCTTAACAATATTTTCTCGAGCAGTTTTAGCTTCATCTAATTTAACTTGTAGTTCTACTACTTCAGCCATATACCCTCCAACTTATCAAAATATTATTTAATAAGATCTTTTAATTCAGAGAGAGAACTTAAGAGTTCCTCATTTTCTTGTCCAAAAGTTTTACCTAATTCATCAATAACTGATTTAGCATTATCAAAATTTAATCCATCAATAATTTTTTGAATCGCCTTTTTAATTCCTGCTGGTTCAGTTATTTTCATTTTAATATATTCTTCAATAACTTCTTTAAGAGGTTTTTTCGTGACTTTAAAGAAATCACTTCCTCTATATTCTTTATCAAAATTACTGATTGCAATTGCTCTGTCAAAATAGTCCTCAATTGCAACAATTTCTTCTACTTTATTTTTTAATTCAACGTTTGTCATACTATTCTCCTTTCATTGAATTATTCTACTGTTATATAATCATTACCTGTATCTAATACAATTAATGATAAATCAACCGCATTCGCTGATTGATTAAAATACATACTATGATCTACTTTAATTCCGCATTTATCAATATGTATATACATATTTGATGTTTCATCATCAATATTACCTATAACTTCTAAATCAACTGTACAATAGAAGTTCTGTGGCTTACTAAGGAAGAATGATTTTTCTCCCACATAACTATATACAATTAGATAAGAACTATTTTCTTTTTCGACTGTTAAGGTCGATCCTTCATAACTTCCATATGCAGATTCAAGTTCACCTTCATCATCATAAACAAATACTTGATAGATTGTTCCTTCAGTATTTAAGTAAATTGTATTTCCACTAGATGTATAATTTTCTGCTTTTGTACATAAAGGCGCATCCTCATTTTTATTATAAATTAAATTAAGAATTTTATCATTTAATTCAACGTCTTTAATATTAACTTGACTTAATTGGTCATGATTAAAAGTTAATAGCTGTTTATCTTGAGTTTTTGCTAATGAATCCTTAGATTTAAAAGTTAAATCAACAGAAACTCCCTTAATAATTGTATATGGTTCATTATCATATGTCATTTCCGTTACGAAGTTTCCCGCGCTATATGCACGAATTATCGCATTAACTTTATTTCCAATTTTGTATGTTTTCATGCTTATACACCTTAGTTATAGTATAACGACCATAATGGAAATAGTCAATTTCACAGAAAAAGAGAGTCATTAGACTCTCTCCTTTTGAAAACGATAAGTTATATCCACCCATTCTCCCTTTACTTTCTTAAAGAATTTTTGATTAGTAGTCTTTTTATTAAGCGGGCCGCATTCAGGATCATAAGGGCCAACCTTATAATAATCTAAATACTGTCCAACCAATTCAACCATACCAGGAATTCCGCTGTACATCGCAAATTTTAAGTCTGGATGCTTAGCTTTAGCTTCTTTAATTAAATCTGCTAATTCCTGATATCTGTTATCTCCTCCTAAAAAGCATACACAGGTAATGTGCGCGTGAGAAGCTATTTCAGCTTCTAAAACCGCGCTATCTAATTCCTTCCCATAGTCCTCTCTCAATCAAGGTTCGAAACACCCTTCACAGTTACAAGGACATCCTGTTATGTTTAGGCAAAGACTAATTTCATCTGGTACTTCCGTAAAAGTTACCAATGAGCTTTCATATTTTATCATATTATTTATTTAAGCTATTATATGCTCTTAACCTCTCTTCGACCTGTCTACCAGCACTAAAGGACGAAACACGTTTAAGATAACCGATAATTCTTGTACCATAATCTACATCTGTACTTCCGCATTTTGGACACTTATCAAGAGTATGTTTACTAATGTATCCGCATTTATTACAGATGGTATTCTTAATATTATAGGTAAAGTAATTACAACCTTCTTTAACTGCGACATCCATTAAGATGCGGTATTGTGAAGCTGATAGATGTTCATCCAAGTTATTGTGGAGAGCTGAACCGCCGTCACAACAACCAGTGAATTTAATTCCTTGATAGCGGAACTTAATTATTGGATCAACATTTTCATCTTCAACAATATAGAAGTAGCTATTATAGCAATCTCTTGGAACTTTATAACCGTCTTTCTTATCTCATTTGGCATTTTTACAGCCAAGTGATTCTGCCGGAACAAATTCTGTATTGAACTTACATTTATCTGTTCTATCTTCAAGATTAAGTCTTTTAATTGTTCCTAAGATTTCTTCCGCATAACGTTGATATCTTTCATCATCTGGGTTAATATCAATGCCTAAGAATTCCGCGCCTTCAACAAACCCATTAATGCCGATTGTAAGATATTGACGATCTAAGTCAATAAATCCTGCATCGAAGATAGTTAATAGCCCAGCATTTTTATATTCTCAAATAATTGAATTGAATGCTGTTAAATACTTGTGAACTCTTTTAACTATTCTCTCAATATAAAGCGATAATGATTCTTTTTCAAAGGCTAATGCATTATCTCTGTGCCAATCTTGCACAATTCTGTTAAGATTTAGTGTAATTACCCCTTTTGAACCTGTCATAATCCCACCGGCACCAAGAGTATAAGAGAAGATGTTGTCTTCAATGCCGTTGCGGAGCCTACAACAGGAGGAAAGTGAATCTACACTATCGCTTTGATACATAAAGAATGATGCGCCTTCAGCTCACATTTGAGCAAAGAAATCTGCCATTTCTTTATCTGCATACTCACCATTAACTGTATGCATGTTGGCGGTTTCTACTGGGAATGTTAGAAGATTTTTGAGACGTTCTGCATTGAATCACTTCATAAAGAATTTTTGAAGTTCTTTAGTTGTTTCCCATTTTGGTTCATCAAAGTCTGGGAACACGAAGTCATTATAGATTGATTCAAAGTAATCATGATCAAAATAGGCGATATTCCAGAAGAGTGATTGATACCCACGTGCGCCCGCAGGCTGATTAATTGTATATACAATTTGCGCAAAGTAATGTTCAAGTTTCTCGCGCAATGTAACTTCTTTATCGCACCAATGTTCTACCACATCATCAAGATGATGGATATAATCTTCACCATAGTCCTTTCGAGCAAAATGGTCGAAGTAGGTAAGGAATTCTGGAGTGGCTGTTGCGCCCGCGAATTGCCCTGCTACTAAGAACATTAAATTGATGAATGAACCGCAGAAGGAATCTAAATGTTTTGGTGCGGTTGAACTTCCACCAATTTTGGTAAGACCATCGAGTAAAAATGGATAAAGTGAAATAGAACAACAGTATGGGAAGATAGAGGTTTCATCATGTTTATAAATGGTATGATGCGCTAAATCTGCCTCATATCTGTGTGCTAAATCGTCGTCATAAAGCTCTATTAATTTTAATCGCATTAATTCACGATTAAGTGCGATAATATCTTTCTTTGGTAATTCTGCCGCCATAGTGGCAATATTCTTAGACGCGACATTAGCATTGGCGTCAACGTCACTGCCTGTGGCCGCATTTTGAGCCTTCATATATTTGCGCATGAAAGCTATCTTGTTTTCAATTGTGTCTTGTTGCATATTATTCTCCTCGTCCCTTTAATCATCCAACTGCTGACTTAAAGTCAAAAAGTTGTCCATTAATGGACATTACTGGTACATGGGTGATTCCTAATGAAGTCATTTTTTCAATGTCTTGGCAATCTTCAAACTCAATGCCACGACTATGTAACTCCATTTTTAATATTTTACACTTGGGACAAGTAGCTGAAGAATATACTATGATGCTATCTTTCATATAAATCTCCTTTGATACATAAAAGTATAGAGGATTTAAAGAAGTTAAGCAAATTAAAGGTAATAAAAAAGACTACCCGAAGGTAGTCTTAGATAATTAGTTTATTAAATTAAGCAAGTTGTGTTGGGTCAACGATTGAATAGAAGACACCATGGACTAAGTCGCCGCCATTAATATCATGAACAGTAATATTTGTTGTTAATAAGTCACCATTCATATCAAATACTGTTGCATCACCTTCTGCATCTTGTGTAAGATTGAAGATTGAATCTGGTAAGAATTGATAGAAAACAATTAATGCTTTGACTTGTTGTCCAGTTTTTTGATCGATGAAGAATGTATCACCGATAATGGTTTTTGGACCATTGAAGTCTTCTGTAACATGAATGCCATAAACACTAGCATAACTAACTTGACCTGATGCTGCAGAGGCCTCAGAAACTGTACCACAAAGGGCATCCATTGCTGCTGCACTTCCTAATGCATCTTGCATTTCAAGTCTCATAGATTTGCCGAATTTAATTAAAGGATTGCTGTATTGTCCACCTGAGACTGTCTTTGAAGGACCTTCTTGGGTAGCATTTGCAATTTTTAATGTATCTAATCTGCAAATAGGTGCTTTCCAATCACTACCTTGACGATATTCTGCTAAAATTTCAACGGCATCTTTACCTTCGAAACCTTCTGCAGTGAGTGGTTCATAAACACGTGCGTTCATGACTGTAACAACGCCAAAACGTTGAATCATTTGTTGGAAGTCTGCACCACCGCCGCCTAATCTAGAAATTTTTAAATTATCAGCCATAGTTGTTTTTATAACCTCACTATTACTTTATAAAGAAATCCAATTTCTTGCCTTTCTTTACGTTTCCTGCCGCAAATGCTTTCGCATTTACCTCATAAGACATTGCTCCAGCGGCATGCTTTTGGAGTCATTGAATTTGAGCCATTGTTTGATTATAAAGATAATCAAAGGTTAAAGAAGGGAAAGCATAAGTTATTGAAAGCATAATTTTGGCGAGAGCATTTGCATCTCCCTCTTTTTGAGATTTAATCTTTTTGATTTTCTCTTCTGCTGCTTTCTGAGCCAAATAAAATTGCCTTGCTTCTTCAGAGTCAAAGGTAGGAGGTTTTTCTACCCTTTCCCCATTAGATAATTTTAATAAATATATAACATATTCTCAAATTTCTTCTGTAATACTAATATCATTTACTTTTATCTCTTTATGTCCTAAATCGATTTCAATTCCTGGTATTAGTTCTTTAATCTTTTTGAAGAATATATCATAATATTTTCGATACTTATCATATTGACCAATAGTAAAGAAAATAACTTTCAATATATCATAAGGAGTCGGTTCCTTATCTTTTAACGGCAATAATTGTTGAAGTTTTTCACCAGATGCTGTTCAAAGATGATATGCGATATTTCAATCTTTATCTAAGAATAAATCTTTAATTGGTCTTAAAATAATAATAAATGATTGTTTGTTATCTATCGTAATTTCAATTTCTTTTGTTATAAATAGTCTTGAAATACTATAATTTGATTCTATTTTCATTAAATTTCCGCCTTTCTTGCAGCTTGATCGGACAAGTTACAATTTATTTTATAGGCATCATGTAATTCTGATAACATAACGTGTTGAATTGATGTAACGGAAATAATTCCTGCAGTAGATAGCTTTGACCCTTCAAGAGTGGTTTCAATTCTATCACATGTCTCTAAAAGACGATTTCTATTACCTTTAATTAGTGTGTGCGCTAAATCAGTACTTACATAAACTGAAATAGATGCTCTTGAATTATTGTCTGCTGTTTTTAATGAAACACTATCTACAACAATTGCAATAAATGTATTGCGGCCAAAATTTTCAATCGCATTTTCAGTTGGCGTATAAAGGGCAATATATTTTTCTGAAATTAAATCATTAATTGTTTTACTAACAGGAGTTTCTAAAGGATTATCACCATCGTTAACAATTAGGCGAACAACCTCATCATTCGCACCAATTAATTGAGCAATTTCGAATACTGCATTTTTAATATTACGTAGCTTACTCATAATTAATTCTCCTGTACTTTATATGTGCGAGTTTCAACTTCACCTTGATACTTTGTTAAAACTTCTACTTCTTTTATACCAAAAGGTAAGAAGAATACAACTTCTGTGGCTGTATGTTTTTTAATTTTAACTGCTTTATCTGCCTTGAAATATCCTTCCTCGGTTGAAACAGTAATATCCATATTATTGGAAACATATGCTTTACCAGGAATTGGTGAACGTTCTGGTTCAACTGGAATTGAAGTTGTTTTATCTTCATTATATTCAATAAATACATCTTCACCTTCATGTTCATCCATTACTTCTTTTGAAACTGTTGTTGCTCTTAGAGAATAATAAACAATACCTGGTGAACTAATTGCATCATATTCTTGGACTAATCAAGGACGTCCTTTAATAACAATCTTATCACCAAATGCTAAATAACCTTCTGGTAAAACTAAAACTGGTTTTTGTAAAGACTCAAGAGACACGTCTCTGTCTTTTTCAATATTCATATAGGTTTTTTCAGGACCTTTAAAATAACCCCAAATATCTTCTATATTGATATTGCACAAAAAAGACATATACTTATGTCAGTTTACATCTTTTATAGTCACTATTTCTTCCGCAATTAATCAATGTAAAGATTTCGCATTTCATGTACTTCCGATTGGAAGACCATCTTCAAGATGAGTATAGATATATGCTTTATCTTTTTCTTGCTGATTAACTACTGCGGCTTGGATTTCTAATTCTTCGTCCGCATCACTTTGAATTTTTACTGATGGATATCCTTTAAAAATAAAATGACTACCCAAACTGGCTTGAGCTTCTTGTCTTTTTTGATTGAGTCTTTGAAATCTATCAAAACTACTCATCGCCATTAATTCCTCCTATTGTAGGAGAGTAATTGCGGACTCTACTATATCTAGTTTCTAATTCTTGCGCATATTTTCTGAATTCTGCCATTAATTTCATATTTTTATCAACAGCATTTGCACGAGAATATGTCTTAATATTGGAGTCAGTATAGATATCTTCGAAATTATCTGCATTGGATATCTGATTCTCACACCAATATACTTTCATTCATGCGATGAGAACGTCTAATTCAGCAGAAGTAAGATCGTTTTTGAAGTAACCATGAGGAATCGCCTCTGGAATTTCAACTGGATCAACCTCTTCTAACTCATTATCGGCGTTTCTCACCGCATAGAAAGTAATATAGTCAGTTGAAATTCTAGGGAATTTGAATGTGTTAATAGCACGAACCGCAAGATTAAAACATTCTTCATCAATATCTTCTCTTGTAATTACTCCATAGTATTCACCACGAATAATTGCCCTAAATGAAGGATATAATACATCGTCTCAAACTTGCATTGTTTATGCCTCCCTAAAATTATTTTAATTAATCATTAACTTCTTCTTGTAAGTCACCATCAATGATGAGTTGGCACTTGAAGATACTTTCAAGCATATTTACAACACCCATTGATAATTCAGATGCATGTTCGATAGCAACGCTCTTAACTACATCTTTACCGAAATCTTTATTAGCTTGTTCAATTGCACTACGGTTTCCACCTTTAAGGATTTCTAAAATCTTATCAGATTGTCCTTCTTTAGCAGGTTCGAACTCTAATACTTCACTGAAGTATGCTCCGGCTGCATAAGCTTCTTTAACTAGTTCTTCATTTTTATCAAAGGTAATATAGCCTTTTTTATAGAGACTATAGTTACCATCATCATTAAAGACACCTAATGCCCAATCGAGTGGCAACATTTGATAAGGATTACGATCAGTAAGACTGATTACTCTAGATAAAGATGGGTTACTTAATGGACGTAGTATAAAGATAACATCTTTTGGTGTAACTTTTTTAAGTTTAAATACCTTAATTTGTTCAGACATGTTTTCATGTCTCCTTTCTATAATTTAAATAAGGGGAAGGAGATAAGCTCCTTCCCCCTTGGAGTTTAATTGCTTAAACTATTGTAAATCTGCATCGTTGAGTTCAATGACAGCATAGTTGTTAGCCATTGCAACACCGACACCGATAATCTTGTGTGCTTCCCATTTTTCAGAACCAACTGCGTTGGTGTTCTTTTTAATGTACATTTCGCCTTTAAGAGCTACTTTGACTGGTTTTGCACCAGATGGAAGTACGAAGACATATTTACGATCATAGATCCATTTTTCATTTGAACTATCAACTAAGTAGTTTGGTAATTCAACGACACGGACACCCTTATAGAGTTTGATAATTCCGTATTGTCTACGATCTTTTGCATCTTCGAGTTCTGGATGTCCTGAAACACCATCATTCCAGAGGTCTGCTAATGCTTCGAATGAACCGAAGATTGTTGGGACACCGTATTGTTTTACTTTTGGTAAAACTTTATCAAGTGCAGCACCTAAAGCAGATTTTGTTGTTGCTTCTGGTTTGATTGCTCCACGACCTGCAGCACCTACGCCTGCTGCTAAAGCGTCGAAGACTTCTTTATAGACGGCTTCTTCAAATCCTTCGAGAACGTTGGAGAAGAGTTCGCCTAATGACATTGTGCCAAGAATAATTTCTTCGAGTGTGCAGAATACACCGACAGTTTCGACGTGTGTTTCAAGACCAAAGTATCTTGAATCAAGTCTTGCTGCACGATAGATACCAGCACGTGAACCTCTTGAAATTGTTAATTTAGCACGATTTTTTCCAATTTTTTCAATGTTGAAGAGAACTTCAGCATCACGTGCGAATGATTTGACTTCTGCGTATTCGCCAAGAACTGCTTGTAATTTCTTTGGTAAGATTTCATCAACAGCTTCTTCGATTAATGCGAATGCATCAGCTTCTTTTGCACGAATTTCTCTTGGGCTTGAGTTTTCATCAAGTCCTAATTCTTTCATGATTGCATTGACTGCAGCTGTGTTAACGTCTTCAGCAGAGAAGTTAGCACTTGGTGTATTTGTAAGGGCTGCAATAAGACCTAATTTAAATTCTTTTTCCATTGTACTCTACCTCTCTAATTAACCGATGAACATATAGTGATGTGCACTAGTGCCATCTGCTAATTCACTGCATTCATAGAAATCATCTTGTCCATATTGTTCAACTGATGTTGAGATTTCAACGATACGGCCTTCGATACAAACATCTGATGGATCCATATCTGACATCCATTCATCACCTGGAATTAATTGAACAAGACGTGGGCATTCTTCTTTAGGATTAACAGCAAAGAATCTGTCTCCTTTGAATAATGTATTTAAAGGTTCTGTGTAGTGAAGGAATAAGACCTTTGTATCACTACCAGCTTTGACGATACCATCTGCGCTAATTCCGCAAATATGACCATTTTCCATTTTTCCGTCTCTTGTGAGTAATGCTGCAGTTGCTGATGAAGCAATATTCATTTGTGAGACAACGAAACCTGGTTGTAAACCCTTGAGGGTATTTGGTTCTACTTGATGGTATGTTGGTAAATAATCTATAATCATTTATAATACCTCTTTCTATAAACTATAAGTTCTTTTGAACTCATGAGTCTAGTGAATCTTGTTTTTTCTCTTTAATATTTAGAATAGGAGCAAAAGAGAATGCTCTTTCGGCTCTAGGTTTTTTGAGCTCTTCTTCAGCATATTGTTTATATGCTTTCAAGAGTTCAACTTCGAGTTCGTCTTTAGACTTCATATCAACAGAAGCCATGAAGTTATTATATTCTTCTTCAGACAAATTATCCTTATAAGAGTTAATTAAGCCGATTTTTTCTTCTCTTTTAAGGGTTTCAAATTCTGCTCTTTCACTTTCAGTAAATGAGGTAGAACTTGAATTCTCTTCTTGTTTTGGTTCTTCATTTTCTACGCTCACTTTCGTAACGTTTTCAGTGACTTCAGTGACTTCAGCGTTTGAAACTTGCGCTGCACTTGCAGCTTCGCTGTCACAGGCAGCGGCAACCGGTCCTTCGTTTGCAGTTTCTTCTGTTACTTCAGTTGTAGTCTCTACTGTAGTCTCCGCGTTTACGACTTCAGGAGATGGTTCTTCAACTTTAGGTTCAGAATCTACGACTTCTGCAGTTGATTCGACAACTTCCGCGGTTGATTCAACTACTTCAGTAGTAGCTTGTGTAACTTCTTCAGGAGTGGTTTGTTCTACGCCTGTTTCTTCTGTCACAGTAGCTGTGCTAGATGCAGTTACAACGTCTTCATATACGACGTGAACTTCATTGACATTACCGAGAGTAACTACACCCTCTGCTGTACATGAATATTTAACACGCATTAACTTACAAGTACCGTCGATATAAGAATAGAAACGAACAATCGCGCTATCTTCGAACATATCGACAATGTAGGTGTAGGCTTCTTCGCCATATTCTTGCATAAGGGCTTCGTCGACCTTTGAAGAAATGTCACCTCAGGAGAGCTTCATAAATTCTTGCAAATTCATTTGACTGCCTCCAGTGTCTACTTGATCATTTTTTCGTTCACAGTAGTTTCTGAGGATTTCCATCTTTTTAGAGAAGTCTTCATTATAATTGAAGAACTCAGAACCAGTGAATGCAGGGCGTTGATCTTCGCCTAAGACACTAACACCAATGAATGTTCCTGCAGTGAATTCAATGTTTTTAAAGTGCCTCTTTTCGTCATAATTAACAGTGTACTTAACTGTTTTAGGGTCAAGTTCAAGAGATTGTTTATGACCAATAATCTTCTTTGCAATTTCGCCAACCTTATCTGGGCGTTCTGTGTAAAGAACCACATCGCACACACACCAAGATTTGCCGTCTTCATCTTCTTCAAATGAAGGTTCGACACAAGGATCAACGATTCCGTAAATGTCTTGTTCAGTTGCATGACCCACAAAATCATCCTTTTCAGCGTCATAATGACTTACAACAGGAGTATAAGGTAATGATTTTACGAGTTCTTCACTGAACTCATTTGAGAAATAACGATGATCTGCAGTTTCACCTTTGTAGAAAACTTTAAGCTTTCCACGTGTGAAATTCTCTTGGGAACTATCTGTCGAGAAGTCTGATAAGGTAGCAGGCCAACTAAAGTTAATAGTTTGCTTTTTCATTATTATTCCTCGTCAGTAGAAGATTTCTTTCCTTTCTTAACTGATGGCTCAATCTCAGCTGGATCGGTTTCATCTTCCTTACCATTATCCTTTGTATCTTCTTTTTCTCTATCTACTGCAGTTTGAGTATAAGAAGTCTGCATAGGAGTAATTTGGTCTAGTTTTAAGAAGGTTTCAAGTTCGAAACATCCTTCAATGTCTCTTTGTTTGATACCTGATGCTACGATATAATTAAGTTTGCCAACACCAAGTGTAGCATTATCCTTATATATCTTTATATCATCGTCATAAGTATATGGCGAGATTGGTAAAATATCAATATCGGCCTCATACCCCTTAAAATCAAATCAATTATTGATTGCGATAGTATAGAAATTTAAGAGAGCTAATACATATCTCCAAACCATTCCTTTATCGCGGATTAATGACATTTTAAGAGCTTGGACGCTTTCGGCAGTGAAGATTCCGCTATTGAAGCCGGCATTATTGAAGATTGCTTTGAAGGCTTTTAATAGAACTTCATTTGCAACGGTATCATTTTCAGAAACTTTTAATACCTTAGCTTCGCCAAAAGTAGTCATTAAGTTAACTTTGTCGCTCTTTTCAATCTTTTTCTTTAAGGAATTATGTAAGGCTTTAACTTCGTCCATTTCAAATACTAATTTATCTTGATAAATCGGCATTTGTTGAACAACAATATACTTTAATAAATTTTCATTTCTTTCAAGTTCATTGTCTTGATATTTTTCATAATCAAGAATACCACCTAAAAGATAGAAATAAGTTGGAATACTATAGTCATTTAATAGAATACCAGTTGAGAAATGTGGGTCTAAAGTCTGCCAACGAGTATTAGAATCTTTAAGATATTTAGCATATTTTGACTTAAATTCTTTTGGGAAGCTTTTGAAATATTCATTAAGTTGATCTTTAGTTAAACCTAAATCTTGGAAATAACTGAAGTCAAACTGAATAATTGCAGACCCATATTGTGTTTCACCAATTTTGCGACAATACTTATCTGGAAGTAATAAACTATCAATAGTAATGGACTCTTCATCACAATATGTAGTGAGATAAACTGCACCACTAGTAAATAAAAGAGTTAAAATTGATGGAAACTTTGTTTCAATTGATAATCCATCGACAACTTCAAGCATTTGATGATACATTAACATGTAATCAGCTTCTTTTGGCTTTTTGCTGTCTTTAATTTTCGATTTTTTATATGTTTTATGCGGTGTAACTGTGTATCTCCACATATACATATTGGAGAGATAATTGATAATAGATGCATAAATAGGATTCTTTGCGTAAAGTTCTTTAGAAAGTTTTACAACATTAGATCTATCTGTAATCGCCTTTTGTAAAAGATCACGGACTGCCGCCGCATTCTTTGGTAATTCAGATGAACCAATACTTTGATTTAATCTACGTCTGGTAGATACTTCATCAGAGTAGAGATCTTTTAAATCGTTAATTCTATTTATTTTAAAATTCGCTTTATTTTCAGCCATAATTACACCTTTCTATATAGATGTTAATCTCTTCCACTTAATTAGTCAAAAATAGCAATCACGCGTTTCTTACTGCGTTCACGTCTGCGTTTATAATAGTCCAACTCAAAATATTGATTACAAGCATAGACCAAGTATTCTGCCATAGAGAAGAAGTCCTTTTGAATTGCCGCGTTACGACGGACAATTTTTAGGGAGTTACTCATTTGGTCAGAAGTATTAACGATGTCGAGATTTTTAAGTTCTTGTTCCATTAAATCCATTGTTTTGAACGGCATCATAAATTCATGTTGTTTGCGCATACTCATTGATGCAAAAGATTTATTTCTTGAATAAAGTGCTAAAGCATCTGCCAACTTAATTGGAAATGTAATTGCGCCGGTACTCATTCTTGAGAAAAAGAACCAGTGTATTTGTTCGCCAATTTTTCCGCCTGATTTGATTTCATAGCAGATGGTCTTATCCTTTGGATAACGAATAATATCTTTTTCCGCGGATGCTGGCGGGTTTATAATTCCAAGTCCTTCTAATGGATAGCCAGTTTCATCTGTTGTAGTTTTATTTAACCAGTCACGGATACCCGCACCAACACCGTTAGCATCGTAAATCAATAGTTTAGCATTATATTGAAGGACGAGCTTTTTAAAGGTATTAGCGACGACTAAGAAGTCGGTAGATGGTATAGTTAATAAATTGATAAATTTATATGTAAAATAGTGATCACCTGGGATGACTTTAGCAATACCAACTGCGGTATCTGCAGAACCATCTTTAGCCATATCGGCGCAGATCGCATAGAATGCATCTTTTTCTTTTTGTGCTTCTGTAAGTTTGTCTTTTAACTCGACAACTTTAACTTGTCGTAAGGAACTTACTAAGTTTGGAGAAAATGCGGCACCCGCCGGGGCATCACTCCATCTACTCTCATATTCACGTTCAAATGACTCTTTACTAAATGAAGGAGAGTTAATAACGTCCTCAATCTGCTTTTGCGCTGTGAGGCCGCATGATAATGGAATTCTATAAGTTCCACCGAGGACGAAATATTTATCTGGCTCAAGGACACTTCTACAGAGAATTTCAACTAGCTTATCGTAAGCAAAAGTGCCTTGATATCCCGCAGTAGTAATATAAATTTGTTGGGATTGTGGTTCATGAGGGTTTATTAAACCATTCGAAAGTTTACGAGGTTCGTTCAATAAAGGAATATAAACTTCGTTTACTTTGACTGGATCTTGTTCGATAACTTCTTCGAAAATAAGGGATTGTCTACGAAGACCTCTGACATTTCCTAAGCCTAAAGACGACCCATTTTTGAAATTAAATTCTACATAATCTTTGCCCATTTTATAGGCATCTAAAATTTTTCCTGCGACCTTACGTTTCTGCATTTCGTTGGCGAGTAATGGGAACTTAACCCATAAGTCATCAACCACCTTTTGTTTAGCAATTTCGGCGGCTTGTTTATTTGTACCCGCGGTGATTGTTGTATTGTGTCGAGGAATAAACATACATTTTAAATAACGATCGATGTCAGCTAAGAAGGATTTAGAAGTACCACGACTAAAATATTCGTAAACTGCTGTTCCACGAGCCATACATCTAATCATTACGCGTTGGAAAAAGAATAAATGGAAATGCGATTCTTTCGGTACTATCAAGTCAATAAATTTATCTGGGTAAACCATGAATTGATTAAGCATTTCACCGCATTTTGTAAAATTTTCGCGCACTCTTTTTTTAGTAAGAAAACCGGTTTGTTCTTGTTCATCCGCGTCCAAAAATTCGAAGTATTCTTCGATTTCTGGATCAATATAATTCTCATCAAAAAAGTCGTCGAGTAATGCCATTATTATTCACCCATATTATCTTTAAAGATAATTGTTGTTTTGCCTTCTTTTTCTTCTTCGAAATTTTCTTTTAAGACGTCTTCATCGTTCTCTGTGGCAATTTCTGCATCATCAACAGAGTAATTCAAAAGATCTTGAAGACTTGTATCTTTAACTGCCTCTTGTGTCTTTTGTTCTTCGGCGGTTTCCATTCTTTTGCGCGCCATTTCTTCAAGAAGTGGTTGCAATCCTGTTGATTCAAGAATTAAACGTCTATTTGTATCATTGATGTCTTTAATTGTTCTATCTACTTCATCTCTGTCATAACCATCATAGAACTTAAATTCGAAGCCATTATCTTCCATATATTTAAAAAGTTCAGCGACGGTTGTAATATCATCAGTTTTTGTTTCATTAATCATACCTTCGAGATCTGCTTGTTTCGCAAAACTAGCGTATGCAGTAGAATAATCTTTAATTGCTTTGGCATCTTTCATCTTAATCGCTTCGTCTAATTCAATATTAATTTTACATAAAGCTTTTACGGCTTCTTTTTGAAGCGGATTAGTGATGTTATTAGCTTTTAAAGTTCTCGAATAGACACTATCTAATTTTATTAGTTCTTCGAAAGTATATTGTTCGCCCCATTTTAGACGACCACGTTCGATATACGATTCTTTAATTGGAGCGAGTTTGTTAAGTATTTGCGAAAAAACACGGCACTTTTCTCATTCTTTATTAGTGCGAGTTCATAAATCATGCGTTGTACTCTCGTATGCAAGATTTGGACGATTTTCCGCATCTTCCAATACCATCCTAGTGTATTCTTTGAATGTAGCAACCTTAAACTGAGGAACTAATTGCATTCAAAGTTCTGGATTCCAAGGAAGATTATATGTACGACAGAAAAATTCTCCGTGTTCGAGATTCTTATAATTTAAATTATTAACAATACAGTCGAAACAAATCGTTGTTCCACTGAGAGGGTTGTTGCTTGTCATCAAGACGCCTTTACGGCCGCATTTAGGACAAACGCCTGTTTTAAAAGTAACCATGAGGAAGTCTCCTTTCAGTCAAATTATTATATTTTACTTATTTAATTTTGGCAAAATTGAAGTGAGTATCGAAAATGATTCAGAAATCTTTTTGGCTTTTCTCAAAAACTTCTTGCATATCAGGAAGATATTTTTTATATTTATATAGGTAAGGAGAAAGTAAAATATCTTATATCTTTCTTATCTATCGCTTTCTCCTTATCCAATTTTGAAAAAATAATTACTTCATTCAATATTATAATAACGTTGAGGCGTATTTATGATTGATGAAGAATTAACTCCAGAAACTGAAGAAGAATTATTACAAGACGAAGATTATGTAGATCTTGTTGTTGATATGATTGAATTGCAAGATGAAACTGAGAATGAAAATAACTCAGATCTTGACGATGAAATCGTATTATTAAATTCATTAGGCTTCTAATTTATTGGAAGTCTTTTTTATTTTTCCTTGAATGGAAGGGAAAATTTTAGTATACTAAAAAGGATGTAGAAAGGAGAAGTGCGCATGGCGTTTCTTATTGTTTTTTTAGTTATCGCGTTGGTTACCACGGGCATCTTTTGAGGCTTGTGAGTTAAAGAGAAACATAAACGCGCAATAGACAAAATCAAACAGGATTCAAAGAAGCAAATTGATGATACGGTCGAAAAAGAAACTACGGCCCGCATCGCCGAATTGAACCGCACCTCCCAAAATTTATCCTGAGAAATCGATGAAAAGGAAAGGCTCGTTAAAGATGCCGTTAATCGTTATAATGAGGATACCGAACGCGCATACAAGATTGCTATTGCTTGTTTGTCTCTTGAAGATAAATATCACGATAATGCTGAAGACTTAAGCGCATTACAAACGGAAAAGGAAAAACTCCTCCATGAATTAAAAGAGATTGAGAAGGGCATTGAGACTGAAAAACCGCATCTCTCCGAATTAATCCTAGAGCTCGATAAATTAAAAGGTATAAAGAGAACAATCCTTTTAGAGAATTGAAAAGAAGATAGTAATTTATGGGAATTAGAGTTGTCTCCTAAAGAGACTGAATTAATTGGTATTCTCAATCGTATCAAGACCGACTATCCTGATATAAGTCTTGATATATCTACTATTGAGTGAAGAAAGATATGGTTGCCAAAATTACAGGATTTAGGTAATAGAGAAGGATTAAGTTGCCGAGGAATATATAGGTTAATTCTTAAAAGTGATGAGAATATATGTTATGTCGGTCAAGCCGTTAATATACAAGATAGATGATATCAACACGTTAAGAAGATGATCGGTGCGGACACGAAAGGAAACGAGAAACTATATAACTATAGACCTGAAGACTTCTACTGGACGGTAGTGGAACGAGGGCCGCAAGTCGATCTAAATAAAAGTGAGAAGTATTGGATTGAATACTTTGGATGTAAAGAGATAGGACTAAACAAAAAGGCTTAGTCCTTTTTTAATGCCAATTTAAAACCGACCAATTTAAAAATGCCTCATATGATATTTTGACCAGAGGTATAGGAGTTTTTTCACGTTTTTCCCGAAAAAATACAATATTCCCCCGGGGTATTGACTTTTTTTGTATATATGCGAGAATAGTGTTGCCCCGTAAGAAAAGGGGAAGAAAGAGAGAAAAGTAAATGAAACAATTTACAAAAAATGAGATTATCGCATTACTCAAAGAAAACAATGCGAAACAACCAAAGGCAAAGTATAGTAATAACATTTTATTAAAAATGTTAGGTGCTACCGACAACGACTTTGTCGCAACACTTGAACCGACACGAAACGGGTTCGCCTTCAATCGTGGTAGTTTGTGCGAGTGCCTTGTAAATTACGCTATCACAGGCAAAACAACCAAAGCACAAGCACACGAGAGTGATTTAGATACTACAAAAGTAGTAGATACTTACGGACTACCAAAGTCAAGCAACATTGAGATTAAGTATTCCACCTCATTTAGTCCAGCGACTAAAAAGACAAGCAAAGCACACTATACAATTATAGTTTGCGAAAGTGGTGCTTACCTCATTGATAGTAAGAATATCATTCCTACAAGTGCGGGAAAAATCAATATCAATAATCAAGTTGCTAAACACTTAACAAAATTAACAAGATTAAATCAAAGGTTAGGACTTTAAGTCCTAACCTTGTGAAAGGGGTTAAACGATTATGAAAAAATATGTTAATTTATATCTCAATACACACACGGGCGAATTAAAGGGTGCTAAATCTAAAAGGGTCGCAATTAGACTATTCAAAGAAGATGCGAAGATGTGCGACTACTACTTTGAGAAAAGACACATTGAAAAAACTTCGTATGTATGTGTTGAAGTAGGTATTCAAGCATAGGAAACGGGCAGACGGAATTGTCCGTTCCTACTTGACTGGTCTAAAACTAGACCCGTCAGGTAGGGGCAGACGGAAAGTATAATTTACTACTTGAAGCGAGCACTCTAAAATGATATAATATAAGGGAAGAAAGGAACAAGAGAAAATGAAGGCAGACGGAAAAATCAAAGTATCAAAAACTATCTATTGCGATATGGACGGAGTTTTGGCGGACTTCAATGCGGAACCAGACGGAGTAGCGAGATTTAGAACTGAAAAGGGCTTCTTCTCACGCTTGAAGCCGATTTACGAAAATGTAAAGGCAATACGCAAGTTAATCGCAGACGGAAATGATGTCTATATTTTAAGTGCGAGCCCAAATGAAAGGGCAGACGGAGAAAAAACTCGTTGGCTACATAGATATATCAAAAAGTTAGCAGACGGAAAAATTATTCTCATTCGCAACGGGCAAGTAAAAAGAGAGTTTATGAAAACCCCAGATGGAATTCTCTTTGATGACTACGGCAGAAATATCCGTGAATGGTGTGAGGCAGACGGAAATATCGGTTGGAAAATCACAGCAGACGGAAATATCTTCAAAGGTCTTGAAACAATACTCGCAAAGTAGTATAATATATATAGAAAGAAAGAGAGATAAAAAATTATGGCAGACGGAAAAAAGAAAAACTACACACTCATTAAGAATGGAAATCGTATCACACTTCAAATGTTAGAGAAAGGGGCAGACGGACGCACTCACTCAGCAAGTTGCGAATACCCACTCTACTTATGGAAAGATGTGGAAAAGAAAGTCTATGACGCAGACGGAAACGAGTCCAAAGTTGTTGAAAAACAATTTGTGAAACAAAGTCGCAAACAGACGGAAAAGTTCTTGCTCGGTATCTTAGGTCTATAAGACCTAACCGAGCAGACGGAAAGTTAAAAGATTTACTTTACAAGCAAGTGAAAAAGGTGTATAATATAGGTGTAAGAAAGGTAAAGAGATTATGAAAATCAAAGGTCTTAACTCATTCATTAAAAAAATAGAAAAAAGATTAGTCAAAGAAATTGACTACAAAGAAGAACCATTCGTGGTGGTAGACGGAATTAAAATTATTACTTGCGGAGGAAATACTGAACCACTCGTTGAAGTTAGCGTTCGTGCTGGTTATAAGTTTAACGAGCAACTCTATCAAACAAAAGAAAATCTTAAGTTTGACGCAGACGGAAACAATCTTGAATATATTGCGGGCGTATTCTCCGCCAAGATAGAAGATGCCGAGTTTGAAATAATTTAGGCAGACGGAAACGAGTAAAACTACTTGTTTCTTCTATACACATATGATATAATTATATGTGTAAAGAAGAGATAATTAGTATCTCAAAGAAAGAGAGGTCAGACGGAATGAAAGTTATATATTACCAAAAGAAAGATAGT
>Ga0265301_10000135_pt1 | contig 119593 bp, 116 predicted proteins | sample AusTroGonzalo_MG_2_FD_193488 | JGI IMG/M metagenome (GOLD analysis project Ga0265301, IMG submission 193488) | Bovine rumen microbial communities from tropical cattle in Woodstock, Queensland, Australia - Gonzalo_04 | ecosystem: Host-associated > Mammals > Digestive system > Stomach > Rumen ... | reverse complement strand
AGTATGAGATAATTATAATGTAAGAAAGAGGTGATTAAAATGGCACAAAGAAAAAAAGTAGTTAGCAAACCAGTTGTTGACAAAAACGCAATGCAATTCATAAGAACTGCAGCAAACCTAGCAAGAAAGGGTAAAACAAACAAAAAATTAAAAAGCAATTTAAAAGCAAAAAAATATGCAATTTAATAAAAAAACTATTGACAATAACATTTAAAAATGTTATAATAATAATGTAATAAGAAATCCATAAGGAAGAAAGGAAGTGTTGAAAATGGAAAAACGTATTACAAAAAGAGATTATTTTAATGAATTGAAAGGAATAGTTGCAAATCGTGAAGATTTAGTTGCATTTATCGACCACGAACTTGAATTACTTGATAGAAAATCAAGTGTAAAAACTCCAAGTAAAACACAACTTGAAAATGAAAGCATCAAAAATGTTATCGTTGCTACTTTAAAAGAATTAGCAAAACCTTCAACTATTACTGACATTCAAAATGCAAATGTTGAATTAGGTGCTTTATCTAATCAAAAAATTAGTGCTTTACTTACTCAATTAAAAGATAGTAATGCAATAGTTAGAGTTGTAGACAAGAAAAAAGCATATTTCTCTATTGCTGAATAATTGTCAAAGAGAGTGTAAACTCTCTTTTTTTGTTGCGTAAAATAAAAGTGTCAAATTGTGTCAAGCGGCGCGGCTGCGTTCCTGGCGCGCCGAATTTACGCCAAGATGTAAACTTTACACTTTTTTACATTGGAAATTGACATTCCGCTTGACACTTGACATTCCCAAAAATATTTTAAAAAAATTGCAAAAAACTATTGACTTATTTTCTAGATGTGGTATAATTATAATGTAAAGAAAAGTTAATTACACCTTAATAAAAAAAATAAAAAATATTTAAAAAAAGTATTGACAAATAAAATCTACTATGATATAATTAAAGTGTAATAAAGGAAAGGAAGTGATTAAAATGGCAATGACACCAGCACAAAGACATAAAATCCGTGAAATGTATGAAAAACAACAACAAGATAGAAAAAATGCAAGACTTGGTATAAAACCTCAAAAAAGCAAAAAGGGTAAGAGAAAGTAATTTCTCTCCCTTATGCAAAAACTATTTAAGAAAAGGAAAGTGAAAAATTATAATGAAAAAAATTGATATAAAAACTCAAAGATATTTAATGTTTATTGATACTGAAACAATAGGTTCTCTATTCGTAAAAGAAAGTGTTCTACCATTTGAAATTGGTATGAAAATCTATGATACTGAAAATGAAAAAGTTGTTAAAGAAAAAAGTTATCTAGTAAGAAAGTTCTTTAATAATAAATATATAATGTTATCAACATTTAGTGCTACAAAATATCCTAATTATTTTGAAAAATTAGAAAATGATAAAAGATATAAAACTTGTAGTGTTAATGATATTGCAAACGATATTGAAAAAACTATTCAAAGATACAATGTAAAAATAATGGTTGCTCACAATGGTGGTTTTGATAAAACTGCTATGGCAAGACTTTTTGAAGAGTTTGGCACAAATAATCCATTTGAAAATATTGATTTACTTGATACAATGGAATTATCAAAAGTAATCACTTATTCAAAAGATTATACAAATTATTGTATTGCAAATAAAGATAGATTAAATAGTGTAAAAGATAGTTGCTTTATTACAAATAGTGGTCGTGTTAGAACAACGGCACAAGCAATTTATTGCTACATTTCAAACAATGTTGATTTTGAAGAGGCACACACTGGGCTTGAGGACATTGACATTGAAATTGAAATATTTAAAAAGTCTATTGAAATGTTAGGCAATACAATGGTTACATTAAATGTAACACCAACTTGGAAAGACTTTTCAAAGGTAATTGAAGAAGATTAATTTCTTCTTCAATTATTAAAAAAACTATTGACATTTTTATTAGTTTATAGTATAATAATAATGTAAGGAAGTGATAGTATGAAAAAATATAACTTTACTAAACAAGAAAAAATAATAATTAGAGAGTTTATTCACTCAATAGACAAAAGTTTAAAAGTAAGAGTTTCACAAGAACAAAGATTTGAATGTGATATTCCTAAAAAGACAATTTATCTAGGTAGTAAAAAAATTGATAAATTAGAAAATAAACTTTTTCAAGAGTGGTTCAAATCACAACCTGAATATATTAAAATTAATAAAACTTTAATGTCAATTTTACACGAAATAGGACACTTTCAAACATTTAATAAACAAGAGTTTGAATTACGAAATGAAATTGAAGAAATGTTAATATTTATGTATGATAATTATTACATAAATGAAAAAGAAATCAATTTCGCTTATTGGAATATTGAAAACGAACGAAAAGCAACAATGTGGGGAGTTCAATATTTCAAAGAAAATCAAGAAAAATGTTTACAACTTGCGGCAGCACTTGGTTTACAAATCTAGTTCAAGGGGTTTACACCCCTTTTTTAAATGGTTTACACAATTTGACACTTGGCGGGCCGCGGTCGCCCGCATTGGTCTGGGCGGCCCGGAATTTTACAGTAAATTGACATGTAAAGTTTTCGATTTGACATGTCCATTGACATGTCAATTGACGTAAATCCCGAAATTAAGGGATCTCCGCGACACGCCTGGGTGAGTTGTTGCCGCAAATAAGGGTAAAAAAAATAAAAAAATTTTTAAAAAACTATTGACTTTTTTATTATAATTTGATACAATTATAATGTAATAAGAAAGGGAAAGGAAATACAAAATAAAAAAATAAAAAATATTTAAAAAAAGTATTGACTTTTAAATCTTATTATGTTATAATTAATATGTAAATAAGAAATGAAACTTATTTACAAAAAGTAATTTAAAACCATTTAGAAAAGGAGAGTGATTATGATGGAAAAAAGAATTACTAAAAGAGATTATTTTAATCAATTAAAGGAAATTGTAAAGGACAATGAAAACCTAGTTGCGTTTATTGACCACGAATTAGAGTTATTAAATCGTAAGGCAAGTGTTAAAACTCCTAGCAAAACTCAAATTGAAAACGAAACTATTAAAAATGTTATCGTTGAAACATTAAGAGAGTTAAACAAACCTTCTACAATAACTGATATTCAAAATGCTAACACTGAATTAGCAAATCTATCAAATCAAAAAATAAGTGCTTTATTAACACAATTAAAAGATACAAATGTTATCGTTCGTGTTGTTGATAAGAAAAAAGCATACTTTACAATAAGTGAATAAGAGTTGGGGACTTGTTCCCCTTCTCTAAAACTTTTTGAAAAAACTATTGACAAATAAACCTAGTTATGTTATACTTATAATGTGAGGTGATAAAAATGAAAAATTATACTGAAAATGCAAACTACTTTACTATTGAATTAGAAAATGGTAAAAATGTAAAAGTTGCTAAAAAATGGGTTGACACTGCTTGTCAAAAACTTGACATTGATGTTGACAGTGCTCTTGAAATGTGGTTAGAGGATAACGACTACCTAGAAAATGAAGAACAAAATGAACTTGACAAAAAAGCAAAGGAAAACAAAATAAAACTAGGTGCAACTGAAAAAACTGAACGAAAAAAGGTTATTCGTGAGAGAAAACCTAACATTGTAAAGGAAAACATAATAAAAAACCTAGAAAGTTGTGTAAGGTCGTTCGCAACTGATGTAAAAGTAGAAAATGTGGGTAAAATTATCACTTTTTCTTACGAAAATAAGCAATTTAAGTTAGATTTAACTGAAAAACGCGTTAAAAAGTGTGAATAATTCACACTTTTTTTATTTTATTTAAGGTTTACATGTAAATTTACATGTCAACGGCCTGTCAGCGCACGCGCTGAGGCCGAAAATTTCTATTATACCACAGTTTTGAAAATTTGTCAAGCAAAAATGCAAAATTTTACAAAAAAAATTATTTCCCAAAAATTGACACAATTTGACATGTCAACCAAGCGTAAAGCGAGTGTCAACACGCTATTAGGCGGCGACCGCGTTCCATTCGTATATGGTCGAGATCTCTCCGTAAAGTCGGCCGCGTCCCATATGGCAAAATTTTCAATTGAAAGTGCGGCGAGCGGGACCAGACATATGAATCCCAAAATGAGGTAAAGGCGCGGGTCCCGATCCAAGGATCTCCGCATTGATTACACAAAAATTTTGGAGTATAATGTATAAAAAAAACTAATTTTCCCTTGCTCAGACAAGGGGTACGACCGGCTTCCCGCACGCATAAAAATTTTCTCCATAAACGCACAAAATATCGTAAAAGAGCTTTTTCAGCTTTTCCTGCCAAAATTTTAGCACAAGAGCCTAACAAAAAAATGAGAGACAAAAGTGGAAGTAATTGACAAAATTAATAAAATATAGTATAATTATAATGGGGATGAATAATAATAATAATTATCATATTTTTTTATAATTGTCAAGTCAAGAGGTGAATAATAAAAAGAGTGCGGTCAGGGCACTCTTTTCTTATCCGTAATCGTAATTTAATTTGATTTATATGGTTGGGGACGCGGTCGCGCACCACACTTATATCAAATCATCAAAACCATCTACATTTCCTTACAAACAATAGCCAAATACTATTCAAACCAACCATATAATAAAAATATATTATATATTATACCTCATATGCACAATAGCTCAATCCATCTGTCTAAACATCATTCAAACAAACAATAGCACAGATAAAAGGCGGCAATGCGGCAACTAGAACTTTATGCAACCACATCCGCATCCACACTCTGTATGTTTACTACTATATTCACACTCTTCTTCAGTATTATATCTTGGTTTAAATACTTTTCTTCAATATACTATTTTATCCCACGCATATTCTTCATATGTTTCATCTTTATATTTCCATTTATCTAATATTACTACACCAATCTTATCACTACTACCATATGGATATATATTATTCATATTATGTAAATCTCTTCAATATACATTACCAGTATCTTGCATTGTTTCTATACTATAATCTATATATTCATCATTTTTAGGATAAGTATCTTCACTTAATGTATATAAATCTATATATACTATATCCTTACTATATGGTTCTATTATTCCATATACTACATATGTCTTATCTTCCATCTCATTTATCCTTTCATCTAATTCGTGAGGCGCATGGTTTTTCACTTTAACAGCCCGTTAGGGATGTTTTGTGAAAAACATATTTATATTTAGGCTTTCTCACAATGTCACATTTCACAAAATTTTCACAACAATTCTTCACATTTTTCACAATAGTTTCTCACAATTCACAACTTATTCTTCACACTTCACAAAGATTGTTAAAAACCGTGAGTATCATATTGTTCACATTCTTCACATTGTTCACACACAATTTTATTTTTATTTTTCCAAGGTTCTCTATGGCGGACAGCATCCCCGCTTAAACCAACTATAGCCCCTAATTCAGTATTGCTCGGCAATTTTCCATGCCCCCTATAAAACTCAACTATAGCCCCTTCAATTTCTGCGTCAGATACTGCGGAAGCACGCCCTCCTTTTTTACCTTTTCCAGACTGTGCAGCTGCATATTCGTGTGAACCTTCTATTAGCGCCCTAACACTAGTTATAAATAATTTTGATACATCTCCAGCATCAGGCGGCAAATCTCCATATACCCCGTAATAACATAAGTCATAATTAAGTCTATATCTTAATTGTTCATCTTGTATTTCATTTACTGCTTCTAAATACCTTTCATTATATGTAAAGGTAGCGCCTAATTTTCCCATCTCCGCACCTACCCTTCAATACCCTCAAAGTATTCTTTTACGGCAGGATGTGTCTTTAAAAATTCTTGTAATTCCGCCATTTGTTCTTCTTCACTTTTTTGTGTTTCTATATATTGTGCTTTTTTCCCTCTACCTATCTTATCAACTTTTATTCCATATCTTTTTAATATCACACTTTGGACTTGCGGAAATGTTTTTATTACAGTGCTTTCACTGTAATCATACTTATTGCAAAACTCTTTTAAAGTCATATAAACATCTCCTTTTCATATATATTATAACTAAAATTTTTCATTTTTTCCAGTGAAAATTACAGATGTTTTTTCGCATTTTTTCGTCACAATCTCACAATTTCACAACAGTTCTTCACAACCATTCCTTTATATGCTTTGCGGAAATGCTTGCTTTGATGCAACTTTACCCGCAAATAAAAAGGCTAGATATCTAGCCCGTATTTTTATATATATTCTATTAAAGTTAATATAATTTGTTGAGGATTTTTAGCATATATTTCAACTTCTGCACCACTCCATCTATCAAAAGTATCTTTATTAGCAACTCTTAATAAATAGTTATAATAATTGCCTGAATGAGGTTCTGTAACACAAAAGTAATGCTTTTCAAAAGTCCAATATATATGGCTTATGCTACCGTCATCGTTAAATAGCATATCTATTTCATCGCCCCAATTTTTTACATAATCATATATCTCATTCATGCGGCAACCCCCTAATCTTTCGTAACTCTCGTTTCAATTAAGTCTAACTTAAACTTTTTACCTTTATATTCAAATGTGATTAACTTACCAACATTCTCAATTTTAACATTAGCACAATCTTCGCACTCGTCTAAATCTTCAGCCAACATTGAAATTAAGAATTCTTTATCAGGGTTTGGTTTTCTTTCAACTTTCTTGCGTTCTTTTTTCTTAGCCTCTGCTTTATGAATAGTTGCAGTTATTTTATTATCCTTTGCTTTTTTAGTTAATTCTTCTTGCTCCTCGTTAATTTCATAACCTTCATCTTCAAGATATACTTGAATAGCATCTTCTCTATCTAGCCCTAATTGTGTCATTAAATTAGTTATTGTCTTTTCACTTATTCTTATTATCTTTCCATCTTCTAACTTATAATCAAACATATTAATTCCCTCTCTTTCCAAATTTAATTACATATACTTTACCATTATTATATCTTTCAACAACAATAGGCAATTCATAGCGTTCATAACCATCTAATATTCTATCTAGCGTGAACCCCATTTCAATGTCATCATTATAATTACTACACCAATCCCCTACATAATCAATAATCGCATACTTATTTAACATATCAATCACTTTCCTTTCTTACTCTAAATTACTTAAAATTTTAAATTGTGGATTTGGGTCTCCATCTGCGGCAGTGCAATTGTATAAATAGATTTCTTGCTTTACAATATTTGCGGCACTATCTATCGTATCATAACTACCTACTAAATACCAACTTTGTCCTTGATGAATAAGATACCCTTCTTCATCATAAATACTTTTTTCAAGCCACCTATAAACACTCCACATATCAATCACCTTCCCTTTAAACAATATTTTTTATTTATTTTTTTATTATATATATATTATATAATATTTTTTAAAAAAAATCAATAGTTTCGCTATAATTTTTGAAAAAAATCGTATGGACTAAAAAATTGGCGACTATGCCGCCAATTCATCCATATATGCTCTAAGTTGATTACTTCTTATAGGGTTTCTCATTTTACGCAAAGCCTTTTCTTCAATTTGTCTTATACGCTCCCTAGATAAATTCATATCTTTTCCAATTTCTTCCAATGTCATAGGTTCACCATCAAGTAAACCATATCTTTTTATAAGAACCTCTTTTTCTCTTTCTTCTAAACTATCCATAACTTTGAAAAGTTGTTCTTTTAAATCCATTTTAGCAACTGCGGCAGCAGGTGATACGAAATGCTTGTCCTCGACAAAGTCTATTAAACAGTCATCGTCTTCTTCGCTTACTGGCGTATCTAATGATATTAGATATTGCCCCATATCAAACAAATTCTTAACTTCTAGCACGTCCATATGAAGTCTATCTGCTAACTCTTCAATTTTTGGTTCTCTTCCTAATTCATTTGACAATAGCTTCTCAGTTTGTCTAAGTTTATAATACTTATCATTTATATGGGCGGGTAATCTAATTGCTCTACCCTTATTTATGATTGCTTTAGTTATTGCTTGTCTTATCCAATATGTTGCATATGTTGAAAATTTATATCCTAAATCTACATTAAACTTATCAACAGCCGCCATTAGTCCAAAGGCACCCTCTTGAATTAAGTCCATAAATTGTAAACCTGAACCTTTATATTTTTTAGCAATAGCAACAACTAATTTTAAATTTCTGTCTATTATTTCATCACGTGCGGCAGAGTTTCCTGCTTTTAATTCTTGAAATAATTTCTTTTCTTCATCTTCGCTTAATATTTCATATTCACCAATTTGTCGTAAATATGTTTGAATATCATTTATATTTAGTTTCATATTATCAACTCCCTTTCGCGGCAGCACGTGCCTAATCTTCCATAGACCTCAAATAGGCGAGCCTCATCCCGAGGTCGCCATATGAGTTTTTATATATTAACGATTAATTATTCAGCGATTGTGTAGATTGCTTTTTTACCATCTTTACCACGAGTTACTCTGTTAGTATCAACTAATTTCTTAACTAATGCAGATGCTTTTTGACTAGAAGCTATACCACAATTATCCATAATATCATTGATAGTTACTGCGTTACCAGCTTCAACCATATAATTGTAGATTTTTTCAACTACTTCTTTATTTTCTTTTTGAACCTTAGTTTCACCAGTTCTTTTCTTAGATACTAATGCAATTTGTTTGTCTAAGAATTCAACGAATTCAGCCTCTCTATCGTTTCCTGCAACGATTCCTTTTAATGCCTCAAAATAATCTCTTTTTGTCATCTTTTCCATAATAATTCACTCTCCTTTTCTTCATATTTCTTATTTTAAGATAACTTTTTTGGTGTCTTTCTTTTTGTAAACACCACCTAGAATAAATATATTATCAGTTTACATTTATTCTAGGTGCTATCTACAAAGAGATAGCATATGTGAAATCTAAAACGTTCCACGCATTTACAGCTACTAAGTAGCACACGTTCCACGCAATTACATAGATTTCTTAGTGGACTTATTGCCGTAGTTTTTTAAAGAGAACCTCCTGTTTAAGCATTACCCTGTTCACCAGTGGGTTTCACAAACTCTTTTTTTTTTAATTATTTTTATTTCTTTTTACATATTAATTATATAATATTTTTTTAATATAATCAATAAGGGTTATTTATTACTGGAACCAACAGACTTTAATTAATTTGTAAATATTTCTTTTCTTATTTACATATTAATTATATAATATTTTTTAAAAATAATCAATTTAAGTAGTTTTTATCAGGTTCTCCTAAAGCCGTGACCCTGCGGGATAAACTATAACCAACTAAACACTCTACGACACCCGTATAGACCTGTCGCCGCCTGGGAAACATTTGATTGGCATTCCCGCTATGACGCAAGGATTAGCTAACGCGGGTTGTTCCCTCAAACCATATATATTTTAACTCAAAGGGTGTTTCAACCTCCGCACAGCATTAATATTTTACTGGACTTGCACCAGTGCACGACTTTATTTTTGAGTTGCCATATCAGGCGGTGGTAGCCATTTCCACTCCTTAGGTTAGTTCTACGCCTCTAACGACCAATTTCTATAAATATGTTTTATTTATTTATTACATTATAATTATATAATATTTTTTTAAAATAATCAATTATTTTTTCTTTGGTGTAGATAAGAATGTTATTTTCTCAGCTGTGATTACATTACCGTTGCTTACTCTACCTTTTATTCCAATTACTGCTCCACGATTGCAATATTTTTTAACATTTTTAGCAATTCCATCTGGCACACGAACAATTAGTTCATCAGTTTCATATTTACCTTTTTCATTTTTATATGCCCTTGGAATTGATATTAATAAAGAATTTCCTTGGAAGTCTTTTAATCTTCCTACTAACATTACACTATTCAACATTTTCAATCTCCTCTCTTTCTTCAGCAAAGTTATAGTCTAAATTATCTATGATGTCTTTTAGGCGGCTGCGGGTTTGCTTAGCATATGTTGCAAATTCAGTTATTTTTAACATACCTTCTATTATATCCTCTAAACTAGCCTCGTTATCCATAATTATTTCAGCCTTTGCTGTATATGCTTGTTTACCACTGTTATAATAATATGGTTCACCTTCATAAGTTATTTTAAACATAACAATCACTTTCCTTTCTTATTTACATATATATTATATAATATTTTTAATAAAAAATCAATAGGAAAGTAAAAAGCGGCAACTTTTTTACATAGGTTGTCGCCATGTTGTATATGGACTTTGAATAGTCCAAGTTATATTTGGATTTGTATTTACAGTAAGAGTATTATCATTATTTATACGAATTTCTACTGGTGCGGCAGCTGGTTCTTCATTTGCAGGGTCTTGATCAGCGGGTTCTTCTGCCGCATTATCCGCTTCTTGAAGCTCTGGATGATGTAATTTATAGAAAGGACAGTTTGCACAAGCTTCTGGATTACATTCTATAACACTACTACTATCAAAGTCAGCATCTCCATCTCGTTCAGCATCCCATAGGTCTCGTTCTGAACAAGCATGCTCTTCACCATCTATTACACAATGAGCATGTGCCCAAAGATATGAACGACAGTTTTCACAATCATGGTCGCATTCTACATATTCACCGGCATAATCACACCACTCTTCATCACAGCTCTCTTCATACCAGTTTTCGCATATATGACCTTCACCATTGAATTCCATATACTCAACCTCATCACTACCACCATATATTTGACCGCAACCGCAAGGACATATTATTTCCTCATTGTATATTTCAAATGGTTTATGTTCATCTTCATTTTTTAATATATATACATTATCCCCGCTATATTCGCTATAACCATACTCTTCATGGCGTCTATATGGAGTTAAATCATCTTCAAATTGATATTTTCTCCATACATCTTCTTTTCCTGTTTTTTCACATATGAAAGCTTCTACCTTATTTCTTATCATTTTCATAAATTCATTAGAACAATCACGCTTCCAAGGATATACATTATTAAAATGTATAGCATTTAAAGTTGAATTAAAAGCTAATGTTATACGAAGTCTTTTATATCTTATATTTTTAAAATCATATTTATTATATAGAACAAATTTACCTGCATCAGTCCAAACATAACTAATTACAGTAGATTTATCTAATACACCCGCTAAACAACCGTCAGCATGGCTTTCTTCAAAATTCTCTAATCTATAACAAGAAGTCCAATTATAAGGATTTTCACTTGATAACATTATATCCACAGGGTCAATAGATAGAGTATATGTTGCATTTAATTCAGCGTTTTCAAATACTCTTCCTATTTCAGTAACGATTTCATCAGATGCATTTAACTTATTTTTAAAGAAATGTGTAATTGATGTTCCTTCAATCTTACCTGGGAATACTGTATCTAATAAGCTTCTTTCATTCCACCCCATATTTTGATAGCGGATTTTGTTATCACAATGATTTGAAAACATATCAAACCAAGGATAATAAACAATATACTTTCTTCCTATTTCTAATAATTGTTCTTTATAATCTCTTTGTTCATCGCGGTAAGTGATAGGCATATCCGCCCTTAATTCGCCACCAAATAAATCAAATAGGTATTTTTTATTTGTAGCCCATTTTGTTAAATAATCTTCAATTATTTCATCTTTAATATATTGCATAGATAGCCCTGAATATTGAGCAATACATTTAGTAAAATCAGGAATACTAATTTTATTTATCATAGGTTCATATTCCTGTCCTAATTTATCTATTAAAGTTTTTTTAGCTAACATACTATCATCTCCCTTTCCAATATATTATTCTAATAGCTATCGTAAAACTTAACTTCAGTATCTGGATACTTCGCTAAATAAGTTTGTAGCCATTTTAAGTTTATTAATATTTGTATCATTTCATCTATTTGTTCATCAAATGTCCATATTGACTCAGAGTTTTCATCCCAATACTCTTTTGATAAAAATGGATATAATGCTCTGCTAAGTGCGGGAATATCTTCTGCTTCAATATCAAAATCTGCATCATCTTCATCTAAATTAAATGCATCTATAATTGCTTGTCTTATGCCCCAACATTTTCTCCAATAGGCAATTTCAACATCAACAAATTCAGCATTATGTTGCATATTATCCCACATTTCATATTTTACAAATGCAGGGAATTTTAATACACTTTCCCTTTTAACTTTTTTCATTACAATACCATTGTCTAATCCCATTTCTATCATCTCCTTTATTTATTACATATATATTATATAATAAATTATAAAAAAAATCAATAGATTATTTATCTATTGAGTTCTTGTATTCTAAATACTTGTTTAATCGCTCTCTTATATGTTGAATTTCTTCATCCATATGAGTTATCACATATAAGAAGTCTTCTGGATGCATATGTCCTAATTCACATATGCCATCATAGAAACCGTCTTCATCCATTAATTCTTTATCATCAACATACACTGTTAATTCACAACAGTTGCTTTCATAATAAAATGATAAGTCCATTCCTTTTTCATAGAATTCTCTACCAAAAATAATTTCTATATAGCCCTCAATTTGATCTGCTACATACTTTCTCATTGTGTCATAAACTAAATATTTTAAATCTTCTTCTTTTTTCTTTCTCATTATTCGTCGTGCATATCATCAGACATTGCGGCAGCAGCTAATAATGAAGCAAGACCAAAACCAACAATGCTACCTATTAAAAATGTTAAAACATACCAATACCACATATCTATTTTCTCCTTCTCTAATTATATTATATAATAAAAAAAAGAAATAATCAATTAATTATTGATTATTTCCGAATTTACTTAATAGATACGTGTTGCTTACTGCTTTAAATGAATTTACTCCATCATATGTTCTTAATACAACACCTTCACGATAGTCGCCGTCTACAACAGAAGTTCCATCTGCATATGCAACCATTTCATCAATTGAATTTGGAAGAATAAAATCTATATTTAATATAGGAACGCAAGGTATATCATAAAGATCTAGTATATGTGTCATTTCTATTGGGTTAAATCTTTGAGTAGATCCGTCTTTATATCCAAATATTAGATTAAATGCCATAAAATCAATATCTTCCATATGATAATCACGTTCTTGAATTCCTTTTCCGTAAGTTTCTCCTTGAAGAGTTACAAAAGCTAAATCTTTTGATTGTAATAAATCAACTAATTTTTCTTCCACATTATATTTTTCTGCCATCTCTGTATAAACATTTGTTTCATAAAAACATTGTTTATCAGCTTTATCAAAACATACATTTCTTGAACATACATAATATTCATATTTTTTTCTATTTTTTCTTTTTACGGTAAAGGTAGTTGAAGTTCCATCTATCTTTTCCGTTACAATCCACGTAGTATTGTCTGGCGGGAATAGCTGAGGTAAATTTTGAACACGTTCCTCATCTGTTTTAACTACCCAATCGGGCCAGAATGACGCCTTAGCATCTCTTCTACGACCTAAGAATAAAAATAATACTTTCTTACCAAAGTTATTTTTATACATTTTATTTAAAAAGTTATATTTTGCAAATAATTTAGCATTTCTTTGTTTCATTCTTGCATATTTATTTACAGTTGTTTTTCTTTTATTATCATCAGCCACTGAATAAACTACGCCTAATTCTTTTGTAACAAAATCTCCAAGTTCATGTTCGTCCATTTCCCAACCTAAGTCCGCAAATGAAACAAGTAAACCTTGAGATATGAAATTACCCTTACCCCCAAATGTATATTTTTGAGTTTTTACTTTATAATGTTTTGGTGCTAGAAATTGCGCCCATTCTGCGGTTTCTGGTAATTTACTATCAATTTCAAAATATACTGCAATACTGCCTGGAATATATGTATTTTTTCTAACCATTATATGCCAGCCGCCAACAACTGCACATTCGCAGTTATCAGAACCCTCAATTGGTAATATGTCATCAATTTGAACTATATATGCTAATTCTCTTTCCTTTGTTTTTGGATTAATCATAACTATTCCCCTTTTCTATTAAAAAAATCTTCAAAAACTTTCATCATTTCTTCTTCTTCATAAAACCAAGGGTCTCTTTTTAAAGTTCCAAATACATTAACAATTAGTTGTCCAAATCTCCAATCTTGAGCATTTTCTTTCCATAACTCTGCTAACTTGCTGCAAAATTCATCAATTCTTTCTTTACTTCTCATATCCATCACCTTTCTTTACATTTTACATATATATTATAATATATTTTTTAATAAAAATCAATGCAAAATAAAAGACCCAGTCTCCCGAAGGAGCTGGGTTGGAAAGGGATTGAACATAGACAGGAATATAATTCCTATCTACATATACATTATAACGAAAAATTTTCGTTTTTGCAAATTTTATAGCATATCATTTGATACGCCATTGAATATCTTATAACCTGATTGTTACTATTATATTATTAAAAAAATTATAAACACTATTAGTAGGCTTTACATAAGATATTCAATGCCGTATCAAATAAGATAGGCATTTCTTTAAACCAATGACCGTCTTGTCTCTCATTAACAGACCTCCGTCATTGTTCAGCCATTCTTGCAAATGAGTACCTCTTGGGAATGGCGGTTTTTTATTTAAAGAATGTATTATAAACATCCTTAGATGTTATAACCTTGGTTGCGGTGGGATGGATTCGAACCATCGGTTTCCGACTTATGAGGACGGCGAGATGACCACTTCTCTACCCCGCGATATCAGGTGTAATTAATGATTGAAATGTTCCTTGACAAAAAAAGTAATTTTGATGTTCTTCACATTAAGAATAATATAAGTAAACTTCGGTCATTAGCGAATAAAGAGCCTCATATGGGTAGCGACCCCATAATCTTCTTTATCCAGAACAGATGTTCCCAAAACTAAACAAGGTCAATACTTGCTACTTTCACGGGCGACAGGCAATTTTCCAAATATTTATCTTTTTCATAAAACCATCGCACGGTTCGAAACTAAACAGTAAATGTGTAGATTTCCGCTACTCGTACTACTATCCATTTTTATATCGTGTTACCACGCCTCAACTACACAATGACTTATTGGTCTTAATATGGTTTCAACCTATAGCCACCACGCTACCAGTTCCATACCCTACACACCCACAGGGCTGTCAGAATTGTCAACAATAGGATAGTATACCTTACTTAAATATAATTATTCCCACCACAATCCTCCTTTTTGTGTTATTAGCACATCTTGCGGCAATCGTTACCTTTTGCTGCGTCTCCGTCCATCTAAAGTTTTCACTCTAAATCTTGAAGTTGAGGCACTGTGTCCATCCCTAGAAGTCTATCTAGGTTTTTCATATGGTTCAAAATTATTTTTTTTATCAAAGAACATTTCGTAATTATTAATTACATATTTATTATATAAAAAATTTTTAAAACTTTCAACTATTTTTTAGATATTTCATTAAAATAATTTTCTATCTCATCACTTGTTCATATTTGAGAAATATCAACATATACATTTTCCAAAGTTGGTTTAAATTTTTTGAATTTTTCAAAAATATTTTTACCCTCTTTAAAGTTTACATAAATAAATACATTATTAACTGTAATCTTACTTGCATCTATTGATACATAGGTTCCCTCTTTTATGCGTGAAATGACCTCAGAGTAATTATATTTACTCTTTGGAAAAATAGCAAACTTTTTAGTATAATATTTTTTCATATTAAATTCAATAATATCATACCCTTGTTCCTTAATTTCTTTCATATAGTCATACATAGTATCTTCAACTAAACTTTTATTAACTGAATACCCTATTTTAATCTTTTCACCAGTTTCTTGAATTTCATAGTAAGCATAGCCCACTTTGAAAAATATTTTAAATAAAACAATGAATAATATAACTACACTTGGAACTAGAAACAAAAATAAAGTTTTCTTTTTTGGAAGTTTTATTTTAAATTTTTTATCATCTAATTTAATTGTTTCCATAATTTTCCCTTTCATTACAGATTAAAGGGAACTTGCTTAAAAATTCCCTCTAACTTAATATATTCTCTTTGGAAGAAATGAAAATATGAAATTGTTATTATTTTAAAGCATCACAACTTCGCTTTAGGTGTTTCATAACTGGAATTGCACCAGTATAGCGGGTTCGCCTTGTAAACAAGGAGCCATCGCCGTCCTGCTATTGAACGATAGAAACATATGATGGGTGATTAGATTGGAGGACAACCACACCGTAAAACCTTTGAAATGAAATAACTATTGCATTTCGTTTGCACTCCCATGGATATAAGTGCGAACGTAATTAATTACCGATAGTAGAAGCCCTATCAAGCCGCTGGTTAAAGGTCAGCTACCTATAAGAATTAGTGCCTTACCACACAACCAAAACCCTAATTGATTACCAATTTAATTTTGGTAATATAATTATAACAAAAATTTTTTAAACTGTCAAAAAGTTTTTACAACTTTTTTTCATTTCTCAATTTTCATTACATTAATATTATATAATATTTTTTATAATTTATCAAATAAACACGCGGCAGACCGCGATTAGTTCTTCATGGTGCCTCGGGAGAGATTCGAACTCTCGACCCTTTGATTAAAAGTCAAATGCTCTACCTGCTGAGCTACCGAAGCATAGCATCCCCGGGAGGGAGTAGAACCCTCTAACCTCTTAATATAATATTAAGTGTTCTATCCGATTTTGAACTATCCGAGTACATATGGTGGAGATGACGGGACTCGAACCCGTGTCCAAAAACAACTACTAATCACAAATCTCATTCTTACCTTACAAGTTTTGTGCATACCGTTCTATCTATACTCTTTACCATATGCAAATCTCAAGAGTAAGTCTATGCTAAAAGTAAACATTAAGTGCGGCTGGCATAGATAGCTGACACCTTAATGGCGGTCTTTGTTAGTTAATACGATTATATTTTTCTCTGTCCGCTGCTGATACTTCATATAAAAGCTACTTAGTCTTACGCAAAGGCTACGCAATTAGATGCGAATAAAGATTTAACTTTATTAGTAATTTTTGATAAAATGTTTCCATTTAATTTTTATGTGTTATTTAACGCATAACTACGACTTGTATTGTGATGGTTCGCTTGCTCCTGTCGAAACCAGAAACATCCCCATATGGCGCCTCAGGAAGGACTTGAACCTCCGACCCTCTGATTAACAGTCAGATGCTCTAACCGACTGAGCTACTGAGGCAAAATGGTGGAGGTACTAGGACTCGAACCTAGGACCCCTTGCTTGTAAGGCAAGTGCTCTAACCGACTGAGCTACACCTCCATATATAAAAATTAAGTGGTGAGGATTTGCACCTCACATGAAGTCAAAACATTGTAGGCGTTTCGTGGACGCCTCGTTGTCTAGTTTTTCGTTGGACTGTCTGAACCACAACTCTACTCATATTTATAATGAATGAATGCACGACCAAACATTATGATAAATAATCATATTGTAATGTTATGTCCATAACGCTACCCCAGCCATTAGACCCTTTGAAGCTAACGGACTCCTGCATCTTCTCCTTTTAGCGGCTACCTATTTCGCCACACTTAATTATTAACAAAATGGCGGGCTGTACGGGATTCGGACCCGTGATCTCCTGCGTGACAGGCAGGCGTGGTAGACCACTGCACTAACAACCCATATAATTGGAACATAATATATGTTCCAACCACCTGTTTTATTTGTCTTATTTTTAGATAATCCTACGAGCAGTCATTTTAATCATAATGTTAACTGTGGATATTTTTATTCCACCTTTTGGTGTGCTTGCATGAATTATCTTGCCGCCTCCAATATATAAAGCGACATGCGTAACACTTTTCCCACCGTTGCCGCTATAAAAAACTAAATCTCCTGATTTAAGTTCATTAAAACTAACTTTTTTCCCAACTTTAGCTTGAGCAGCAGGTGTCCTTGGTATACTAACCCCAAAATGCTTATAGATACTTTGTGTAAAACCACTACAATCAGCCCCCCTAGTTAAACTAGTTCCGCCAGAAACATACGGATTTCCATTAAATTGAATAGCATATCTCACTATTGCATTAGAAGTATCTATATTGCCTGATGTATATATAACTTTATTTGTTGTTTTCTTTTTAGCTTTTTGTTTTTGTCTTGCTATATAATCTTGTTTTGCCTTGTTGATAATGTTATTGACTTGTTTCTGTTCGGTTTCAATCCCTATTTGTTTCCACATTATTTTTTCCACATAATCATTTTTTTGATATTTTGTTATTTGTTTAATAAAATCTTTCTTTTCTTTTTCAGTTTTAAAATATATTGTATTCTTTTTATTTGAAACAACAAAATATTTTACGGAAAAAACATACTCCTTTAAAACCAATTTTTCTATATTTGTTTCATAATTATTAGATATATAATTATGCCCCTTTATTTCTGAAAGCGGCGATACTATATATCTAACATCTGTATACCCCTTATCTTTAATTTCTTGTATATGATTATTAATAATTTCATTTACAAAAATCTCTTGTTGTGTTGTTTCTACTTCAGTAGCCGCGAAACAAGAGGTTAAGATAGGAGGAACAAACATCATCATAATTATAAAACAAATAAATACCTTTTTCAACACCCTCTCTAACGAGGGCAGATACTCATTGTTTTTTTCATTCATATTTTTTACTCCTAAAAATAAAACAGGGTTTTTAATAATGGTGGGAGCGGAGGGACTTGAACCCTCACGGTCTTACGACCACAGGATTTTAAGTCCTGTGCGTCTACCTATTCCGCCACGCTCCCATATGGTAGCGGCTACGGGATTCGAACCCGTGATACCACCGTGAAAGGGTGGTGACTTAACCACTTGTCGAAGCCGCCATATATAAAAGATTAGTTAGGACTCACACCTAAACTTTTGCACTCCACGTGCAATGTACTGGACATTATATAGACTTCTGCAGTGCCTCATATAATGGACTAGCAGACTTACACACCCATAGGCTCTGTTAGATTTTGGGCCCGCCTAGGTTCTGTATCATCTTATACTACTAATCTCTCATTTGATTACATATATATTATATTATATTTTTTAATAAAAATCAATAAAAACAAAATGGCGCCCCCTCAGGGATTCGAACCCCGGACACACGCCTTAGAAGGGCGTTGCTCTATCCTACTGAGCTAAGAGGGCAAGTAAAGCATATTATTTATGCTTTGTTTCAGTATAATTATATCCATTTTGTAACAATAGGTCATCAAATGATATACCCATATTATTAAATGGAACATACATTCTACAAGTTAATTCATAAATAATAGCATTATACTCTTCCTTTGATATTTCTTCACTTAAATGTTTCATTAATTCAACAGTTGGTGCTGTTCTTAATTCTAATAGTGTCATACTTTCTCCTTATCTTTTTGGTGCGGGAAGCAGGACTTGAACCTGCACGAACTAGGTTCACTGGTTTCTAAGACCAGCGCGGCTGCCGTTACGCCATTCCCGCATGGCGTCCAGTGCTAGATTCGAACTAGCGGACCGCATAACGGCCGGCACTTTAGCAAAGTGCTGGGTTAAGCCATCTCCCCCAACTGGACATTGGAGCACCCAGTAGGATTCGAACCTACGTTGCTGAAGTTGCAGTTCAGTGCCTTATCCAGCTTGGCTATGGGTGCATATGGTGCGGGATCTAGGATTTGAACCTAGGACCCCCGACGTATCAGATCGGTGCTCTAACCAACTGAGCTAATCCCGCATGGCGGAGAGCCAGGGACTCGAACCCTGAAGTCCGCAAAGACCAACGGTTTTCAAGACCGCCCGACTACCAATTATCACAACTCTCCATATGGTGGCACCGGGTGGAATCGAACCACCGACACAGGGATTTTCAGTCCCTTGCTCTACCGACTGAGCTACAGTGCCATGGTGGGTAACAGTGGATTCGAACCACCTCAACCTAAGGTAACAGATTTACAGTCTGCCGCGACTCGCCATCTTCGCCGATTACCCATAAAAAAACTTTTTACCACCATAGGTAGTGAAAAGTTAGTTTAAAAATATCTAATAACATATCAACTTTTTCATCAACATCTTTTGAGTAATCATAATAATGTTGTTCATAAAGTAATCCATCACTTATATCAATCATTAAATTAAGTAATGTTCCTAAATCATATTCTTGTTCCTTATACTCAAATTTATGAAATTTTAAATCAATAGTTTGACTTGCGTCTTCTCTAAATACTTTTAATCTTGTATTCAACCACTCTATGAAAGAGTAACTTACATCATAACATTCTTCTTTAATTTTTTGCTTTTTACTTTTAAATAACATAATATCCTCCTATTAATTAATTATTTGCTTGTGCTACTCTTTGTTCTATTTGGTTCATTTTTGCTTGTCTTTTCTTTCCGCTACCTGGAGGGTGTAATTTTACATACTCTGCGGCAGCCTCTTTTAGCTCTCTTCCTCTGGCTGTTAAATTCTTTTGAGCCATAGGATTTCTCTTTAATTTCTTATTAGTTTTACCTTTTCTATCTAAATTTAATTGCGTAATAAGATATTGAGATTCTCCACTACCAGATTTACCTTTCTTTCTTTTAGCCATTTTATTCCTCTCCTTTTTAAATTTTGGCAGGGACACTAGGACTTGAACCCAGATACGCGGTTTTGGAGACCGCAGTCCTACCATTGAACGATATCCCTATTTAATAAGGCTAGTTATATCATACTTCAGCTATCAATTCCCCGTCGGATGCGGTTCAGTTTCGTGCAATCACCATATGGCTGCTTCACATTAATAACTATTTCCAATTAACCTTAAATTCATATGGCAGAGGCTGTAGGATTCGAACCCACACCCCGGGTTTTGGAGACCCGTCTTTACGGTTTTGAAGACCGTTGTGCTACCATTACACTAAGCCCCTATTTAACTAATAAATATATGCCATCTTTAACAATTACATAGTCATGGTTTTCATCTTTTAACCACTCTTCAAATGTAATATAATCATTTATTTCTACATAATCGTTAATATCAATGTTTAAATTATTTCTTTCAATAAGATTATAATAATCTTTTTTTAAATCATCAAATAAAGATTTTTCATCTTGTCTAATAATAAAACCACTCTTTTGAGCTAATTTATCAATTACATCAAAAAAGAATTCTTTCCAATACCTATTTACTTCATATGTATATAATAAATCCATACCATATTTATTAATAAGTAATCTTTTTTTACCTAATTCTTCTAATTCATAATCTTCTATTTTCTTTAATTCCATAATAATCTCCTTTAATGGACCAGAGTGAGGGGATCAAACCCTCGCCTTCAGTGCCACAAACTAACGTGCTATCATTACACCAACTCTAGTATATCTTTACAAACCTTGTTAATAGGTTCGATTTCATCAAACATACCACATAAATATTTTTCATATAAATTATAATAACATATTTTTAAGTATAAATCATTCATTTTATCTTTATACACATCTTCAAGAGGTAATAATGTATAATCAGGTTTTAAACTTACAATCTTTTGCCATACTGAATCCATAGTTCTAATACCCCTATTTTTCATTTCCTCTCTTAAATAATATGCATATGAAATTAAATTATCATAATCATAATCTAAAACAAAGTTTACTAATACATGATTTGGTGTCCCATTCTTTTGAATAGCTCCCGCAATAGCAGAAACTTCTCGCCATTGAGCCACAAGATGTATTTTTGGTAATGCTTTAATTAGTTTTGTATGCCATAATCTCATAATTTTCTCCTATTTATACATATATTATATTATAAATAATTTAAAAAGTCAAATAAAAAATGGTCGGGGATGAGAGATTTGAACTCCCAATCTCTTGGACCCAAACCAAGCGCCTTAGCCAAATTGGGCTAATCCCCGACAGAAAAAGCTCTTTTCAGAGCCATATAAAACATAAATTATGCTAAAATTTGTGGTTGATAATTTTCAAAACCTTCTGGTGCTTCAACTTCATCGATATTAATATCTACTCTTCTAACAGTAGATGGACCAGTTGAAAGTTCTACAGGTACATCTTCTTCAGTTCTATTATATTTAAACCATTTTAAATTTCTAATACGAACTGAAAAACCTGAAGTTGTATCTGAAATAATAGCGTAATCATAATAACTATCTTCACCTTTAATAAAAATAGCATTCTCATTTGCCCTAATCTTTTCTTCTGCTTCTTCTTCATCACTAACATAACCTAGTGTTTTAAAATCTGTTACCTCTCCATCATCAATATTTAACATTGATAAAAAATACATACTCTTTTCCTCCTTTAAATTAAATTAGTAAAGCTCTATATTAAGGGCTTAACTAAATAATTTCTATGAATTTTTCTTCAGGCTCTTTAGCCTCTTTAGTTGCAATGGTAATATATAATAAACCATTTTTCATTGTAGATTTAATATTATCTAAATCACAAGCGTCAATGTCGCAAGAGAATTTAGAGTTAACAGAATATATTTTCTTAGTAATTTCATCTTCTGTTTTACCTTCAATCACAATAAATACTTTTCCACCAATTGTTTTTGTAGATAATTTTAAATCTTTCTTATCTAGTCCTAATACATTATGAACAATAGTAATAGAACCATCTTTGTTTTTGATTACTGAATAAGGATGCATATCCTTTTCATCTCTCATAAATTTGTAAAAATCTTTATCCCAATCAAATGGGTTAATAGGCCAGTCTAATAATGCTGGCTTGTCTAAAAATAAACTCATATTAAAAAACCTCCTAAAAATAAAATAAAAAATAAAAAACCTTAATATAGAGCTTACATATATATTGGCTCGGGAGGCTAGATTCGAACTAGCGAATGCAGGAGTCAAAGTCCTGTGCCTTACCGCTTGGCTACTCCCGAATATAATTGCGGCCGCCGGTTAATCATATGACGAACCGCGTTCCGCTAAATCTTTATAGTATTTAACTTTGTAATCCCATTCGCTTTTAACTGTCTTTTTGTCAAAGCAGCTGCAAGTCTTTTCATATTAGTTATTTTTTTAAATTTTTTAAACCAATATGAAGCAAGAATATCCTGACCATTTGCAATATAATCGCAATATTTCAGGAATGCCTCCTGTTCTTGCTCTAAAAGTTCTTGTTTTTCCATAAGTCCTACTTTCTTTGCATAACGCAATAAATTTCAAAATGGTGGAGAGCAGGGGGATCGAACCCCTGACCTCCTCGGTGCAAACGAGGTGCTCTCCCAGCTGAGCTAGCTCCCCATTAAGGTGGCTATTATACACCTGCCACGAGGCTGGTTTCATGTTTCTTTTTAAGGAGTTGGAACATCACCACCGCAGTCTCTCCATATAAACTAGGCATAGGAAAGGTGGGAGTCGAACCCATAAAGTACCGCCAATCGATAACCCCTCCCATATGTCTAGTTATGCCTATTTTGGTGGCTCAACTAGGACTTGAACCTAGAACCTTTCGGGTATGAACCGAACGCTCTAGCCAGTTGAGCTATAGAGCCATAATTGTTGCCTTTCTCACGGTCCACGCGGGTTTCCTGAGCTTTCACGGGCGGTCCTAAAACTTCCGAGGGCATCTATTCTAATTTGGTATTGAAGTCTTTTTTGTAATTTCTATCTTAAATATATAATCATAATGTTTAAATGATATAAACTTACCACTATTAACAGTGCAATCTACATTATTTTCTTTTAATTTATTTACTATCATTTCAACTATAACATCTTTTGTAGCATCTCTAAATGCTTTTTTACCATCATTCGCAAGTAATGAAGTTGCTTTTTTTAATTCAATATCATAGATTTTATTATCCATAAATACTAAATTATATATTCCATTACCTGATAATGAATACTTATGTTTATAATTATCTTGAAATAAATTTTGTAAAAAGTTGCTGTCAAAAGCCCATTCATACTCAGTTAAACAATCATTTTTAGCAAAAAACTTAAATTTTCCCATAAAATCATCACTTCCTATATAATAATTATATAATAATTTTATGAAAAAATCAATATATATAAAAAATGGCAATCTATTAAGTAATCCTATGTCTTAGGTCAAGTTGAGTTTCTCCAAAGATTACACTTCGTTACCAAAATTGCACTTTCGTTTTAAAATCTCGATATGCGGTTACCCTGCATATGACTTGATTACCACTTAGTACACACTTCAAACTTAATAAATATCGCTCTAGAAGTTTTCCTTAGCAATAATTTGCCTTATAACTAGAATAGCGTGCCATTTTTAAACAAATTGGAGCGGATAAGGGGAATTGAACCCCTACAAACAGCTTGGAAGGCTGTAATTCTACCATTAAACTACATCCGCATATGGTGCCAACTGTAGGAATTGAACCCACAACCTACTGATTACAAATCAGTTGCTCTACCTATTGAGCTAAGTTGGCATTAAAGGATGTGTTTCCACATCCGCCGCTCTTTTAACACTTGGTCAATGAGCTAAATCTTATGACAAAAGTCATAGATATGACTTATCTACCTCTTGAGTAGTAAGTATAGTAAGAAACTTTCCTAATTTATATTGCGGTATTCAGCCCTTCTTACTAAGTACCTGGTCCCGCCCTAATATTATTCTTCGTCGTCCTCTTCAGTATCGCCGGCAACGACTTTCTTAACTTTAAATTTTACTCCTGTAAAATCATTTTCATCAAGAATAATATCGCATTTATTATAAGCATGCTCAACTTTATAAATAGCCTCATCTTCACTTGGGGCTTCTACTTCAACCCTTTTTTTAAGAGTTTCTATTATAGTAACATAATATGTATTATTTTCTTTTGAATTCATATTATCACATCTCCTTTTTATATATTAATTATATTATATTTTTAATAAAAAATCAATATATAAAAAAGTTCCTCCTTAATACTTTTTCAAAAGTAGGTAAAGTAGAATATTTAAAAATACCCTTTTTATGTATTTTATTAAGTAAAAATACAACGGCGACCCTTTCTATATACGATCGCCGCATATACACTTTAGGAAACCTCCAATTCATTTTACAAATTACTTTACTGCATAAAGTAAATTATTTTTCTTAAAGAGCTACTCTAATACTTATTCATTTACTTATCGGAGGAGTCTGTGCTGCAGTTAAACCCTGACTTTTAGCAAAGAACCTGATACCAGGTCCGAGGTAATTTAACCATAATGTATATTTCGGTAAGTTTCCTTAAAAATAGGACTTAGGTTAAGATTTTACCAAACTTACAAAGATTTTCTTTAGCCCTAACCAATATTGATATTGCCAAATATTACTTAAAAAATAAAATCCATATTAAGTAAACCTATAAACTCTTTAGGAGCGTATCGCTTCCTCCTAATATTTCTTTTATTTCTTTTTTCATACTGACATAAATATTATACAATATTTTTTTTATTATATCAATTATTATAAACCTAATGCTTTAAGTAAATCATTAACATTGTTCTTTTCTTCTTTGGTTGCTTCTACAACAGGTTTAGTTGTCTTTGTTTCACTTTCAAAATCTATCTTTTCTGCGGCAGCACCTGGTACAGCATTGTCAGTACCTTGTTCAACATTTTCTTTAGCCGCAGTTAAAGCAACTTTAATTTGAATAAGTTCTCCATTTTCTTGAATTGGAATTCTTATTTCTTTACCATCATTATATAGAAAAGAACCCTCAAAATTACTCAATATCTTCTTTTGTATTTCCGCTTTCGCTACCTGTCCTCTCGCCATCTTCAAAATCCTCCCTTATGATTCTTAGTGGGGTTTCACCTAATGATTTAGCTAACGCAATAACATGATTACACATTCTACAGTTCCCGCCCTTCATACAGCTACGGCCGCATGTTATTCTTTTTTTACAAAATCTAGGAACTAAACAAGTGCTATCTAATGAGTTTTCTAAATCAATAATAATCTCTTTAAGGTCGCCCATCCACTTTTTATCTTTGCTATATATATCATAATATAAATTTTGTTTATTTGCATCTCCAAAGAATTCAAAAACATCTATATATGGTTCATAGTCCTCAACATCTTCAGGTCTGATCCAGAATTTTAATATATCATCTAATGCTTTATATTGTGATTGTGCTACATTAGGATATACCCTAATTTGAGCACCTTTATCATGAACAACTTGAGCTACTTTATCTAATTCAAAACCTAATTGTTCAACGATATAAACATCTGAAACACCTCGATCTAAAAACTCATATAGTAAATCCCAATCGTTTATATATAAATTAAAATATATTTTGCACTCAGGATATATTTTTTTAACATCTTTAAAATATGCTTCATCTCATTCAGGTAATCTAATCTTTACATTATATGAAGGATTATCTTTTTGAAAATCAAAAGGAACAAAGAACTTTTTATTATCTATTGCATCATCATAATTGTTAATACATAAATTAATTCTTTGGTCTTTATGAAGTTCACAATATTCTTTTAAATCCTCTAAATTAGTTTTTAAAATATCAATATTTATTTCATCAACTTCATTAAATATATCTAATTGTTTTCCCTGAAAATCAATACAATATTTCATTATCCACCTCTTATAAAAAGAAGTGTTGTTTCCAACACTTTTATTTATTATGCTAATTTATATGCTTTTCTAGTTTTTCCACTTTCATCTTTGATGTCAGTTTTTTCAACTTCACCTAAGTTAACTAATTGTGTTAAACGAGCAATAACTTTTGCCTTTGTAATTTCTTCATTATCAAGAGCAGTTACAATAGTTTCTACAGTTTGGAAATCATTAGTTAAAACATTCTTTACAGTTTCTCTTAACTCGTCTCCTTCAACCTTCTTTTCAGCAGCTCTTTCTTTTGCTTTTTCAGCTCTCTTATCAAGAGTGTCAATTTGATTTCTAACGAAGTCTACTAAAGCACTTGTTTCATCTGTTAAATCTGTTTCTGTTAAAATACTTAAAATTTCTTCATAATAATCTCTTTTTGTCATTTTCTTTTCGTTTTCCATAATCTTAAAATTTCTCCTTTTCTTAATTTTTTTACATTACCATTATACTATAATTTTTTCAGTCTTTCAACTGAACCCATTAACCTATCCAGCTCATATGAGATTGGATTGCCTCCAATAAATCATGTTCATCTGCAACAGTTAATTCATCTATTCTATAGTTATATGCAACTAACATTCTTTCTAGTATATCTAAAGCACTATCATTTTCATTTGCACAATAGATGTAATATCCAATGTGCGGCATTAATTCTTCTTTAATGCTAACACTATTACGAATATGAAATCTAACTCCATCTAAAAATGGATTATCTCCATCTTTACTTGGGTCTAGTGGGTTTTCAAATCTAAACATATCTATCACCTCTCCTTTTTACTAACCAATTATTATTTTTACAAAATAGTATGTTCCAAGACAAAAGATAACAAACATAATAACCATTATTAAAACACCAAACAGAGTTAAAAATAAATCAGTTGCATCAGATTCAAATTCTTTTCTCATTTCTTGTTCTTCTGCTTTCATATAATGTTCTGCTTCTCTTTTTTCTCTCCAATACTCTTCTCTAGTCATATCTACTATTTCCTTTCTACATTTATATTTTATAATATTTTTTATAAATAATCAATAAGTTCTTGCGGCGGCCGGTCAATCATTTCTTTAACCATGAGTGTACCCCAGGAAGGACCTGCGGCCGCATTTCTTTTATTGATTTTTATAAAAAAATATTATATAATCACGCGTGCACACGCGCGCGTATATTAAAATAAGGTTGGGTAGCGGCCACCCGCACCTTTTTATATAATTGAAAAAATTTTAAAAATATTATATAATATTAATATATGAGGTAAGAAAGAAAGGTGATAACAATGAATATATCTCAAAGCAGATTTTTTTGCACTGAATGTGGAAATGAAGGTATTCCTATAATGCGTCCTGCCGGACAACAAAGAGAGCCTGGACATTTAAAGAAACTTTATTGTTTACATTGTGGTAAAGAAGTAAATCACGCAGAAGTGCGAGAAATAGGTGGATACACAGAAGAAGATTTTAGAAGAGAATTTGAATTAGGTAGATTTCAAAACGGACAAAGAGTTGAAAACAAAAACTTGCTTCAATGTTCTAATACAGCTTGTCGTTTCAATATAAATGGTCGTTGCTGGAATAGTAATAATTCAAATAATTGTGGATATAAACCAATCAAGGAAGGTGATAAAAATGAGTAAAATGTATTTAATGGTAGGATGTGCTGGAGCGGGAAAATCATCTTTTATTAAAGAACATATTAAACCAAATGAAATAGTTATTTCAAGAGATAAAATTAGATTAAGTATGATTCAAGACGGAGATACTTTCTTTATAAAAGAAGATAAAGTTTATAAAGAATTTATTTCTCAAATTAATGCAGCAATCACAGCTAATTTAACTTTTTATGTTGATCAAACATCTCTTAATCAAGGTTCACGTAGTAAATTATTAAGTCATTTGGAAAAAAAGCCAGATAAAATTATTGCAATATATATTAAAAAACCGCTTGAAATTATTCGTAAACAAAATGCTCAAAGAACTGGTCTTGCATTAGTTCCCGAAAAAGTAATAGATGATATGTACAGAATACTTACTCCACCAACAAAAAAAGAAGGATTTGATGAAATATGGACAATAGAATAGAGGTGAGAAGTTAATGAAATCAATATGTAGATATTTAAAATTAAAAAAATTAAAATCAGGAGTTGCAAAAGAAAGTTGGGAAAAATTAGAAGGACAAGAATTTATTGTAGTCTTTTGGGATAATACAATAGAACATTGTATTGGTAGGGACGAATTATATCACTGTTTAGAGCAAGACCATATTAAAAAAATTCATTATATTTTTGATATGACAGATAGAATTGCTATAAACAGAGATGTAATTATAAATACAGATGAGGTATAATATGGAAAAGAAAATTTGGTTTACGAGTGATACTCACTTTGGACATGATAAAAAGTTTTTATATGGACCTCGCGGTTTTGCATCAATAGGACAACATGATTGGGAAATTATTCGCAACTGGAATTCTGTAGTAGGACCAGATGATGAAATATATCATCTAGGTGATATGATGCTAGTAGATAATGAAAAAGGATTACATTGTGTTGGTATGCTTAATGGACATATTCATATTATCTTAGGTAATCATGATACAGCGACAAGAGCAGAATTATATAGAAGACGCCCTAATGTTGTTGAAATAACTTATGCAACTCAATTAAAATATAAGAAAAATTATTTCTTTTTATGCCACTATCCAGTGATAACCGCAAACTATGATGACCAAAAACCGTGGGCTATGCATTTAATTAATCTATTTGGTCATACACATCAAAAAGAAAAGTTTTATAATAATAATCCATATATGTATAATGTAGGACTAGATGCACATAATAATTATCCTGTTGAAATTAATGAAATTATTGCGGATATTAAAGCAAAAAAATTAGAATGTGATAACTTACAAGATAGTATTGATAAGCAATAAAATTTTTAATATAATAACCATAGGAGAATAAAATTATGAAATGGAAAATTAAAAGTGCTGTTTTTGATGAAGAAGATGGTGTTTCTTGTGTTTCAATTTCAACTCATTTAGGAAGATTTGATGGTGTTAGTTGTCTTCACCCCGATGATAAAGATATTGCTTCTGAATTTGAAGGTTGTCGTTACGCAGAACTAAGAGCTGTTATTTCATTCTATAAAGCAGAAATTGATATTTTAAAAATAAAAATTGAAACTTTACAAGATGTATTACTAAATTTTAAAAATATGAAATATTATAGTGAAAATAAAAAAGAAGTAAAATGTGTTAGCACAAAACTTAATGATTTACTTGACAGAAAGAAAAATTTAGAAAATGATATAATTGCAATAAAAAAACATCTTAATTATTCAATGGAAAATTATAGAAAAGACCATGAACATTTTATAGAAACAATAAATAAAAACAGAGAAAAAAAGAAATTAGTTCCTGAGGACTAATTTTTTTATTAAGGAGTTGATAATATATGAGAAAAATTATTCGTTTATACACTGACGGAGCTTGTAATAACAATCCTGGTATCGGCGGTTGAAGTTGTGTAAGATATGACGCAGAAACTAATACTATATACGATGCTTATACAGGCGGAGAAGAGACCTATATGGATGGACACCTTATGCAAAAGAAAGAAACAACAAACAATCGTATGGAATTAAAAGGTCTAATACAAGCATTAGAATTAGCCACTACAAAATATCAAGATTGTGATGTATTAATATATAGCGACAGCGCTTATGTCGTTAATATGTTTAATACTTGAATATACAGTTGAGCTAAAAATAATTGGATAAATAGTTCAAAAGAAGAAGTTAAAAACTTAGATTTAGTTAAAAAAATATATGAATATACAAAAGTAGATTTCCCCAACTATGGCGTATATAAAATTGCGGGTCATAATAATGAAATTGGAAATGAACTTGCGGATGCCTATGCTGTTGCGGAAAAAAGCGGAGATGCAACAAAATTAGCCAAAATTTTAAAAGAAAATAATATTACTCTTGCCATAGAGTAATTTTTTGATTTTAGAGGAAAATTTTGATATAATTATATTAGATGATTTTTAGAAAGGAGAAAATATGGCGGATAAAAAGTTATATACTAAAGATAGTATTGAATCATTATCACCTCTAGAGTTTACTCGTCTTAAACCGGGTGTTTATGCAGGTGATACAACATATTCAACACAATTATTAGTAGAGATTGTATCTAATGCTGTTGACGAATATAGACTAGGTCATGGTGATAAAATCAATATTACCATTTCTAATAAAGATAAAGATACTACTGTTACAGTTGAAGATTTTGGTCAAGGTTTTATTCCTAATGAAATTCGAGATGACGGTAAATCTGTATTAGAGGCCGCATTCAGTGTATTAAATACTTCAGGTAAATATCGTGAAGATGGTACATATGAAGGAACATCACTAGGTTCATTTGGTATTGGTTCTAAAATTACAACTTTCTTATCTCATAAACTAGAAGTAACGACATATAGAGATAACAAATATGAAACTGTTATTTTTAAAGAGGGAGTATTTCAAGAAAGAAAAACTGGTAATTTAGTTCACCCATCTGGAACTATTGTAAAATGGTCTCCAAGTGAACAATTCTTTACACATACAACAATAGAAGAAAATAAAATTAAAGATTTATTTAACACTATCACTTGTTTGTGTCCTGGATTGACTATTAACTTGAATATTAATGGTGGTGAAACTTTAATTCAATATTATTCACAAAATGGTATAAATGATTTAGTTGATGAAGCAGTAAAAAATAAAGAAATTATAGCTAACAGATTTAATTTAAAATATGAAGAAGGTAAAGAAAAAATAGATATGGTATTAACATATACATCAAACTATTCTTCTATATTAGTTCCTTATGTTAATACAGGTCTTACAGAAAAAGGACCTCATATTACGCAAGTTAAATCTATAATTACAAGAGAATTTAATAAATTCTTTAAAGATAAAAAATGGCTAAAAGATAAAGAAGAGAATTTAACAGGTGATGATATACAAGAGGGTATGTATATTGTATTTAATATTACAGCCCCTAATGTTGCATATGATGCACAAGTTAAATCAACTGTAACTAAATTAGATATGAGTAATTTTGCTACTGTTATTGCAACAAACTTACAATATTGGTTAGCAAATAATGAAAAAGAAATAAAAATAATATTTGATAAAGCGGCGGCCGCACGAAAAGCTAGAGAGGCAGCTAAATCTGCTCGTGAACGAGTTAGAGAAAATAATAAGAAAAAAGAAAAAGCATTAAAATTTGATAGTAAATTAGCTGATTGCTATTCAAAAGATAGAAGTAAATGTGAAATCTATATCACAGAGGGTGATTCAGCAAGTGGAAACTTAAAATCAGCAAGAAATAATGAATTCCAAGCTGTTATGCCTGTTCGTGGTAAGATACTTAATACACAAAAGGCTAGTTTAGATAAGATACAAAAAAATGCAGAAATTATGACAATGATTGATGCCTTTGGATTGTATATCGATACTAAGACTATGACCGTTACTTATGACAAGAGTAGTTTAAGATATGGAAAGATTATTATTGAATCTGATGCGGATGTTGATGGCGCCCATATCAAAAACTTATTTTATACTTTTATATGGAACTTCTGTCCACAATTAATTGCAGATGGATATATATATGCAGGTGTTCCACCATTATATAAAGTAACAATAGGTAAAGAATATAAATATATTAAAAATGATGAAGAATTAGAAGAGTTTAAAAAGACAATAGGTGATAAAAAAATAACTGTAAATCGTATGAAAGGTTTAGGTGAAATGTCTGTTGATGAAACAGAAGAAACATTAACTGACCCTAACAATAGAATTATTAAACAAATTACAGTTGAAGATGCGGAGGCCGCAGATGAATTATTTAATGACCTAATGGGAACAGGAGTTGTTGCTCGTAAAGAGTTTATAAAAGCTCATAGTGAGGAGGCTACATATAATGCAGAATAATGATATTTTAAATGAATTAAGCACAAATTTTATTGAATATGCAGTAGCGGTAAACACAGATAGAGCAATTCCTGACGCAACTTGTGGATTAAAACCTGTAGCCCGCAGAATTTTATGGGGAGCTTTTGAAAAAGGATATACATTCTCTAAACCTCATGTTAAATCAGCTAAAATTGTTGGAGATGTAATGGGAACATATCACCCACATGGCGATAGTTCTATTTATGGAGCTCTTGTAAGATTATCTCAACCTTGGATTATGAGATACCCGCTTATTGATTGGCACGGTTCTAATGGAAACATTGATGGCGATGGACCAGCTCATATGCGTTATACTGAAGCAAGATTGTCAAAACTTGCGGAAGATGGTATGTTAAAAGGAATTAAAAAGAAAAATGTTGATTTTATTCCTAACTACTCTGAGGACGCTGAAGAACCAGTTACATTACCTGCAATATTCCCTAACTTACTATGTAATCCAAATACGGGTATTGGTGTTGCGATGGCGTGTAATTTTGCCCCTCATAATTTAAAAGAAGTTGCGGAAGCTATATGCGACTATATTGAGGGCAAAGATCCAATGTTACCAGGTCCTGACTTTCCAACAGGTGGTGTAGTAATTAATAAAAATGATATACCAAACATTATGAAAACAGGTCATGGTAGTGTAAAAATTAGAGCAAAATATAAACTTGAAGGACAAAATATAGTATTCTACGAGATACCGTATGGAACTTCAACTGAAAGTTTAATTGCGGAAATCGGGGAAATAGCTGAAAAGGATATTCCTGAGATTACAAATATTAGAAATGAAAGTAATAAAAAAGGTTTAAGAATTGTAGTTGAATGTGGAAAAGGTATTAATCCAGACTCAATAGCAAATAAACTATTCTTAAAAACTGATTTACAAAGTAGTTTTTCATACAATCAAGTTGCTTTAATTAATAAAACTCCAACAGAAGTTAATTTAAAAGATTGTATAAAATTATATTTAGACCATAATGTTAATTGTTTAGTTAAAGAATTTGAATATGATTTAAAAGCTGCGGAAGCCCGCCTAGAGATTGTAGAGGGCTTGTTAAAGGCGTTAGCAGACATTGATAATATAATTGCCTTTATTAAGCAGTCTGAATCAAGTGCAGCCGCACGTGATGGATTAATCAAAGAGTATAAATTTACTGAACCTCAAGCAAAATCTATTGTTGCTATGAGATTAGGTAGCTTGGCTAAATTAGAAAAAGTAGAATTAAATGAAGAAAAAGTTAGTTTAGTTCAAGATATAGAAGATATGAAAGAAGTATTAGGTTCAAAAGATATTCAAATTTCTATTATAAAAGATAGATTAAATGAATTGGTTAAGAAATATGGAGACGCTAGAAGAACTGAATTAGCACAAATAGACCTTCCTAAAGCTGAAAAAGAAGTTCAAGCAGTTGTTCCTGAAGATGTAGTTGTAATGTTATCTCAAACAGGTGATATTAAGCGCATACCTAAATCAAGTTTTAGAACACAAAGAAGAAATGGTAAAGGTGTAAAATCTGAAGATGATGCAACATTAGCCTCTATAAAAACTAATACTGTTGATAACTTACTATTATTTACTAATAAAGGTAAAATGTATAAGATATTAGTTGATAAGCTACCTGTTGGAACAAATGTTTCAAAAGGACAAAATATCGCTAGTTTAGTATCAATAGAGTCAGATGAAAAAGTGATGGCGGCAGCATCATTAGATAAAGGTGTGGACGCTGACTATGTAGTATTTGTAACTAAACAAGGAACTGTGAAAAAATCTTTATTAACTGAATATACAGGTCTTAAAAAATCAACTGGTGCTCAAGCTATCAAGTTAAAAGATGGAGATAGTATTGCTAATGTATTGTTTATGAAACAAGAAGATTTAATTTTAATATCTAAAAAAGGTATGATGATTAGATTTACAACCAGTGATATTGCCCCTATTGGAAGAGTAACAGCTGGTGTAAGAGGTATTAAACTTAATGATGGCGATGAAATTCTTGCCGGAGTAATAGTAAAAGAAGGTCAATCATTAGCATTAATAAATAAAAATGGAACTGGTAAAAGATGTGCTTTAACTGAATTCACTCCTCAAGGAAGAGGCGGTAAAGGGGTTAAAGGATGCGGTGAAGAGATTGCGGGTGCCGCATTAGTAAGTAATGAAGATAGTTTATTACTTATTGGCAAACCTAATAGCATATGCATCGAAGCTAGTGAATTACCTGAACAAAGTAGAACAACTATTGGTGTAAAGGTAGCTAAAAATGAAATTAAAAATGTTGTTAAACTATAACAACATTTTTTTATTGATTTAATTTAAAAAATATAGTATAATTTATATATAAGGAGATAAGTATGGATAAAGAAATTAGAGATTTAATTGATAAATTGAATTATTATACTAAGCTTTATGACGAAGGACATCCAGAAATATCTGATGCAGATTGGGACTGGATGTATTATCAGTTGCAAGCAAAAGAATTAGAGTCTGGTATTTTCTATGAAGATAGTCCTACTCAATGTGTAAATTATCAAGTTGTTAATGAACTTAAAAAAGTAGAACATAATCATCCAATGTTATCCCTTGATAAAACAAAAGATATAGATGTTATCAAATCTTTTATTGATAATAAAAAATATATCGCTATGGCAAAAATGGACGGATTAACTTGTTCAATTAAATATCAAAATGGTAAACTTATATCTGCGGAAACCCGCGGAAATGGGGTTATAGGTGAAGATATTTTACATAATGCTTTACAAGTTAAAAATATTCCTAATAAAATTAATTATGTAGATGAATTAGTTTTAGATGGAGAAATTATTTGCACTTATAATGATTTTGAACCATTTAAAGATGAGTATAAAAATCCTAGAAATTTTGCTAGTGGAAGCATAAGATTATTAGATAGTAAAGAAAGTGCTTCTAGACATTTAACTTTTGTTGTTTGGGATGTAATAAAAGGACTAGAATGGTGTGAAACACTATCAGAAAAACTATATGAACTACAAGATTTATTTGCTTGTTTCACAATAGTTCCATATTATACAGATGATACAATAGAAAAAAGTATTGATTTAATACAACAAAGTGCTAAAGTTTTAGGATATCCAATTGATGGAGTAGTATTCAAATATGACAAAAACAGTGATTATATTGCCGCAGGTAAAACTGACCATCATTTTAAAGGTGGTATGGCATATAAATTTTATGATGAAGAATATGAAACATATTTAAAAGATATTGAATGGAGTATGGGTAGAACAGGAGTTTTAACACCAGTAGCCATATTTGATACTATTGAAATTGATGGAACAGAAGTATCAAGAGCAAGTCTATCAAATGTATCAGTATTAGAAGATACATTAGGCACCCCTTATATCAATGAAAAACTTTGGGTTACAAAAAGAAATATGATTATACCAAAAGTTGAAAGAGCCGAAAAATTAGGTTATAATGAAGGTGTAATAAGGATGCCAGAAGTTTGTCCAATATGTAACGAACCGGTTGAAGTATTAGACAACGATGGTGTTAAGGTATTATATTGCGACAATCCGCAATGCCAAGGTAAGTTTATAAACCGTCTTGACCATTTTTGTGGCAAGAAAGGTTTAGATATAAGAGGGCTTTCAACGGCAACTCTCGAGAAACTTGTGAACTGGGGCTGGATTTCTAATTATGTAGATATATATAAATTAGAAAACAAGTCAAATGAATGGAAAAACAAAGCTGGTTTTGGAGAAAAGTCAGTAGAGAGGATCTTGGAAGCCATCAACAATAGTAAACATCCAACTCTTGAAGCAGTAATTGCGGCAGCCGGTATTCCTTTGATAGGACGCGCTGTTGCGAAAGAGTTGTGTAAATATATAAAAACCTATGAAGATTTTAGAAATAAAATTAATTCAGGTTTTGACTTCACCCAATATGATGGATTTGGAGAAGTAATGAATGACGCTCTATTAAGTTTTGATTATACAGAGCTTGATGAAGTTGTTAACTATGCTTTTACAATCCAAGAAGAAAAAGATGAAGAGGAAGGTTCAAAATTAAAAGATATAGTATTCTGTATTACAGGAAAAGTTCATACAGTAAAAAATAGAGATGAGCTTAAAGCATTAATAGAAGCGCAAGGCGGTAAAGTGGTTGGCTCAATGAGCGGAAATGTTAATTATCTAGTTAATAATGATATAATGAGCACCTCAAGTAAAAATATCGCCGCAAAGAAAATGAATATTCCAATTATTACAGAGGAAGAATTAAGGTTAATGTTTTAATACGTTGATACTATAAAAAATTTTGAATATAATAATAGTATGAAAGATGAAGAAAAAATAAAAGAAATAGCACAGCAGATTTTCAATTTAGAAACACAATATCGAACTACTCAAAATACAGATATTGAACAAGAAATTGAAAAACTGACCGAGACTCTTTCACTCGAAGAGCTATTAGAAGTAGATGAATATATATTTAAAAATTATCTATTGAGAAAATAAAAATTTTTAGTTATAATATTCATATATAAAAAAATAAAAAGGTTTAAAGAAAAGGAGACAAAGAAGATTATGTTAAAACCAAATAGTAAATTAGTTTATGACTATGTAAAAGAAAATGGAGACAAGAATATTACAGCTAATGATATCGCTGAAGGAACTGGATTAGCAGTTAGAAGCGTAAATGGTATCGTTACATCTGCATTCCAAAGAAAAGGATTAATGGAAAGAGTTCCAGCTGAAATTGAATTAGAAGATGGTACTCATAAAGCTATCAAATTAATCAAATTAACTGCTGAAGGCGAAGCATTCGATCCAGAAGCTGAAGATGACGCTGAATAATTTATAAAAAAGTTTTAAAAAAGGTTGAAGGATGCTATTCAATCTTTTTTTATTAGGAGAATTTATGCAAGATTTTATAACTATATTTTTGGGTATAATGTGTTGTATTCTATTTGTAATATTAATATTTAAAAAATGAAAAATTTATGAAGTTAATAAAGATATAGAAAATTACAATGAAAATTTAAGAAGAGAAAGAGATTTAATTACTGAAGATATATACACTTTAAATAACTCAAAATTAGAAAAAAGTAAAGAACTAGAGAAAATAACAGATATTACAAAGGATATTAATGCGGCCGCCTATGACGCTTTTACCCAATATTGTGAATCATTAGACACTAATTATAAATTAACAGAAGAAGAATATGATGAAGCTATTGATTCATTGCAAGAGGCTTATGATGAAATACAAAAAAACTTAATGGCGGAAACAGATAAAATCAGAAAAGAACTCGAGAAAATTTCATCAACCCGAGCTGCCGCAATGGATGCTCAACTTAAAGAACAAGAGGTTAAAGATAAACAAGCATTCTATTGTCCACAAGTTCCTGAAGCCGACCTTAAAGATGCTAAAACTCTACACGATATAGAATATAAATTAAACAATCCCCGCATCTTGCGTATGTTAATATGGCAATCATATTATCAAAAACCTATGAACCAAGTATGTGCTAATGTATTAGGCGGCAATACTGCAGAAAAGTGCGGCATATATAAAATTACAAATCAAAAAACTGATTTAGTATATATAGGTCAAGCTGTTGATATAGCCACTCGTTGGAAAAACCATGCGAAAGCCGGTCTAGGAATCGACACTCCCGCAAATAATAAACTATATAAAGCTATGTTAGACGATGGACTAGAATCATTCTCTTTTGAGGTTTTAGAAGAGTGCAGCCGCGATCAGCTTAATGAAAAAGAAAGATTTTATATACAATTATATCAGTCCGATAAGTTCGGCTATAACAGTAACACAGGTATAAATAAGTAGTTTTGATAACTATTTATTTTTTTTATATAATATAAGTATCTAAGAAAGATTGCTGAAAGCACCGGGATAGACACAGACTTGACATCAGCAAAATTTTTTGGTATAATTATTATGAGAATAATTGTAAATCATAAAGATAAATAAGATTGAGATTTAAAAATTATTTGAAAAGAAATTTAAGTAAAGGAGAAAAAGAAAATGAGAAAAGCACAAAACACAGAGAGAATTGAAGGTAGAATTTATCAACATGATTTAACAGTAAAGCAAGTTCAAAACCAAGCATCTGAAAATTTTGGTAAAGATTTCATTTCTGGTAATATTGAAGTTGCTACTGATGAAGAATTATTAAATGTTATCAAAGTTCACTTCACTTATGTAACTGAAACAAGTAAGAGTGGAACTAAAAATGCAACTTATGCAACTCTAAAGAAAATTATTGATGAAAATAAAACTTGCGTTACAGTTGGAAAGGATGCAGCAACTAAAGTTAGAATTGATACTGCATTAGCATTAAATGATTTCTATAATAATAATGATGAATTAGTATCTGCAAAGACAAATGAGGGTGGATTTGTAACTATCGTTAATGAATTAGGAGAACCTAAAGAGAGAAATACATTCTCAGTAGATATGGTTATCACAGGTGTAACACATGTAGATAAAGATGATGAAAAAAATGTTAAAGAACATGCATTAGTTAAAGGAGCAATCTTCAACTTCAGAAATGATTTATTACCTGTTGAGTTTAAAGTTGAAAATGAAGCTGGTATTAAATATTTTGATGATTTAGGAGCTTCAGGTTCTGAACCAGTATACACAAGAGTTTGGGGAAAGATTATATCTGAAACTAAAACTACAACTCAAGAAGTTGAAAGTGCATTTGGTGAAGCAGCAGTTAGAACTTATAGAAATACAAATAAAGAATGGATTATCACAGGAACTGCAAAAGTACCATATGACTTCGGTGATGAAAATATCTTAACTGCAGCAGAATTAACAAAAGCAGCTCAAAATAGAGAAGTATATTTAGCAGATGTTAAGAAGAGAGCAGAAGAATATAAAGCTAGTCGTGCAGCAGGAACAACTCCAGCTACAGGTACAACAGCAACTAAAACAGCAGAATTTAATTTTTAATAGGAGAACTTTATAATGGCTATAAATTTATTAGAAATTGAACCACATAAAGTTAGCCGAGATTTAAAGGGATATTCAGTATTCTTTTATGGAGAACCAAAAAGTGGGAAGACTACAACAGCTTCTCACTTTCCAAAGGCTCTATTATTAGCATTTGAAAAAGGTTATAATGCTATTCCTGGTATTATGGCTCAACCTATTAATAGATGGTCTGACTTTAGAAGTGTTCTAAGAGAATTAAAAAAAGAAGAAGTTAAACAAAAGTTTGAAACAATTATTATAGATACTGCGGATATCGCTTATGATTATTGCACAAAATATATTTGTGATAATGCAAAGCGTTCTGATGGCGGATTTGGTGTAGACTCAATCAGTGACATTGGATATGGTAAGGGTTATGGTATGGTTGGACAAGAATTCGATGAATGTTTAAGAAGTATCGTTCAAATGGACTATGGTTTAGTTATTATATCTCATGCAACTGATAAAACATTTAGAAATGAAAATGGTGAAGAGTATAATCAAATCGTTCCAACTTTAGACAAGAGAGGAACAAATATAGTTTCAAGAATGGCGGATATCATTGGTTACTCTAGAATTGTAGATACAGATGCTGGAGAAAAAACAATGTTATTTATGAGAGGAACTAATAGATATATGGCAGGATCAAGATTTAAATATACCCCTGACTATATTGAATTTAGTTATGAAAATTTAACAAATGCTATTGCCGATGCTATTGATGCTCAAGCTAAAGAAGATGGACAAGAATTCTTTACTAATGAAAAGAGTAATTTATATTTAAAAACTGAAAAAAATGAATTAGATTTTGACAAATTAATGTTAGAATTCCAAGACATTGTTAATAGATTAATTAAGAAAGCTAACAGTGAAGAAGTGTTCCAAAGTGAATATTCTCCAAAAATTACTCAAATTACTGATAAATATTTAGGTAGAGGTAATAAAGTTAGTCAATGCTCAAGAGAACAAGTTGAAGCATTATCATTAATTGTTGAAGAATTAAAAGAATTAGAAAAATAATAGAAAGGCGCGACTACATGTGCGTCTTTTTGATTATTTATAAAATAAGTAGTATAATATTATTAGATATAAATATGCAGATGGGGAGGTGCGGCAATGGCTAAACTACTTGCAAAATGTTATTATTGCGGCGAGCAGTTTGATAGAAATAAAGAAGAATTTGTCTCTGTCAATTCAAGAAGATACGCTCATAAAAAATGTCATGAACAAGCTCAAGCCGGAAAAAGTCAAGACGAAAAAGACTTTGAAGCACTAACTGAATATATTAAATTAAAATTTAATTATTCAACTATCCCCGCAAAAATAGCAAGACAAATAACAGATTATAAAAAAGCCTATAATTTTACTTATAGCGGAATGCTTAAAGCATTAAAATGGTGGTTTGATGTTCAAGGACACACGCTAGAGGGGACCAATGGCGGTATTGGTATTTTACCTTACATATATAATGATGCTCGAACTTATTATTATGGTTTATATGTTGCACAATTAGTTAATGAAAATAAGGATTTAGAGCATTATAAAACTAAGGTTGAAGTTATCGAAATCGCGCCTCCACAAGTGTATGTGCAACCGCCGCGATTATTTAATATAGAGGGAGAAGATGAATATGAGTAAGTATGTAGATATTCCAGCTATTGTTCAAGTTATAGGTAATATATATTTAAATCCGAAATTATTAGATAATGAAAAATATAAATTTTATGAAGAAGATTTTCCTAGTGAGTTTCATAAGATTATGTTTGGAACTATCTATAACTTACATACGCTTGGAGCTAAAGAAATAAATGTTAATACTATTGAAGATTATTTATATAATCGTCCTAAATCATATGGTGTATATCAAAGTAATAATGGACAAGAGTATTTACAAAAAATATCTGAAACAGTTCAGTTAGCAACTTTTGATTACTATTATAATAGAATGAAAAAGATGACATTATTAAGAATGTATAATAAAGCTGGACTAGATTTAAAATGGTTATATGACCCAGATAATATTTTAGATAGTAAAAAGAAACAAGCACAAGAAGATTGGTTAGATAATACCTCTCTTGAAGAAATAGCAGAAAAGATAGATAAAAAAATAGTTGATATAAAATTAAAATATGTAGATGGAACAGATGAAGAATATGTTCAAGCTGGAGATGGAATCACAGATTTAATTGAAAGATTACAGCGTAATCCTGAGGTTGGTTATCCATTATATGGACCTCTAGTAAATACAGTAACAAGAGGAGCAAGATTAAAGAAACTATATTTAAGAAGTGCGGCAACCGGTGTAGGAAAAACAAGGGCGATGATTGCTGACGCATGTAATATAGCTTGTGATGAAATATGGAGTGCGGAAACAAATAAATGGGAAGTTAATGGAACGAAAGAACCTACATTATTTATAACTACCGAGCAGGAAGTTGATGAAATTCAAACAATGATGTTAGCGTTCTTATCAAATGTTAATGAAGCACATATTATATATAATAAGTATGAAGCAGATGAATATGAGCGTGTTATGCACGCGGCAAATCTTATTAAAAACTCTCCGCTACATATAAAAAGATTACCTGATTTCAGTTTACAAGATATTGAAAATGCAATAAAATATGGTATTCACGAATGGGGTATTAGATATGTATTTTTTGATTATCTACATACATCATTAAAAATCTTAGGTGAAGTATCATCTAAGGCAGGAATAAAGGGTTTAAGAGAAGATAATGTTCTCTTTATGATAGCAATAAGATTAAAAGATTTATGTAATGAATATGGTGTCTTTATTATGACATCAACGCAATTAAATGCAGAATATACAACAGCACAACAATATGACCAGAACTTATTGCGTGGTGCAAAATCTATTGCGGATAAAATTGACTACGGTGCGATTATGCTACAAACTAGTCAAGAAGATAAGGAGGCATTAAAGCCAATATTAGTTAAGCAAGGCTTCCCTGAACCAATTATTAAAATGTCTGTTTATAAAAATAGACGTGGACAATATAAAGACATATTATTATGGTGTAAAGGAGACAGAGGTACTTGTAGAATAGAACCTATGTTTGCTACAACATATCAATATGAACTTGTTGATTTACCTGATTTAAAAATTAAGATAAATCCTAGTATGTCAGCAAGTGCATTTTAGGAAAGGAGAGTGCGGCAATGGATGATAAAGAACAATTAGAGCAAATAAAAAATAATTTATCTATTGACCAGATATTTGATTTGCTTATATCTTTAGGTGCGGATCCCGTGCTTAAGGATGATATAATCATGTGCCGTACAATCTGTCATGGCGGTGATAGTCATAAATTATACTATTATGATAACACAAAACTATTCCGCTGTTATACAGAATGTAGTGATACCTTCGATGTATTTCAACTCGTGGTTAAAGTACAATCGACCGGCGGCCGCACATTCTCATTACCGAAAGCTGTCAACTATATAATTAATTATTTTAATTTAAGCGTAGAAACTAAAAATTTTCCTGACGATAAAGATAAACTATCTGATTGGCAAATTTTAAACAGGTATGGCAAAAATTTAAAAGAAGAGGATAGCGAAAGAAAAATTGAGATAAAGTTTTATGATGATAAGATTTTATCATTCTTACCGCGTCCCCGCATTTTACCATGGGAGGCTGAAGGAATTAGTAAGGAAGTTATGAATTATCATAATATATGTTATAACCCTTCGTCTCAAGCAATAGTAATTCCTCATTATGATGTTGAAGGTAGATTAGTAGGAATCAGAGAAAGAACTCTTATAAAAGAGAATGAAATCTATGGTAAATATAGACCTATGTATTTGAATAAACAAATGTATAATCACCCGCTAGGATTTAATCTATATAATCTTAATTATAGCAAAGAAAATATAAAGCAAACTAAAAAAGCAATTATATTTGAAGGTGAAAAAAGTTGTTTATTATTTCCTAGTTATTTTGGACAAGAGAATGATATATCTGTGGCTGTATGCGGCAGCTCGTTATCTAGCTATCAAGTTCAACTATTATTAGATTTAGGAATTGAAGAAATGGTTATTGCTTTTGATAAACAGTTTCAACAACTTGGTGATAAAGAACATCAAGGTTGGGTTAAAAAATTAAAAGATATTAATAAAAAATATAGTAAATATATAAAAATTAGTTATATTTTTGACAAAGAAAATCTTTTAGGTTATAAGGATTCTCCTATCGACAGAGGTAAGGAAGTATTCTTAGAATTATTTAATAAAAGATTTAGTTTGGAGGAGGAATAAAAATATGAACGATAAACTCGAGTTATGAATAAAAACTTGAGACAATCCTACGTTCACGTTCTTTGGTTGAGTAACCGAAGCGGGGCAATATGCCGCTTTAAGTCAACTTGATGAAAATCAAGTTAAAGAAGCTATTATTATAACTCGTGGAGCCAATGACCAGATACGTATGGTTAATTATCGAGACTATGAAAACAAAGGCAAGGTGAGATAAATGAAATATAAGTTAATCAATGAAGTCGATCCAGCCCTAAGTCCTATTCAGCAAATATTGTTGAATAGAGGTATTAAGTTAAGTGATATGCATCATTACTTAAATACAACAGACGCAGATATTTTGGACGCGGAGATGCTCGGTTCTGAGAGCATCAAAGCGGCCGCTGCCGCATTAATTTTAGCGATAAATAATAATTCAAAAACATTAGTATTGGTAGATTGCGATTGCGATGGTTATACATCTGCCGCAATACTTATAAACTACTTATATGATTTATTCCCTACTTTTGTAACAAATAATTTAAAATATTATTTGCACGAAGATAAAACGCATGGTTTATCAGATTGTATGGATTACATAGAAAAAAATGATTTTAAATTAATTATTATTCCTGATGCCGCAAGTAATGATTATGAGTATCATCACAAACTAAAAGAAGAGGGTCGTACAATTATTATTCTAGACCACCATGAAGCACCAATGGTATCTAAAGATGCTATTGTGCTTAATAATCAATTATCAAATTATCCAAATAAACAATTATCAGGAGCTGGTGTCGTATGGCAGTTTTGTCGTTATTTAGATAAGATACGTGGTGGACATACAGCAGATGAATATATAGATTTAGCCGCACTAGGAAATTGCGGCGACATGATGAGTTTACGCTCAATCGAGACCAAACATATTATAACCAAGGGTTTCCGCAACGAAAATATAAAGAACCCATTTATATATGGTATGGCTGAAAAGAACGCATACTCATTAGGAAATAAAATAACACCAATAGGTGCAGCATTTTATATAGTTCCTTTTGTTAACTCAATGGTTAGAAGTGGAACTCTTGAAGAAAAAGAAATATTATTTAAATCAATGCTTAAAAATGAAGCATTTAAAATGATATTATCTAATAAGCGTGGACATAAATTAGGTGAAGAAGAAAAATTAGTTGACCAAGCACTAAGAACTGCAACTAATGTAAAAAGTAGACAAACAAGAGAACAAGATAAAGGTATGGCTCTTGTTGAATCTCAAATTGAAACAAATAATATGATGCAACATAAAGTATTAATATTCTTACTTGAGCCAGGTCAAATAGATCCTAATATTGCGGGTTTAATTGCAAATAAGATAATGGCTAAATATCAAAGACCAGTACTTATGCTAACTAAATGTGAAGTATTAAATCCTAATATGCAATTATTAACAATGCCACCTAAACCAGCTTATGATATATATTATCGCGGAAGTGCCCGCGGATATTCTAAATCTGGAATTGAAAATTTTAAAGATATATGTCAAGAAACTGGCTTAGTGGAATATGCTGAAGGACATCAAAATGCTTTTGGTATTAGTATTAAAAAAGCATATATTGATAAATTTATAGAATTAACAGATGAAGCATTAAAAGATTTACAAAGTGAACCATTATATTATATAGATTATATATTTAAGGGTGTTGATGTTAAAGCCGAAACTATTTTAGATATAGCTAATCTAAATGATATATGGGGTCAAGACATGGATGAAAGTTTAATCTGTGTTGAAAATTTAAAAGTGACAAAAGATAATTTAGTTTTAATGTCACCAGATAAAAAGCCTACTTTAAAGATTACATTACCAAATAAATTAAGTTTTATCAAATTTGGTAGTTCACAAGAAGAATATGAAAATTTATTAAGCGATGGCTATGTAGAAATAAATGTCATTGGTAAATGTAATCAAAATGAATGAATGGGAAATGTAACACCACAAATATTAGTAGAAGATTATGAAATTATAGGACAAAGTAAATATAACTTTTAATTGATAGAAATGTAAAAATATAATATAATATAAATGAAAGTGAGGCGGCAAATGATTGAGTTAAATAAGAAACAGCTTGAAGGTCTTAATCTAGCTGTAGCCAGATATAGAGATGGAGAAAAGACTACTATTATCAGCGGATATGCCGGTACAGGAAAGTCAACTCTCGTTAAATTTATCATTGCCGCATTACAAAATGATGGCATTGACCCAGATAAAGATGTTGTTTATACCTCATTCACAGGTAAAGCAACTCAAGTATTACAAAAGAAAGGTAATAAAAATGTAAGCACATTACATAAGTTATTATATGAATACTTTCCTAGAGCAGATGGAACATTTTATCGTAAGCCTGTAGCAATAGTACCATATAAAATAGTTATTGTAGATGAGTGTAGTATGGTGCCTAAAGAATTATTATTGCAACTTGCAAAATATCCTGTGCATATAATTTGTTTAGGTGACCCAGGTCAATTACCACCAATTAACAAAGATGAAGATAATCACTTGCTTGACATTCCGCATGTATTCTTAGATGAAATTATGCGTCAAGAGGAACAAAGTGAAATAATTAAATTAACTATGGATGTTAGAGCTGGTAAACCATTAAATCATTTTGTCGGTAAAGAAGTTCAAATATTAGATAAAGAAGAATTAACAACAGGTATGCTTATGTGGGCAGACCAAATCATTTGTTCAACCAATGCAACTAGAATAGCATTAAATAAACAAATGAGAGATTTATTAGGACGCGGCGATAATCCCGAAGATGGCGATAAAGTAATTTGTCTCCGCAATTATTGGGATGTATTAAGTGAAGATAAATCACCTCTTGTAAATGGAACAATAGGTAAATTAAATAATAGTTTTGAAAGTGCATTACACATTCCCGCATATATAACTGGCGGCAGGCTATCACAAATTAAGACTATTAACGGAACTTTTGAATCTGATGATGGAATAACTGTATTTAATAATTTAAGTATGGATAAAAAAATGATTTTAGATGGTGAACCAACATTAACAACTAAAGAAAATTTTAAATTAAGTAAAAATAAAAAATATATAAATAGCATACCATTAAATTTTACTTATGGCTATGCAATAACCTGTCATAAAGCACAAGGTAGTGAATGGGATAATGTCTTAGTTATTGAAGAAGGATTCCCGTTCCAGAAAGATGAACACATCCGCTGGTTATATACGGCGGCAACACGTGCAGCAAAAAAATTAGTTATTATAAGAAAGGATTAGGAGGTATAATTAATGAATAACAAATATGAAATAAAAGGTGTTATCAGTGATAGATGAGCAGTTTGGTATAAAGATTTTGATAAGAAAAGAGGTAATCGAATTGGTGTATATAAAATTGTAGACCTTCACTCTGGAACTAGGAAATGCAGATTTGCATTTAGATATAAACCTAGAGAAGGTCAATCTCAAGAAGTATCAGATTCATTAATTGTATCTAACTGCATTGGCAATTTTAATAAAACGCCATATTTAAATCCTAGAGTTAGAGCCAAAGGCGGAAGACGCAGCTCGTTCCCTCAAATGTAGGAGCGGCAGCCGCATGAAACTTAGATTATCATATTTTTATCAAATAAGAAATTTTAAACCAAATATGATTCCTATGTCGACGGCAATGTCTGATCCAGCCTGGTATCATGATTTTAAAGATAAAGACTATATTTTTACAGATAAACGAGGAATATTAAATGGACTTCGTCTTCATCCTATAATAGTTCAAGGTAATAATGGTTCTTGTGGGTGTCCCTGTGAAGAAAAAGACCCAACAAAATGTCTTTTTGTAAGTAATTATGAGCATGAATTAGAATTAATAGACCTTCCGAAAATGATGAAGGGTATTACAGATTTTTGTAACAATTACTGTCAACAAAATAATATTAAAGAAGAACCTATTGCAGTTTTAATAGTATATGAAGCTCCTAATAACCCTTGTAGTGAACGACATAGTTTAATTAATTATTTTAATTCGCATGGAATAGAATGTAAGGAACTAGACTACCCTATCAGGTAGTCTATTTGATTTCTATTAAATTTTATGCTATAATATATATAGATAGAAAATGAAGGGAGAAGAAGTATGATTAAGAGGTTTGAGGTTCATTCACATACACATTATAGTAATCTTCGTTTATTAGATAGTATTAATAGACCGAAAGATTTAATTAATAGAGCTATTGAACTAGGATTATCAGGTATAGCAATCACAGATCATGAATGTATTAGTTCTCATCCTGAGATTAATTTTTATCAGGCAGAAGTTCAAAAAGAACATCCTGATTTTAAAATAGCTTTAGGAAATGAAATATATTTAACTGACACAAGAGATAACGGACAAAGATATTATCACTTCATTTTAATAGCAAAAAATAAAATGGGTCATCGTGCATTGAGAGAATTATCATCAAGAGCATGGATGAATAGTTATTGGGACAGAGGATTAGAAAGAGTTCCAACATTAAAAAGTGATTTAGAAGAAATATTAGCAAAATATCCAAATAGTTTAATTGGAACAACAGCATGTTTAGGTGGGGAATTAAGTGTAAACACATTAGAATTAATAAAATGTGAAAAAACTAATGACACCAATGGAGCGGCAGCCGCACATAATAATATAGTTAATTTTTTATTGTGGTGTAAAAAAGTTTTTGGAGAAGATAATTTTTATATTGAGTGTGCTCCAGGAACAAGTCGTGAACAAATTTTAGTAAATAAAAGATTTCCAACTATTGCAAAAGCATTTGGATTAAAAATGGTTATTGGAACAGATGCACATTATCTTAAAAAGGAAGATAGATATGTTCATAAAGCATATCTTAATAGTAAGTTTGGAGAGCGTGAAGTAGATGAGTTCTATGAATTTGCGTATCTTCAAAATGATGAAGAAATATATGAACATTTAAAAGCATCTGATTTTTATGATGTATTTATAGATGAAATGTTTAGAAATAGTTATGAAATATATGAAAAAATAGAAAATTATAGTTTGGCACATGCGCAAACCATCCCGCATGTTGAAGTTAAAGATTATGAAAAAGTTAATGGTTTGCCCGATTATCCTATTTTATCTAGTATGTTATCATCAGATGATAAAATAGAAAGATATTGGGTAAATCAATGTTTAAATAGATTAAAAAAATTAGATAAATATAATGAAGAATATATAAATAGATTAAATGAAGAAGCAGACATAAAAAGAACAATTAGTGAAAAATTAGGTACAAATATGTTCGCATATCCGGTAACATTGCAACATTATGTTAATTTGTTTTGGGAGTGCGGAAGTATAGTTGGTGCAGGTCGTGGTTCAAGTTGTTCAGGTTTAAATCATTATTTATTAGGTATAACTCAACTTGATCCGATACAATGGAATCTTCCGTTCTGGAGATATTTAAATAAAGAACGTGTTGAGTTAGGTGATATAGATTTAGATTTATGTCCAAGTAAGCGTCCTAAGATTTTAAATGAAATTAAAAAAGAAAGAGGACAAAATTTTAAGGCGGAAATAGATGATTTAAGTAGAAAAAATCTTGGTTGTACATTGATAGCAACATTTGGTACAGAGGGTACAAGGTCAACAATATTAACTGCATGTCGTGGTTATAGAAGTGAAGAGTATCCAGATGGTATAGATGTTGATACAGCACAGTATTTATCATCATTAATCCCAAGTGAGCGTGGGTTCTTATGGCCGCTTAATGATGTTATTAATGGTGATGAAGAAAAAGGTAGAAAGCCAATTAAAACATTTATAAATGAAGTAAATATGTTCCCTGGATTATTAGATGTTATGTCTGGTATTGAGGGTTTAGTAAATAAAAGAAGTAGTCATGCTTCAGGAGTTATCTTGTTTGATGAAGATCCATATGAGTTTGGTTCATTTATGAGAACTCCAAAAGGTGAAGTTATCACAGCATATGATTTACATATGTGTGAAGCATGTGGTATGACAAAATATGATTTCTTAGTAACAGAAGTTCAAGATAAATTAGCGGAAGCAATTAAAATGTTGCAAGATTATGGAGAAATTGAAAGTGATTTTACATTAAGAGAAGTATATGATAAATATTTTCATCCAAATGTTCTTCCTATTGAAGATAATAAATATTGGAAAGTATTGCAAGACAATAGTGTATTAAATATCTTTCAGTTTGATAGTGATGTTGGAGGTCAAGCTGCAAAAAAGATTAAGCCAACAAATATAATGGAAATGGCGGATGCAAATGGTTTGATGAGATTAATGACCGCAGAAAAAGGTCAAGAAACTCCAATGGAAAAATATATAAGATTTAAGAATAATATAAATTTATGGTATAGAGAAATGGACTCATATGGTCTAACAAAAGAAGAACAAAAAGTATTAGAGCCATATTTTAAGAGTTCACATGGTGTTCCTCCAAGTCAAGAGCAGTTAATGAGAATGTTAATGGATGAAAAGATTTGTAACTTCACTCTCGCGGAAGCGAATGCCGCACGTAAGATAGTTGGTAAGAAACAAATGAATAAGATCCCCGCATTAAGACAACAAGTATTAGATCAAGCATCAAGTCCATGTATGGGTAATTATATATGGAAGTGCGGTGTTGGTCCTCAGATGGGTTATTCATTTAGTATCATTCACGCATTAGCATATAGTTTCATAGGTTTTCAAACAATGTATATAGCGACAAGATGGAATCCGATATATTGGAACACAGCGTGTTTAATAGTTAATAGCGGAAGTCTTGAAGAAGATAGTGATTTTGAAGAAGATGAAGATGGATATGTTGTTGAAAAGAAAGAAAAATCAACAGATTATAGTAAGATAGCAAAAGCGTTAGGAGATATAATTAATAAAGGAATTAAAGTTAGTTTAGTTGATATAAATAGGTCAGATTATAGTTTTCAACCAGATGTAGATAATAATGAAATATTATTTGGTATGAAAGCATTAAATAATGTTGGCGGTCCGATTATTGAACAAATAAAAACAGGTCGTCCATATGCGGGAATCGCAGATTTTATGTCAAAATGTCCATTAAATAAAAGTGCAATGATTAGTTTAATTAAAGCAGGGGCATTTGATAAAGTAGATAAAGATAATGCGGCAGCCGCGGGTGTAGAGCCTCGTATCTGGACTATGGTGTATTATTTAAGTAAAGTATGTGATGCAAAGAAAAGATTAACTTTGCAAAACTTTAATGGTCTATTGCAACATGAACTTATTCCTCAAGAATTAGATTTGCAAAAAAGAACTTTTGTATTTAATAAATATTTAAAAGCAAATAAAAAAGTTGGAAAATATTATGTATTTGATAGTGCTTGTGAAGAATTTTATAATAAATTCTTTGATGCAGATAATTTAGAAATAATAAATGGTTTAACTTGTATCCTTCAAACAAGATGGGACAAGATTTATCAAGATGTTATGGCGGATGCCCGCACATGGTTACAAGAACATCAAGAAGAAATGTTAAAAAGATTTAACACATTATTATTTAAAGAATGTTGGGATAAATATGCACAAGGAAATATCTCCGCATGGGAAATGGAATCATTATGTTTCTATTATCATGAACATGAGTTAGCACATGTTAATACATATAAATATGGAATTGTAAACTTCTTTGATTTGCCAACTAACCCTCCTATTGATTCAATGTTTAAGAGAAATGGTAAAGAGATTCCTATCTTTCAAACATTTAAAATAATAGGAACGGTTATTAATAAAAATGATACAAGAAACTCAATAACTATTTTAACGACAAATGGTATAGTAGTTGTTAAGTTCACAAAAGAATATTATGCAATGTATAATCGTCAATTAAGTGAGATACAAGAAGATGGAACAAAGAAAATAACTGAAAAAGGTTGGTTCACAAGAGGAACAAAAGTAATGATAACAGGTTTTAGAAGAGATGATATGTTTATAGCTAAAACTTATACAAAGACACAAACTCATCAGTTATATAAAATATTAGAAATAGATGGCGGCAATATGAAACTTGAACATGAAAGAAAGAATGCCGCAGAAGAATAGGAGAATATATGAAAAAGATTATTGAACATGGTTTTATGAATTATATGGAAACTACCTGTCCATACTGCGGCTGCAAGTTTTCATTTGAATGGGAAGATGTAATTAGTCCAACTTGAGGTCCAACTTGGAGATATGATAATACAAATATTACAGTTAGTGGTTGTTGTATTACTACTGGAACCGCACAAAGTTATGAAATTTTCTGTCCTGAGTGTAAAAGAAAATTTCCTATCTTAAATTGGACTTTTAACTATCCTAAAAATACTTGTCCTTTTACATATAGTGGAGAATTAAAAAATACATCTGTAACAAAATATTCCTCAGATTGTACCTGCCACAAATGTTCAGACAAACATGATTAATTATATTAAGCAAGAAATAATATTGTGATAGAGGTTAAAATCCTTGAAATGATTTATATACTAAGGAGGAGACTATGCAAGTCATTAAACGTGATGGTCGTTTAGTAGAATTCGACCCAAAGAAAATCGAGAGAGCTATTCTCGCAGCATTCGAGGATGTAGATGGTGAAATATCTGACTACGCTAAAGATAAAGCTGAAAATATAGCAAGTTATATTGAAGGATATTATTTAGATGTTGATGAAACACCTAATATTGAAGATATCCAAGACCTAGTAGAAAAAGGTCTAATGGCAACAAAAAGAAAAGATGTTGCAAAAGCCTATATTTTATATAGGGAAGAAAGAAATAAAATTAGAAATTCTAATAGTCAATTAATGAAGGCTATTAAGGAAAAGATTGAAGCATCAGATGTTCAAAATCAAAATGCTAATATTGATGAATATTCTTTTGGCGGCCGCATGGGTGAAGCCCGCAGTGAGTTAATGAAAGATTATGCATTAAATTATTTAGTATCTGATATGGCAAGAGAAAATCATTTAAATAATGAAATTTATATTCATGATTTAGATGCTTATGCTGTTGGTATGCATAACTGTTTAACTATTCCTTTTGATAAACTATTAGCAGAAGGATTTAACACAAGACAAACAGATGTTAGACCAGCTCGTTCAATCAACACAGCATTTCAATTAGTTGCAGTTTTATTTCAATTACAATCACTTCAACAATTTGGAGGAGTTAGCGCAAGTCATTTAGATTGGACTATGGTTCCATATGTTCGTATGTCTTTTAAAAAACATTTTAAAGATGGTATGAAATATTTAATGGGTGTTGAAGATGCCTACTATCCAGAAAATTTATCTATTGAAGATGTACTATATCAAAATGAACCAAAAGTATATCAATATGCAATGGATATGACAACAAAGGAACTTATGCAAGCTGTTCAAGGTATGTATCATAACTTAAATACATTACAATCTAGAAGCGGAAATCAATTACCTTTCACTTCTATTAACTATGGTACTTGTACTTTACCTGAAGGTAGAATGGTTACAAAAGCATTATTAGAGGGTTCTATTGAGGGTGTAGGAAAAGTAAGAAAAACTCCTATATTCCCTTGTGGTATATTCCAATGTATGAAAGGTGTTAATCGTGCTCCTGGAGACCCTAATTATGATTTATTTAAATTAGCATTAAAATCAACAGCTCAAAGATTATATCCTAATTATGTTAATATAGATTGGTCTACTAACGCAGGATATGATATTAATGATCCTAAAACATATGTTTCAACTATGGGTTGCAGAACTTATAATGGTGCGGATATTAATGCTGAACCTGGTACAAATCCTCAAACTAAAGACGGCCGCGGCAATATATGTCCAGTTACTATTGTAATGCCAACATTAGCTATGGAAGCTAAAGAAGAAGCTGAAAGATTTAGAGAGGGAGCAGATGTATATTTTGATAAAATTGAATTATTTATGACGCTATTAGATAAAAAGATTCATGAAGCTAGAGATATGTTAGTTGAAAGATATAAATGGATTATTAGTCAAAATCCTGAATCTGCAAAATTCATGTATGAAAATGGATTAATGCTTGGTTATGATGGTAAGACAGTTGAAAGTGCTATGAAACATGGAACTCTTGTAATAGGTCAAATTGGTATGGCTGAAACATTACAAATTTTAATTGGTTGTGACCATACAGAACCTAGAGGAATGGAGTTAGCAAAGAGAATTGAACAATTATTTAAAGATAGATGTGCTGAATTTAAAAAAGAATTACATTTAAATATTGGTGTTTATTATACACCTGCTGAAAATATGTGTTATACATCTATGAAAAAATTTAGAAAAAAATATGGAATTATTCCTAATGTAAGTGATAGAGATTATTTCACAAATAGTATTCATGTTCCTGTATGGAAAGAAATGAGTCCATTTGAAAAAATTGATATTGAAAGTCAATTAACAGGATATAGTAATGCAGGATGTATTACTTATGTAGAATTAGAGGGCGGAGTTAAACATAATCTTGAGGCTCTTGAAGAAATAGTTAATTATGCTATGGATAAAGATATTCCATATTTCGCAATAAATGTTCCAAATGATATATGTTTAGATTGTGGTTACACTGATGAATTCAATGATAAATGTCCAATGTGCGGCAGTACGCATATTCAACAACTTAGACGTGTTACTGGATATTTAACAGGAGATTATAAAACAGCATTTAATAAAGGTAAACAACAAGAAACTGAACAAAGATATAAACATAGTAAAAAATTGGAGAACTGGCATGATTAGAATTGCTGGGTTAAATGGAAATGATTTTGTCAATGGAGAAGGTGTAAGCGTTAGCTTATTCCTTCAAGGTTGTCATTTTCATTGTAAAGGATGCCACAATCCTGAAACTTGGAATCCTGAAGGCGGAGATGCTTGGTATGAAGATGAATTAATCGCGCATATTATTGAATTGATCGCCGCAAATGGAATACAAAGAAATTTAAGTATTCTTGGTGGTGAACCACTAGATACTGATGATAAAAGAGAATTTGTAAAACAATTAATATATAAAACAAGAGATAGATATCCTGATATCAAAATAGTAGTCTGGACAGGATATACATATGAAGATTTAATAAAAGAGAGTAATACAGACTACATTTTAAAAAATATAGACTATTTGATTGAAGGTCCTTTTATATTAGAAGAACGCGACATAACACTTAAATGGCGCGGCAGCCGCAATCAAAGAGTTATAAATATGAGAACAGGAGAAAACATCAATGATTAATTTTTTAAAAATATTTTTCCCAGCTCTTATGGTAACTGGGGCTGTAGGTAGTTGTGTTTTAAACATTGTTACTGATAGAGCTAATTGGCCTGTAACATTACAATGGTTTGGAGCTGCATTACTATATACAGCATTATTGTTTAGAAATAAATAAAAAGGAGGAAGAAATGGCAAGTTCTTATTCATTTTTTAAAGATGAGGTAGCTCAATATTTAAAAGATAAATTCCCTAAAAGTGCAACAATCTTAGATGTTGGACCTGGTTGTGGAACATATTCTAATTATTTAAGAGATTATTTTAAAGCAATGGATGCAGTAGAGGTATATCAACCTATTATTGATGAGTTTGAACTAAAGAAAAAATATAGAAAAGTATATAATAAAAATATTACTGATTTTAAATATGCTTATTATGATATTATTATCTTTGGTGATGTATTAGAACACTTAACAGTGGAAGATGCTCAAAAAGTTTTAAAATATGCTTGTAAAAGATGCAAAGAAGTTATTGTAGCAGTTCCTTACTTATATCCACAAGGAGCAGAAGGGGATAATGCTTTTGCAGAACATAAACAAGGCGACTTAACAAAAGAAAATATGTTAGAAAGATATCCTCAATTAAAATTGCTTTATAGCAATGATTTATATGGGTATTATGTAAAAAAATAAAATAAGGAGGTTAAATTATTAAAAATAAACAAATAATAATTTAACCTCTTTTTTCTATTGGAGGTTTTATGGAAAACAAGGAAATATGTGATAAAATTTATTACATGACTAAGAAAGGGCGTTCTTTTAAAGAAATATGTGAACAACTTGGATTAAAAGATTATGAAATCGTAGGATTAGTTACTCTTATGTCAAGAGAGGGTTATAATATTGATTTCATAGACGGAGAAATTGTTTTAAGGAAAGTTCCTAAACGCAATCAAGACACATATGAAATTCCGTATAATTTAGAACATTTAAAACTATTATTAATTAGTGATACTCATTTATGTTCTAAATACGATAGATTGGATATATTAAGATATTTATATGATAAAGCTGAAGATAAAGGAGTAAAACACATACTTCATTCTGGCGATTTTACAGATGGAAGATCTACCAGACCTGAACATATATATGAACTAAAAGAACCTTCATATGCAGGACAAGTTGAATATTGTGTTGAAAAATATCCTAAATTTAGCGGCAATACTTATGCTATACAAGGTAATCATGATGATTGGTGGTACAAGAGTACAGGAAGTGAAATTCTTAAATCAATCGCAAAAGATCGTGATGACATCAAATACTTAGGTGCGGATTCCGCAGACTTAAAAATTGGCAAATTAAAAATTAGATTATTCCACGGTGTAGGCGGGCTTGCATATGCTAAATCATATAAGTTACAAAAATATTTAGATGCAACTCCTCTTGAAGATAGACCAGATATTCTACAAACAGGACATATTCATCAAAGTTTCTATATGAAACAAGATAATACACATTGTTTTCAAACAAGCTGTTTAGAAGATCAAACACCTTATTGCCGTAGTCTTGGATTAGGTAATGATAAATCTTGTTGGTGATTAGATATAGATTTTAATGACAAAGGCAATATTTATTCTATCACTCCTGAATTAGAAAATTTTGGAGATAAGAAAGTTTATATAAAAAAGAAATAATTATGAAAACTAAAATAGAAAAACACAAAGAATTATTAGATTACTTACATAATATGTATATTGCAAAAAATCACGATTATGGTGATAGTGTGCATGATACATATAAAAAATATGGTATTACTTCTTTTCTTGTAAGATTAGAAGATAAATTAAATAGAGCTAGAACAATTAGCTCCAAATCTCAAATGGTAGAAGATGAAAAATTGAAAGATACTTTATTAGATATGGCAAATTATGCTATATTAGCTGTTTTAGAATTGGAGGAGGAAAAGGATGAGTAAATTATATTTTAGATATGGTGCTATGAATTGCGGAAAAACAACCGCATTATTACAAGTAGCCCATAATTATGAAGAACAAGGTATGACAGTTCTTTTAATAAAACCATCAATCGATACAAAAGGTAATGATACTGTTGTTAGTAGACTTGGTATTTCTCGTAAAGTAGATGTATTATTACAACCTAATGATACTATTATTCCACATTTGCCAGATAGAGATATTCAAGTAAATGCAATTATCGTTGATGAAGCACAGTTTTTAACACCTGCGCAAGTAGATGAATTATATTTTATTTCTAAAACATTGAATATTCCTGTATTAACTTATGGATTGAGATGTGACTTTCAAATGAAAGGATTTCCAGGTTCTATAAGATTATTAGAAATAGCTGATGATTTAGAAGAATTAAAAACTATTTGCTCTTGTGGCAAAAAGGCAACACAAAATCTTCGTTTGGTTAATGGAAGACCAGTATTTACAGGTGAACAAGTTTCTATTGATAATCAAGATGATGTAAAATATTGTAGTATATGCGGAGATTGTTATTTAAAACTTAAAGGAGAATTTGAATAATGTTTAGACTTATATTAACAACAACAGAGGGTGAAAAAATTGAAGAAATAAATGAAATGATAGAGCTCTCTGCGGTATTAGAAAAATATAAAGATAAGTATATTGGTATGCAAGCAATATATTTACCCGGGGAAGTAGTAAAAAAGATCCCAGAAGAAGAAATAAAAACTGAAGGTAAAAAATATAATACAACAACTAAAATTACTAATTTTAATGTTAATTGGAAAAATATTAAAGCAGCTTGTATGACAACTATTTCAAAAGATGCAGGAGATAAAGAACCTTCACACGAATGGAAAAGAAAACTATTATTATGTGAACACAGTCCTATTCGTAGAGGAACTGTAAGCTGGAAATGGGAAGAAATTCCTTATGCTATTTCAACTCACTTTGCAAGACACCACGAAGGCTGTGAAAAGTTTATTAGTACATCAAGACAAGATAGAACTGGTGTGGATAGAACGACTAGAAGTCAAATGGATCCAGTTAAAATGGAGATGGATGCTAATATTCAAGCATTATTAAATATTTCTTATAAAAGATTGTGCACTTGCGCAGATCCGCTTACTAGACAATATTGAACTTCATTAGTAAACGAAATTAAAAAATATGATGAAGATATTTATTGGGCTTGTGTGCCTCAATGTGTAAGATGTGGCGGCTGCCCTGAATATAAAAACTGTGGATTATTTAACAGTTTTGCAAAAGATTTAAGCACTTCTGACTTATTAGATATGAATACTAGATATGATTTATATAATGAACACAGACAAAAAGTGTTGAAAAAATAAAAAAAATATATTATAATATTTATATATATAATAAGAAAAGAGGAAATAAATATGATAAGACCAATTTTTACATATCCAAAGGATAAAGATATATTAACTAAAAAAAGTTTTGAAGTTACAGAATTTAATGAGGAAATAAAAAGTATTATTACAGATTTAATTGATACTTTAAAAAACTCTGGTGGAGCTGGGATATCTGCAATACAAATTGGTAAACCTTATCGTATTTGTGTAATAAATTGGGACGGAATCCATGTGCTAGTTAACCCTAGAATCACAAGGTCAAGAGGTATCCATACAATGAGAGAAGGATGCCTCTCTGTTCCAGGTCTTTTTGTTGACCATGAACGAGCTCAAAAGGTGTGGATTACTGCACTAGATGAGAACGGAAAGGAAATTGAGTATGCGGAAGGCGGAAATGGTAGCTATATCGCTCAACATGAGCTAGACCATTTTGAAGGTAAGTGCTCGTTATTCGACGCGTATGACCAAGCGTCCGCACAATTAACGGGGGTTGAAGAAAATGTTTAATTTTATAAAAAGATATAGACAAAGAAAAAAACAAGAAAAGAAATTTAACAATTATATTTTTCAACATAAAGCAAAAATGATAAAATTATTTTATGAAATATTACAATGGCAAGATTGTGAATGGATTACAAAAGATGTAAGAATATTAAATGAATTATGGTATAGAATTCTAGAGCACGATGATAGTTTATATAGTAAGGCGGAGTATAAAGCATTTAGAGCCCATTATTATCCTATTGATATTTATGAAAAAATAGATAATGAAGAAAAATTTGAAGAGGCTTTAGAACATCATTACCGCACTAATGACCATCATTGGCAATATAGAAAAGATTATAATGTTTTAACTCTAGATGTTAAATTAGCTTGCGTTGAAAACTTAATTGATTGGATTGCGAGAAAGAGCGACCCTTATTCAAAATATTATGATATAATAGATAGCTTAGATGTTCCCGTAACCCAAAGAGATTTTATGAAAGATTTCTTATCAATAATTGAAAAAAATATAAAGGAGCAAGTTGATGATTAATATGAGCCCAGCTTTATATTTTGTCTTTGGTTTTATTGCTTGTTTCTTATGTGCATGATTATTAACTTACATAGGTGATGACTATGATGACGATTTAGAAGAATACTATAAGGAGGATGACTGGGATGATTTTTCCAAAAAAGAAAAAAAAGAACAACACAAGTAGACAGGTAAGTTTAGGAACTTCCTTATATGATATGAATAAAAGTCTAATTGAAAAACAAATTCCTGATTTAACAGATGAGGAAATGCAAAATAAAAAAACATTAATTATTGATTTTATTAATAATACGGGCAATCAATATTATATGCTATTATGTAATGATAGAAAAGATTATACAATTTTTAGAAGAGAAATAAATGAAAATGATGATTTCTTAGATAATATTGAAGCACCAGACCGTGATAGATTATGGAATGTATTAATAGATGAATGTCTTCCTAACCGCGGCCGCACAAAATCAATAGAATTAACTGAAAATCAAGATGCTGTTGAAATATGGATTTCAATAGAGGGAGAAAGTTATTGTTATATGTTTTTCCCTTATGACACAGCTATCATTGAATGTTAGGAGGTGCAGTATGACAATTATTGCAAATTTAAAAACTTTTACTTTTGCTCATAACATTGTAGTTATGGATGGAGATAAAGTACTTACAACAACAAAGGCGGCTATGAAAAACCTTCCTGAGGTTATTAGTCAACTAGCTAATACTTATGAGTGTAAAAAAATATTATTATCAGGTAATAAAGTTTACACAAAAGGTATTGGTGATAAGATTAGAGAATGCTACAAAGCAAAATATAAAAATAATGAAGAATTAGAGATAGAGTGTATATAATCTATCTTTTTTTGAAAAAAATAAAAATATGTAGTATAATATAATATACGAGGAAATAAAAGGAGATAAACTATGAAATATTTATTAGAAACAACTGAGTCTTATAGAGTCAGTACAGAAGAAGAAGTTACTGAATTAATCGAGGCTGCAAAAAGAGATAATCACTATATATTAAAAAAACATACTTCTCAAGTAAAAGAAAGAAAACAGAAAGGTGAAGTAGTTGATATGTGGTATAAAGTTACTTTAACTAAATATTTTACAAATGAAAAAGAACCTGAAGGAACAACAGAAGTTGTTTATAAGGATGGGAGTGCATTTTAATTATGGATAATTTAGTAACTTATACAGTAGACAACTCAGATACTTGTATGACTATGAGTGATGTAAAAGTAATTGACGGAAAAATGAATTGAAGAACTGATGTTTATTATAAAAAATTAAAAGATGATGCAAAGGTTCCAACTCAAGGAAGTGGGGCTGCCGCAGGTTATGATTTGTATAGCCTAGAATCAGATGGATTAATCGAAATTGCTCCGCACACAACAGTAAAAGTAGGAACTGGAATTGCTATTGAATTACCATATAACACTTTTGGTGCAATATTTGCTAGAAGCGGACTTGCTACAAAACAAGGACTACGCCCTGCTAACTGTGTAGGTGTTGTTGATTCTGATTATAGAGGAGAAGTAATAGTAGCTCTTCATAACGATACAGATGAAGTTAAATCTATTGTAGGCGGCGATCGTATAGCTCAATTAGTAGTTATGCCTTATGTACCTGTTAGATTTACCGAAAAAGAAGAATTAACAGATACTGTTCGCGGCGACGGTGGATTTGGTTCTACAGGAGCTTAATATGAATGCGGGTCTTTTAGCTTTATTGATGGCTCAACGCAATACTATGATGACGCAATCAACAATAGCAAAGAGCCACTCACATAATTCAAATAATGATAACATAAAAAAAGAAGAATATAAACCAAAACATGAAGAGAAACACTATAAACCTAAACACACAAAAGAGGAAATAAGAGTAGTGTCTATATAAGGAGGAAAATATGAAATACTTGATTACCGGTAGCGGTTATTTAGCTAAGCATTTGATTTCCGCCCTATTAGAAAAACCTGAAATAGAAAAAATAAAAATATTTTCAAGAGCAGAGAAAGAACAATGGGAAGTAAAAACACATTTTAATAATAATCCTAAATTAGAATTTGTTATTGGTGATATTAGAGATTATCAAGCAATTAATGATGCTCTTGTCGGAATAGATTATTGTATTCATACTGGCGCAATTAAAAGAATTGAAGTTGCGGAAAAACAACCTATGGAAGCTATTAAAACGAATGTTCTTGGTAGTATGAATGTAATAAATGCGGCAATCGCTAATAAAGTTAAAAAACTTATACTTATATCAACCGATAAAGCGACCTCCGCAACAACTTGCTATGGAAGTACAAAATTCTTAATGGAATGTATGGCATATGCAAATGAAAGCGATACGGATATTATCTGTACTCGTTATGGAAACGTATTTGGTTCAACGGGTAGTGTTGTTCCAATATTTGATAATTTAGTAAAACAAAATAAACCATTAACAGTTCGTAATGGCAATATGACGCGATTCTTTATGCCTGTTTCCGCATGTGTTGATATTATTTTAGATGCTATTGACGCAGGTAAAAATGGAGAGTTGTGGGTATATAGAAGTAAGGCTTGTACAATTCAAGAACTAGCCAATGCGTTTAGTGATAATCAAATTGTTATAGGAACTGAAAGTATAGAAAAAAATGATGAGGCTCTTGTTACAATTAATGAATTAAATCACAGTAAAAAATATTATAGTTATTATGTAATTCATAAAGATTATATTAGTGATTATATATATACAGAACCTTTAACAAGTTATACTGCGGGAAGATTAACTCAAGAGGAAATTAAACAAATGCTTGATGATTGGAGAAAAGATAATGTTTAGTATTGTCGTAATGTCTTGCGATAAATATAAATGTTTAACTCCCGCTTTTAAGCATTGTATTGACAAATATTATCCTAATCATCCTGAGATATATTTTATATATGGACAAGGATGTTGAACAGAAAGATTGAGAAAGGGTTTAGAACAAATTCAAGATGAGTATGTTTTATTCTTTCTTGATGATATGTTAATTAGAGAGCCCGTTAATAAAGATTTAATTAATAATGCTTTTCAAGTTTTACAAAAAAATGATAAAATTGCTGTAATTAATTTTGAACATAATTATAGAGAAGCATTATCTTTCTCTAATTATTGATTAAAACAAAAACAAAATCAATTTTATTTACATAGTTGTCAACCAAGTCTATGAAATAGAAAAGCATTTATTAATAATTTACAAAAGAACGAAGATGCTTGAACTTGAGAACTAACAACAATAAATAATAATTATACTTATTTAATAAATAAAGATGCTAATATTATAAATATAGGTAAAAGAGACGACTTAAATTGAGGAATATCTCGCGGAACAATGTCAAAAGAGTTTCAAGATTTTTTAATAAAAGAAAATATTTATTCAGACGAGATTCAAGATTGCTTTTCACCATATAAAATTAGTATTATTACACCATATTATAGAACATTAAATTATATTCAAAAATTAGCAAATGTATTAGAACCCCAACTAACAGATGATATAGAATGAATTGTTGTAGATGATGGATGTAATGAAAAAGAATTAGACAAATTAAAAGCAAAAGTTATTCACTTAGAAAAGAATAGTGGCGGCGGTAGCGTCCCTAGAAATATAGGACTCGATCACGCGCAAGGACAATATATATTATTTATAGATAGTGATGATTTAGTTACTTCAAATTATATTTCTACTATTGTAAATAAAATTAATAATGAAGGACATACATTTAATTATTGTTATATAAGTTGAACTTCAGAATGAGGTGATGTCATTATTGAAAATGAACCTCCTGCAACTAATACATCAATTTGAAATTGTATTTATAAAAAATCAGAAATAGGAAATGAAAGATTTAATCCAGAAATTATTATTGGTGAAGATTACGATTTTAACTTAAGAGTGAGAAAAGGAACTCATGGCAATATAACAGATATTTTATATATTTATAACACTACCGTTCCAAACTCTTTAACTAAAGGAGGTTGAAAATAATGAAAGAAAAACAAAAAACAATTTATATATATCAATCTTATCTATGTCAAATAGGTGGGGTTGAAACATTCTTATATAACTGATGTTCTCAATTAAGAGATTATTATGATATAACAATTTTATATGAAAATGGAGACCCTCTACAAATTCAAAGATTAAATGATTTAGTTAAAATGGAAAAATATGATAAAAAGAAATCATATACTTGTGATATATTTATTAGGAATTCTGTATGGGGAACAGTTCCTGAAAATGTAACCTCTTTAGACAATAGATATATTGAAATGAGACATGCGGATTATGAATGATTATTTAATCGTGGTGTTTTATTTGAACAATATCATCCATTTAAAAAGACTAACGAAGTTATAGGTTGTGCAGAACATGTATCTCGTAAAAGTGATAAAGTATTGCATGATCATCCTATTACTATCCGCAATATATTAGGAGAAAAACATCAACGCAAATTAAGATTTATTAGCTGTATGCGTATAGACCCAGAAAAAGGATGGAAAAGAATGCTTCAAATGGGAGATATGATGCGCAAAGAAGGAATTGATTTTGAATGAGATATTTATACAAATAATCCTCAATCATCAGCACCAGAAGGCTTTAAGTTTCACAAACAAACATTTGAAATATGAGAACCATTAAGTAGAGCAGATTACTGTGTATTACTATCTAATGCTGAAGGATGCCCATATACAGTACTTGAAGCACTACAATATCAAGTTCCTTGTATTGTTACTGCAATTGATGGATGTAAAGAATTAATTAAAGATGGCGTTAATGGATATATCGTTCCACTAGATATGAATTTTGATATAAAGAAAATATTAAAAATACCAAAATGTCCTGTTTATGATAATAAAGCAAAAGAAACTTGATTAAAATATTTAGGCGGAGCTGTTTATAAAAGAAGACCATCTAGAGATGAAAAATATATATTAGTAGAAGCATTATCAACTTATCAAAGATTAGCTTTAACTGATGGTGAATTAGGCTTTACACCAAAACCAGGACATCGTTGATGTGTTTCAGAAAAACGTTTACAAGTTTTATTAGGTCAAAATCCTAGAAAAGTTGCGTTTGTAAAACGTGTTGAAGATGAAGAAACTAAATACAAAGAAAGTATTTAGTTTCTTTTTTATTTTATAAAAAGATTGCGTTTTAAAAAATTTTTGTGTATAATGAAAGTAGAGAAAAGAAGGTGTTGATTATGAAAATACTATCCTTAGATTTATCTACTAAAAGTTCTGGATGAGCAATCTTTGAAGATGGTTTATTAATAAAGTCTGGATGTATTACATCTGCATCTTTGGATTTAATGAAAAGAATTAAGATAATGACTGCGGAGATCCGCAATATAATAAATGAAAATGGCCCAATTGATAAAATTATTGCCGAGGAAGTTAGACCAGAAGGTACTGGATATGGTGTTGGAAATCAAAAGACACATAAAGCATTAATGTATCTTCAGGCGGCAATCAATTTCATGTTATATGATGACTTTAATAAAAAAGAAATGGAGCTTATCTATCCTAGTTCATGGAGGGCGTCCATAGGAATTAAGACCGGCCGCGGCATAAAAAGAGCTAGTTTAAAAGAAAAAGATATTCAATTTGTTAAAGAAAATTACAATCTTGATGTTAATGATGATGAAGCAGATGCTATATGTATTGGATACTCTTGTTCTCATGATGAAGAAACCGATATAAATTGGGAATAAAAATTTTATTTCTTTACGATACTTTTATCATAAAAGTATTTTTTTTACTCTACAAGCCAAAATTTAAGCACAAAAAAATAGCACAGGTATAAAAACCTGTGCTTTTTTATTTTTATAATTTTGTTTGAACCTGAGTTGCTGATATACTCATTGTTCCATTTATTGTTAATGGTATTGATAATGAATTCATTATAAAATCACCATGAATATCATTATCAACAGATTGAACTGTAATTCTTGTATTTGGTTCTAAGTGATAGATAGGAACAATAGATAAATTAATTGTGCTATTATAACTTGTATTTTCTCATAACATATTTTTTATTTCATTAAAACAACTATTATAATTACCACCTAAACCAAGAGCTCCATAAATACTTGAACTAACTTGACAATAATCTTGACCACGAGCTTCACATTCAGCACGTTGTTCTGCCGCAGAAGATCCAGTTTCGATAATAACAATATCAGGAATATCACCCTCAAAAACACAATTAAAATCTTTATTGTTTTTTGAAATACTTCTTCTTCCGATATTATTTACATTTAAAACTCCAATATCTGTTTCACTATCAATAAAATCTAATCAATAATCTATATTTCAAGGATTTTGTTTTACCTCATCATAAAAATCTCCCGTATAAAGAGTATATCCAGTTAAAGGATCTGTTTCAGCTTGAACTTGAAAATTATATAATTTAGGTCATTCCGCCTTTAATTCTTGATAATAATAATTGGTTTCTAAACCTAATGTTTCTGCAGTTGCTCCAGATAAATATAGTTCAGAGCGTCAATCAGTAGTTTTTAATCTAACCATTTCTTGAGCAATATATTGAGTGTATTCACCAAGAGTTAAAGTAATATTTTGCTTTTCAGCCTCATATAACTCTGTTCTATCTTCAATCTCTTGTTCAGATTCAGATATTATTAAATAATTACTTTGAATTATTTCAGTTAAATTTTCTTCTTGAGTATCAACAGCATCTAAAGTACTAGTCATTAATTCATCTAATTTTTGTTGAGTGTCTAACTTTAATTTTAGTTTTGCAACGTTACCAGGATCTTTTTCCAAGTCTTCATTAAGCAATTCTATCATTTTTCTATATTGATATTCTAATTTTCTTTCCTCTGCATATTGTTGTTCTAAAGCTTCAATTGCAGCGGTATCATCAATAATATATTGTTTTGAGTTTGCAATTCTCTCTTGATAAGGTCTTATACCATATGTATCATCATAGCCTTCATATTTTTCAGTTAATTCATCTATTTCTGCCATAACTTCATTATAATGAGCAGAGCCAGGAATTATTTTTCAAATATATCTATCAAAAGTTGTTTCATCTACATAGATAATACCTTCTTGTCCTTGTATTTCAGGATTATAGGTTGAATAAATAGAACCATCTAATGCTACATACTGCAATAATGTTGGATCTCATTTATAAATAAATCCTGTGCTTAAATCTAAATAAAATAAATCTTCATTTCCAATTGCAGGAAAACTAGCTTTACTTAAATATTTAAGAGGAACTTTAGGTTTCCTTATTCCATCTTCTGGGTCGTTATAAAAGAAAACTTCATATATATTTCCAACTTCTGGTTTTTCATCAATAACCAAATGATATCTAATAGGGAATTGATTTTTTGCAGCGTCTTCTTTAACTCCTCAAACAATATAATCATTTTTAATATTACCATAATTAGGATTGTTTGAATAACTACTAATTAATTTTGCATCTGTAAAATTATAAACAGATTTTCCTTTTGCGATATCTATTATATAATCTTCATTATTTATATTTTCTAATATAATTGTAGTTTGAGTTGTATTTAAATAATTTTTAATTTCTTGAAAAATAAAATTTCCATCTATATCAAAATAATATTCATAATTAGATAATAAATTTTTAATTTTATCTAACATAGTACATACAGTATCTCCAGCATTTGCAATCAAATCATTAGGATATACAAAATCTGTTAAAATAAAACCAATATCTTGTCCGTATTTAAAAGTTTGAATTTGATGTCCATATTGTTGAGCTTCTGCATAATTAGTTGTATATAAATAAGAACTATTATTATCTTTTGTTAAATACAATGGTTGAGAAGCAGTTCATTTCATAACCATTTTTATTTTTTCATCTATATCATTAATAAAAATTTTATCTAAAGGAATATTACCAAAATGATTTACTAATTCTTTTATCAATTGAGCGATAGTAACTTTAGTTGTAACCATCCCTCCTGTAGTGGGATCTAATGTATCATATTTATCTAGAATTACTGAAGAAGTAATAGTTCCGCCGCATTCTCCATTTAACAGACACATTTTATCTTTTAATTGTGCGGAAAGTGTAATACCTTGATCTATAGAACTACTTAGACTACAAGAAGTGATTACAAAAGTACCTTGTGGATATCATAAAACAGGATAATCTAAATATTGATTTGTAGTATTTTTAATTCCAATTTCTAAATAAACTTTTTTATTTATAGAAATTAAATTATTTACATTTGTAATTGAGCTATTGTTACTATCAACAGTCATAGATAAGGTGCAAGTTCTGCGGACAGCAGATTTTCCATTTATAGAAACGCTGCCGCTTGTTGCCATACCTTGTATTTCTTGAATTGGATTTTCATCTCAATCAAGCAATACTAATTTAATATATTGACTTTGTAATCTTTGAGTATCAACAGCGATTAAAAATTCTTCATCTTTTAAATAAGGATATATTACTTTCATAATTAATCACCGCCAAGAGAAATACCTTCAGCACTTTCAACTGTATGAGACATAAGATTGTATTTATTATAATTTTCAATAGAACATTCATCGACTTCATATGCAGTTGCTGAAAAAGACCAAAGGCGTCTACCCAAAGTCTGATTAGGTTGAAAATTAATATCCATAAGTTTTACTAAGAAATTTCCTTCTGTTGGACTGCGGAATAATTTAACACTATCTTCTTCTAAAAAGGCTTTAACTTTTTCTCTAAAGGCTTTTTCTCATACAAAATCTGAATAAGGTGAAATATTTTCATCTTCATTGTAATTTTTATATTCTCAATACATATTTTGATACGCTTCTTCTTGAGTAAAGAAAATACCATCTTCATCCATTTGAGAAAATATCATTCCGCCAATAGGAAATTGAGCATAATTATTATGACCACTTCGTTTTATATATGGATATTTACTTCCTATAGTATCAATTTTAACTTCATTAATAACTTGTTTAAATGAAGCTAAAGAAGGATTGAATGTAATTTTAATTTGTTTATCTGCGGTAGATAAAAACATGTCCTCTAATACCATCATTACTGGGACATTAAATTTTGACATTGGTCTTCTAATACCATTTGGATCTACACCTTGAACAGCATATTTATATCATACGCCGCTTTCAATAGTATAATCATGTCATATAAAATCTATATAGTTTACTGCATTATATTCTGCAGTATAAACATCTTTTCAAATAGCAAACCCGTCCCTATAATCAGCTCTTCTAATAACAACCTTACCTGTAAAATATCCTGTTGCACGAGACTTAGTAACTCTAATACCAAAATTACCATTTTCAACATCTTTATAGGCATCTATAACTACTGTTAATTGCGTTTTTGTAGATTCTATAATATTAAAATAATATTTTAAACTATCATTATATAAATTTTTAGTTGTATAATCAAGAATAAAATAATAATCATCCGCAACTTCAAAATTATATGGGATAGCATGATTAAAAGTATTAACATCAGTATAATTACTTGTATATAAAATATCAGTATCATATAATAGCTTATCTTCATTATTATATACTCTAATTCTATAACTTTTTAAAGTCTCAGTTTCATTTTCATCTGCAAACACTAATTGTCCTACAACTTGAGTATCCGCAATATTTTCTAAAATAGATGCGGCAGATGTAGTACTAAACCCTGTTAATTCAACTGTTGGTTCAGATATACCACGAATAAGGCACACAGTAGACCATTCACTAAAATATTTTTCATTATATGTTAATCAGCTATCTATTGCTTGTACAGCATCTGGATCTGTTAAGTCAATTTCTGGATCAGTTGCATCTCTTCCTGTAAAACGAATTTGAATTTTATAATATTTATCTATTTCAAAATTACAACCTTCTAAATCTTCAGGCTTAATCTCAACATAATATTTATCATTTGTTTCTCTTGTATTATCTTTTTTAATTTCTTTTAAAGCAATTTCACAAGGATATTTCTTTTTATGTAACACAGAGCGATTTGTTGCTTGATTTCTTATTGTAACTTGAGCATTTTTAATATCATACATTTTATTGTAAATTGACAATGCGAAATAAACTCTACATATATATTTATTATCTGTAGTAGTCGCAGTTTTAAAAGTTGTAGTAATTGTTCTTTCTACAACTTCTGGTTTATCTTCAAAAAAAGTATTTTCAATTTCTTCAGCTCTAGAACTTCCTGTAATCAATGCTTCAAGAGCAGTTTTAAATTCCAATTTTAAAGCATTGGCACGCGCAACATACTCAGGACCAGTTCCATAGGTTGCTTTTAATTCAGCAAGATCTTCTTCATACTGATTCCAAAGTTCTTCTACTCCTGATATACCAGAATTAACAATATTTTTATTTACATCTTTTTCATAAATTATCATATCTGCATATGACAAAGTTTTATATGTTTTAGTTACATTATGAGTTGTTATATCTCCAACTAAAAATGCTGGCATATAAGTATCTATTGTAGGTGGATATAAATTATTTAATACTGCCATATCAACATCTCCTTTTATCTCTGCGGCAGCCGGTCATGCATTTGTTTGACCGCGATCCCGCACAATTATTTATTTATATTACTATTTTCTTTTAAATAAGTTTCACTTCTTTTTGGTAAAGCGCGAATCTCTTCCATTAATTCATCAATAAAAGTATTTCCGCCCTCATCTTTATAATGACCATATCTTTTTTCAATACAATCTAAACTATAATCATCTATTCAACCAATTTGATAACAAAAATAATGATGTTTTTCTGTTATCCAAGCTTTAATATCATCTTTATCTGACTCTGTAAGTAAATTAATTGCTTTTTTAATATCGTCAATTGTATGTTTTAATTGAGTTTGACAACTATTAATATCATTTTTCATAGTTTCTTGAGCTTGAATTAAATTATTTACACTATCTTGTAAAGCAGTTTTTTTACTTTTTTTCTCAAAAATTTTCTCTCCTCTGCCTCTAGCTCAATCAATTCAAGATACTACACCTTTAATAGCTGCCGCTAATAAGACAATGAATAATAAAATTTGGTCAACTGAATATGTATTAAGTAAATCTTTCATTTATTATGCATCTCCTTTTCTTCCAAAGATAAACTTTCTTTTACTATTGTATATTAAAAAAACTTTAAGTAAATAAATTATTTTAGACCAAAATAAAAAAGAGTGATATTTGTTATATCACTCTTGTATTTTAATTTGTTGTCCATCCAGCAGTTTGTAATTGTGTTATTAAATCTTGTCCTACTGTTGTAGAATTAATTTGTTTATTAGATCCATATAAAGGACTATACATATTTGTATTAAACAAATTCTTTCTTGTTACATTTGAGGCAGTTAAACATACTTTTGCTATATATATTAATGATTGTGTTGAAAGATTATTACAATATCCAAACATATTAGATATATTTGTAACTGTAAATAAATTTCAATTTTGTAAATTTATATTTACAAGATTATAACATCTACCACACATTCCTCCTGTACTATTTACTTTTTCAACATTTCAATTTTCAATACCAATAATATTTTGCAAATTATTGCAATTGTTAAAGAACATTCATAACGTAGTAAAATTATTTGTATTTCATCCTGCTACATTAACATCTGTTAAATTATTACAATATCCAAACATAGTCATAGCATAATTAACATTGCTCATATTTCATTGAGATAGATTTAAATTAGTAAGATTTCAACAATTAATAAACATTTGTCCAGTATTTTTTACTTTATATAAATTTCATGTTTCTATTCCATCAATTGTAGTTAGTTTTGTACAACCATAAAACATTCCTTGTGCATAATTAAACTTAGTAACGTTTCAATTGGTAAGATTTAAATAGGACACATTGTTACAATTGTTAAATATACAACCTGCATTATCTACATTTGCTGTATTTCATTTAGATACATCTAAAACAGTTACATTAAAACACCCTTGAAACATTTGATATAAATTATTTGTTTTTTGAGTATCTCATTTAGAAATGTCCAGAGTAGTTAAATTAGTACAATTACAAAATATACCTGCAAAACTATTGGCATTTCCTGTATCTCATTTAGAAATGTCTAGAGTGGTTAAATTAGTACAATTATAAAACATACCTGCAAAATTTGATACTTTATTAGTGTTTCAATCAGAAATAGCTAAAGTAGTCAAATTATTACAAAAACTAAATATATTGGCAAGAATTACAGGTCCTATTCAGCTATCATTTCCTCCAACTTTTCATTTTGATACATCTAATGACTGTAAATTATAACAACCTCAAAACATAGAAACATAATCTTGTACTTTATTCATATCTCAATTAGAAACATCTAAAGTTGTTAGATTTTGACAATAACCAAAAATATTATTTAAATTTTTTACATTACTTGTATTTCAATTTGAAACATCTAAAGCTGTTAATGCTTGGCAACCATAAAATGCATAAGCTAAACTATTAAAATTAATAGTGTTTCATTTAGATACATCTAAAACTGTAATTTTATTACAATTACTAAAAATACTAGATAAATATTGAAAATTACTAGTATCTCATTCAGATACATCTAATGCAGTTAAACTATTACAATTATTAAATAATTGATTTAAAGATTGTAATTTATTTGTATTTCAATTAGATACATCTAAAGCTGTTAAGTTTTTACACTCTTTAAAAGTTGCAAAAGCACTTGTCACATTATTTGTCTTTCAATTAGAAACATTTAAAGCTAATAAATTGGAGCATCCAGAAAATGTTTGTGCCATATCAATAACATTACTTGTATCTCAATTAGAAACATCTAGTGTTGTTAAATTAGGACAAGTTGAAAAAGCTTGATTTAAACGTGTTATATTACTTGTATCTCAATTAGACACATCTAAGGTTGTTAAGTTTCTACAATTATGAAACATTCTAAAAACATCTGTTGCTTTATTTGTTATTCAATTTGATACATTTACACTTGTTAAATTAGAACAACTATATAGCATTTCACTAAAATTTTGAATATTACTTAAATTTGGATTGACGAAATCTAATGATTCTAAAGGACACGTACCTGTACCTTGTCAAGGAAGAAATCTTGCAAGGTTAGATTCATTTAAAAAATTAACATTTAAAGTAATATTATGAATTGTTCGTACAGATGGATAAAATCCATAAGTACGTCCTGAAAAAGTAGCTCCTATATTAATCATATTAATTTTCATCTCCTTCTTCAATAGTAATGTCTGTAAATTGTAATGTTGTATCTTTTATAAAATTAACTAAATCATTATAATTATTATAAGTTATTGTTGACGAACCTCCATTAGTATCAACATATGTTAAATTATAAATTGGAGGTGGATTATAAGTAACAACTAAATCAACATTTCCCACAGGCATTACTCCATTACACCAATAATTATTTCCTTGAATAGTTCAGTCAGTAATTGTTGGACTTTGAACATTATACTCTTGTTGATAATCATAAATACCAGAATATGCAGTTGCAATTTCTGTTCCATTTTTATCACAATATTTAATATTTAATCTTCATTGTTCATTTTCAGTAGTTCAACCACTAGCTCTTAATTGATCTATTAAAGAAACTCCTACTGTATTAGACATAATTTGTTTGCTAGATCCATAAAAAGGACTATATTGATTAGCATTCCTTAAATTTTTATAAGATACAGATACATTAGTAGCTGTTAAACACATATTACAAATATTTTTTAAAGAAGCTAGTGTTAAACTATTACAACCTCCAAACATTGCACTAAGATCTGTTGCATTAATAATATTCCAATTATTAACTAATGCAGATTGTAATTTTTGACAACCGTAGAAAGCATAACCTAAATTTATCATATTTTTAGTATCTCAACTTCCTACTGAGAAAGTTGTAACATTATTACAACTGTAAAAAGCTCCATATATATTTTGCATTTTTCAAGTATTTCATGTACTTGTATTCATAGTTGTTAAATTTTGACAATTGTAAAAAAGATAATTTAAATATACTACATTATTAGTTTTTCAATCATTAGGAACAATTTGAGTACTCTTTAATCTATAACATTGTAAAAAAGTTCCACTTAAATCTATAACATTTGAAGTATTTAAACCCTTGGTATTAATAGTAATTAAATTATAACAATGAGCAAAAGTTCAACATAAATTCGTTACATTACAAGTATTTCATGTATTAACACTATTAAATATTGTAATATTAGTACAATAAGTAAATGTATCATACATACTTGTAACATTTGAAAGATTCCATCATTGAGTATCAATTCTTGTCGCAGCGCGGCAATTATAGAAAGCTTGATCTAAATTTTTCATATTTAAAGTATTTCATGTAGATCCATTAATTTCATTAAGTACTAAACAATTTTTAAATGTACAAAACATAGTATTTATATTACTCATATTTCATAATAAAGTATTAATATTAACCAATTGTTTACAATTGAAAAAAGCTTGCGAAATATCAGTAACTTTATAAAGATTTCAATTATTAGTGGTTAAATTTACAAATGCTTGACAATTATAAAAAATACGATTTAAATCTGTAGCATTTATAAGATTTCATTGTGAAACATCAATAGATGGCATTTGATAACATTGTAAAAAAGCAGCTTGTAAATTTTGTACATTTTCTAAAGTTCATCTTCCAGTACTTAAGGCGGAAGTAAGACTTCATAAATGAGCAAAAGTTCAAGTTAAATTTGTTACTTTAGACATATCTCAAGTTCAAGTGTTTAATTTAGTCAATTTAGAACAATGATAAAATGTTTGTTCCATATTTTCCAATTCATCAAAATCTCATCCTGTTGTATTTAATGCAGATAAATTATTACAATTATAAAAACATTCTCCAATATGTTTAACTTTAGGAAATTTTCAATGAGAAGTATTTAATGTTAATAAATTTTGACAATTATAAAAACCGGCATAAAAATTAGTACAAAATTCAGGATCCCAACTTGACGTATTTAAACTTGTAATTTGATAAGCTTGGCAAAAAAGTCCTGCTAAATCAGAAACTCCTTTAATGTTTCATTGTGATGTATCAATTGATGTTGCTCCTCATAAATGAGCAAAAGCTCATTCTAAACAGTAGGCATTGCTAAAGTTTCAATTATACACATTTAAACTTGATAAACTGTTACATTTATAAAAAATACCATAAAAATTTTGTCCATGATAAACATTTCAATTAGCAACATTTAAACTTGATAATAATTGACAACCTCAAAATACATCAGCAAAATTTGTAACATTTGAAGTGTCTCAAGTTGATAAATTTAATGTTGTAAGATTATAACAATTATTAAACATAGAAGCCATATTTGTCAAATAAGAACTTGATTTTCATTTTGCAATATTTAAAGAAGTTAAATTTCGACATTCATCAAAAGCAAAATCTATATTTTTTACATTTGCTATATTTCATTGAGATAAATTTAAAGTTTTTAAATTATATGAGCCTCTAAAGGTAGAATTTAATTGTTCTACATTTGCAGTATTTCAATTAAATAGATTTAATCCTGTTAAATTATAACAATAAGCAAATGTATTTGTCATATTTTTAACCTTAGAAACATCTCAATTAATAAGATTTAAACTTGGACATGATATAATTCCATAAAATGTACCCCTTAAACTTTTTACATTACTTGTATCTCAATTAGATACATCTAAATTAGGCAATGCATAACAACCATCAAATAAATATGCAAAACTTTCAACATTAGAAACATTTCAATTAGATACATTTAATTCAGCTAATTTAAAACAATTAAAGAAACAAGAATATAAATTTGTTACATTTGATGTATTTCAATTAGAAGTATCTCCTATAGTTGTAAGATTAGTACAATTATCAAAACTACTTATTAAAGAAGTAACATTATTAATTTTTCAATTTGAAAGATTTAAACTTGTTAATTTACGACAATTTTCAAAAGCATTTGCCATAGAAAGCACGTTTATAGTATTTCAATCAGAAATATCTAAATATTGTAAATTTTGACAATTAGCAAATAGCATTTTTAAACTTGCAACATTATTTGTTTTTCAATTACCTATATTATTAACATATTGTAAATTATGACATTCATTAAAAAGCATTTGTAAGTTTTGAGAATTATCAAAATTTCAATTATCTATATTAAAAACAGTTGGCATATGACAACCATCAAACACTGAACCAAAATTAGTAACATTGTTAGTATGCCAATTATCCACTTTAAAATCTATTAAATTATAACAACCATCAAAAATACTACTTAAATTAGATACTTTATCAATATTTCAGTTAGATACATCTAAATGCACTAAATTACGACAATTTCAAAACATATGAGAAAGACTTTCTACATTTGTAGTATCTCAATTAATAAGATTTATATTTCTTAAATTATAGCATGCGCTAAAAGTCTTGTTCATATTTGTAACATTACTTGTATTTCAAGTAGAAACATCTACATCGGTTAATTTACTACATTGTTCAAAAGTTCCTGTTAAATCTTTAACATTATTTATATCTCAACTAGCAAGATTAAATTCTATTATATTAGAACAAGCTCCAAATGTTTCTGCCATATCTGTAACATTAGAAACATTCCAATTTGATACATCTAAATTCTTTATATTTCAACATTCTGCAAATAAACCATGTAAACTTTTTACATTATTAACAATTCAATTTGAAACATCTAATGTTTTTACTTTTCGACATCCATAAAAAGTATTTGCTAAATTTTGTAAATTATTTAATTGTCAATTTGAAAGATTTAATTCTCTTAAATTATAACATCCTTTAAAGGTATTTGATAAATTATTAATTTTACTAACATTTCAATTAGATACATTTAAATGCTGTAAATTTTGACAATTATAAAAAGCATCTTCTAGATTTGTTAAATTACTAGTATTTCAATTTGAAACATCTAAAAATCTTAATAAAGAATCATTTCAAAAAAGATTACTAATACTTGTAATATTACTCATATTCATTTGAGAAAATCCGCCAAGAGTTTTTAGAGATGTAAAATTTGCAAAAGAATAGTTTATATTAACAATATTATTTAAAGAATTTTGACTATCCCCCAATAACATAAGCTCGGTATTTATAGGAGCCCCTTCTTGTTGATTAATATCATCTGTAAAAATATCTAAACGATTATTTAAAGATTTAGATCAATCTAAATCTAATATTAGATTTTTACAATTTGGAATAGTAGAATTCATACTATTAAGTGATGATAAAAATAAATTTTTATAATTAAAAGGTGTTGCACTCATTACAATTACCTCCTTTTTCATTTTTTATCTATAAATATATGATTTTTCTATTAAAATAATAAATTACTTTAGACCAAAATAAAAAAGAGAGCTATTTACTCTCTTCTTCATCAATAGTATAAACATACCCTTCTTTACCAAGAACTCCAGATTTTTCATCAAGCTCTTTAACCCAATCAGGAAGTCTATCTCTTATTTCATCAAATTCTTCTTTTCCTCTGTAATCTTCAGTTTTTATTTTTTCTAAAAATTGAAAGAAAGTAATTTGAGGAATAATACCAATCATATCTTGAGAATGTCCTGCATATTGCATTGTATACATACTTTTTAAAATATTCTCATCAATTTGATCTTCAATTTGTTTATAACAAGAGTGATAAAATCTTTTAGCATTAAATAAATTTTCTTCTGCAAACATAGGTTTTTGCTCTAAACATTGAACATATGTAAAATATTGACCTATCATCATTTCAACAGTAAACTTCATAATACTACCATTAAAAGGGTTTTTCTTTTTACAAAATTTAATTGCATTAATAGACGCGGCAGTTGCTCCTACTTGACATAAATCTCAATTATAAAGTGGAGTACCATTATTCTCTTCAATACCAATTCGAGTGATAGAATGTTCAGAGCCTTTTCGCCATAAATAAACTATTTTTTCAACAAAATTAATTTTTACTGGGAAACCTTCAATAGAAAGACGGACTTTCCAATTTAATTCCCCATCCTCCATAGCTCTTAATTTTGAAAATCTAATATCATTTGATTTTAAAAATTGTAAATTATATAATCTTCCAAATACTCAAGGATGTCCTTCATCCATTCTTGGCATCATACGAACTTTCATAGGATTTGGATCAACTTCTTGACAAAATATCCCTCTTACTTCAATACAATCAGGTGTAATTCCATCTCTTAAGTTTTCAAGAGACATTGGATCATAAAATACATCATCTGCATCTATCCAAGTTATTCATTCAGTTTTTGCGGCGTCCGCACATCTTTGACGTGCTAATCCAGGTCCTGTATTTACTTCGCAATCTAAAATTGTAATATCTAAATCAGGAAATCTTTCTTTAACAAAATCATAGCTATCACCTGGATTATCATTTGCAATTATTATCGCAACATCATTTTTAATAGATTGAATTTGAATAGAAGAAAGACAATCACAAATATGAGGTTGTGCTTTAAAAGCTGGTATTCCTACCGTTATTAATTTTTTATTTGACATATCTTTTTTCTCCTTCTAAAATTATTATACAATATTTTTTAAAAAAAGTCAAAATAAAAAAGAGTAGTTTTTACTACTCTTAATTTGTTTTTCATCCTGCTGCAGTTAATTGTGTTATTAAATCTTGTCCTACTGTTGTAACATTAATTTGTTTATTTGTTGTATAAAGTGGACTTCTAATGTTCGTATTCATTAAATTTTTATAAGTAGTAGTCATATTTGTTAAATTTAAAGCAAATTTTGCAATACTCACCAAACTATCAGTAGTTAAATTATTACATAAGCCGAAAGCGTTATTTCAAGTTATTAAAGATGGTAAAGATGCATTTGAAATATCTAAATTTACTAAATTAATACATCCTCTAAAAGTGTTATATCAATTTGCCATGTTTGGTAAATTTCAATTACATATATTAACATCTGTTAAATTTTCACAACCTGTAAAACAAAAAGGCATTGAAGTTGCATTTAAAAATGTTAAATCAGGAATATTAATATCTTTTAAATTGAAACAAAGACCATAGCTGTCATATAAAGAAGTAACAGTATCTAAATTTCAATTTAATAAAAAATTAAGATTTGTAATATTAGAATTAAAAAAAGTATATGCTAATCATCACACATTATTAGTTTTTCAACTGTCTAAAAAATAAAAATTAAGATTTCAACAATTTCTAAAACTATTAGAAAGATCCATAACAGAAATAGTATTTAATGTTTCTGCTCCATATAAATTTTTTAAATTAAAACAATTAGAACAAAAATCAGTTAAGTTAGTATAGGTAGATGAAAAATTCATATTATCAATATTAACATTAACTAATGATTGTGCATTATTTAATAAAGGTAAAGCATTTATACTACTATAATTATTTCAAGATCAATTTGACATATCTAAATCCGTAAGATTAGTTAATCCATCAAAAAACCTATTTCCATCTCAACTAAAACTATTTGAAACATTTCAATTTGCAATATTTAATCTTTGTAAGTTAGTGCAGTAACTGAATATATTTCCATTATTAGCGAAATCAGTAATATTACAAAAATTTAAATCTTGTAAATTTACCTCTACTAAATTCGTACAATTCCTAAACATAGCACTAATATTAATTGCTTTTTGAAAATTTCAATAATTTTTTAAATTATCAATTGAAATTAAACTATTACATCCAGAAAAAGTAAATACAAAAGAAAGAACATTACCAGTATCTCAATTAGCAAGAGGATCAAGATTTTTAAAATATATAGTATCTGTAAAAGTTTGTAATAAAGTATGTACATTAGAAGTATCTCAATTAAGAATATCATCAAAATTAAAATTTTTACAATTTTGAAACATACCTCCTAAAGTAATTGGTATTCAATTTTTAATACCTTTTACAGTGTTTAAATTATTACAACCATGAAATAAAAAATTACACTTATTAGCAACCTGTTGAAAGTTTAATGTTTCAAGATTCAATTCAGTTATATTTTGACAACCATCAAACATTCACTCTATACTAACTGCATTACTTCAATTTCAATTAGATAAATCCAAGACAGAAAGATTATTATCATAATAAAACATATATGAAAAATCTTGTACCTTATTAACTTTTCAGTTAGATACATCAATTGTTTTTAAACTGTTACATCAATAAAGAAACCTATGTAAATTAATTGCATTATTAAAATTTCAAGTAGATAAATTTAAGGTAGTTAAATTTGTACAAGTACTAAACATCTGTGCGAAATTTTCTCCCGAAGAAACATCTCAATCATTAACATTTAAACTATGAATATAATTATCTCCATAAAAAGTAGATGAAAAATTATTAACTTTTGACACGTCTCAATTATTAATATAAATATAATCTGCTCATATTCTTGAAAGACTTGAAGATAATTTTGTTAAATTACAAGTATTCCAATCATCAATATTTAAAGTAATTAAACGTTGTAAATTATTAAAAACCCCTTGAGGAATATATGTTAAATTGCACACATTTCAATTTGGAATCTGTAAATTAGTTACATATTGACATTCTTTAAAAACATTATTCATAGAAGTCATTGGACTGAAATCTCAATTAGGCATACTAATTTTACTAATAATAGCATTATACCATAAATTATCTATATTTTTTATATTAACAGCAGTTCAATTTTCTATGTTAAATCTCAAAATATTATCCATATTTAAATTACTAAAAAAATTATAAAGACTAACACCATCTAATACTCAATTATTTGCATACAATCTTTTCATATTATTATGTATTAATCTTCCTATAGAAGAATTTGTAATATGCCAATTTTCTGCGTAAATTATATTAGGATATGATCCACTCATAGAAGTATTTATAATGGTTCAATTATTCATGTCAAATCGTACATTATTACCAGATCCAACTAAACTTGTAACATATGCATTGTTAAATACTCAATTTGATAAATTAATATTTGAATTTGTTAATCAACAAAAAACACTAGCAGCATAATTAAGATTGTTTGTATTTCATTTTGAAAGATCTAAATTTCAATTATTTCATGGACAAAAAGGGGTGTATAAATTTTTAAGATTACTAACATCTCAATTAGAAATATCTGGTGGCTGTAAATTATGACAATAATTAAAAGTATAATACATATTTGTTAAATTGCAAGTATTTCAATTTGAAACATCTAACATTGTTAAATTATTACATCTAGTAAAAGTACCTTGTAAATGTGAAATATTACTAGTATCTCAGTTGGATACATCTAAAGTTGTTAAATTATTACAATAAGAAAAAGTATATCATAAATTTTCTAAATTGCTAGTATTTCAATTTGAAACATTTAATGTTGTTAAATTTACACAACCCGAAAAAGTGCTCTTCAAATTTTTAATATTACTAATATCTCAATTAGCAACATCTATTTCATTTAAAAAATAACAAGTGTTAAAAGTTTGATCAAGATGTTCTATTTTAGAAAAATTATTCAAAATAATTTTTTTAGTATTAGCTCCATATGGACCAATATAAGAATTTTCTTCTTTCGGAATTAAGAAAAAATCATTCATAGATAAATCTTGAGCTTTTTCTCAGTTTAAATCTAAAAATCAATTATTACAATTATCTAAATAATTTTCTATTAAAATATTTTTATAATTATATTTTTTCATTGTATTATTTTACACCTCCTTATTCTGTAAAACTAATTTTAAATTGAAATTTATTTGTTGTAGAAGTTGAATTATTATAAATTCTATATTTAATTTCAATAAAATGTTCTTCATCATCTAAATCTGTATAAACGACTTTTTGTACTGCGGTAGATGAAGCTGTTCCAGAAAAACTTTTTTTAACATTTGTACTTTGTTCAGAACTATAATAATTTCGTACTAAAGTCTTATCAACATTAGATAAAATTCCAAAATTATTAGTAGAAGAAGTGGTTTGATTAATACAACTAACAACTAATTTTCCTGTATTTGTTTTAAATTTTACTTTACAAAGAGCATAACTATAAGATTTTCCAGTATTACCACTTGTATAATATCCAGTATTTGAATTTAACGTAAAATCATAAGGCGCATAATACAAACCAGTTTTATCAATAGGCTCAACAACATACTCTCCATCTATATAAGGAACAGATGTAATTTCAACATTTTGAGAAACTGTATTTTGTTCATCATCTTCTAAAGTAATATTTATTACTTCATTTCCCTCTCCAATACCTGAAAATTCAATAGAAATACAAGCATTGGTTTTATCTAAAGTAGAATTAACTGTATAAATAGAAGTTTCTTCAGGAGACACACTTATAGAAAAATTATTAGGATGATCATCAACTTCAAAACCTCCATATAAAATATTTAATGTTTTAGTTCTTGTATTCATAATAGTATAATTATTAATAATTTCTCATGTTAAATTTTGACATACTCTAATATTTGTTAAATCATTACGACTATTTAAAAACATCTTTTTCGTAAGAACATTAGAAACATATATATTACAATTATTCATAAGCCCTTCAAAAGCATACTTACATTTTAATCAATTGGTAGAATATATCGTATCAAACTGACAATTATTTAAATAAAGATTTTGTAAATTATTACAAAAACTAAAAGCATATCATAAATCAGCAACATTTTGAACATTTCAATTAGATAAATTTAATTCAGTCAAATTATCACAATAACGAAAAGCTCCATATAAATCAATTAAATTATTTGTTTGTCAATTAGAAACATTTAACTCAGTTAAATGATTACAACCAGCAAAAGTCCAACTTAAATTTGTTAAATTACAAGTATTTCAATTTGAAACGTCTAAATTTGATAAATTATTACATCAATAAAACATATATGCAATATTATTTAATCTAGATGTATTTCAATTTGAAACATCTAAAGTTGATAAATTATAACAGGAAAGAAAAGTATCTACCGCAGATTGTAATTTACTAGTATTTCAATTTGAAACATCCAAATCTCTTAAATTCTCACAATAGTAAAAAGCATAATTTAAATCAATTAAATTATTTGTTTGTCAATTAGAAACATTTAAAGTTGTTAAATTATTACAATAATAAAAAGTTCCATCTATTAATCTTAAATTACAAGTATTTCAATTAGAAACATCTAAATTTGTTAAACCACTACAAGAAGCAAAAGTATTATATAAAACTTTACAATTAGAAATATTCCAATTAGATACATTTAAATTTGTAAAGCTTTGACAACCTTCAAATGTTCGATTTATACTTTTTAAATTACTAGTATCTCAATTTGAAACGTCTAAATCTGCTAATACTCAACATCATAAAAAAGTATTATTCATATACTTTATGTTACTAATATTCCAATTAGAAACATCTAAATTTGTTAAATTAGAACAACTATGAAAAACACTATTAAACATTTGTGTGCTTTGTAAATTTCAATTTGATATATTTAAATCTGTTATATTATAGCAATACATAAAAACATTATCTCAATTTTTAATTTTACTTACATTTCAATTTGAAATATCTACATTTCTAAAATTATTACAACCATAAAAAATTCCATTAAGATTATGTATATTTTGTAAATTTCAATTGCAAAGATTTATATTATTTACCATATAGCAATTAGCAAACATATAATCTAAATTTGTAACATTTTTCATATCTCAATCTTGAAATTCAATATTATCTAACTGATAACAATAATAAAAAGCACGAGATAAAGAAGTATTTTTAGGAAAACCACTCTGAACATTAATATTTAAATTTGTAAGACCTGACATACCATTAAACATGAACTCTAATCCAGTAGAATGTTTTCAATTTAAATTTAAAATAATATTAGGACAATTTCAATCAAATAATGCATGCTGATATGTATACCTAGCATCCATTAATAAATTATTATATTCATATAGCATATTTTTCCTAACCTCCTTCTTCCTCATCTTCTACAATTTCATCTTCTATTATTAAATCAGCTAAAGCGTTTGCATAAGGTTGTAATAAATTTTGAACTTCACTAACAGAATTACAATAGGTTACAGTATATTCATCTTCTGCATTTGCACGATAACTAACTTTAAATCTGACCGTTGCCTCAGGAGGTTCTTGATTAAACACTAAAACTCCATCAAAATAACTATTATAAGTATTGTTTGTATTCATAACTAAATTTTCAACTAATTGTTGATTAAAGATAATTTTTGGATAAATTTTTCCTACAATATATTCATTATAAACTATTGGACCTTGTGACATAGTAATAGAAATATCTGTAGCTGTTAACATAGTTGGAGAATTAGTTTGATCAGTAAGTTTTTCAAAATCATCATATATTTCTGTTATAAAAGTTTGTCCATTATCTTCACTATATGTTAATTCAAAAATATCTTGACTTTCTAAAATTTTTAATTTTAATAAAGCCACTCCATTTAAATCTGTATCACTTACTCTTGGTGTTAATACTGCAACAGTAGGTTCTGATGGAGTAATAAATATATCTGTGGCGGTTATTATATCATTAGAATTCATTTTAGTTACTAATAAATCAAAATCATTATACATTTCTGTTGTAAAAGTCTGTCCACCATCATTACTATATTTTAAAACAAAAACATCTTCATTATTATTATTATTATTATTATTAGTTTCTGTTTTAGCTTCTAATCACTGAGTTCCATCATATATATAATATTTATCTAAAGTTATATTATAATAACAATCTTCTCTTACAGGATTTTCAGGTGCCATATATAAATTAGGCACTATAGGTACATCATCATACATATTAATACCTCCTTTATTAAAATATGAAAAAATGCTCCTCTCTATTATTTATTTTAGCCCAAAATAAAAAAGAAAGCAAGTTGTTACACTTACTTTCTAGGTATCTTCATAAAATAACAATAAACTTTTTCATCTATTGCATCTTCATCTTTTATAAAATCTTTACTAAACTTAGCATACCATTCTACATTTTCTTCAAATAAATCATGATAATCATTATATGCTGAATTCATTACAATTCAAAAATCAACAGGTCTAATTTCAGAATATCCATAAGAATTCCTAACACCTTCAGTGTCAGCTAATTCTCATTTTTTACCATATGGTTCCATACATTCAATAATTTCTCTTGCTTTATCCTCTGTTAAAACGCGGCCTTCCGCAATCTCATATAATTTTTCTTCAACTTTTTCTAATTCTCTATCTCCAACCATATCAATAATATATTCCATATAATCAGACATTTCATCTATCTTTTTTGAATCACCAGAACTAATGATTTTATTTATATATTTTTTGTAGTCCATCTTCAATTTTTTCCACCTTTCTTAATACTTCATTTAACAATCTATTTTGATATTCTAATTTATGTTCCATATCAAAAATAATTGTATCTAGCTTTCTACTTTGAGATTCATTTTCTTCATACGAATGAAGTGATATATATGACAATAATACAGTTAATAAATCTAATGCATCAAGATTTTCTTTCATTATACACTTCCTGCAGGTTCTGTCAATTGTCCTCTAGGTTTTACACAAGAGGTAATTACAAATTGACCATTTTCATAATTATCATTTCCGCTACCATACATAATAGGATATCTTACTCTTGTATTTAATTGATTTGCATACATAGTATTTCCAGCTTTACATAAAACAGGAATATCTCCTACATTAGTTCTTATAAAAACAGGTAAATTCGCGGCCGCAGCTACATTATTGCATATAACGAGTCCATAAGTTTCTGTATTAACTAGATTTTTTACTGCTCTATTAGGAATTAAAATTACTTCCTCCTCAGTAGTTTCTACAGTTGAGCAAAAAATTGTTTGACAGTAATTATTCATTTTTCAATCTCCTTTCTCAACAAAAAATAGCGGAAGCACCTGGCCTCCGCATGTCGACTTGCAAAAGCAAGGATTAAGTTAAACTAGTATAAAGAATTACATCCACAACCAGTATAGCAAGGTGGATTTAATACATATCTACCTTGTAAATTTAAAATTGTGTCTGTTGAGTTTTGTACAGCAGCAGTTAAAGTAGCTGTTTGATTTGCATTAGATAAAGCATCTCTTGTAGTTTGAAGTTTATCACTTAATTCTCTGATATAATTATCTTGAATCATTTGTCTTGTAGCAGCATTTTCAGTTGTTACTAAGTTTCCAATTGCGGCAATACTATTGCTAATTTGTTGTTGAATATCTTTCATAGCAACTAAATTACTATAATTGCTTGTTAAAACAGTATCAGTTAATGCGCATTGACCTTGAGCTAATCCTCTAATAGCATTATCTTGTGATTGAAAATATAAACTATTTTGAAGATCACTTTGTCCTAAAGCTGTTGCTCCATTATTCCAGAAACCACCATTTCCGCCAAATAATAGAATGAAAATAATAATTAATGAGAAAATTCCCATAGAACCACCAAATAATCCATCGTTATTATCTCTTGTTAATGCTAATACATCTGCAGCTGACATTCCAGTATTATCGTTCATCTTCTTCCTCCCTTTCCTTAAAATATTTATAATAAAAAGCTAGTCACGTGCCTATCTTCTATTACCATTAATTAAATTAATCATTTGCACAAATTGTTCTTTTGAAATTCCTTTTTCATTACACATTTGCGCAATACTTTCCGCTTGTTTTTCTGTTGGTTGGCTTTTAATTGTATTAAAAAGTTGTAATTGTTGCGGATTTAGTAGACTTGTTAGCGCTTGCTGTGGTTGACTTGATAGTAGCATCTGTGATAGTATGTTCTGCATGTTTATCATCCAATCTCTCCTCCAATTCTTTTATTTTCTTTTCTAATTCTTCAATCTTAATATCTTTTTCATCTTTAGGAACTATAATATTATAAACTTTAGATATATTTCCATCTACTTCCTTAATAGATATTTTAGAATTTGGTTCATCAATAAACAGAGTTTTTTTAGATACTATAATATTAGATATATCTTCATTAGGTTTAACATATCGTATATCCGTATCTGAATTACTACCTGTCGCATTAATAATATTTTGAACAGGCGGCTGCGTATTAATTCCCATATTTTGAGTATATTGAGCTATCATATTTTCAATATTCTCTTTTTGACGATACAATTGATTCATCAATCCCGCATTATTGTAATTATAAGGCATATTTAATCTCCTTTCCATTTTTTAAACAATATAAAAAAGCCAGGCATTAGGAAAATAGACCTAATGCCTGGCTATGATATTTCGTTATAATTTATCTATCCATTTGTTTCAATCCATTTCCCTTTATCAGAGTTTTCTCTCTGACATATATATTTTATTTTTAATTTAAATAAATTATCAAATTTGTCCCAAAATTTTATGCATCTGTGCTATCGTTAGTAATATATAATGTATGAGTATTAGGATCTAGTCTAGTTCTAATACCACCTGTTACATTATAATCTGAATTAGGAACAGTCATTGTTGATTGTCCTGTTTCAATAGTAATATTACCATATCCTAATAACGAAGTACCATTAATTGTTTTAATATTTGTCCCACTAACTAATTCTGCTTGTTTTTCATCCCAATAAGTAATTTTTGCATCTGTAATATCATATGCTGGACTTGCAGTAAATACAGGATCAGTTTCAGAAGTAATAAATCCACTGTCATTTGTTAAATCACTTACTTTTGTTGGAATTGTAGGAAGATTAATTAAATCATTATAATCTCCTGTTGTGGCAACACTAGCTAAATCAGAACTTAATGTATAATAAGTTAAATTATTAACTGCATTTGTAATATATCCCGCATTATTAGTTAAATCACTCGTATCAGTAGGTAAATCAGTCATTCTAGCTAATCTAACTGAGCCAGCATCTTTACCAGTTCCAGATGTAGAATCTACATATACATCTCCTTGATATCAAGCTTCTCCTGTTCAAGTTAAAGTATGTGCATTTGATCTTGCGTCATCCGCAGTACCATTACCAACTATATGAGCATATACATTTGACCCACTAACTATATTATATTTACCTTGAACATGTTGATTATTACTCAATGCTTCTGTATAATATCCTTCAGCATGTGAATAAATTCCACTTGCCACAGTATTATTTCCTTCAGCATGTGAATAATCTCTTGAAGCTATACTATTATTTCCTTCTGCATGTGAATAAGTTCCTGAAGCTGTACTACTATTTCCTTCTGCATGCGCACCCATTCCACTTGCAGTTGTATTATTTCCTTCAGCATGTGCTTGTGCTCCGCTAGCTTCAGTAGTTCAACCTTCTACATGAGAATAATTACCAGAAGCTTCTCCTGATGCTCCTTCTGCATGTGCAGCAGTTCCAGATGCAAGAGATGAAAAACCTTCTGCATGAGAATAATCACCAGAAGCTTTTGTTGAAACTCCCTCTGCAACAGCACCATTTCCAATAGTATAATTTGTTCCTTCTGTAGAAGAACCAATTGTTCTAACACTTCGTGGTTGACTGCCATTAATCCAATTACTATTTGCTAATGATGGATTTGAACCAGCTGTTACATGTCCTTTATTGTCAACAGTAACAGATGTATATGTTCCAGCAACAACTCCTGATGTAGCATGAGATAATGTTCTAGTACCACTAGTTGTAATTGCTAAATTATCATCAATAACAATTGGACCAGTTGCATTTAAAGTAATACTTGTAACAGTACCACTTGGTTCGTCACCAGATGGAATCAATATCCAGCCAGTTCCATTACTAATAAACATATCTCCTACTTTTGCATTTTGACTTGCATAAGTACCATCTGTAATAACTTTATATGTAAAACCACTATTTGCAGCTGCAGCCGCAGGTAAACTAGTTATCGTTCCTCCTGACCCTAAAGAACCTTTAAATACCATAAAACCAGGAAGTGCGGCAATAGCTGAATCTACATAAGCTGTAGTTGCAACTTTAGTTGAGTTATCTCCACTTTGTTGAGTCGTAGCCGTAACACCATTTGTAATAGCACCAGTTAATATTGAAGCTGGTACTGAAGTAATATTAGCTTGACCTGATGTAGCAACACTAGTACCATTAACCGCTACTTCTGTAATAGTACCTGTATTAGTTGTATATCCTTGATTAGTTGCGGCAGTAACTCTACCATAACTATCAACTGTAATTCCTTGATAGGTTCCTGCAGTAACACCTGAAGCATCTAAAGCTATCGTTCCTGTCGTCGTGATATCTCCACCCGTAAGACCAGTTCCCGCAGTTACTTTAGTTACGGTTCCTGTATTAGTTGTATATCCACTATCATTTGTAAATGCACTTATATTAGTTGGAATATCGCTTGTTTTAGCAAGTTTAGAAGAACCAGAAGTTTGACTTGTTCCTCCTACATAAACATCACCTTTATATCATGCATTACCATTCCAATCAACAGTGTGAGCATTTGAACGAGCTGATGTTCCTGTTCCATTACCAATTATATGTGCATATGTATTATTACTATCTAATATATTAAATTTACCTTCTACATGTTGATTTTGTCCAGTTGCTGTTGTGTAACGACCTTCAGCATGTGAAGTTTGACCACTTGCTGTAGTATAATATCCTTCGGCATGAGATCCATTAGTTCCACTTGCTGTAGTATAATACCCTTCAGCATGTGCTTGTGTTCCGCTTGCGGTTGTTGTATTACCTTCGGCATGAGACGCACTACCAGAAGCCTTAGTTCCAGTACCTTCCGCAAAAGCATAAGTTCCAACTGAATAACTTGAACCATCTGCCATAGCATAAATTGTTCTTAAACTACCTGAGGCATTTGCATTTACTAAATTACTATTTACTTCGCTTGTTAAAAATCCACTATCATTAGTTAAATCACTAACTTTAGTAGGAACAGTAATATTAGCAACTGCATCTGTATTTGAATTTGCTGTAAAATCAACTATTTTAGTTCCATTTTTTTGAATTGTTAATTTTGCATCATTAACAACAGGAATTGTAGGTTTATTTGTTAAATCTTCATAGTTTCCACTAAAATCACTTTTAGCATTTCACGCAGTTCTTTCTGCGGCAGTTATAAATTTATGAGTTTTATTAGTATCATCAACTAAATCACTGCTTAATTTATTTGAACTTGTTATTTCTGACTGTAAACCACTAACTAATCCACCAACAGGAATATCAATTGTATTACCATTTTGTAAGGTTAAAATAATCTTTTTATTTGTTGAATCATATTGACCACTGACAACAACAGATTCAAGAGGTAAATCAATAGTACTTGAATTTAACACTGTACCTGCACTATTTTTTAATTTTGCAGTAATCTTATAATCTGTAGTATTTACAGATAGTTCTATTTTATTACCTGTAGCAGTTTTTAATTCATAATTAGTTAAATTATTAACATCTTTTGTAATAAAACTAGAAACATCTGGTATGTCGCTAATATTTGCCTTACCATTTCAATAATTAATATTTGTATTTGTGATGGTTGCAGCAGGACTTCCTCAATATCCAGAATCCACACGTTCATAATGTGCATTACCATTAGGATCGTTTGCTGCGGTTACAAAGTAATAAAGTTGATATTTTTTGTCATTGGCTGTCCCAGAAGAAAGTTTAAGCGCATATAAAACATCATCTTTCCCATTCGCAACAGAAGGTAAACTATTAACAAACAATAATGCCATACCATTTCTTAAAGTAATATCATCAGGAGGTGTAATCATATCCATACTATTAACTATTGTTCATGAAAGAACGCCTTCTTGTGAAATAGAAGGAACAAAAATATCACCTTTATCACCTTTCGCATAAAGGTCTACCTCAAGATAATTTTTCCCCTCAATAGGATTACTCATAACAGAATTATTATCATCCATGCTATAAAACCTCCTTTTATATTTTTATATCATTTTTCTTTTTCTCACTATAATAATATTTAAAAATACATAAGATAAATAAATTATTTTAGACCAAAATAAAAAAGACAATGTTTCCATCGTCTTTTATTTTCCTTCTTTTCAATGACTATCAATTTTTTTATATAATTTTTCAACCCTTTTTCAAGCTCCATCTTTTTTATAAAGTAGATGTCCTTTATTTCAAATTTCATTATTTCCTGCAAACAAATCAGCTTGATTATTGGCATTTATAAAAAAAGTATCTGTAATAACATCATATAGACCAACCTTATTATCACGAATTCTTTTACAAGGGAAAAAATCTCTTATTATTGATTGTGTTGCAGTATCAATAATAGTTAAATGATAAAGTTTTAAATTTGCGGCAGATCCCGCAACAGGATATGTTGTTGAAGGATATTTATAGTTTCTTCCAAAAATATATAAATTGCAATCAGGACCTCCATAAGCATTTAATGACTGTTCTTTTATAAAGCCATCAATTTTTAAGCTTTGAACGTTTTGTTGAATAATTAACGAAACACGATGCCTTGTAGTATTTGCAACAATATCACTTTCAATAACACCATAATCGGTTGTGGTTGGACTTTCTGAACATGGATATTCAACTGTAAAACGATTATTTGTATTTATGGCTAAATGAAATTGAGGATTTCAAGTCCAAGTTCCTTCAGAGTCTCCATAAGCTGCCCCAATAATTGTTTGTCATCCATTTTGTCAAGCTCCAATTGTACTTGTAAATTGAATATCTGCTTCAATATTTAAATGACTATTGTAATCATTAGGATTAATACCCGTATCAATTCATTGTGCTGCTTGACTTTGAATATAATCTAATTTTTGATATTCTTCATAATTTCAACCATTTTTTATCATAATATTAGGAGAACTTCCTTTATATGTTTCAATATTTAATGCAGATGATCAATTTGTACCACCATTATTTTTTGAAGATATAAAGAAAATATATTTTGTTCAATTATCTAAATTTTCTATTTCCGCACTAGTGTTAGTTCCTAGATTTTGAGAATCTCAAGAGTCTGTATCATCTATTCTAACTCATAATTCTACATAACTTGAAATTGTATTAGAATCTGGACCAGGAATTCCAACTTGATTATAATTAGCAATAGCTCCAATTGCATATCACCAATTTCCAAAACCAATAGAACCATCTATATAAGAACCAGATTCTATTGTATATGGATCTAAATTAGTTCTCTCTAATCCACCTCAACCATTTCCACTTCAACCAATGTGAATACCCTCATAACCAGGTACTTTAGTACCTTGTCCAGTTCCAGTGTAAATATTACATGGTGAATCTGATTGTTTTCATCTGTTATACTCTTCTGAAAAATTTGGATAGCATAACATAAATTCAAATTTTCCATCATTACGTTTGTATGTATTATCATCTAATAAATATAAACGAGAATATTTATTTTCAGTTTGAGTATTTTTACATTCTTCAACAGTACTAAATAATACAGTTCCTTCTATATTATTATGATAAAAAATTCTTGCTCAACAAGAATTATCACTTAATTTTTTAATTGCCATATCATAAATAGGTTTAGCAGGTTTTTTCCTTCAATATAAAGTATAATTTGTAATATTTCCATTGGTATCTCCAGTAGCAGAGCAAGATAAATCTGTTGAATTATATTTTACATTTGTAGCATTAACATTTAAATTTTTAGGAATGTTAACTAAAGTTGTTTTTTCAACTCCAGAACTTGTACTTGAAAGTGTCTGTGCAGAATTTTTTGCTTCCATATATAAGCTATATTTTATTCCAGGTGTTAATCCTGTTAAAATATCCGTTCTACTAGTTCCAGAACCAGCAACAGTATATGTATGTTCTGAACCTCCTTGTGGAGTATAATGCAATATAAAAATTGGATTAACAACACGTTCACAAGAACAGGAAAAACGAATTTTAGTTCTAGTTACTTGTCCAATAGACAATTGTACTGAACTTGGTTGATCTTCTTCCCAAATAGCATACATAGTGTAAGTACCTGTAGGAGTATAACTACCTGTAGTCCCTGTTGTTGCAGAAGAACTTGTATTTCATCCTTTAAAAGTATAACCACTTCTAGTAGCTATTGGTAAAGTAATACTTGAATAAGAACCAGTAGAAGAACTAAATTGTGCATATAATGTTTCACTTGCAGATGGAGTATATGAACCTCCTGAAGTTCCTCGTTTTGTTCCACTGGATGATTGTGTCCATCAACCAGTCAATGTATATGTAATAGTTGCAGTAGAGTTTAAACTTGTTGTACTACAAGACCCTCCATTTGCGTTAAAAGTAACTGTTCTAGTTGCTGTCCCATTAGATTTTGTTGCGTTTGGTAAAGAAATTGCACTGTAGGTTCCAGTACTACTACTTCATTGTGCGTATAATGTTTCACTTGCAGATGGAGTATAGGAACCACCATAAGTACCTCTCTTAGTGCCTGCGGATGCTTGAGTCCATCAACCAGTTAAAGAATATGTAATGGTTGCCGTTGAAGTTTTTGAAGCAGTGCTACAAGTTCCTCCATTTGTTGTCGCATTAAAAGTTACTGTTCTAGAAGAAGAACCATTAGACTTCGTAGCGTTAGGAAAGTTAATTGAACTATAACTACCAGTACTACTACCTCATTGTTGATATAATGTTTCTACACCACTAGGAGTATAAGAACCTCCATTGGCACATCTTTTAGTACCACCTGATGTATTTGTATATCAACCATTGCCACTATAAGTAACAGTAGCTGAAGATGTTAAACTAGACGAACCTGCAGTTCCACCATTACCATTAAAAGTAACTGTTCTGGAGACACTAGTGTTTGACCTGCTTGCTGAAGGAGTAGTTATTGCTCCATTCGAAGTTGAAGAATTTCATTGGGCAGTCATTGTTGTTCCTTCATTTGCGGAGTACGTACCACCGCCACCATAAGTAGCTCCATTTGTAGCTTGTCATGAACTAAAACTATAAGAGGTTGTGTTAACCGCAGTTTTTGAAGTAGGACTAACAGAACCTCCATTGGCATTAAAATTAACCGTATATCCGTTAGCAGTTGTACTGTTTCGTGAAATAGCACTTGCTAAAGTTAAATTTGTTCCATATGTTTTAGTTTGAGCACTTGGAGTAGAAGATCCTCCGTTTGCATTGTAAGAAACTGTATATGTCGTATAAGACATAGGGATATCAAAATTAAAAGTTAATGTATTTGGAGTAGAAGCACGTGCCTGAACTGTAAAATTTAAAGTTACACTATTCCCAGTTAAACCGGTTCAAGTTAAAGTTTTACTTAATAAAGCATCTTGATAGCTAGTATTATTAATACGCACATGTTTAACAACAGCACTTTGTCCAGATCCACCACATGTAAAAGTTCTAGTTTGATCAATATCATAATATGCACCATAACCAGCTGATGTACTACTATAAGCTTTAAATTCTAGTTTAGTTAAACTAACAGTACCATTTTGAGCGGTATATGTTATACGAGCAACACCACCTCAGTTTTTTCCACTAAAGGTAACTCATTTTTCCAATGTAGCCATATCCTTTTACCTCCTATGAATCTATTAATACAAATAAATCTCCATCTTTTCCTAGTGAATCGCTAGGTTCAGTTGAACCACTATAAACAGTTGGAATTTCATCAATTGTAATTAATTTTTTACTACCTGCATCTTTATTCGTTCCAGATGCAGATTTTACATATATATCTCCTTGATACCATGCATTTCCATTTCAATCAACCGTATGAAGATTTGATGGTATTTGTGAAGTTCCATTACCTATGATATGAGCATATAAATTTGAAGAGTCTTCAATATTATATTTACCTTCAACATGTTGATTACTTCCTTTAGCAGTCGTATAATATCCTTCTGCATGAGAATTATCCCCTTCAGCTTTAGTGCCTTTACCTTCTGCAATTGAATTTTTCCCAATAGTATAAGAAGCATTTTCTTCTAAAGAATATATATTTCTTAAACTTCCTTCAGAATTTCCATTTCTCATATTTAATATATTAATTTTATTTTTAATAACTTCTTGAACAACACCTTTTAAATTTAGTGGGTATTGAATAGTAATAGGAATTTCTAATTGAGTTCCAATAAATTTTTCAGTTCCTTCTGTTCCTATTATATAATTAGTATTTTTATTTAAAATTTCATCTTTTGTATATTCTTGCGGATCTTCATCATAATAATAAACATATTGATTATCATAAATATATGACCAAGTAGAATGAGTTTTTATTGTTGGCAATTGACTAACATTAGCTCTTTTGATACGTTTATACATTTTTCCTTCTTTATAATTAATTTCATCCGCATAATTAGGAACTGCTAATAAACCATTAGGAAAAATTATTGTATTATTATTATCTTTTAAAGTATATTCTATATCAAAAACAAAATTATCTTCAATATATTCTTCATATTTTGTATCTTCATCTCCAGCTTCAGTTAAATGACAACATAATTTATCAATACTGTTTGTTGGTACTACACATAAATATCCATTAGCAGGTGGTGTATAATATTGTAAAAAAGTTGAATCACTTAATGTTTGTCCTCCTGGAATTGCAGTTGTTGTAGGAGAAAGTAATGTTAATCCACGAGAAGATGTTGTTGGAGCAGTAGCATTTCAAGCAACTCTATAAATTGAATTCTCATTTGCATCATAAATTGTATAAGTATTATTACCTAAACATTCAAATCATATAATACCATACGTATTTGTTGAAGCATCTGGTTTACCCGATGTAACATTCCCACTTGCATTAATATAATAATTTTGAATTCTTTTAGTTGTATCATTTTTATTAAATTGATTAAATTTTACACTTGTTAATTTTGTAGGTTTTGCAATAGTAATAGTACCAATATATTCAGGAATAAAATGTACTATAATACTATCTCCATTAGAAGCAACTCCTGTAATAGTAATTCCAAATGTTGAAGCCATATTTACAATTGTTCCGTTACGCTTTCAAGAACCTTGATCATAAATAAAAGTATAGTCTCCTTCATTATTTTGTACTGCACTTCTAAAAGTTGCAACATTAATTGTTGCTGTAATTGTAGTAGATTCAATATCCATTGTACATTTTTCTTCAATAGTTGTACAATTAACACTACCTCTAATACTATTTATAGTAGCTTCTCCATTTAAAACATTTTCACTACCACCAGTTTTTCTATAATTAAATTTAGTATCACTTACAATTTTACTACTAGAAACTAAATTATTTGCAAATCCAACTGTAGTAGTAGGATATACACCAACAGGATCTATTGCAGGATAAATCTCATTCTGCTTTGCTTCATCACTATAAAAATGAATTTCTGCCATAATTTAGCCTCCTTTTAATGAATGTCATAAAATAATCCAGTTGTTATTTTATCTCCATCTATTCTTCCTATTCCCTTTGTTTCATTTTGATTTTTTGTATAAGTTACTCCCGTTCCATAAAAAAAGCTATCACCAATTGAATCAGTACCACCAGTAAGATAATAAGTAACATTATTTTCTTTTGCCTTAATAATTACACTATTTGCATTAAAACGCTCAAAATGTCCAAAATCTTCATCTTCTTCTGGTAATACATAATAATATAAATCATGAAATCTTTTATCTATTTCTGAGTATGATTCTTGTAATTCTGCGGGAATTGCATAAAATGTTGTATCACTTGGATCTGTAATAGATTCAAGACTTTCAACAATTTGTATATCTAATGGACCAGGAATTCCTTGTGGACCAGTAATATTTTGAGTAGTTGGATTGGTATAACCTTTATCATTAGTCCAAGAAATATTTCCATTTTCATCTACACTAGGAATAAAAGTTGCACCATATCCAGATACTGTAAATACTGTTCTAATAACATCATTAGTATATATATATTCTGTCTTTGTTCATAAATATCTTTTATTTCCTGCAACGGGAACTGTATCAGATCAATCAGGAGAATCCTCATCAGGAGGATTAACTCCATCATTACTAGTCATATATGTTGTAATTGAAGTGGCAACACTTATACCATCTTCTCCACGAGCATAAATTTCTACATTTAATTGATCATCTATTAAGGGTCTTTCACCCATTGTAGTATCATTAACCATAATTATAAGCTCCCTTCTGTAATTTTACTTGCTTCAGGGTAAAGAACAAATAATTTTGGTCCATCTATATCATAACCAATTAAAGTTGTATTATTATTTAATTCAATCTCATATCAAAATCTCTTATATCCTGACTTAAAAGGTTCACATAAACTTTTAGTTTCTGCTGAAGTTAAAGATATATCCGCAACATCACTTGCTTCGGTGAGATCAATTCTTTTTGTTAATAAAGTATTTTCAAGATTATTTTCTTCACAAATTGATAAGATAATTCAATCTCCAGCCTTAAAGTCACCTGTCCTATTAACTAAATGAAGAGTTAGAGCATCTCCTCTATTAACATAAACATTTTTATTAATTATTCTATACATAATTTTCCTCCTTTTCTCTCCTAAGCATCTTGTCCATTATTTGTTATATATAAAGTATTTGTATTATCATCAAGTCTAACTTTTAATACCCCAGCAACAGTAGAACTTGCATTTTCAACTGTTACATTAGATACTGCTGTTTGTACAAAAGCTGTTGTAGCTATTTTTGTAGAGTTATCAGTAGATGTTTGAGTTGTTGCAGTAACACTACTTGGAATAGCTCCACTTAATTGTGTTGCATCAAGAGTAGAGCTTGATGTTAATGGAGTAATTGTATTACTTCCAAGAGTAATTGTTCCATTTTCTATTTTTGCATCAGTAATACCATAACCACTCAATGTAGTCGGATTTGTTCCAGCTGTGACATGTCCTTTTGCATCTACCGTTACACTATTATATGTTCCTGCAGTTACACCTGAAGTATCATGTTTTAAAGTTAATACACCACTACTTCAAGTACCTGTAATACCATCACTACCTACAACTTTTGTATAGTTTTCACGAACTGTAACTGTCCAACCTGCAGTTTTATCTAGTTTATATACATATGTTTGATCACCTTGTTGATTATTACTGTGTGAACTTACGCTTCTATAATATTGAAATTCTACATTTGTTGGATTTGTTTCATCATTAACATATGCCATAAATGCTAATCTTGTTTGGCTTCCAGTTGCTGGGTTACTATTACTACTTGCTCTAGTATAAACAACATGTTTTGCAGTATAAGCTGTAAGAAAATCGTTTCAAGTAGAACTTCCATATTTTAAAATTGTCATACCTGACATAAAATTAGCATCATTTGTTAATTCACTTGTTTTAGTAGGTACTGTAACACTATTACTACCTAAAGTAATTGTTTGACTTGAAATACTTGCATCTGTAATTCCATAACCTGCCAATGTTGTTGGATTTGTTCCAGCTGTAACATGACCTGTATCATTAACAGTTACACTTGTATAAGTACCCGCAGTTACACCAGAAGTCGCATGTGAAATTGTGCGGCTGCCGCTTGTAGTAATTGCAGCACTACTATCTATTGCAATAGGACCTGTAGCATTTAATGTAACACTTGTTACTGTACCTGAAGGCTCATCACCTGAAGGAATTAATTCCCAAGTATTTGCATTAGAAGTTTTTGTTAAACATATAAATGTATCCCCAACTTTTGCAGTCTTAGATGCATATGTGCCATCAGTAATTACTTTATAAGTATCTCCAATATTTGCACTACCATCAACAGGTAAGGCAGTAATTGTACCTCCAGTACCTAAACTACCTTTAAATACCATTGGTTCTGGTAGATTATCAATAGCAGTATCAACATATGCAGTTGTAGCTATCTTTGTAGAATTATCTCCTTGGGTTTGTGTAGTTGCGGTAACCGCACTTGGAATAGCTCCTGTTAAAATACTTGCAGGTACAGATGTAATATTTGCTACTCCAGAAGTAGCTATCGATGTTCCATTTACTGAAACACCTGTAATAGCATCTCCTTCTTTTAATAATTTTTTACTACCACTATCTTTATTAGTTCCACTAGTAGAACCTACATATACATCTCCAGCATATCAAGCATTTCCACTCCAATCTACAGTAGCAGCATTTGATCTTGCATTGTCAGCAGTACCATTTCCAATAATATCTAAATATGTTTCATTAGATTCAGAAATGTTATATCTACCTTGAACATGTTGATAATCACTTGCTGCAATAGTGTATTCTCCTTCAGCATGAGATTTTTGCCCTGATGCAACAGTTCCACTACCTTCAGCATGAGCTGCATAGTCAGAAGCTGTAGTATAATAACCTTCTGCATGACCATATTTTCCTGATGCTGTACTAGAACGACCCTCAGCATGAGCATATTCATTTGATGCAGTAGTTGAACGACCTTCCGCATGAGAATAAGCACCAGATGCTTCAGTATTATATCCTTCTGTATGAGAAGCTTGTCCTTGTGCAATTGTACTATAACCCTCTGCATGAGCAGCCCATCCTTTGGCTATTGTATTATATCCTTCAGCATGGCTGCCAAAATTAGCAGCAAGAGTGTCATTTCCTTCCGCATGAGCACCTCTTGCAGAAGCTACATTTCCTCTTTTGAAAAAATAAATTGTATTTCCAACAGAAAAGACACTCATATCAGTATCTGATGATAAAGTAATTTCATCATCTTCTTGATTTATAGTAGTAACAAGACGATTATATCCATAATCTGCAGTACTAGTTAAACTTACATAGCATCCAATTAATGTAAGATCTGGTTCTGTAGTAAGACCTAAAACATTAGAATTCTTTGAAGAAATAATTGCCGAACCAAAAGAAGTGTTAGTATCTCCATATCCTTCAGCATGAGCTCCTTCTCCACACAAAGCAATTGAATAGCTACCCTCAGCATGTGTAGCATAATCTAAAGCTTTTGTAGAATTTCCTTCTGCATGAGAATGACTTCCATCTGCTCGTGTACTTGCTCCTTCAGCATGTCCATTTGCTCCATTAGCCTGAGAATAATATCCCTCTGCATGAGATCTTGCCCCAATAGCTTTAGCACCATATCCTTCTGCATGAGTTGCTGTATTTCCTGCTGTAGTTTGAATTCCTTCCGCATGAGCACCATATCCTTCTGCTTTTGAATCTTGTCCTTCAACAAAAGCATAATCTCCAATAGTGTAATTATCATTTTCTACAAGAGTACCTATTCCTCTTAAACTTCCTGTAGCTGAGCCATTAACTAAATTATCATTAATTTCAGTTCCAGCAATTTCAATTCTATTTGAAGAATCTTTATCCAAATAAATCTTTTTAGTATCAGTAGTTACAATAAATTGTCCTTCTGTAACAGGGAGGCTACTCAATTGATTATCTTCAACTTTATACGGTTTAAAAATTGCCATAAAAATTCCTCCTTTTATTTCTTAATATTTTTCATTTTATATTGAACTACTAATTGTTTGCCATTCTAATAAATTTTCTGCATAATTTTTAGCACCATTAATTGTATCAGCGCTACCAGCATCTGAAGAGCTACCAATTAATGTAGTTTGAACATTACTTGCACTACCAGCAGCATCATAATCTGTTGTTGCAGTATATGCGGCAGTACCTAATCCATAAACACTAACTGCATCTCCTTTTACTTTAATAGTACCATTTGTTGTCCCCGTTGTGATATCTGCTTTTTGTAAAGCACTATCTGCGGCAGTACCTTGTGCAGCAGTTGCATAATCAGTACTTGCTGTATATGCAGCGCTACCTAAACCATAAACGCTAACTGCAGTACCATCAACTTTAATTGTACCATTTCCGCTTGTAGAATCTCCAGTTGTTACACTTTGAACTGCACTGTCCGCTTTTGCTCCTTGAGCCGCAGTAGCATAAGCATCTGTATTTGTATATGCTGCAGAACCTAAACCTTTTACACTAACTGCAGTATAATTAGTTCCGTCTACAGTATATTTAATTTCACCATTATTAGCACCTTGAGCAATACTTTGAACAGCAGTTCCTGCCTTAGCTAATTCTGCAGTAACCGCATCCGCTAATTTAGCACTTGTTACAGCTTTTGCATCTAATTTATCAGTTGTAACGGCTCCATTCGCCAATTCAGTTGTTCCAATACTACCAGCTACAATAGTTGCACTAATTACATTATTACTATCGATAGCTAATTGTACTTGTGTTGCATTTTGTTGTGCAGTATATACATCAACTAAATCTTTAGCTGCAATATATAATCTATCACTTGTCGCATTTGCGATAATTAACTTAATATATTTTCCTGCATCTGAAGCACTTGCAGTTCCACTTCCTTTAATAAGAGATGTAACATCAATAAGTCCATCATATAATTTACCGGTTGTGCTATCATAAGTAATATCAACTACAGTACCGCTTGATACTACCATATCTTTAGGAATATCAATATTAGCACTTAAACCAGTTGCAGTTTGAGCAATTGCATATCTTTTTGAATAAGGGTCTGTTGTTTGACCTGAAGTTTCTGTAACAGTAACGGTGTAATCAGTTGCCGCAGGAACACTTACATAAAGACCTTCTTCACCTGAACCTGTTTGTAAACTAATATTATTTCCTGTTTTTGCAGAAATTTGAACATTAATTTTATTATTATCAGTTACTACAATGGAATCATCTTTTGCAATTACTTGAGTTAAATAACCAGGAACATCTGTATTAGATAATTCAATAGTACCTAAATAAAATTTGCTACTATCTGTTAAATAATAAAAACAATCAGTGTCTTTGCTTAAAGTTGCATATTGAGCGGCTGTACACTTATAAAATTTAATCATAATTTTATCCTTCCTCTCTTTTTAACATTTTTTATAAATCTTCCCAAATAGCTCCACCAACTATTGTATCATATTGATTGGTTGCGCCATTTCAACGATATAAAGTAGTTTCTTGAACGTAAAGAGTATCACTCTCTCCTTCAACAGGCAAACCACTATCTGAGAAAATTAAATTGGATTTTTGTCCTGTCATTTGAGTCCATAATCCATTATAATAACTCCATAGAGCGTTTTCTTGTCTTACGTAATAGAAACCTTCTATAGGAAAAGGAAGATTCTTTCTGGTATTTTCATCTGGCACCGTCATAATCGCGGCATAAGTTGTTCTTTTTTTATTTGTATCTAAATAAATATTTCTATCATCTGTTGTAAAAATTAATTGCCCATCTCTAATTTTTATATCATTAAGTTTTTTAGATGTTGTGGCAATAAATTTCATTATTACTTTATTTGGTATAGCCATAATAACATCCTCCTTCTAAACATATTCGAAAAATAGGACAATTTACTTGTTAGCTTTTGACCATAATAAAAAGCAAATAAAAAAAGCTAGTTATTAAATAACTAGCTTAATTTTATAAATATTTTGTTCAATTATTTGGCAAATAAACTGTTTTACCATCATATAAAACTTTATCCCAAGTATATCCATCTGATTTACCTACTGCTTTACCAAGTAGTTCACATTTAGTTCCCTTTGGAATAACTTTATATTTAGGATTTTTAAATCCATATCCATTTAATCTACACCATACTCCTGTAGTTAATTGAATATATTTTTTAGTTTTTCCGCTTATAATTTCATTAACTCTATTTTGAACTTCACGATAATTATATCCTGCGGCTTCTAATCTTTTCTTTCTGTCTTCACCATTTCCCCATTTACCAGCAATAACTTCTTGAGCTATCTCATCAATGGTTTTTTTACTAGGATCTTGATCACTATAATCAATATATTTTAATTTTCCATGATAAGTCCAACGTAAATTTTTAACGCCTTTATAATATCTATAACCATTTTTATCAATATCACTAATTATAGCTTTTCCAGTTCCCCATCCAGTTGTATCTTCAAATACTTTACCGTTACCTAAATAAATTCCTGTATGATTATATTTAGTTCCTCTCATACATAAATATTCTCCAGGTACTAAATTACTAAAGTTGGTGCTTACATTGGTGCATGTTTCATAAACGGAATTACAAGTAAAATCAGGTACACCATTTGACTTATAAACAGTTCCACCTCTAAATAAATTTTTATCAGCTTTAAAACCCCATAAAATAGATTTTACAGATACAACACAATCAAATTGCCATTTACCATTTTTTAATGTTGATCATCCAGACCCACTATGGTATACATTTGGAACATCATTAACAAGCCATTTTAATTTGTCAATAAATTGTTTACTTTTAAATACTGCCATAAAACATCTTCCTCCTTATTTATATTTGAAAAATTGCATATTTTACTTGTTACTATTTGTCCTTGCTTAAAAATTTATACAAAATAAAAAAGACTAGTTATAAACTAGTCTATTTATTCATTACTTTAATAGCATCAATAGTTTCACCTATATTACCAGCATAACCATTTTTACTATCTTTAGTGTTATATCCAGTTACATATCCTAACCAACGATTAGAATTTTTCAAATGAACTTGATATTTATATTTGTCTGTTTTTATAGCAACAGCATCAACATCGTTAGGTAAATTACCCGCATAATCGCTAAATGATTTTACTGCAGGCAACCATTTTTTCTTAACTTTATCATGTACTTTATATTCAGTTACATCTTCAATGCGGAAACCGCTTATTCCATGACCTAAATTTCCTGCATAATCATTTGCATTAATTTTTACTTTAGGTAACCATCTGTTCGCATTATTATCATATGTTTGATAATATTTTACATTTGCGCCAGGTAAATCCGCATCTAAATATGGTTGAGGATTGATTCTTGTATCATTTGAAGTTCTTACTTCAAAATGTAAATGAGCTCCAAATGAATATCCTGTATTTCCCATATAACCAATTTGTTGTCCCTTAGATACATATTGTCCTTTTTTTACATATACTTTTTCCATATGTGCATAAAGAGTATAATATCCATTAGGATGTTTAATTTTTACGCAGTTACCATAACTTGCATTTCCAGTTGCTTTTGGATTGTTTTTATATCCTGTTTGACAAAAAACTACAGTTCCTTCAGTATGAGCTTTAATTGGGCAAGTTGCACAAGCCCATTTAACTAAATCAATACCTCTATGACTTGTAGCTGAATAATATTGTGTAATACGATAATCTGTACAATCTAAAACTCTACATCCTGTTAGTTTAGTTACTGCCATCTTCTACTGGTTCCTCAGCAGTTTGTTCTTCTGCCTCAGCTGGCTCAGTATCTTCTGTTTCATTAAATTCTGTAATGAATTCTTCAGGATTTTGAAGCTCGTGTCCAATATCTCCTAAATCTTCTTCTTTTTCTCTTAAATCAAATAATTTTCCACCAACTAAATATAAACTGATAACACCAGCTACTACGATAACACTAGCAGTGATTTTATCAATACTCCAACCCCAAATTTGGGCTAATCCTAGTAATAATGCGTTAATCATATTTAAAGCATTAACAGCATATTTACTAAATTTCTTGATTTTTTCCATCTTTGTCATTAGATTTATTCCTCCTCTTCTTTTCTATCTTCCTCAACTTCTTGTTCTTCTGAACCAGTTTCTGAAGTTCCAATAGAGGCTGCCGCCATTTTGTATTGATCGATTTGTTGATTATAATTTTGAGTAACTTCATTTAACAAATCTTTCATTACATAATAAACTTCTTCAACTGTTAACTGCGAACCATTAATAAGACGAACAAGTTGTTGTTTGAAGCTGTATAATTTCATATCCTTTTATCTCCTTTCTATATTAAACATCTATTGCACCAGAATATTTTTCTAGTGTTTTTAGATATTCATAAGCATCATCAACAGTAAGTGTATCATCATAATCAATTTCTTCCTCAGATTCTGCAATATACACAGTGTCTGTTTGAATACTATATTTAGGTTTATTTTTATCTCTTTCTCTTTCCTCTTCATTAACATAAGAATAAACTCTAATTATCGTTTGTTTATTTACAACATTTTCTATATCATATATTCTATGATATTCAGTAGGAATACCATTTGATTGAATAATTAATTTTTTTAAAGCCATATTTATTCTCCTTTTATCTCATCTATTTCAGCTTGCATTTCTTGAAGTGCTTTTCAAGTCATCATAACTGCAGAATATAAATCAACTGCATCTCGATCATGAGTTAATGCTTTTTCTGCATAGTGATAATTTCCACCTTCATCAGGAATAATCATTCCTACATGTTTCTTATCTCCATCATCTTCAAATTTCCAATTAAAATTAACAATATCCGTATTTAAAATTTGATTTAAACAACCATCATCTGCAACAATATTTTTCTTTTTAGATTCAAGAGAACCGTTGTTATATGAAGCAGCTCATACTCCCGTAGCCTTCATATATGCAGAATTGCTACCTTTTCAAATTCCTATATATGAACTATCATCTGATGATGTAAATTTAATAGATTTATTATTTGCAGTTACAGTATCTATTTCAAGTTTAATTGTTCCTGCACTATTTGAAACTTTAACATTTCCTGGGATAATCTTAGTATAATTAAAACTACCCGAAGATCCCGCACCTCTTGCTATAATAGAATCTTTACCAACACAATTTCTCGCATTCGTAAAAGTAGTATCATCTGTAAAATCAAAATCTCCAACAATAAAACCATTTTTACACTCTTCATTACTACCTTCAAGTACAATTGAACCTTTATTAAATTGACCTCCAGCAATCTGAATACCTTCTGTTTTTACATTACCTGTATTACTAACTTCAAATTTACCGAATTTTACAGAACCATCATTATTTAAATAAAAGTCATTTTTATCATCATATTTAATTGCTCCATCATTAATATATCATTTTCCAATTTGACCAGACGTAGCTTCAATATTACCTTTAATAGAAACATTTCTTGCAACTAACTCTCCAGCTTCAGATACTTTAAAAGCGCTACCTTGCGCATTTTCACCTGCAGCTCCAAGAGCAATTCCATTAGTTCCAATATAGAATCCTGATACATTTGCATCAATATTTACTTTGTCTCCAGAATAAATATAACTATACTCTACATAAGGATTTTCACCAATTTTAATTTTATTTCTTCCGCTACCAAAAGAACCCGCAGTAGCTTTAACTTCACCAGTTAAGTCCACCTCTGTTGCGGTTAATTTACCATCTTTATCAATAACAAACTTTCTATTTCCAAATCTAATTTCAGGAGTCGCTAAATCTATCAATAGACCGCTACCATCTAAAACAGAATCTACGTAACTACCACCATAAATTAATGCTTTTGAATCTCCTAAATTAATTCCTGGACCTGGGTCAAGAATAATTTGACCAGTACCCGCGCGTCCAAAGATAGCCTTTCCAGTATCAGAATCTAAAAATAAAGTTCTCTCTCCATGATGATATCCTAATAAACCAGATTCAATATCATCACTATCTTTTTCTCTAACAGAACCCATTAACAATCCTGTAAAACTATTATCCGCTTCCTTATGTCCAGCTCCTATTTGGGGAGTTAAAATAATACCTCCATCTTCATTTAAAGAAATAGAATTTCCATCTCATCCATTTAATGCAGAATGTCTGTATCTATCTAAATAAAGATATAAAGGAATATGTATTCTTCCAATTTCTATATTATCAATATCTAAAATTTTGACTTCTAATGCATTTGTAACATTTTGTCCGTCATAAATATCATTTGGTTTTAAAAATTTTTCATTTTTATTTAAAGAATTATCATTTTCAATAATAAAATTATAGTCATTAGCAAATATACCTATTGCATAGTTAAAAATTCTACCATGTCTATATCATTCATAATTTACAGCATATTCATTATTAATTATTGAAATATCTTCAAGCAATCCATTAATTTTTTTAGTAACTCTAATTGTAAATGGAGTTGAATTACTGTAAGCAGGAAAACGTCCATCATCACTATATTTTACAAATCTAAAACCAGTATTTTTCTTTAATTCAATAGCATAATCATTTTCTAAAGATACTAATTTAACAGTAATTACTGGTAACATAGCATAATGTACAACATTATTATATAAAATTTCTGCTTTTACAATATTCGCGGCATTCTCTTTATATCCCAAGTCTCTAAAATGATAACCGTTTTCATCATAAACAACTTTTATAGAAGACTCATCTTCTTTTATATCATTATAGGTATTTCTCAATATTGACCAATCTATATGAATATCTTCTGTAGAGTCAGAGCCACTAAAAAATAACTCTCCGTCTTTTCAAAGTTCTACCTTAAATCATTTATCAGTATTGTAATAATTATAATTTTCACTGCGTTCATAATTTAAACAGCCAAAATTAAAACTACCATTAACAATCATTGGATAGCAATTATTTTCATAATTTTCATCATCTGGTGAATTAGGTACAATTTTACAAACAATATCAGTTCCATTTGTACCAGGTTCTCCATCTTTTGTGAAAGTAAAAGTTGTTTTTTTCTTTAAAAACAAACCTTTGTATATAACATTTAATTCAATGTTATTGTTATATAATTTATTCTCATCATAATTATCTGCTAACTCATAATTAAGAGTCATCTCATTACTATCTTTTGCAATAATTAAAGTATTATCTTTAGGAATAATTCATTGAACACGACAAGTATTTAAAGCATCTCCAGATACAATTTTTCCATTGTTATCATATAACATTACCTTAAGAGGCTCTAATATAATAGGATTATTTAAAGATTGATTAGTTGGAGCAATACCATTTACTGTATAATGAAAAGTTTGAGTACCATTTAAAATATCAATATAATATTCTCCCTCAGTTTCTTTTTTATTGTATACAATATAGCTTGCTGTTCCCAATAAAATATTGTTATTTTTAATAACCGCACATTTAAAAATTGCCTGATCAATAACCTTTGTTAAATCTAAGTCATATAAAGTATTAGCTTCTACTCTTTGATTATGTTTTTCTATAATCGTTAATAAACTATCTAATTCTTCTTGGCTTGCGGCTGCCAAAGCCAATCCTGTTTCAACTCTAGATAATAACTCATCATATTTAGCTTTAGCTGTATTATAAATTTCGTTTTCTTCTATCGTTTCTTCTAATTGATGATATATATTATCACTATCAATATATCCTCAATTATATGTATAGGTGTCTTCATTATTAGAAATAATTTCTTCATTATTAATTAAACATTTTAATATTGGATGTCCATGATCAAAATAAAAAGTATCTCCTTCACTACATTCAATACTTAAATTATATATTGCAGCATAATTAGGAATCATAACTGATTGTGCGGCAATCACTTTATTCTTTTTAACCGCAACACATTTAATAATAGTCTCTTGAGATAATAAATCTGCTTTAGTAATTATCATTAAATTATTACTAATATAATATTTTTTATCATCTGTAATATTATAATCATTTAAACATTCCCATCCAGGACCGCCTTCTAAACAATATTCAGGCGATGTATTTGTAATAGATACATTTTCTTTAAATCAATAGGTTTGTATATTGTCATCTGTTACATATTGATTTTTATATAAAATTTTTGCATTTAATTTCATTTTTGTAGTATCTGCATCATATCCATCAAAATATTTTTTTCCATCAATTTGAATTTGTAAATCATATAAATCTTGAATATTAGTATCTGTTTCATTTAATAAACTAAATTCAAAATTTCTTGCAAATATATCATTTTCTTTTGCCACTTCTTGAAAAGGAAAATCTTTTGAAAATAAATATATTTTTTTAATACCTACGAAATTATCAACATTAATTTTAAAAATTTTATATTGACGAACAAAAGAAGAAAGACTATAAGGATCTCCCTTCATTTGATTAATATCTAAAACAAAAGAATTAGTAATTATTTCTTGTGTTGAGTCATTTAAAAAATCTATATCAAAAATAAGACCATAATTACCATTTTTGTGTTGTAATAAATCTAAATCAGTTTTAAATTCAGCACCACATAAAATATTATTTTTATCTGTTATATTCTTCTCAATAAAATCTATATCTATATTAATATTATTTTCATTAGTATCTCTATCATAAAGAACGCATTCATCATATTCTTTGTATGAACAAAGTCCGAATTCTTGAGATGCAGAAATACAATTACCACTTGTATTTAAATACTTATCCTCTTCTTCAACAATATTAGTATACTCTATTTGATTTTTATCTGCGGCACTTATAATCATTTTATCTAAATTAAAATCTCCATTAGGAACTAAAATATTTACCAAAGTTCCAGATGGATAATAAATTTCTGTATTATTTGAAAAAGCTTCAAATTCACTATCTTGATATTTAACAATATATTTTCCCAATAAACTGTTTACCGAATCAACAATAGTGGCTTGAATAGTTCTATCATATCCAGCCTTATTAATTGCATTTGTAGTAATTGTTTCAATAGCATCTAATATTCTATTTTCATAATCTGTACTATTCATTTTAAGGCCACACTCCTTTTTTCTCTAATTTCCTTTAAAATATATTAAGATTTATTAAATATTATTAATTATCTTAGACCAAATAAAAAAGAAGATAGCTTTCACTATCTTCTTTCATATGCTCTTTGACTTGCGGCATTAACTAAATTATTTAACGCTTCTTCAATCTCTGTAGCGTTTTTAACATTAGGGAATGTTGCATCTATGTGAACGTTTTGTTCTAGGATTCCATCACTACCAGAACTGCCTCCAGAGTATCCTGAAGCAGTAGCTCCCGCCAATCTAGACAACATAGTGCTTCCTAATGAATATGCTAATCCTCTCATAATAGCAACAGTATTTAACATATTTTCAGTATCTTTAGCATTTAATACAAGCTCTTTTTGATGTAACATAGCTAAACGACCTGAGTTATCTCATGAACCTGTATAACCACCAGTATCATATCCTGAAATTTGACTTTGTTTTAATCATCCATAAGCAGAATCTGAAGATTCAACATGAATAGGATAAGGTCTTCCACTAACAATTTTTGTAATTTTAACTTTTTTACCAGGTCCCCTGCTTCCAGAATTGCCCCCTCCATAAGAATCTGCATAATATTTACCACCAGTATAAGTAACTACATCTCCAACCTCAGGGGTTCCATTTCCAGTTCCTGTTTTTGGTGTATTATTATTATTATTATTATTATTATTATTATTATTATTATTATTATTATTATTATTATTGTTATTATCGGTTGTTGTTTGTGGAGTATTATCAATTTCTTTTTCATTTAATTTTTGTTGTTGAACATAATATTTATAAGCTTCTTCTGCCGCAGTTTTGGCTGAAGTAGCTTGTTTATCAAACATTTCTTTTAGTTCTTTAACTTTATCATAAACCTTTTTAACTTGTTCTAATTCTTCACCATATTTTTTAATAAGTTCATCATTTTTAGTAATTAAAGGAGTAATTTTATTATACGCTTCATTAGCTCCATTTTTAATAGCAGTAAATGTTTGACCTGAAGCCTTCTCAAGCTTACCAAGATCAACTTGATAATCATTTTCAGCTTTTTTAATTTTATCTCAACCGTCTTTAGTAGCTCCAACAAATCCACTTTTTCCATCTGCTCCTACAAATAAAGTTTTCATAGAAGAAATCTTTCCTGCAAAAGTGTCCTCAATAGCTTTCATTCCACCATCTTTTCCATAAATGAAATGTTGAACCATTTGAGACACTCCATTGTCTCATGTTGGAATAAATTGAGTGGCAAGAATATTTTTTTCATGTGCAGTTAAAGAATCAAAACCATCTTTAATAGCCTGAAAACTTTTACTTGTATATCCATCAACTTGATTCATTGCAGTCTCTGCCGCAGTTGCAATTTTTTGGAAGGTTTCATTAGAAATTCTATCTGCTCCATCAAAAGCCTCTGAAACTGTATTAGAAATATCATTAAATGCAATTTTAGTCTTTCCTTCAGCATCAGCAAGAGCAATACCATATTGATTAGTTGAATTATCTAAAGAGTCTGCCGTTAATATTGCCAAACTTGTAAATAAAGATTCTTGTAATGTATATCTTGCAATTTGATAATCTTGTTCAATTTGAGTCATTAATTCATCATATTCTGTTTGAATTAATAATTCTCTTTCTGCTCTTTCTTGAGGGTCATTTATCATTGCGGCTTCTGCCATTTTTTGTTGATACTCATCCCATGCAGCATAAGCATCGTTTAATACTTGATTATATCTTTCTTTATCAAAATTATATAATTGATTATATAAATCTTCAATTTTTTGTTCAGCTTCCGCAATTTTATCATTATTAGCAACGTATTGATATGTATAATTACCTTGACTATCTCTTCTAAGCCTCATTTGAGATTTGTTCATTTGAGCCTCTTCAAGTGCAAGTCTTGCTAATTCAATATCATATAATTTATTTGCTCTATCTAAATCATATTGAGTTAATCTATCTTTTTGTTTTAAATCCTCTAATTGCTCATCCATAATCTTTTTTAGTTTTTGTTGAGCATTTAAATTATTAGATTTATTTATTGCATCTGTATATTTCTTTTCAAGTGCTCTAACTCCATATGTTGCGTTAACAGTATCTAAATATCTATCTGCATTTTTATTAATTAATTCTCATTCTTCATTAACATAATCTAATCCAAGTCCACCTGTAATAGCATTATTTAAATTTTGGAAAATATCATTAATAGCATTTTGGAATTTATTTTTAGCATTATCTAAACCTTCTTCAAGAATTGTATTAAATTCATTAACAGCATTCATTCAATTTTCTTTAGCTTTATTCCATTGCTCAGAACCTTCTTCTGCAGCTTGCATTTCCGCATATCAAAAGTCTTTTTGTTGTCTTTGAAAATCTAATTGTTGTTCATAATTTTCTTGTTGTTTTTCATAAAATTTTGTTAAATCTGAATAAGCATTTTCCCCATATACCATTTGAATAACTTTAATATCATGATTAATCATGTCTCTTAAGAATTCATAACTTTCAATTTGTTCATCAAATTTTTCTTGAACTTTATCCATTTCATCAAGAATAGCTTGATATAGTTCTTCTTCTAATTCAAGTTCTTGAGTCATAGAATCCATTAAATCAGTATATTTTTCTTTTAATTCATCTAATGCCTTTTGTCTATCATCACCATAAACAGAACTTTGTCCAGTACTATCCATTTGTTTAAGTTCTGTTAATATTTTTGTAACTTGTTCTGTTCTAGCTTGAATATCTCCATCATTATCTTTATTAAAGTATGTAGTAAAATCTTGAAGTCTTGCTTTGGCATTTCCAAGAATATCATCTTCTTTAATACCATCAATAACTTTTTTCTTTCAAGTATTTCAATCTCTTGTTGCTTGATTCATATCTAAAATTACAGTTAATTTTAAATTAAATTTTTCAACGTTAATTTCAATTTGTTTATCAATAGCATCTTGAATAGATTGCTCTAAACCAGGAATTTCACTAGCCACTAGAGTGTCATATCTATCCATGTTTTCTTTAAATTTATTAAAATTTTCTTTTGCTTTATCTATTGTTTTATTATTGTCCCAAGTTTCTTGTTGTTTTTTAGATAATTTATTATATTGAGCAATTAAACCATTAACATAATCTTCTTGAGCTTGGAATGCTTCCATATAATTAGCAATAGTTCCATCTGCATTAAATTGAACTCCTTGTTTTGCTAATTTTTTAGCAAGCTCACTTTGTTCACCTTGTGCAATTTTTAATTTTTCATTGTAATTTTGAATTTGAGTATTTAATAATTGCCATTGTTTAGTTAAATTTTCTATTAATTTTGCACCAACTAATTTTTGTTGTTGTGATTGCACTTTTTTAAGTTGGTTATCAATTTTAGAAATTTGAGTATTAACTTTGTGATATCTATCTGCTTCATCATCAATTTTATCCATTGTTTTAGGTTTAGATGATGAACCGCCACCACCACCAGATTTTCCTTTGTTACTTTTAGGCGGACTATATTTAAAACTATTTTTATTCGCTCCTTTGAATCTTGTTTTTCCAGCATTAATAACAGGAATTTGAATAGTTCCATTTGTTTTTGTAGTAGCATAATTAGTAATAGTTTTCTTTTCTAAGGTTTTAGGATCTGTATATGTTAAAGTCGCCGTTTCTCCATTAGCTTCAGAAATTTCAGCTTCTACTTTATCTATATTAGGATCATATCCAATGCCAGATAATATTTCATTCGCTTGAGCTTCTGTAATTTCTAAATTATTTAATAAAGTTTGCAATTGATCAGCAACATCAACATCTAGTTCTGTTCCAATTTGAATATTTTCAAGATCTAAATTATCAATATAATTCATTAATTCTTGAACTTCACTTGGCATTTTTTCTCTTCAATCAGTATTAATATTTAAAATATAATCTTTAGCTAATTCTTTTTGTAAATTATCTAATACAGACATATCCCCATTAGCTAATTTTCTAATATCTTCTAAATGTTGTTTAACAAAATCTTCTGAAACATCTTTTCCTAAAACATCTTTTACTTTAGTAATACTTTCTCCAACTTTTTCCATTTCCGTTGGATCTAAAGCTTTACCTGATTTTCATTTATTCAAAACATCTTTATTATCATTTAAAGATGTGCTTAATGCATCTAATTTTTTTGCAAATTTATAATGATTTTCTGCAGCTTTAATTGCAAATTCATCATTTTCTTTTAAAGCTTTACTATTTTTAATTAATTCTTTAGTATATTCAACAAAACCATTTTTATCAGTTTCTAACGAATCTGCAGTAGCTTCTGCTTTTGATCTGAAATTTTGAGCATTATACTTATCAATATCAGCTTGAGATTGTGTTTGCATTTTAGAAATGCCTTTAACATAATCATCAACAGAAGATAATCCACTTTTTTTATCTGTGTCAGTATTTACTCCTATTTTCTTTAAAGATTCTTTTAAATCTGCACCAGACTCAACAATTTCTTTAACTTTATTAATTTCTTCAGGAGTTAAAGCATCTATATCTCTTGATAAAATTTTATCAGCTAATCCTTTATCAATACCATACTCTTCACTTAATGCAGTTTTTGCTTCCTCCGCCTGCTTCCTGATTTTTTCATCATTAGGAACTAAATTATATGATTTTTTAAGATATTCATTATAATTCTTTCTTGTAGCTTTTGACGTATCTGCATCATATATATCTGCTTCATCAAAAGTACCACCATTTTGAATATACGCGGCAATAACAGCAGCCATTTCTTGACGGGTCATTCTTTGTCCGTCATATTCATACTGTCTATTTGCATCTCCATAATCAACATTAGTAAATTTAGCTTGACTAAAAGCTTGACCCATAGCTTTCTGATACATTCTCATGAAAACTTGAGCATCTTCATCAAACTCTTCACTACTTGTATAAACACCTCATGATTCTGCATCTAAAAGATTTTGAACAATATCATCACTTTTATTATTACCCTTTCATAAAGCAGATGCATATCCACCACTTTGTTGTACTTTATCAGGTACCATTAAAGTATTAATATTTGCAACTTTAGTATCAATATTATTTAAAGATTTTACTATTTCTTGAAAAGTTTTTTGTTCATTTTCTAAACTATCAACAATAGGATTAACAACCTCTGAGGCATTAACACCAGTATACCCATGCTCAGCAGCATATGTGTTTGCAATTTCCTTTACAATGTCATTATATCCTTGTTTAGTTAAACCTACTTGACCTAATCTACGTTGATCTGCTTCAGACAAATTATAAGTTGGACCATTCGCCGCATAGCTAGTTTTTACATCAACTTCTTCTAAAGCTCTTTGTTTATCTTTTTCATATATTTTAGATTGATTTACAAGTTTAGCATAATTAACAATATTTAATGATTGTTCTTTATTACTTAAATATTCATTAAATTTACCTTCATCTAACGATAAACGTCCATTAGTATTTTTAACAATACCTTCAATATTTAATAAATCTGGATATTTTTCTATAATTGCTTCAACTTGACTATTGACTTCTTTTAATTTTTCTTTTCATTCTTCAGAAGTATCAATACATCCATCTAATGCATGTTCTGCATCTTGTAAAGATTCTCAAGATTTTTTTAAATCTTGAATAGAATTTGATAATTCCTCAGATTGTTTAGTTAAGTTTTCTTGAGCCTCTTGAAAGCTTTTATATTCTCTTTCATCTGCAGTGATAGCATTATAAATTAAATATGCTGCTCCTGCAATTGCGGCTGCAATAGCTACATAAGGTAAAATTGCAAGCATTGCTTTCGCAGCCGATGCCGCTAATGCTCCAAATGCTTTAGATTGTAGTGCTGTACTAATAGTCATTCCATTCAATGCTGCAGAAGCACTTGGAATTGTTGTCATTAATTTAACAAAACCAGAACCAATAGTTTTTGCACCCATTGCTAAAGATGTAAATCCCATAGATAAAGCAGAAATAACTTTTAAGAATTTTTCTCCTTTACTAATAGTATCATCTTTTAATATATCATCTATATTACTCAACGCTTGTAATCCTGCTGCAACCTGACCAATTCCTGATGCAACATTAAGAAAACCTTGTACCATTTGAGTTGTTTTTAAATTATCTATAAATTTATTATAACTTTGTTCAGCATTTTGAATTGCATTTTGTAAATCTTGAGTGCGACCATCAACTTCTTTATCAATAACCTCACCAGTTGTTTTCACTTTTTGAGTAATTGTTTCAGAAGCTTTAGTTACTAATTCAACTAATTTTTGAGATTTTTCTTCATAATCTGCATCATCATCAGGAATTTTAATTTCTTCCAAAATCTTTGCCATTTCAGATTTTAATTTACCATCAGACAATAAATTAGATTTAATAATTTTATTTGCAGCTTTTTCATATTGTTTTACTTGTTTTTCAATATTAGATCTAGTTGTTTTAGTAGATTTTACTTGTTCTTTTGCTCATGCCGCACTAAATTTTTCTGATGCTTCTTTAGAAAATTTTGAATATTCTTCAAGCATTTTTTGAATATTTGTATTAGCAGCATCTACTTGAGTTTGATCTTCATGAACATCATTTATCTTAAAACCTGTTGTTCTTTTATCTTTAGAACTTTCTTTATTGATAATATCATAATATTCCTGAGCTTCTTTTTTTGCTTGTTCTCATTGAGCATTAACTTGTTCTAACTCATTTCTTTGAATAATAAATTGATTTGTAGTTTTTTCATCTTCCTCAGTTGCTACATCTCTTAGGCTTAAAAATTCTTTTTCCATTTCAACAAGTTTTGCAACTGCTGAATCTTGAGTTGTAGCACCGCTATCTTCAATTGCTTTAATTGCTTTTAGTTTTGCACTTGCTAATTCAACTTGTTCATTATGTAAACGAAAATTAGTAATTGCAGTTCCGATACTTTCTGCAATTGTTTTTCCAAATACTTTAGTAGCAATAGAACCAAGCATTAATAATGCAGTTCCTCCACCACCAATAGATTCTAAGAAACCTCCAAATAGATTTGCAACTCCAGTAAGTTTATCTATAAAAGAATTAATTCCTTTATTATCTACAAATGCTGCTTTTATTCTTTCAACAGCAGCACCTAATTGCTCTAAATGCGCTTCAGAACTTTGCATATAAATATCTTGTTGTCTTTGTAATTCTCCTGTTGCATTATTTGCAGTATTAAGATTTTTCTTAAAAGTATCCCAATTATCCATTAAAGCCATTAATTGAGAATATTGTCTAATTCCACCAACAGTTTGAGCAGTAGCTACTTTTTGAGCATCTGTTAAAGATTGCCATTTAGAACCCATTTCTTCTAAAATTACATCCATATCTTTAAGATTGCCAGTTGCATCTTTAATATCTACTCCAATAACTTTCAATGCTGATGAATATTTATTTAAAGTAACTCCATCATCTAAAGTTTCTCCAAGTTTTAGCCCTTGTAAACGAGAAAATAATGTTTTAAATGCTGTACCTACTGTATCTGCACTTTGACGAGTTGTTGCTGTAACAGTTGCTAATGCTGCTGCCGCATATTCATAACTTAAACCAACAGTTTTTCCAATAGAAGCAAATTTTTCCAATCCTGTTGCAATTTCTTCTGAACTAGATGCGGTTGTAGCACCTAATCTAGTTAATACATCCGCAAAATGTTCAAGATTATCAGACCCATCTGCAAAATTGTTCCAAATTGCAGTCATATAATTAGAAACCTCTTCTGTAGAAGCTCCTAATACATTTGACATTTTCATTGTAATGTCTGCTCTTTTTTTAGCCTCTTCTTCATCTAAGCCTTGTTGATAATAAATTAAAGCACCTTTAGTGTAATCTAAAGTGCTTTTTCCCATTGACTGTGCGGCTTTATTTGCATATTTAGCAAAACGTTCCATGTCTTCTGCAGAAGCATTCGATACTCTTCTAATTGAATTTAAAGAGCTATCTAAATTTTTTGCATATGTTCAAGCATTTGAAATTGATCTTGTAATGCCATTAAACATTGCAGAAGATAATCCCCATTTAACAGTATTTTTTAATGTTGTATTTAAATTTTCTACTAATTTATTAGTTTGTGTAAAACCACTGTTAACAGTAAGAACTTCTGTTGTTAAATTTCTAAGAGCTTGTGAACCTTCAATGCCCGCAGCATTTAAATTTCTTACTAATGACTTTGCATCAATTTTATTAAAAGCTGTAGCAAATTTTTCAAGATTAACAGTGCCTAACTTTGTATTAAAAGATTCGTTTAAAATATTTTGTAATTGCTTAGCACTTTCACGAATCTCTGTCATTTGTTTTTTAGCATCTTCTAAAGGTAATCCGCTCTTTTTAGAAAAATCTGCAGCAGTTAAAGTTTGTATAGAACGAAGTTCTGATTGAATTGCGCTTAAACTTGATTTATCGACATTAAATTTAATACCATATTCAATTGTACCACCTTTTGCCATATCCTTTTGCCTCCTTTTACTTTCTTCCAAATAAAAAAATTCCTCTTTATCTATTATGATAAAAAGGAATGATTTATTAACCTAAAATACCCATGCAAAAATATTATTATTCTATTTCTCTTCCACCATTTGCAGCTTTTGCAAAATTAAGCACCTCTTGATATTTATTTTTATCAAAAGAATTAACAATTTGTTGTGCGGCCTCTGCATTTCTAGGTAAGTCATCTATTATTTTAGTAATAATTGCGGCAGCAGTTGTATTATATCTCAATTCATTTTCAATTTTTTCATTAACCATATTTAAAAGTCCATTATATTCATTTTCATCCATTGCCGCAATAACTTGATTTATAATTCCATTGCTTTGTAATGTATCATATAATTTATACTCATCTTCTCTTTGTTTGTCTGTAAAAGTAATATTTGTATATAAATATATTAAATTAAGATGAAAAAACATATCAACTTTAATAGGATTATATAATTTTCCTTCTTTTGCTTTTTGTAAAGTAATATCAATTAAATCTATTTTATCTTGAATAGGTAAATATTGAATAATTTCTATATCAGTATTTTCAATTTTTTTAATTTCTTCTTTTGTTTTTAACTTTAAACTTGAATAAGTAATTTTTGTCATACTTATTTCCTCCTTTTTTCTCTAAATATATTTTACAAGATATTTTTTATCTTGTCAAATTTTATTTAACTGACTTCGCATTTAAATGCAATGTACCAAATACATTAGCGTAATGACGATTTTGTTGAAGCTGCTCTAAAATTAAACTTGCAGTATCTTTAACATAAATTTCAGTACTATTAGGAACATTATATATTAAATATTTTGCAAATAATGGATTGTTTTGCTCGTCTAATAAACCTAAACCTGATAATTCATATATAAAACGCATATGTGTAAAATGTTCAGAAACTCTTTCTGGACTAGCACTTGGAGTTTTATTTGTTTTTACAATAATTTGCAAACCTCTATAAACAATATCTCTTTGATATTCTCATTTATTTCCAGGAAATACAATGTTCAATTCTGCCGTCAATGATTTTAATATATTAGTTTGTCCTAGTTTTAATCTTGTTAATCAAGTAGAACCTTCTTTTGGGTCTTTATAGTTTTTAATTGTAAAAGTAGCATCTTGTAAATATTTTATAACTTCTGATAAAAATTTATTATTAATAGTTAATTTACCATTAACTGAAAAATTACCTGCAGCAATATCTATTTTTCCACTTTTTTCTTCTTGAATTTGATCTGTACCAACAGTAAATTTATGTTTAGTACTTTCTTCTATTCTTTTTTTTAAACTGTCTGAAAAAAATTTATCAAGGTCATTAACAATACTATCTGTAATTTTAACATTGTCAACATGGGCAGAACTTTTTCCCATCATGATTTCTTGTGGATAAACCTTGTCTCCATTTTTTTCTTTTAAAGACATTAAAATAGCAGCCATTTCCTCTTCTACAATATCATCAACATTTTGATTATGTGTAGTAACATGTTCTCTACGGAATAAAGTTTCTGCTTTAATAGCTCCAAGTCCATTTGTGTTTCCTCTCAAATTTTTTTGTTGTGAAAAAATATCATCAATAAATTGTTTATATCAATCACTTAAGTCATTTTCACTTAAAACAAGTCTATCCATCACAGGAACAGAGTTTGGATTATTTTTAAAGCTTTCTGTTTGTTCATTTAAATATCTTGCAGTATTTTTAATATCTTGTAAAAATTTTTGTAATATATCTGCACCTTTTTTATCTTGCTCTTTTTGAATTCGTTCTACTAATTTAGTATGAACATCTTTTAAAAGAACATTATAACTAGGATAGCCATATTCATACGTTCGTTTTTTATTATATTGTTGTCCTGGACTTGCCATAATTTATCACCTATTTTTCTATAAAATAAAAAAGAGGAGGTATAAAAACCTCCTCCTCCATTCAAACCCTTTTTAAAATTCCCTTATTTTTTATAAAGAAGATAAGGTACTATAAACTTCTCTTATAAACTAACTAAAATATTAAATTGATCCGTATGGTTCTCCGTTAGTAGTAACTGAGTCATAAGCTGTTTGATCAATTTGAATTCCAGCTTCATGTTTCATAACTGTATCAATTTCTTTTTCACTAGCATTTGGATCATCAACAATTTGGAATACACATAATACTTTATGTTTGTTATCAAAATAAGTATATCCAGGGAATGCATCCATTGTGAATGTAAATGTTGAAGGATCTCCTGTAGAAGCCATAGAGAATGTAAAGTTAGATTGAATTTTTACATTTGGTAATGTAATTTCTGCAG
>Ga0265301_10000131_pt1 | contig 120366 bp, 92 predicted proteins | sample AusTroGonzalo_MG_2_FD_193488 | JGI IMG/M metagenome (GOLD analysis project Ga0265301, IMG submission 193488) | Bovine rumen microbial communities from tropical cattle in Woodstock, Queensland, Australia - Gonzalo_04 | ecosystem: Host-associated > Mammals > Digestive system > Stomach > Rumen ... | reverse complement strand
CGCAAAAATAGGGCAGTTACTTAACCTGACAGCACGACAGGCAGAACGGTTGTTAGCGTCATTACGCGAAAAGGGGCTTATCCGTCGCGTCGGAGCCAATAAGAACGGCCATTGGGAGATAATTGATAATTGAAATTATGAAACAACATTTCTTAATCGCAAGTTTTCTGTTTTGTTCGTTCGTGGCTCGTGCGGTGTCGTTCGTTAACCCAGTTCTGCCGTACGACTATTCCGACCCGGATGTCATCCGCGTGGGCGATACCTATCTGATGACCTCTTCATCCTTCAATAACGTGCCGGGACTGCAGATTTTAGCGTCGAAGGACCTCGTGCATTGGGAGATCGTCGATGCGGCTATACGCCACCGTCTGCCCGGCTATCAGGACGGCGACAGGGTGCTGGGTAATTTCGTGTGGGCACCGTCCATCCGCGAACATGACGGTCGGCTGTATATCTTTTACGGCGACCCCGACCGAGGTATTTACTGCCTGCGCAGCAAACAAATCATCAATCATAAATCTGAAAATTCGCTCGCGAATAATCGTTCGAGCGAAGCGAGAAAAGAAATCATAAATTTCCCCCTTGAATGGGAACAACCTGTTTTGGTTATGGAAGGCAAGGGACTGATTGACCCGTGTCCGCTGTGGGATGAAGACGGCCGCGTGTGGCTGTGTCATGCGCTGGCAGGCAGTCGTGCCGGACTCAAATCGGTGCTGCTGATGGCGGAGCTGAACAGCGATGCACTGAGTGTCAAGACGCCGAGTCGTATCATTTTCGACGGTCATGCGGAGCACCCGACCTGTGAAGGACCGAAACTGTACAAACGCAACGGCTATTATTATATCATGCACCCGGCCGGAGGCGTGAAGACCGGTTGGCAGGTCGTACAGCGCAGCAAGCACATCTACGGTCCCTACGAACTGATAGTGACGCTGGCACAAGGCAAGACTGTCGTGAACGGTCCGCATCAGGGAGCATGGGTGGAGACGCCGCAAGGAGAGAGCTGGTTCTTCCATTTCCAAGACGTGGGAGTTGCCGGACGCATCGTGCATCTGCAACCTGTACGATGGGTGAACGACTGGCCGGAGATGGGGCTTAATGGGGAACCGGTTGGTAAAATGCTCAATTCACAATTTACAATTCACAATTCTTTACCTTCCTACGCCAATTTTGCCCGTCGGGATGAGTTTGACAAACAGGAATTGGCTTTGGACTGGCAGTGGGCCGGCGGATACATCGACCCGAAATGGTATTTTTGTGACGTTGCCAACAGCCTCTTGCGGCTCTTCAGCGCGCCGCGTAACGAAGAACTGATGCCGAACATGCTGCTGCAGAAGATTCCGGCGGTGGCCTTCACCGCCACAGCGCGCGTGCGGTTTGTGCCGAACAAGAACAAGAAGATGCAGGGCGCAGAGCAAGCAGGTATGATTGTGTTCGGCAGGCAGCATTTTATATTGGACGTGCCGGTGACGGACGAATGGTGTTACCTCCGCCTCGTGATGAACGATAAGCAGCAAGGGCAGTTTTTTGTAGGAAGACAGACCGCTCATGCGGACAGAGTACAGAGTAAAGACATACAATGGGAGAAAGTGGGCGAACCGTTCCAGGCGGTAGCGGGGCATTGGACAGGCGCGCAGGTGGGCTTGTTCTGTACGCGCGACAACCGGACTTTCAACGATGCCGGTTGGATGGATGTAGACTGGTTTGAAATAACCCTATAGACAATCGCTTTTATTCCGAAAAAACTCTGTGCGATAACTCGCGGCATACATCGCAATGACCGCAAGCGGGTGCCGTGGTTTCGCCGAAATAGGCTAACAATACTTGCTCGCGGCAGAACTGGTTCTGGTCGGCGTACTCCAGCATCGCATGCAGTTTGGATATGAAACGTTCCTGACGTTCCTCAAAGATAGCGGGCGACAGATAGATCTCAGTCTGTCGCTCGTTTGTCATAGTCAGAGAGCATCCCACCGAACGGGGGATATACGTGATGATTCCTCGCTGCGCCAACGAGACGAGGATATCATGATTGGAGATTTTTGTTTGCTGACTGCTGATGGCTGATGGCTGATGGCTGTTTTCATCGGCTTCGCGGACGTACTGCAGGTCGGTGAAGATGCCGGAGTACGAGCGCATCAGCTGGTCCAGCAGTTCCGCCTGCTCATAGGACAGGTTATACTCGCCCAACTGGTGCCGCGGCACATGAATCTGCACACGCGGTTGGGTCTCATGCTCTTCCTCAAAGTCGATGTATCCCGCTTGCGTGAGAATATGCAGGGCGGAGTAGGTCTGTATGACGGGCAGTTTCATCACATGGCATAGTTGGTCCATGTGCAGCGCAAAACGATGCCCTAAACCGCTGCCGGCACCGACCTGCAGAAAGTCCATCGTCTTGTGATAGACCTGCTCCACAAACTCCTTCGGCGGATAGGTATCCACCGCCCGTTTCTTCAGTTTGGCTTTGTCTTCCGCTTCGTTGTACAGCAGCACCGCATAGGCCGTCTGCCCGTCTCGCCCGGCACGGCCTGCTTCCTGATAGTAACTTTCCAGATGGCTCGGCAGGTCATAATGAATCACTACGCGCACATCGGGTTTGTCAATACCCATACCGAAGGCGTTGGTGGCTACAATGACGCGCGTCTTGCCTTCCGTCCACGCCTGCTGTCGCTCGTTGCGTTCCTTGGTCGTCAGTCCCGCATGGTAGAAATCGCAGGATTGGACATTTGATATTTGGCATTTGTCATGTAACCACTCGGCCATCTCTTGGGCACGCTTGCGGTTACGGACATAGACGATGGCGGAACCCGGCACGCGCGACAGGATATGCGCCACCTGCTCGGCTTTGTTGTCCGTGCGGCGCACGACATAAACCAGGTTCTCGCGGTGGAATGACTTCCTTAATACATTCTTTTCCTTGAATCCCAGTTTGTCCTGGATGTCCTCAATCGTCTCCGGCGTGGCGGTGGCGGTCAGTGCCAGAACCGGCACATCGGGAAGGAGTTCACGAATGGCCGCTATGTTCAGATACGACGGACGGAAGTCATATCCCCACTGCGAGATACAATGCGCTTCATCGACGGCAATCAGACCCACCGGCAGATCCGCAAGGCGTTTGCGGAACTCCTCACTCTCCAGCCGTTCCGGAGAGCAGTACAGGAAATGGTACGGCCCGTACAGACAATTATCCAGCGCCACGCGCTGTTTGTCGTAACTCATGCCCGTATAGACTGCCGCGGCATGTATCCCGCGTGCCTGCAAGTTAGCCACCTGGTCGCGCATGAGCGCAATGAGCGGCGTGATGACGATGCACAGGCGTTTCTCCGGATCATCCTGACCCTTGACCAGCGTAGGCACCTGGAAACAGATGCTCTTCCCGCCGCCCGTAGGCATCAGCGCCAGCGTATCTCTGCCGGATAACACGGACTCGATGATCTCCGCCTGTAACGGACGGAAATCATCGTAGCCGAAATATGTCTTCAATGCCTCACGAGGTGACATCTATGATGTATGATTTATGATGTCAGATTTATAATTTGATTGCCTCAATCGCCGTTTTGACACGCTTGAGCGTTTCGGCTTTGCCGAGGATGTTGGTGATCTCCCAGATATGCGGACCACGGGCGGCACCGACGAGGCAGATGCGGAAGGCGTTCATCACAATGCCTACACCGTACTCATGCGCTGCAATCCACGGCATCACCACATCGTCCAAATGCCAACGGGTAACGGCGTTGCCGTTATCGTCCGTCGTCTCATAGGACTTGTGCCAATCGTCCTCGCTGACGGTCTCCAGTAGGGCGAGAAGTTCCTGCATATGACGCGGGCTTTCTTCTTTCCAGCGTTTCTTAAGTGATTTCTCATCGTACTCCGTCGGAGCGACAAAGAAGAAGTTGACTTGCTCCCAAAGCTCCGGAACGAAGTTCACACGGTCCTTGGTCAAGCCAATTACTGCTGCTACCTTCTGCATGTCCGGATTCTCAATGCAGTTGGCTGCCAATACAGGCATGAACATCTCTGCCAGTTCCTCGTTGCTGCGCAGTTGCAAATACTGGTGGTTAAACCATTTGCCCTTTTCGTAATCGAACTTGGCGCCGGATTTGGACACGCGGTCGAGACTGAAGTCCTTAATCAGTTCGTCCATCGTGTACATCTCCTGGTCGCCGCTTCCGTGCCAGCCTAACAAAGCAAGGAAGTTAATCACTGCCTCCGGCAGATAACCGCTTTCGCGATAACCGGACGAAACTGTGCCGTCTTTCTGGTTGTGGAACTCCAAGGGGAAGACCGGGAAGCCGAGACGGTCGCCGTCGCGTTTGCTCAACTTACCGTTTCCGTCGGGTTTGAGCAGCAGCGGCAGGTGGGCGAACTCGGGCATCGTATCCTGCCAGCCGAAGGCACGGTACAGCAGTACGTGGAGCGGGGCAGAGGGTAACCATTCCTCGCCGCGGATAACGTGAGAAACCTCCATCAGATGGTCATCCACGATGTTGGCCAGATGGTACGTGGGCAGGTCATCGGCGGACTTGTACAGCACTTTGTCGTCCAGAATGTTGGAGTTGATGACCACCTCGCCGCGAATCAAATCGTGCACATGCACATCCTCGTCCGGCTCTACTTTGAAGCGAACGACGTACTTTTCGCCCTTTAATAACAATTCGCTCACTTTTTCTTCTGGCATTGTCAGCGAGTTGCGCATCTGCATGCGTGTGCGGGCATCGTACTGGAAGTTCGGAATTTCAGCGCGTTTGGCCTCCAGCTCTTCCGGCGTGTCAAAAGCGATATACGCATGTCCGCTATCCAGCAGCTGCTTAACGTACTGGTGATAGATTTCACGACGCTCACTCTGTCTGTACGGACCGTGCTCACCTACAGCTTCAATCTCAATCTTCTGGCCGACGGCTGATGGCTGATGGCTCTTGGCTCGCAGACCTTCGTCAATCTTGATGCCGAGCCAGTCCAGGGCCTCCAGAATGTATTCTTCTGCGCCGGGCACGAAACGGGTGGAGTCGGTATCCTCGATACGCAGCAGCATGTCGCCGCCGTGCTGACGGGCAAACAGGTAGTTATACAATGCGGTACGAACACCGCCGATGTGCAATGCACCGGTAGGGGATGGTGCAAAACGAACTCTTACTTTTCTTTCCATATAGTTATCAATTTTCAGTATTCGGTTGATTATGCTTTCAGGAACGCGTCCTTGAAGCCGAGGAAGTACAGAATGCCATCCAGACCGACGGTAGAGATGGCCTGCTGTGCGCTCTCCTTCACTTTGGGTTTGGCGTGGAACGCGATACCTAAGCCGGCTTTGCCGAGCATGTTGAGGTCATTGGCTCCGTCGCCCACTGCAATCACTTGCGCCAGGTCGATATGCTCCACCTGCGCGATGAGTTCCAGCAGTTCCGCTTTGCGTCTGGCATCTACCACGTCGCCCAGATAGCGGCCGGTGAACTTGCCGTCCTCTTCCTCCAGTTCGTTGGCATAGACATAGTCCACGCCGAAGCGCTGCTGCAGGTATTTGCCTACAAACGTGAAGCCGCCGGAGAGAATGGCGATCTTGAAACCGCATTTCTTGAGCACGCCGAACAGACGGTCTGCGCCTTCCGTAATCGGCAGATGGTCGATGATATCCTGCTTGGCGCTGACATCCAGCCCTTTGAGCAGTGCTACACGACGCGTGAAACTCTCCTTGAAATCGATCTCGCCGCGCATCGCTGAGAGCGTGATGGCTTTCACTTGTTCGCCGACGCCTGCACGCTCGGCCAACTCGTCAATCACTTCGGTCTGGATGAAAGTCGAGTCCATATCCACGCAGATGAGACGCCGGTTGCGGCGGAACATGTCATCGCGTTGGAAGGAGATGTCAATGCCTTCTTCACGGGAAACCTCCAGCAGCTCGCGTTGCAGTGCCTCACGGTCTGGCAGGTCTCCGCGCAGCGAGAACTCGATGCATGAATGGCGTTTCTCCACCGGCGTATCCACATTCGGACGGTTGCTCAGACGCAGGATGTTATCGATGTTTAGCTTACGCTCCGCCAGCAGCGCCGTCACGCGCGCGATATGACGGGCGTTGATTTCGCGTGCCAGCAGCGTCACCACATAACGGTCCTGCTCCTGACGTCCCACCCACGCGGCGTATTCTTCTTCGCTCAGCGGCGTGAAACGCACGATCATCTCCAGGCGCGAACAACAGAAGAGCACATCTTTGATCATCTCGCCGCTGGTGGACGGATCATCAATGCGGATGAGGATACTGAGGTTGAGCTGATGGTGCAGGTTGGACTGGCCCATGTCTTGCACAAACGCATCGTACTTGCCTAACACTTCCGTAATGGCGGAGGTCACACCCGGTTTATCGAAACCGATGATGTTGATGAGTATAAATTCTCGTTGCATATTAACGAATGATTTTTGTTATCGTTAGAAAAATGATTTTCATGTATTCACCGACGGTCCGGTGATTGATAAAGCGCATGTTCAGCGCTATTTTCGCCGGCATGATTTCTTCGATGTAGGTCTTGTCGGGATCTGCTGACTGCGCCAGCAACCGGTTCTCGTCGATGTACTCGATCGAAGCGTAGTCGGTGATGCCCGGCCGCACGGATAGCACCTTGCGCTGCTCCGGCGTATAGAGATCGACATAACGGCGCACTTCCGGTCGCGGCCCTACGAGCGACATGTCGCCCTTGAGCACGTTCCATAACTGCGGCAGTTCGTCCAGTTTGTATTTGCGGATATAATAGCCCGCACGTGTCACACGCGGGTCACGGTCGCCGACGGTGATGAGGCTCGTCTTGTCGGCCCCAACACGCATGGAACGGAACTTGAGCAGACCGAAGTCCTTTCCGTCCTTGCCCACACGCTGCTGGCGGTAGAAGACCGGACCGGGGTTGTCGATTACAATCCACAGCGCCACGATGAGGAACAGCGGACTGAGTAGCAGCAATCCGAACAGGCTTGATAATATGTCGCAGAGTCGAATCATCGGTGTGTCAGGATGTCGGTGTATTGCTCGATGATATAATCAATCTCCTCGTCCGTGAGGCGCGTATGTAGAGGAATGGTCACTTCGTTCGCGAAATGCGCGTAGGCATTTGGGAAATCTTTGATGTCGAAGCCCATTGCCTTGTAGGCTGTCATCATCGGCAGGGGTTTGTAGTGCACGTTGGTGGCGATGCCGCGTTCCGCCATGCGGACGATGACCGCCTGGCGCTCCTCCAAGGTGGCGTTCGGGATACGCGTGAGGTAGAGGTGGCCGGACGACAGGTGGTCGTCGGTATAATGGGGCAGCACCTCCACACCCAGTGGTTTGAAAGCGGTGTCATAACGCGCAATGATCTCGCGGCGGCGCGCCAGCAGAGCCGGGTAGCGCTTCATCTGCACCAGTCCCAGAGCCGCCATGATATCCGTCATGTTACATTTGTACCATGGACCGACGATATCATATTCCCATGCGCCGAGTTGTGTCTTGGCCAGTGCGTCCTTCGACTGCCCGTGAAGCGAGAAGAGCTGCACCTGATGATAAAGCGCCTCGTTGTCAATGCCCGGGAGCGTGCGCCATGTGAGAGCACCGCCTTCCGCGGTCGTGAAGTTCTTGACGGCATGGAAGCTGAAGGACGTGAAGTCCGCCATACTGCCCACCATATGCTTATGCCATGACGCTCCGAAAGCATGTGCCGCATCGGCGCAGACGGCTATGCGGCCAAGGGCGCGCTGCAACTCGGACGACGGACGGAAACAGGCACGCGTGTTTTCTACTATCTCAAAGATACGTCGGTAGTCACATGGGATGCCGGCTATGTCCACCGGGATGATGGCCTTCGTGCGCTCGTTGACAGCCGCCTCGGCGGCATCGTAATCCATTTCCAGCGAGTCAGGCTGACAGTCGATGAAGACGATTTTCGCGCCCACATGCGCGACGACAGATGCCGAAGCCGTGTAGGTATAGGCCGGCACGATGACCTCGTCGCCCGCACCGATGCCGAGCAGACGAAGCGCCATCTCCAGGCAGGCTGTCGCCGAGTTGAGACACACCGCACACGGCGCATCCACGTAGGCGGCTATCTGCCGCTCCAGCTCCTTGGTGCGCGGACCGGTGGTGATCCAGCCGGAGAGAATCGCTTCACGTACTTCCTGTACTTCCGCCTCGGTCATGTCCGGAGGCGAGAAAGGGATGTCAAATCGTTTCATATCGTTTTACGTATCGTAGTTTCTTATAGCTGTTGCCGAGTATGTTGATGCCTGTCCAGAAGGCGGAGGCAAGCGGGTTCATCCGGGCGCCCTCATGGAACAGGATGTAATGCCAGCCTATCTTCTTCCATACCGAGCTCGGAGTGATCGAACCCGTCCGCCTGCGGTAGCGGGCCAGCGTCTCCGGCAGCAGATGGCAGTCCGCTTTCCGAATGACCTGCAGCCACATGGCCGAGTCGTTGTTCTTGCGGATATCAGGTATCTGGACGAGTCCCGCCACACGCGCGTCGTACATCACGCTCAGGCACCCGGGCCAGCAGCAGCTCATCATATCCCATCGCCCCACGTGTCTTTTGCCGCTCACATGCACGCCGATCGGCTGCGAGTCTTCGTCTGTCTCGGTGTAATCGTGATAGGTGAAGGCATAGCCGTGCTGCTGCATGAAGGCTATCTGCTTCTCCAGTTTTTCCGGCAGCCACACGTCATCCGCATCCAGGAACGCGATATACCTTCCTTTGGCTTCCCGTAGCGCACGGTTTCTGGTCAATGCGGCACCCTCGTTCTGCATATTGCGCAGATAGCGGATGCGCGCGTCGGTGTACCGGCTCACAATGGCTTTCGTCTCGTCCGTCGAACAGTCATCCACGATGATGAGCTCCCAGGCGCTGTACGTTTGGGATAGCACACTGTCGATGGCTTCACGAATGAATCGTCCGCAGTTGAACGTGGGCATTATGACGCTAACGAGTGCTCTCATTCGAAAAACGCTTTATAGATGGCGCGCAGGCTTTGTCGGCTCCACGCGGATTTTTGCTTTTGCTTAATCACTCCGGTATTGACATTCCCTGTGTTCGCGATGCAAAGGGTAGGTATATACCATACGTGCAGTGGAACAAGGCGGGTCAACTCCGCAAAATAGATTTCTTCTCCGTACATGAATCCGGGGAATTTCAGTTGCGGATGATGCGCTACGAAAGCTTGGGTGAATAGCATAAACGACCCGTGACCGGCGTATATGTTACAAGCAGGATACGTCTTCTTCTTCCGGCTTTTTATCAGGTACAAACAATGGTATAACCGATAGATGAAGGTATTGCGGTAGATTATGTTCCAGATAAAGAAGTTACGTTTCGTAGGCCGGATAAGCATATATGGGTTCTCGTGTCGGCTGATCTTGTCTGTATAGATATCCGGTGCTATCCAACCTATGGAGGCAGTGTCTGTCGTGAGTAACTGTTCGAAGAAATCTTCCGCCAGTTGCAGGTCCACATTGGAGATGGAGACAAAATCGTATCCTTGTGCTTTGGCGTTGTAGACAGGCAGCGCACCACCTAAATAACCTTTGTTGTCTAACCCGTTATCAGCAATCTCGATATCCACTTGCATGCGTCCTTCCACACGGTGTGCCGCACGGTGTACCGACTCCACGAACATGTGGAGCGCTTCATCCGAATGGTAGGTGACACATATGAGTAGAATCTTTTTCATCGCGCAAGGTAGGTTTTGATAAAATAAATGAGGACAGACCATACAGATAACGGCGTCAGCAGGATGGCTGCTAACAGATGACCTGTCTGCGGAACCAGCGGTACCACCGTTTGGACGCATGCCGTACTGCGGTACTTGACCATCCGGAGCAGCCAAATCCACAGCTCCTCGGAGATGCGGTAGGTCCATAGGAGCCTGTTCCATCCCTTCAGACGCGGGGCCATGTATGCCATGAACGCGAAGTTACCTTTCTGGATGCGGATATACGAACCCGTCTTGCCGTTTTCGTTCTGATAGTACACCGCGCCGCAGTAATCGGGTAGGGCAGCCTGTCGCGGCTCAGCCGTAAAGGACGCGATATGCCATTTCCAGTCTTCCCGGTAGCGGCAGTCGCTTTGGAACCATATGCCTTTCTCTCGGATAAACGCCGCGCGGTACAGGAACGCGTGAATAGGCGTAGATGCTCCTAATCCCCATCGGGTCAGGATCCTGTGCCGGTTCAGGAGATGGATGCGTGGCCGGGTGCGTTCACCCCGGTCGTCCTCCGAGCAGAAGGCGGTATAGCTGATATCCAGTCCGGCCTGTTCCATGAACGCGACTTGGCGTTCCAGTTTCTCCGGAGCAATCGAGTCGTCGGCATCGAGGAATTGTATATACTGTCCTCCCGCCTCTCTCAATCCCGTGTCACGGGCACTGGCACTGCCGCCGTTCATCTGCTGTACCAACCTCATACGCGGTTCATGGAGCGCTATGTTCGCCGCTGTCTCGGCCGTATTGTCCGTAGAGCCGTCATCCACAACGATGCACTCCCAGGCGGTAAGGGTCTGGGCTTGCAGAGATGTAATGGCTTTGGCCAGGTATTTCCCCTGATTGAAGCACGGTATGATGATGGTTACTTTAGGCGTCATATTTACTCTTAATGGTGTGACTGAGCATAAAACAGATGATCAATGTCCCGACAATATAAAATCCCACGTTCACCTTGTAATAGCTGTAATAGAAAATACCTTGAAGCGGTATGAGGAATAGCATCAGGATCAGTAACAGACGGCTTAATGTAATCGTTCCTTCCTTGTTCGCCGAACGGCAAAGCAGGTAACTGATGAGACTGAACAGAAGCACGTAGGCTACCATTCCGGAATGGCCCAGGTCAATCAGCAGGTCACCCAGGAAGGTGAAGAATACGCCGATGTTCATGCCGGAGTGTGACCAGATCATGTCACGGTAGTCCTCCAGGTCCCAACCGGGATGCCATACAAAGTAGTTTGTCAGCGGCATGACGCGGTCGAGGTGCACACTCTCTGCCGTGTAGTTGGTGAAGAAATCATTGAAGTTGATAAACGACTGTCCGCTGTAGGCCAGCAGGCTGTCCCAGGTACCGGTGTCATCTGTCACATCCGCCATTTGGAACCGGGCAATGGTGACTGCAGCAAAGAAAATCCCCACTATTCCGCCGAAAAACCAGAAGGGGAATAACGCCTTTTTGCGTTGCTGCTGATTCAGTATGGGGCGGAACAGGATATAGAGTGCGCAGAAGGAGAGGAACCAGTAGATAGGTTGCGTACGACCGGCAATCAGCACAGCTTTTATGACCGGTGTCATGGACGATAGCAGCAGCAACCAATTGAAGACTGTCGATTTGCGGTCCTTGGCGATGTTGAGGAAGTAGAGAAGGATGGCTACAGGCGAGAATTGGGAGAAGAACGTTTCCGGTAAGGCCAGGATATACTGAAGACCGGTTAGTTTCTCTTTATCCATGTTGTCATACATATCATCACGTACATCTTTGAGATCGGCATGAAGTACCTGATTCAGATTTACGAAGGTGGAGTATAGAGTTATGAAGAACGTGATGATGAGCACCCACGACAGGGCGTCAATGATCCACTCTTTCTGGATGTCGATGTCTTTGAGGCTGCGGCTGTCCAGCTTGCTGAACGGCACGATGGACAGGGTCAGTAATGCGCAGTAGGTGAAGGTGGCCCATGGCGATATCGGCATCTGCTCGCATACACCGTTTACATCATAGATGTTATTGGCATCCAACAATATGGAACACGCTCCTGAAAAAGCATAGAGCATCGCCAGAAAGGCACTGATGTCAATGCCGTTGTGCTTGCGAATCAGATAGATGGACAGCAGCGTGAAATATATAAAAGGAATAGCAATCATATAAGCCAGTGTGCTCCTTTCGTTTGGATGATTTGTCTGTTGGTTTGTATCTCGTTATAGTGTTTGCAGAACATCCCTTTGGCTTGATAGTAATAACGGATATCGCGTAGCCTATGTTCCGCCAACGCGGTGTGCCATACCGCTAGACCGTAACGGAGACGATGGCACCAGCAGGCGAAACGCGAATGGTTGATATCTACCGCGCGGAGCACCAGTTGCTGGTAGATGCTTTGTGCCGTGGGACGTTTCGGCGCCGCATGTTCGCGGTCGTGATAGCAGTACGTGCCTGATACGAAATACACCCCTTTCCCGTGGAAATGAAGGCGTTGCAGGTAGTCGTTGTCTTCCGCATAATGGAAGAACAGGGGACTGAATCCGCCTGTCTGCTGCAGCACGGCTGCGGGTAACAACCAGCAGGCGGCGTTGATCTCCCGGGTGGCGTATTTGTCTTGACGGCCTACTGCCTGGTCCTGCTCAAAGCGCTGCAGCTCCGGTGACCGTCCAATGGCGTTCTTCTCGAAGTTAGCATCGCGGTGTCGACCGTCTCCGGTCAGATGAATAGGACTGAGCAACGAGTTTCCGTCGTCATACCGGAGTAAGGATGCTATCATGTCCGGATCAATCCACGCGTCTTGATTGAGCAGTAACACATGAGTGGCACCTTGTTTGAGCGCGTAACGAATACCCAGGTTGTTCGCCTGTCCGAAACCGAGATTCTTCGTCTGCGCGAAGACTGTCGCTTCCGGGAAATGCGTCTGGATATACTTCGCCGAACCGTCCGCAGAACCGTTGTCTATCACGACGGGAATCAACGGCACGGAGGATGTACGCAGACTACCCAGACAACGCTCCGCCCATCGCATTGCGTTGTAGGTCACAACAATCGTATAAATCTTAATGCCATTCATTGTTCATCTCAATACGTTATGTACTGTGCCGTCGCTCTTGTCCGACGCAGAACGCCCCATGCCGCGCTTGAAACGCTGCATATGCAAAAGACAGTCTTCAACAACCGTGCCTTTGATCTGTTTGAGGATGATATCCTTGATAGTTCTTTTGTTCGCTTCTCCGTACGGGACGTCATTGCATGCCGGGTAAATATAGTGGATGAATTCGATATTATGCAATTTCTTTTCCCTCATAGCCAACGGATACATATGCAGGTAGGATAGAATCTTTCTACAGTTGCATATCTGTGCACACGTCATGTGATCTACCAAGTCTAACGACTGTTCAATAGAGGCCAGCCAGCATCCTTCGCGTAGTTCCCAGAAGACACGATCCCACATGGAGATATCCTGATTATAGGGGTCTTCTTTTACCCATTTCAGCCATAGGTCAATGGAAGCGGAATATTTTCCGTTCGCCCGTAGTTTCCGGATCAGATGCGATGGCGAAGAATAATAATACTTGTAGTAATCCATGATGGTTTCCCATACATTGTTACGAAGCATGACAAATTCTTCACCGGCATGCTCCGCTAATTGGTGATACATGTCGTGGGTGTAGAACATCTGATCCGCATCCACGTTCATTAGCATCGTATGCGCGGTGTATTCCTCTTGACGCATCTCGTCATATTTCGTCTCGTCTAAAGCGATGGTGAGATGAGGCTTTTGAACTCTTTCCGCCAGTAATTGAGCCGATTCGTTATCTTTCGCAGAAGATTCGGAGAAAGAAAAGGTATATAAAGAATACGGAATCCGGTTCTTCTCCAACAAGGCCAACGCTGTCCGGCTGTCTTTGCCGCCTGTTAATGCAAGCCATACAGGCTGGTGGCGGTAATACGTACTCATGTTATGCAACGATGTACGGAATAACTCTTCCAGCACTTGATGGATCTGCTGAGGCGGAATCTGTCGGGACACAGAGGTCCAAAAACACCGATGGGCTAACGCATGGGTGGTGTAATTGTATATTTGGCTGGGCAGCAGTCTCTTGATGCCGTCGATATGCGTTAACGGACCCGGAACAAAATCCGGATATACCCCCCGTGTGTTGTCCGGGAAGGCGATTGGTTTGTGCTCATAATCGCATAGAAGACGAAGACTGCTGCTGAACGAGTTCTCCGAGTAGAAGACTCCCAGCGTACCGACCGCATCCGGATAGATCTCGTCCCCCACCAGAAGGATGTATCTGCCGTTCCATGAATTTTCCTCTCGTATGATGGTCTCTTGGATACCTTTCTCTTGGGCTGAATGATGGCGAATGAATGCGACCGGCTCTTCCGCATCTTTATCCACTTGCCATGCATCGCCAAGCAGAACGATGGATTGGTCTTCACTGGTCGAAATAGCAAGATTGGCTTGATAGTTCAAGTAATACCCGTTGGGCAGCAAGAGTGACTTCCATGTTTTATTTGGAAGGAACTCTTTCGTGGATACTATGAATTGCTTGTTGTGAACCATGCCTATTTCGTTATTTTCCCCATAGTTCTTTGATTACTACGCTCGGCCATTTCCAGTTTTGGTATGCCAGTTGTGCGATTCCCGGCGCAAGAATCAATCCCCAGATTTCCATATCCAGTACGCCCATGAATATCCAGAGCAATAGTACGGTTGCGGCACCGCTTACCAGACTCGGGATAAAGAACGGTATTTTGTTGTTGGCCATGATAAACCCTGCGGAAACGTAGTGGTTTTGCTCCAATAGGCTGATTAGAAGCATGGTGCCGAGCATGATTTTGGGAACAAAATGGGTATTGCTTCCGATAAACCCGAGTGCCCAATTCCCCAGAAGAATCCAAAGCAAACCACCTATCGCATAGATCGTTATCAAACTACCGGTACACAAAAGGTAATAATGTCTCAGACTCTTTATGTCCTGTTCGGCACGGCATTGTGCCAGTTTGGGCGTGAATGATTGATAGAAGACAGTGCCGCAACGGGCTAAGACATCCATTACTTGCAGGGTTATACCGTAACATGCCACTTGTTCAAGACTGAGGAAGGCGGAACCGAACAGGACTGCGGATTTGTTTACTAAAAAGCCGCCTAAGATAGTTAAACCTACTTTGACTGCATTGGGCGTGATAGCCGACATGATCGCTTTCGGTTCCTGCGCTTCTACTTCTTCCAAATGCGATTTGAGACTGTGGGTGAAGAATACACGGTACATCAATACCCGACGGATAACAGTCGAAACGAGTTGTGAGGCGACAATGGCTGTCAAACCCAGGCCGGCGTACAGCAGTCCGATTGCCAGACTGATATACACTGTCTGGCCTAACATGGCAATCTGCTGTGCACGCTTGATATATCCTTTTCCGGTTAGCAGTGCGTCGTAGTAGAAGGTATACAGGTTATAGCAATTGATGACGATGAGTAGTATCCATGCAATAATCGCATCTTGCTGGTCACCTGAATATTTCTGCAAGACAAAGTGGTAATATGCCGTCCCTCCGGTAGCAAGCACCCCGAGCACGATCAATGCCATGTAGCGATAGAACCGACGCATCGCGATCAGAGAGCCTTTCAACAGGCTGTAATCCACTTCTGCACCGGAATGGGTATGCGCCACACCTTCTTTCTGCAGCTTCTTCACCCCGGAGAAAATATAACTGATGTTACGCGCAAAGGAAGGACGGAAACCGAAATCCAATAACATGACCAAAAAGGTGATGGTTTGGAAGATACTCCAGATACCAACTGCCTCTTGGGACATTTTATGCAGAATAAACGGCAATAAAATCACTCCGGCTCCAATGGTGAAAGCCGTGCCTGCGTAACTCCACGCAATCTCCTTCTTCCCGATATGTTCTATCTTCTCACTCAACTCTCAACTTTAATCTCTCCTGAAAATATCGCGTGTATAGACTTTCTCTTTCACGTCGTCCAGCGACGGGTCATACCGGTTGGCGATGATGGCCTGGCTACGGCGTTTGAACTCATTCAGGTCGTTCACCACCTCGCTGCCGAAGAAAGTGCTGCCGTTCGCCAGGGTAGGCTCGTAGATGATGACTGTCGCCCCTTTCGCCTTCACGCGTTTCATGATGCCCTGGATGGACGACTGACGGAAATTGTCGCTGTTCGACTTCATCGTTAGACGGTACACGCCGATGGTGCAGTTCTTCTCCTGTGCGGAATCGAACTGTCCCTTGTGGAAATAGTCGTAATAACCTGCTTTCGCCAGCACACGGTCGGCGATGAAGTCCTTGCGCGTGCGGTTTGACTCCACGATGGCGCCTATCAGGTTCTCCGGTACATCCGCGTAGTTGGCCAGCAGCTGCTTGGTGTCTTTGGGCAGACAGTAACCGCCGTAACCGAACGACGGGTTGTTGTAATGCGTGCCGATACGCGGATCCAAGCACACGCCGTCGATGATATCCTGCGTGTTCAGACCCTTCATCTCCGCATAGGTGTCCAGCTCGTTGAAGTAACTCACGCGAAGCGCCAGATACGTGTTCGCGAACAGTTTGACCGCCTCCGCTTCCGTCAGACCCATGATACGCGTCTCGATTGACTCTTTGATGGCACCTTCCTGCAGCAAGCCTGCAAAACGCTCGGCAGCCGCTACCAGACGCGCATCGCCCGGCACCGTACCCACGATGATACGACTTGGGTACAGGTTGTCATACAGCGCCTTGCTCTCACGGAGAAACTCAGGAGAGAAGAGAATGTTCGGACTGCCGAATTTCTCACGAACAGACTGCGTGTAACCTACCGGAATAGTCGACTTGATCACCATGATGGCATCAGGATTGACACGCAGCACCGTCTCTATCACGTTCTCTACCGCCGACGTGTCGAAATAGTTGCGCTGCGGGTCGTAATTCGTCGGAGCGGCGATGACCACATACTCCGCATCCTTATACGCCGACTCCGCATCCAAAGTGGCAGTAAGTTGAAGGAAATTCCTTTGCCCTTTTTCCTTTGTCTCTTTGTCCTGGAGAAAATACTTCTCGATGTACTCGTCCTGAATGGGCGATTGACGACGGTTGATCATATCCACCTTCTCCGGCACGATATCCACCGCGGTCACTTCATGATGCTGGGCCAGTAGGGTGGCTATACTCAACCCCACATACCCTGTTCCTGCTACGGCTATTTTCATATTAGATTTTTTCTTCGAATCCACGGAAATGGACATTGAGTTCATGCAAATGTTCCAAAAGTGTTCCTAAAGAAGTCCCTTCAGTCATTTTGGCAAACGCATTCACATCCTTCGGGAAACATTTGCCGCCGTAACCGAACTTGCCGTCCGGACCCGGCACGTACGTGTGCGTGTCGTTGATGTAACCCGACAGCAGCACACCAGTGTGCACCTTGCGCCAGTCGGCTCCCATCTTCTCGCAGTACTCGCGGCACGCGTTGAAATACGTCACCTTGTAGGCGCCGAACACGTTATGCATGTACTTCGTTAACTCCGCCTCCAACGGCGTCATCACCGTGAATTTCTTGCCCACGAAGATCTTCGTCAGCAACTCCTGAGCACCCGTGAACACCATCGTCTGTTTGTTGAAGTCCTCGATGAACGTGCGCTCCGTCAGAAACTCCGGCATGTAGCATACTTTGTGACCTGTCTCACGCGACAGCAGTTCACTCGTACCCGGCAGAATGGTCGTGCGTACAAACACCGGCACGTCCGGTAGCTTCTTGATCAACTCCTTCATCAGCGTCAGATCCTGCGTACCGTCCTCTTCCGTCGGCACATGAATCTGCAGAAACGCGATGTCCACTTCACTCAGATCATCGTTGTATCCCTTGTAAGGATCGCTGATGAATAACTTACACTCCGGATTGTTCTGCTCTAACCAGTTCTTCAGGGCTCCGCCTACGAAGCCGCACCCGATAATTCCTACTTTAATCATAATTGTATATTGTATTTTTTATATATTTTCCATCTACTTTAGGGTTCCCGACGAACGCTTCAAACCTTTTATAACGCGCGTACGGAAACACGTGAACGCGAAAAAAGCATGCAAATTTACAACAAAAATTGCATATACGCAAGTTTTTGGGCAATTATTTTGCAAAATAGAATAAAATTCTATATTTTTCAGGAACAATCTCTTTCTTTTACGTCGGAATCTTTCCGACACCTCCCATGCCGGGCGTTTTTAGATTCTTCGTATTGCAGGCAAATAATATTTGCCTCTCCCTTTCTTTCTTTTAGGGCAATCCGATTGCCCGTCAAGATCACCCCGCCCGACACGGACATTTCCGCGACCCACACCCGCGGAGTGCGCTATCTCGTGCCCGTTGACTTCATCGTCCGCCGGAGTCCCTGTCATCGCGAGGTCCTTCAGCTCTACACATGAAAGAGAAGAAAAAAGAAGAAATTTTTTTTTATGGAATTTTAAGGTTTTGGGCCTTTGGTGGCAAATCACGGTAGGCATGGAAAGAAGCTAACGCTAACGCTAATCCACTACCCCCTAACATAGAGGGTAAATCAAACCAACTTCGAACCATTATCGAACCAATATGCTGTTTAGAATTTGTATCGCGTCCTGAGGGATGCGATTTTTTTTGTATGTAAGCGTTTTTACATTTCCAGACTATTAAGGTCAATGAGATGGTTGACGATGGCGTAGACCGTCAGTCCGGCGGTGGAATGAATGTTGAGTTTTGCGGTGATATGTTTCCGGTGTGAAACGACAGTATGCATCGATATACACAGCACGTCTGCAATCTCTTTGTTACTCAGACCGTGCACCACCTGAATCAGCACGTCTTTCTCACGACTACTTAATTCTTCAGTCTCCGGCTGTTTCCTTTCACTTTTTACCTTTAACCTTTCACCTTTATTAAGCACCGGACGAAGAATGTCATCTTCGATAGCACAATGGTCCGCAAAATCATGTTCCGTGTGCCATAAGTCGGACATGACGCTGATAAGTTGATACGTGATAGATGAAGGCTGACTGCTGATAGCTGACGGCTGATGGCTTTCTTCCGTCGGATAATACTTGATGATGAGGTTTTTGATTTCCGTCAGTTTGTCGGTGATGCGTTGGTCGTCATGTTCATGTTCGTCAAACAGGCCAGCATTCTCATGCTCAATATGCGTACGGATCTCCTCCGTAAACTCATCGTAACAACGCACGATAAGTCCTGGAATTTTTGTGGTTGTCGGGTCTGTTGGGATGATTGCTTCGATAAGCGCCCGACGCAGACGCGGCAAACGGAACTCGAGGAAATACGTGTGTGCGTTGTGCAGATAGCGTTGGAGGGTAGGGATGTCAATATCGGACGGAAGAGCCCGTTGGTGGAATAGTTTGTAATTAACCACCGCCAGGAACGTGCGAGTATGTACATGGTGTGCTTCACACACTTGTGCGATAGTCTGTTCGCCTACACCCATCTCCAATCCAAATCGACTGATAATCTGTATCGCATCCTCTTCCTGCGACATCAACTCACATATCTTGTCCGAACCCTTGTACATAAATCCATTTACTATTTGGTCATTTACGATTCACCATTTTTTTTCGAAATCGAGTGCAAAATTACACAAAAAATCCCACTTGGACAATAGTGGGAAGCAAAATCACAACAAATTGGGATTGCCCAATTACGGACAAAGCAGTAATTTTGCACTTTAGAAAACAGAGTACAGATTACAGAATAAAAACTGAATATGAAAAGACAAAAAATCATTCCTATTCTATTGACTTTATGCGCATTAAGCGTAAATAGCGTATATGCGCAGGGGATTGATGCTGTTACCGGGGCAACTTCCAAAACCGACACGGTAAAACAGGAGCATGTAGATAGCCTATCCCAAAAAGTTGTGACCGGGAATAACCAGCGCCAACGCCGTTTTACCATCGGCGGATACGGAGAGGTGACGGCTAAACACTGCTGGTATAGCAACAACTATTTGCGTTACGGCAAGAACCCAGAGAAATATGCCAATGACCATTTCGGTGAGTTTGACCTGCCGCACGTGGTCATTTATCTGGGCTATGACTTCGGCAAGGGTTGGAGCGTCGGTACGGAAATCGAGTTCGAGCACGGCGGCACGGAATCGGCCATAGAGATAGAAGAGGAAGAAGGCGGTGAGTATGAGAGTGAGATTGAGCGCGGCGGCGAAGTGGCGTTAGAGCAGTTTTGGTTACAGAAAGCGTTTAACCGCTATGCCATTCTACGTGCCGGTATGCAGGTCGTTCCAGTCGGAGCATTGAACGCACACCACGAATCGACCGAGTATTTCGGTGTCTATCGTAACGAAGGCGAGTTCACAATTATGCCGTGTACGTGGCATGAGGTGGCATTTACTTTTATGGGATCGACACCAGACGGATGGCATTATCAGGCTATGTTTCTGCCAGGCCTGGACAGCGACCGTTTCAACCGGAAAAATTGGATCAAACCGGGTGCAGGCAGTCCGTATGAGTTCAAGTTGGCAAATGTGTTTGCCGGTGCTGCACGGGTCGATTATACGGGCGTTCACGGGTTGCGGTTGAGTGTGAGCGCTTACTGCGGCAACTCATTCCGCAACACCCTCAGCAAGACCAATGCCGAACTAGATGCGAGTGCGTACAAGGATGTCAAGGGAACGGTCTCTATCGGTTCGTTTGACTTCGCGTACAAGGACCACGGTGTCATTGTGCGCGGCAGTGCCACCTACGGGCATCTGAGTGATGCGGCGGCGATTACGCAGTACAATATCGGTATGCGTAAGGGGTCGGTTAGCAGCAAACAATGGGTGGCTTCAGATGCTATAGCCGCAGGCCTCGAGGCGGGCTTTGATTTCTTTAGTTTGAACAATAAACTGGTGGAGAAAAAACAGCAGTTCTATCTCTTCGGACGCTACGACTACTACGACTCGATGTTGCGGTACGACAACAAGCCCACCGACATGTACGCATGGTGCGGAAGGCATCGTGTGGCAGTTGGTATCAATTATTTTCCGATCAAACAAATCGGCGTGAAGGCAGAGTTCGCATACGGAATCTTGAAACAGGGGACGCGTTCGGACGGAACGCGCGGGAAACTCTATAATGATGAACCGCAGATCGCTGTCGGTATCGTTTACGCAGGATTTTATCAGCTTTAACCCTTCGATATAACGTCATAACGATATAACGATATAACAAAAAAAATTAAACAATGAAAAAGTATCTTTTATTTGCCGCATGCGTACTGGCTTTAGTGGCATGCGAGGGAGGTGGCACAACCGTCATCTCGGACAAAGAAGCGGCTCTGCAACAGGCAGTTACGCCGTATGTAAACAACACAGTTATTGCGACTTATGGTCAGATGGCAGATGCCGGACTGACGTTGTTGGACCAGTGTAAGCAGATTCTCGCGAAAGTGGAAGCCGGGGAGGATTACAGCAAACTGATGTCCGATGCCGGCACGTCTTGGCGTGCGATGCGCAAGCACTGGGAGCAGAGTGAAGCCTTCCTCTATGGACCTGCATCTGCCCATAACATCGACCCGCACATTGACTCGTGGCCGCTGGATTTCAATGCGATGAACGCGCTGCTGCACGATGCCGACCGGATGGCGGCGATTGAGGAGGAAGGCGGTGCGTACGTCGGTGACAAACTCGGCTACGCGCTGAAGGGCTTCCATGCTGCAGAATACCTGCTCTTCGAGAGCGTGGAGAAAGACGGTCGTGCGGTCGGAACAGGTCGTCCCCATGCCGCGAACCTGACGCACGCCGAAGCGGTTTATCTGCTCGGTATTGTCGAAGACTTGACACAGCAGGCAATCCTGTTGGAATACGCGTGGGCAGGCGAAGTGAGTGACGCCAAACAGACTCTTTTGGACGAAGGCGAAGTGGAGACGTACGAAGACCGCTACGGTTGGCAGATGATGAATGCCGGTAAAGCGGGTTCCATCTACATCACCTATCAGGAGGCGGCGGAAGAGATTATTGCCGGTTGTGTGGATATTGCCGGGGAGGTTGCAGACCTGAAGATGGGCAACCCGTACATCAGCAGTACGCCGGAGGAACGTGATTATATCGAGTCGCCGTACAGCTGCACCTCCACCATCGATTTCGCAGATAACATCCGTTCCATTCAGCACGCCTATTGCGGCGCGCAGGCCGGTGACCATTCCATTTCCAACTATGTATATCGCCAGGATGCGGAACTTGACGCACGCGTCCGCAAGGCTATTGAGAATGCTATCAATGCCATTGAGCAAATCGGTGATTTCGAGAACACAGCCCAGAACAACCCGCTTGTGAAAGCAGCCATAGATCAAGTCTCTGCACTCGAAGAAATATTGGACGAACAAGTGCTGCCGCTGCTTTCGAAGTGAAAATTGAAAATTAAAAATTAAAAGGAATATGAAAAAGTATCTATTTTTATCGCTTGCAACTCTTGCCATTGTGGGCTGCAAAGAGCCGACTCCAGGACCTGAACCGGAAGCAGATATGCCGGATTGGTACTACACAGGTGGTAAGTTAGGAACGACGACGAACACGAGTTCAATGACCTTCCGCCAGCCGACACCCGCAACGGAGAACGCAGGTCTGGGGACGGCTTTTGCACAGGGTGACCAGATTGCCGAGAAACCCTTTGTAACCAACGAATCGGGACGTCAGCATGGCTTGGGACCTGTTTACGTACGATCATCATGCCAGCACTGCCATCCGAACTATTCACACGGAACGAGTGTGCCGGAAGGTACGTACAATGCTTCGGAAGTGGGCAATGGAACCTTGCTGGTGGTTATAAACCCAGCTACCCAGGCATATGTGCCATGGCTGGCCGGTATGCCTCAGTTGTTCGGTGCCGCGCCCTTCAAAGCGCCGCTTGACCCCGACCAGATTACCGTCACGTGGAAGACAGCGACTGACGAGCACGGCAATAAGTTCGCCGACGGCGAGACCTACGAACTGCGTTACCCCGAAGTGACGATGCCCAACACCGCTGTCTATGTCTATAATCAAGGATACCGTGATCCGGACGGACTGCTTGAATCGCAAGGCTACGAGATCAAACTGGAAAACACCATAGGTGTTTATGGTTCCGGATTGCTGGATGCTATTTCGGATGCCGACATTATTGCTCAATACGAGAAAGAATCCGCGGAAGGCAAGTTGAAAAACGGACTCAATCCTGCATTCTGGGATGGAAGTTTCCAGACTTCCGGCTATTACAAGAACGATCCGCAGTGGGGACCGAAACGCTTTACGTATGCCCTTACACGCGGTCCGATTATGGACGCTGCAGGCGCGAATGCCATCTGGAATATCACCAATGTGACCCGTAGCGACAGAAAGTATCATTATTTGGATTTGAACGGTACGATCTATGCGGAGTACGCATCCAAAGATCCTGAAGTACAGGCTGAGTTCGGGTCAGAGCAGGAGATATATGACTATCTGACCAGCAAGATCCTGCCGGCAGAGATGACGGATGATGAGTTTACACAAGTGATGGTTTGGCACCGTGGCCTGGCTGTGCCGGCCGCACGTAACGTGAAAGACGAAAAAGTGCTACGCGGCAAAGAACTATTTACACAGATAGGTTGCGATTATTGCCACCGTCCCACTTGGACAACCGGTCCAGACGAGGTACGTGACCCGAATAATTTTCCGCTTACCGCCGCTATGCCGCGTTATCCGAACCAGAAAATATGGCCGTACACCGACATGATTCAACATAAGCTATGTATGGAAAATGACATCCGAACCGGTTGGTGCCGTACTACGCCGTTGTGGGGGCGTGGACTGCACCGCAAAGCCACAGGAGACGCCTACGAAGCGCGCATGCATGATACCCGTGCCAGAAATGTGATTGAAGCCATTATGTGGCATGGTTATAGTTCGCAGAGTGACGCCTACTGGCCGACGCAGCAATTCTATAACCTGGAAAAAGAAGATCGAGATGCGGTGGTTGCTTTCATCAATGCTATCTAAGCCGGTGACATGGCTGTTGCACATAGCCCTGACGACTATCCTCGTTGGGGCATGTGTAACCCATTTTTTCGGTGAACAAGGTGAAATCCATCTCCGTGCCGATAAAGCCGAAACAATCCATGTCAAACAACATGCATTGACGCTTTTCCTATGGTCTTTTGAGGTGACTGAGGCGGATTATATCGCGGAATTGCGTATCCTGGACAGAAGCCGCGCACCGCTTGTTGTGGACAAAGGAACCGCCCGTATAAATAAACCGTTAAAATATCACGGTTTCCGTTTCTGCCTGTCCGACTACGACAGCGATGAAATGGGTGTTGTATTGGCGTATAACTATGACCCGTGGGGCATTGGAATCACCTATACCGGTTACGCGTTGCTCCTCATCAGCATGGTGGGTTTCTTCTTTCAGAAACACAGCCTGTTCCGGACGTTGCTGAATCAGTCGGTATTCGGTCAGCGTAGCGGTCTGTTTTCTGTCTGCGCTGTGGTCATAATAATGGTTTTGACTTTTGTGATGACGAAAGCGGTTACTCCCAAACCGCCTTTGCAGCCGGTACTACAGACGCCGCTGTTGGGAATACATGTGTCCGTGATAATGCTGGCATACACGCTGTTTGCGGTCATGATGGTGAACGGAATACTCGGTTTATGCGTCACCAAGTGGCGGAAAAAGCTCATGCTTCTTTCGCAAGTCCTTCTTTATCCTGCGGAGTTCTGTCTTATCGTTGGTATTTTCGTCGGCGCTGTATGGGCAAATATGTCGTGGGGGCGTTATTGGGGATGGGATCCCAAGGAGACATGGGCACTTGTCACCATGCTCGTTTATGCCCTGTTGCTGCACTTCCCTTGGATGAAGAAACTGTTAGCAAAGTCAGATCAGCATCAGAAATCAGAAAAGATTTATCACATACTTAGTATCGTAGCCTTCCTATTTGTGCTATTCACCTATTTCGGCGTTTCCTATCTCCTTGGTGGATTGCATTCCTATTCATAATTCTTTCTACAATTGAAGAATTTTTGCAAAAATGGCATACATTTTATGTATGTCATTTCTTTTGTAATTTTTTATCTCGCTTTTAGGCGAAAAAATACTGCTTATGCGGGCATAGATGAATTTTTTTGCCCAAAACCTTGCAAATTTGGAAAATTTGTAGTAATTTTGTACCCGATTTTGGATTATTGTGGACAAACAATAAAAAATTAATAACATATGATCAAACAATTTAAGTTTTGGAATATGATCGGAGGATGGTGCGTCTTTGCAGTCGCCGCTCTGACCTATTTCCTTACCATGGAGCCTACCGCTTCCTTCTGGGACTGTGGTGAGTTCATCTCCAGCGCCGCTAAGTTGGACGTTGGACACCCGCCCGGAGCACCATTCTTTATGCTGATGGGCCATTTCTTCAGCCTCTTTGCGCCCTCTACGGCGCAGGTGGCGGCGTGTGTGAATGCCCTCTCCGTCCTGGCGAGTGCTTTCACGATCCTGTTCCTGTTCTGGACCATCACGGCTTTGGCTAAGAAACTGGTGGAGCCGGACTCCCTATGGCGTCAGATTGGTATCCTGGCTGCCGGTGCCGTCGGTGCGCTGGCCTACACGTTCAGTGATACGTTCTGGTTCTCCGCCGTCGAGGGCGAGGTGTATGCCTCCTCATCCTTGTTCACCGCTGTGGTGTTCTGGCTTATCCTCAAATGGGACGAGCACGCCGACGAAGAGGGTAGTGACCGCTGGCTTATCGCGATAGCCTATCTGATGGGCCTTAGTATCGGTGTCCACCTGCTGAACCTGCTGACGATTCCGGCGATCGGACTGGTGTATTATTTCCGTCGCTATGCGTTCAAATGGTGGACGTTCATCGTGGCTTTCCTTACGTCCTGTCTCGTGCTCCTGGTTATCCTCTACGGTATTATTCCGGGTTTCCCGACGGTCGCCGGTTGGTTCGAACTGCTGTTCGTCAACGGCTTCGGCTGTCCGTTCAATACGGGTCTCGCCGTGTATATCGTGCTGATGGTCGCATCGCTCGTATGGGCAATCGTGGAGACCTATCTGGACCGGAACAAAGTGCGGATTGCTATCTCGTTCACCCTTGCGTTTGCCCTCTCGGGCGCGGCCTTCTTGTTTGAATCATGGGTGGTCGGACTGATTGTCAGTATCGCGCTACTGACGATCCTCGTCGCATGGGCGGAGATCATTCCGGCCCAGGTGCTCAATACGATCGCCGTGATGGTGGCTGTCATCATCGTCGGCTACAGTTCCTATACCGCCATCGTCATCCGCTCCAACGCGCAGACGCCGATGGATCAGAACTCGCCCGACAATGTGTTTGCCCTCAAGTACTATCTTAACCGTGAGCAGTACGGCGACCGGCCTTTGTTCTTCGGCCAGTACTACAACGCTCCGATGAAGGTGAAGCCCGTCGGCGACGGCACCCTCACCTATGACATCAAGGACGGCGCTGCCCAGTGGGCGGCGGCTCCGCATGTGGACGGCCAGCCGGACAAGTATGTCGTGACGGGCCATAAGCAGGAGTACAGCTATCAGCCGGAGTTCTGCACCTTCTTCCCGCGTATGTACTCGTCCGACGAGAATCATATTAAAGCTTACAAGTCCTGGGCTGGAATCAAGGAGACCAGCAGCCGGAGAAAGAAAATACGCTACGAGGACTATTACTACGGACGTACTGGCAACAGGACCGATTTCTGTCCTACCTTCGGGGATAACCTGCAGTTCTTCTTCAGCTACCAGAGCCATTTCATGTACTGGCGCTATTTCATGTGGAATTTCGTAGGACGTCAGAACGACCTGCAGTCCTATGGTGACATTACCAAAGGCAATTGGATATCCGGTATCCCCTTCATCGACAACGCACGTCTGGGAGACCAGTCCAAACTGCCGAAACAGTTGCTGGAGAACAAGGGACGCAACGTCTATTACTTCCTGCCTTTGATTTTGGGTATACTCGGTATCATCTGGCAGATCACACGGCGCGGAAAAGAGCATATGTTCGAGGGTGTGCGTAGTTTCACACTCACCTTCCTCCTCTTCTTCCTCACCGGTCTGGCTATTGTCATCTATCTGAACCAGACTCCGTACCAGCCGCGTGAACGTGATTACGCCTATGCGGGCTCATTCTATGCCTTCTGTATATGGATCGGTCTGGGCGCATTGGCGCTGATAGACTGGCTCGTCCGCGGTAGCCGCGAGATCGGACAGACATACTACGGTCTGGCCAAGGGCGATGAGAACAAACGCGCCTATGCGATAGTCGCTGCTTGTATGGCCTTGGCTTGTCTGCTGGTACCTGTCCAGATGGCAACGCAGAACTGGGATGACCATGACCGTTCCAAACGGTACGTCTGTCGCGACTTCGGGGCCAACTACCTCAAGTCATGCGAACCCGGCGGAATACTCTTCTCCAACGGTGATAACGACACCTTCCCCCTGTGGTACAACCAGGAGGTCGAAGGAGAGGGAGACTCCTTGCGCGTTTGTAACCTGTCCTACCTCCAGACGGATTGGTACATCAGTCAGATGAAACGGCCGTACTACCATTCCGAGGCACTGCCTATCAGCTGGGAATACAAGGATTACATGCCTAACCACAACGAGTATGTCCAGGTCAAACCCAAGAAGGAATATCCCGAGATGTCCGTCCAAGAGGCCTTCGACTTCGTTCGTTCGGATGACAAACACACCAAGCTGAAAGACGGCAAGAACTTCATCCCCTCAGGCAGACTGTATGTCAACACACCTGATGGCGGCAAAGTATGGTTCTCTGAGAAGGGCGGTTTCACGCGCTCCGAGATGATGATCATGGAGATGCTCTCCACCAATAACTGGGAACGACCCATGTATTTCTGTACCACCGTCGGCAACAGTTATTATCTCGGCCTCGAGCCTTACATGGAGCTCACCGGTCTCGCATACCGGATCACCCCTTACCGCAGTCGTGACGGACAACCCCGTGTGAACAGCGAGAAGATGTATGACAACATGATGAACAAGTTCCAATACGGTAACGTCAAGGCCAAAGGCATCTACCTCGACGAGAACACCATGCGTATGTGTGAGACTCACCGTACGATGTTCGCCCGCCTCGCGGAACAGCTGCTCTACGAACAGCAGTACGACAAGGCGCAGGCTGTGCTCGCACGCTGCGAGGAGGAACTGCCGAGTTATAACGTGCCCTACGGTGAGTACTCGTCGGCTGTGATGGTGGGCTGTTATTATGAACTGGCACACCAGCTCGAGAAAGCCGGCCGGTTGGACGAGGCGCAAGAGGCTGCCGACCAAGGGTATAGCATCGTTGACCAGGTGGGAGAGAACGTCATGGAGTACGTCTATTTCGTCCAATCGCTTACCGAAGGTCAGGCGGAAGGGCTCGACCTCAGCGACATTGGACGCAAGGCAAGCATTCTCCAGTATATGATTTATACGGTGGAGCGTGCCGGGAACGCACTCACGGACGAGCAGGAAGTTACCTTGTCATTCTATGTGGACGTTGTGGAACAATTTGAAACTTATAGGAAAAATCCTGCACAATGGATCAAGAACAAACAAAAGGAAGAAGAAGCGGCGAAATCCAAAAAATCCCGGTCTTACTGATTACCGGATATCTGGGTAGCGGCAAGACCACGCTGCTCAATCGGATTTTGACCAATAAGAAAGGTATTCGCTTTGCCGTTATCGTCAATGATATCGGCGAAGTGAACATCGACGCATCGCTCATTCAGAAGGGTGGAGTGGTCAGCCAGTCGGACGAATCACTCGTCGCACTTCAGAACGGATGTATATGCTGTTCGTTGAAGATGGACCTCATCGCACAACTGCACGACCTCGTCAGCCAGCGTCTGGGCGAAAGCCGGCAGCCGGCCTTTGACTACATCGTCATTGAGGCTTCCGGTATATGCGAACCGGCTCCGATCGCGCAGACGCTATGCTCCTATGCGCAGATGGTGCCGCAATTCGCTACGGACGGCCTGCCGGTGCTCGACTGCATCTGTTCCGTGGTCGACGCTATGCGTCTGCGCGATGAGTTTATGGACGAACTGATGCCAAAGACAGCGCCGACGCCGAAGGAAGAAGACCTCGCGGCCTTGGTGACCGAGCAGATCGAGTTCTGTAACATCGTGCTGCTGAACAAGGCATCCGAGGTCAGTGCAGAGGAGCTGGCGCGCATCAAATCGATCATTCACGCCATTCAGCCCACTGCCCCTGTCATCGAAACGGATTACTGCAGTGTGGATCTGGACAATCTGCTTCATACCCGTCTCTTCGATTTCGACCGTACCGCCACTTCTGCAGCATGGATTCAGGAGGTGGAGGATGCCCGCCATCATCATGACGATGACGACGACGAGGACGAGCACGAACATGATGAGCATGAGGACGAGCACGAACATGATGAGCATGAGCACGAGCACGAACACGATGAGCACGAGCACCATCATCACCACCATCACGACCATAACCATGAGGGCCATGATCACCTGGCGGAGTTTGGTATCAACACCTATGTTTATTATGCGCGAAGACCGTTTGACCTCGGCTTCTTTGACGAATTCGTCGCCGCCCACTGGCCAAAGAACGTAATCCGCTGCAAAGGCATGTGCTATTTTGCCGAAGAGTATGACATGTGTTATCTCTTCGAGCAGGCCGGACATCAGTTCAATCTCCGCAAAGCCGGTGAATGGTTCGCTACCATGCCACGGGAGGAGTTGATGCAACTCATGGCGGATGATGCGCAGCTCCGCGCCGATTGGGATGAACAGTATGGAGACCGTATGCAGAAACTGGTCTTCATCGGACAACATATGGATATACCGGCGCTCAAAGCGGCGTTGGATAAATGTCTGCAATAAACAACCATTTAACAATAGGATGAATAATCCATAAAAACACATACACAATGAAAGTACAAACAATCATGCAGCAGCTGGCTGCAAAGCACCCGGGCGAGGCAGAGTACCTGCAGGCCGTACAGGAAGTATTGGAATCGATTGAAGAGGTGTATAACCAGCACCCCGAGTTTGAACAGGCGAAAATCGTGGAGCGTATGGTCGAGCCTGACCGAATCTTCACCTTCCGCGTCACGTGGATTGATGACCAGGGAGAGGTTCAGACCAACCTCGGTTACCGTGTACAGTTCAACAGCGCCATCGGCCCGTACAAAGGCGGACTTCGTTTCCACCGTGCCGTAACGCCGTCCATGCTCAAGTTCCTGGGCTTCGAGCAGACCTTCAAGAATGCTCTCACAACTCTCCCGATGGGTGGCGCAAAGGGCGGTTCGGACTTTGACCCGGTGGGCAAGTCTGACGCGGAAATCATGCGTTTCTGCCAGGCCTTCATGCTCGAGCTCTGGCGTTGCATCGGTCCCGATCAGGACATTCCGGCAGGTGACGTCGGTGTCGGTGGACGCGAGATTGGTTTCCTCAACGGTATGTACCAGAAACTCGCACGCGAGTACCACACCGGTGTGCTCACCGGTAAAGGTATGACATGGGGCGGTTCTATTCTCCGTCCTGAAGCTACCGGTTTCGGTGCATTGTATTTCACGCAGCATCTGCTCGACAAGGCAGGAAAGGATATCAAGGGCAAACGTGTTGCCATCTCCGGCTTCGGTAACGTGGCATGGGGTGCCGCCACCAAGGCCGTTGAACTCGGCGCAAAGGTAGTGGCCATCTCCGGTCCCGACGGCGTAGTGGCTATCAAGGATGGTATAACCAAAGACATGATTGATTACATGCTCGTCATGCGTGCTTCCAACCGTAATAAGGTGCAGGACATGGCGGACAAGTTCCCCGGCCAGTGTGTTTTCACGGAAGGCAAGAAAGCATGGTCTATACCGTGCGACATCGCGCTGCCGTGTGCGTTCCAGAACGAGCTTTCCGAGGAGGATGCCAAGGAACTGAAGGCTAACGGATGTTGGTGCTGTTGCGAGGTGTCCAATATGGGCTGCCAGCCGGGCGCTATCCATTTCTTCCAGCATAACGGCGTCCTCTTTGCGCCGGGTAAGGCAGTCAACGCCGGTGGTGTGGCTACTTCCGGTCTTGAGATGACCCAGAACGCTGAGCACCTCAGTTGGAAAGCGGAAGAGGTGGACGACCGTCTCCATCATATCATGGAGTCTATTCATGAGCAGTGTGTCCGTTACGGCACGCAGCCGGACGGCACGATTGACTATGTCAAGGGCGCTAACATCGCCGGTTTCATGAAGGTCGCAACGGCGATGCTCGAACAGGGTATTATCTAATAAACTTTCGTCATTACGTCATTACGTAATTACGTCATTACGAAAAAGTTATGTATACCGATTTTCAAAAACACCTGCAATCCACTTTGCAGGAAATCAAAGAGGCAGGACTCTATAAGAGCGAGCGCGTGATTGTTACGCCGCAGTCGTCTGGTATCGCCGTAGAGGGCGGGCAGGAAGTGATTAACTTCTGCGCGAACAACTATCTCGGCCTGGCTGACAACCCCGAGCTCATTCAGGCGGCCAAGGACCGTATGGACGCACGCGGTTACGGCATGGCGTCCGTCCGCTTTATCTGCGGAACACAGGATACGCATAAGGAACTGGAACGTGTCATCTCCGATTTCTTCGGCACCGAGGACACCATCCTCTATGCCGCTTGCTTTGATGCCAACGGTGGTTTGTTCGAACCGCTGCTGACCGAAGAGGATGCCATCATATCCGACGCACTCAACCACGCCTCCATCATCGACGGCGTGCGTCTGTGCAAGGCGGTGCGTTACCGTTACGCCAACGGCGATATGACCGACCTCGAGGAGAAACTCAAAGAGGCGCAGGCACAGCGTTTTCGCATCATCGCTACCGACGGTGTCTTCTCTATGGACGGTAACGTCTGTCCGCTGGATAAGATTTACGAGCTGGCGCAGAAATACAACGCTCTCGTCATGGTCGATGAGTCGCACTCGGCCGGCGTGGTCGGCAAGACCGGACACGGCGTGACCGAGTTGTATAACCTCCGCGGAAAAGTGGAGATTATTACCGGTACGCTCGGCAAGGCCTTCGGCGGTTCCGTAGGTGGTTTTACCACCGGTCGCAAAGAGATCATCGACCTCCTCCGTCAGCGCAGCCGTCCCTATCTTTTCTCGAACTCCATTCCGCCGATGATTGCGGCGGCCGGTATCAAGACCTTCGAGATTCTCACCCGTTCGAACGAACTGCAGGACCGTCTGCACGAGAACACGGCTTACTTTGTGGAGAAGATGAAAGCGGCCGGCTTTGATATCAAGCCTACGCAATCCGCGATTTGCGCCGTCATGCTCTACGATGCACGTCTCTCGCAGGAGTTCGCAGCGGCACTGCAGGAGGAGGGCATCTATGTGACCGGCTTCTATTATCCGGTGGTGCCCAAAGGGCAGGCGCGTATCCGCGTACAGGTAAGCGCTGCGCACACGCGCGTTCAGTTAGATAAATGTATTGCTGCCTTTACGAAGATTGGCACGAAACTTGCTGTACTGAAATAAGTAAATGTGAAAATGAGTAAATGATAAAATCATGAAGGCTCTTGTTAAGAAATATGCTGAACCCGGTATCTGGATGGAAGACGTCCCGATGCCTGAGGTAGGAGTGAACGATGTGCTTATCAAGGTCATCAAAGCGGCTATCTGCGGTACCGATCTGCATATGTACAAATGGGATGCATGGTCGCAAGCGCATTGTAAACCGCCTTACACCATGGGGCATGAGTTTGTCGGTGTCGTAGCCGAAGTAGGTGCCGGTGTACGGAACTTTAAAGTAGGTGAGCGTGTGACGGCGGAGGGGCATATCGTATGCGGACACTGCCGTAACTGCCGCCGGGGTATGGGACATGTGTGCGAGAATACCATCTCTGTTGGCATCATGGGAAAGGATGGCTGCTTTGCGGAGTACGTCACGATTCCCGAATCGAATGTCGTGAAGCTCCGTCCGGAAATACCTGATGACTTCGCAGCCATCATGGACCCCTTCGGCAACGCCACACATACTGCTCTCGCTTTCCCGCTACTGGGCGAAGATGTCCTTATCACGGGTGCCGGACTCATCGGCACGATGGCGGCTGGTATATGCCGCTACGCCGGAGCAAAGCATATCGTCGTGACGGATATCAATCCGCTTCGTTTGGAGATAGCCAAGAAAATGGGTGCCACGCTGACCGTGGACGGTTCGAAAGGTGAGACGGTGCAGGACGCAATGAATCAATTGGGAATCAAGGGATTCGATGTCGGACTTGAGATGTCCGGTGCACCGGCCGCTTTCAACGATATGATCGAGCACATGTACAAGGGGGCGAACATTGCCCAATTGGGCATCTTGCCTTCTGAAACCCAGGTCAATTGGTCCGATGTCATTTTCAATGCCTTGACCATCAAAGGAATTACTGGCCGACGTATGTGGGAGACATGGTACCAGATGGAGCAGATGCTCCTCGGAGGACTCGACCTCTCGCCGGTCATTACTCACCGCTTCAAGTTCGAGGACTTCCAGAAAGGCTTCGACGTCATGGTCAGCGGACAGTGCGGAAAAGTTCTGTTGGAATGGTAAGATACACTAGGAATACTAGGATTACCAGGACGACTGAAATAACAACTAACTCAAATATTAATTAAGTTATGAAAAAGATTTTACTAAGCGCTCTGCTGCTGGTTTGCAGCATCGCCGTGTGCTCGGCTTTTACCCGTGAGGGACTGACTGAGTACAAGTTGGAAAACGGTCTGACCGTCATGTTATGGGAAGATCATGACCAACCCGACGTAGAGGGTTACGTAGTCGTACGTGCCGGTGCCGTGGATGAACCGGCTGAGTACACTGGTCTGGCGCACTATTTGGAGCATATGCTCTTCAAGGGAACCGAGAAAATCGGTGCGTTGGATTGGCAGGCTGAGAAACCCATCTATGACTCAATCATCGCGTTGTATGACCAGTACAGCGACGCTACCGACCCGAAGGTTCGTGCTGAATTAGCAAAGCAGATCAACGAGTGCTCCATGCGTCAGGCTAAGATTTCTTCTCTCGAGGATTTCTTCGTGCTCCTGGACCTTATCGGAGCGGAAGGTGTGAACGCATACACCTCCTTTGACCTGACGGCATACCACAACACCTTCCCGTCAGCGGAGATGTACCGTTGGTTGACTATTTTCTCCGACCGTCTCATCAATCCTGTCTTCCGTACTTTCCAGGCAGAGTTGGAGAACGTGTTCGAGGAGTATAACATGTATGCCAATGAGCCGTCTTCACAGGCCCAGAAACAACTCATGGCGGATATCTACAAAGGTAGTCCGTATGAGCGTGACGTAATCGGTCTGCCGGAGCACCTCAAGAACCCGCGTCTGTCCAAACTTATCGAGTTCTACAACACGTGGTATGTGCCTAACAACATGGCGCTGATTATTGTCGGCGATTTTGATTCCGAGAAGACAAAACCGATGATTGCTGAGACGTTCGGCCGTCTGCAACCCAAAGAGTTGCCCGTGCGTCCTTCCTATCCAGAGGTGAAACTGACGGGTAAGAAGCACTACAACCTCGGCTACAACCCGCAGGTGGCATGGGTTTATCAAGGTGTTAAGTCCGGTGACCCGGACGAGGATGTATTGGAGTTTGTATGCTACTTGCTTTATAACGGTACGACCGGTCTGTTGGACAAGTTGAATACGAAGGGTGACCTGAGTGCATCCTATGCAGTCTCAGATACGCGTCGTAATGACGGTCGTATCATCGTGATGGCTGTGCCTTACTATGATGCCAACCAGCAGATGTTCGAGTCGGACAAGGCCACGGAAGCAATCGTGATGCGGGAGGTAGACAAAATCAAACGCGGCGATATACCTGATGAGCTGATTGCATCCGTCAAGTTGATGTATAGTAATGGATACAAGTCGCAGTCGGAGAACCCGGGTTCGAAGATGAGTTGGCTGGTGAATGCATTCACATACGGTCAGCCTATCGATGAGATCTTCACCGCCAATGACAAGATCCAGGCACTGACCAAAGAGGAGATTGCACGTGTGGCAAAGAAATATTTCGATGCAGATCACATGACCATCTCGTTCGATGAGGATACCAAGACCCCGAAGGCAAATACCCTGCCGAAGCCGGATATTAAGCCGGTAGAGCCGTCGCATGAGGAAACGGAGTATGCCAAGGCTTTCAAGCAGCTACCGAAAGAACAGATCAAGCAGACCTTCAATGATTTCAATGATGTGAAGGTCAGTACGTTGGCAGAGAACGTAACCTTGCACTATACACCGAACACCAAGAACGATATCTTCACCCTTCGTCTGCGTTACGGAGTAGGTGCACATGAGTTGCCTTTGCTGCCGTATGCAGCCGTGCTGATGGAAGATGCCGGCATCATGGGTAACCCAGCACTCGAAGGAAAGGACTTCGACCAGCAGATTGCCGAACTCGGTGCTTATGTGTCTTATAATTGTGACGATTCGTATTTCTATGTATATGTGAACGGACAGGATAGTAACATGACCAAAATCATGAATCTGGTTAACCGTCAGTTGCTGATGCCTTATCTCGAGCAGAAACAGTTGGACGCTGTCAAGGGTTCGGAGTTCTTCACTCGTCTCAGCCGTCAGAAACGTACGGCCGTACAGAAATCCGCATTGCTCCAGTATGCGCTCTACGGCAAGAAATCCTCTTATCTGGACGAGGTGAAGTTCATTGACATATGGAATTTGGACGGTGTTCAGGTACAACGTCTGGTGGCATCCGCTCGTACCTACGCGCTCGATGTATTCTACTGCGGTTCGCTGGAGCAGGACAAATTGGTGGCTGAGTTGCCGTTGACGGAAGGTATGCAGCCGTCCAAGTCACCGTTCATCCAGGAACGTCAGACGTATGATAAACCGACCATCTTCTTCCTGCCGAACAGCAATGTGCAACAGGCGGATATCTATTTCTACATCAACGGTCGTCCGTATGACATCGCTTCGGATGTAGTATCAGATGCTTTCAACCAGTATCTGTCCGGTGGCTTCACGGGAATCATCATGTACGAGATCCGTGAGAAACGCTCGATGGCTTATACCGCTTATGGTGTGGACGCTACTCCTTCGCTTCCGGGAAAAGATTGTTACTTCTACGGATACGTGGGTACGCAGAGTGACAAGGTAGCTGACGCCATCAGTACCTATATGGATATCTTGAACGACATGCCGAAAGACTCAACGAACATGGAGGCTCTTCGTGCCGCCCTTCGTCAGGCAGGTCAGTCCGCTAAACCGTCAATGCGTAACAAAGCTTACACATATGAGTACTGGCAGCGCCTGGGTTATAAGGATGACCCGGCTCGCGTGAACGCCGCTGCTGTTGATGCACTGACATTGGATCAGATTGAGCAGTTCTACGAGGAGAATATCAAGGGGAAACCGATTACTATCATCCTCATGGGTGATCCCAAGAAGATTGATCTCAAGGCTATCCAGCAGAAAGTGGGCTGCAAGGTTACCAAACTCAGCCCGGCTAAGTTGTTCAACTCTACGCAAGAGTTATATGACGCAGTCATGTAATCACAGATCAGGATTTGTCAACATTGTGGGTAACCCTAATGTTGGCAAATCTACATTGATGAACGCGTTGGTGGGGGAGCGCCTTTCGATTATTACATCGAAGGCGCAGACTACCCGCCACCGCATTCTCGGTATAGTTAACGGTGAGGATTTCCAGATGGTCTATTCAGATACTCCGGGAGTCCTCTCCCCGAACTACCGCCTCCAGGAGAAAATGCTGGAGTTCTCCCGTTCTGCACTCGTTGATGCGGACGTGTTGCTCTATGTGACGGATGTCACTGACAGCGCGGACCGTAATGCTGACTTTCTGGATAAAGTGAAAAAGATGTCACATGCGGGTACGCGCGTGTTCCTTATAATTAATAAGATAGACCTTACCACGCAAGAGACCCTGGAGAACCTCGTCGCTTTTTGGCATTCGCAACTGCCTGAAGCGGAGATTTTTCCCATTTCAGCCCAGGAACGTTTCGGAGTGGCGCAGTTATTCGACGCCATCAAAGAGGCCTTGCCTGTAGGACCCGCTTTCTTCCCCAAAGACCAACTGACCGATAAGTCCGAACGTTTCTTCGTCAATGAGATTATCCGTGAGAAGATTCTTCTTAACTATGACAAGGAGATTCCGTATTCCGTAGAGGTTGAGGTGGAATCTTTCCAGGAAGAAGAGGACATCATTCGTATCTCCGCGGTCATCTACTGCGAACGGGATAGCCAGAAAGGAATCATTATCGGTAAGGCCGGTGCTGCACTCAAGCGGGTAGGGTCAATGGCACGCAAGGATATCGAGGATTTTTTCCAGAAACAAGTGTTCCTCCAGCTCTTTGTCAAAGTGGACCGGGACTGGCGTTCCAATACCGGTCGTCTCAAACACTACGGCTACGACATTACCTGATTTGGGTAACGATTGAACGAATGAAGGAATGAACGCCCTAATCGCTAACTCGTTAATTCGTTAACTCATTAAACGTTAACTCATTAAATCCCATGAAAATCCAATTTTTAGGCGCAACACGTGAAGTGACCGGTAGTAAGCATCTGATTACTACCGATTCGGGGCATACCATCCTTTTGGACTGCGGTATGTACCAAGGTAAAGGAATGGAAACCGATGCCGCCAATCGGGATCTCGGTTTTGACCCTGCACAGCTGGATTGCGTGGTGCTTTCTCATGCGCACATAGATCATTCGGGGCTCATTCCGTATATCGTCAAAATGGGCTTCAAAGGGGATATCTACTGCACGCCGGCTACACGCGACCTGTGTGCCCTGATGCTTGCAGATACAGCGTTCATACAAGAGCAGGACGTGCGCACGTTCAATAAAAAGATAGACCGCCAGAACCCGCATAAGGAGAAAGGTCGGAAATATTTCGTCGAACCCCTTTATAACCAGCAGGACGTCAACCGTGCGATGAAGCATTTCGTGACGTATAGTTACGACCGTCGTTTCCGTTTGTTTGATGATGTATTGCTCACGTTCACCAATTCCGGTCATATGTTGGGAGGTGCAATCTGCTCCTTGGAAGTGTATGAAGAAGGTCGTTGGAAAAGGGTGGCTTATACGGGGGACATTGGTAGAAAGCATTGTCATATACTGCCTTCGCCGCAACTCTTCCCGCAATGTGATTATCTCATTTGTGAATCAACCTACGGCGACCGTCTCCATAATGAACAGATGGTGACGGAAGAAGAGTTGCTGGGTGTGGTGGAAGACACCTGTGTATATCGTAAAGGACAGCTGCTTATCCCTTCGTTCTCTGTGGGCAGAACGCAGGAAATCGTGTATGTACTGAACCAGTTGTACAACGACGGCCGGCTGCCGCAGATTCCTGTATATGTGGATAGTCCGATGAGTACCAACGCCACGCAGATCTTCCGCATGTACCCCGAGGAACTAAGTGACGAAGTACGGGATACGATGCGCTTTGACCCGGATCCGTTCGGCTTCAATACATTACGGTACATTACCGACATCAGCGAGTCAAAAGCACTCAATCATAAGGAGGAACCCTGTATTATCATCTCTGCCAGCGGCATGTTGGAGGCTGGGCGAATCAAACACCATGTGGCGAATCATATTTCGGATCCGCGGTGTACGATTCTTATCGTCGGTTATTGTGAACCTACCACCCTCGGGGCCCGCATTCAGCAACCGGGTTTGCAGTGGATTTCTATTTTCGGATTGGACCGGCGCATCAAAGCGCAGATAACAAAGATCGAAGGATTCTCAGGACACGGGGATTATCAGGAGATGATTGATTATCTTACCCGCAGTCTGCAGGTGAATCAGGTACTGCGTGTTTTTGTGGTGCATGGCGAGGAACAAGCGGCTGCAATCTATAAGACTCACCTTGAAGAGGCCGGCTTCCAGTCGGTAGAGGTGCCGTCAAAAGGCGAGACCGTTGTTTTGTAAGAACTCCCGCAGGCAATAATCGTTCGAACGAAGTGAGATAAGAACTCCCAACCGTGGGTGAAGAACCCCTTTACATTGCAAAAGAGACACCGTTTGGTGTCTCTTTGCGGAGAAAGGGGGATTCGAACCCCCGGTACAGTTACCCGTACGACAGTTTAGCAAACTGTTGGTTTAAGCCACTCACCCATCTCTCCTCGTCGGAAGTCGCTTGCGCAATGACATCGTCGTTACACGACTCGAAAATTGCCGCACTTCCTCCTCTTAAATCGAAAAAATCGCTTGCGCTATCATTTCGATTTAGTTGTTGGGCTTTGCCTAAATTTTGGTTCTTTAGTAAAAGCGGGTGCAAAGGTACTGCTTTTTTTTGACATGACCAAATTTTTGAGCACTTTTTTTCAAAAAAAAATAATTTTATCCAAACTTAAAAGTCCGAAGCAGGGATTTTCTCGTCATACTAGTTGCCGATAAAATATAAAAAAAAGAAGGTTGTCTCCCGACAACCCAACCTTTTCATTTAACCTTAAATCTAATACCATGAAAAACACGATGCAAAAGTACTGCTTTTTTGCCATATGACCAAATATTTCGACAAAAAAGTGCTAAAAAACTAAAAAATGCAAATTTAGGTTAGCAAAATGGTACTATTTGCATGGAGTTAATCGCAAAGTGAGAATAAATCTTCTCTCGGATTGACCAGCATCACCGGTACTAGTGCTTTCTGTATCGCTTTTCGCTCCGGGGGACCGAAAATGATATCATCCAATCCATAGTCGCGACTGGCAGTCAGAATGAGCAAGTCATGTTGAAAATCCCGTTGTCTTTCCGCAGATTCTTGTGTTAATTTGAAGGAATTCTTCCGGGCCAGAACAATCTCGTATGAAATTGGTTGTTCGCCTTTTTCTATTTGTTGTTGGTTGACTTTCTTGATATGTGTGACGATACGATTGACATTCTGTTGTGCGTGGGAACCATAGTCGTTGGCTTGCAGCAGAATGATATGCGCGTCGGTCTTGCGTGCAAGATAAGTGCAGATTTCTGCTTTATAGGTCTCTTCTTCTAACATGGAGACGGGAACCAATAGTCGTCGTAACGGCTTAATATTCATCGTTTTTGTGATGAATACATAGGGGCGTCGTTCTTCCCTGCATGCGTTGAGATGGCGCTGAATGATGCGGGAGTTATTCTCGCATTCAATCAACCGTATGTCGTCATTATTCTCCCAAATCATCTTATCTTGTTTTCGTTCATTACTTGATGATATTGATTCGCAGCCCGCTGATGTATGCTGTAATCCGCAGAGAAAATATGTGTTCCGTCCAAAGCCGGATTGGCACACATGTATAAATAGTTTGTTTTGGGCGCATTGAGCACATAATCAATGGACTGCGGCGCTGCACAGCGAATGGGACCCGGTGGCAGACCACGGTATTTGTATGTGTTGTATGGCGAATCAATCTCCAGATGCTTGGTCAGTACACGTCGTAGTTTGAAGTCACCTGTAGCGTAAATAACAGTTGGGCATGCCTGTAGTAACATCCCCTTACGCACGCGGTTGAGGTAGAGCGATGCGATGATCGGCAATTCCGTTTTGTTATGGCTTTCTCCTTCGATGATAGAGGCTACGATGGCCACTTCCACCGGTGTCAGTCCCAGCTTGTCTGCCTTTCCCATGCGTTCCGTGTTCCAGAACGCATCGTACTCTTTTTTCATCCGGGTGAAAAGTTGTTCCGGCGTGATTGTCCAGAAGACCTGATAGGTGTTGGGGATAAAAAGGCAGCGACTGGTTTCTTTATTCATGCCATAGGATGCAAGGAACTTGTTATCTTCCAGATGGTTCAGCAGGGTAAGGCTGTCCATCATCAATTTGGACGAGATGAATCCGGCTAATTGTTCCCGTGTGCGGATAGAGTTGTTCCATGTGAGTGAGATGGGCGTCTGCTTGCCGTATTTGAACCGTTCAATGAGTTCGCGGTCACCGATCTCTGCTCCAAACGTATAATGTCCCGGTTCCGGATAATTGAATTTCATCAGTTTGGAATGGATCTTGAAATACAAACGACTGTCAATGTCATAATCCTGCTCCAGCATCACTAACATTTGGTCAATCGTCGTACCCGGATAGATGTTATAACTGTGTTCCACTCCGGCTTCTTTGGAACTGAGGTTGCAATTTTCCAAGCAGTTATAGTACTGCCAGGCCACTTGGCTGGCAATGACGAACAATAGAAAACATAGGACAATTAATGTGCCTCGTAGGAAATATCTTTTTTTCAGTCTCATTTATTTACCTCCCACCAATCGTTTGATTTCAGATAATTTGTTCAATGCCTCCAATGGTGTCAGATTGTTGATATCGAGGCTTTTAACTTCATCGCGGATTTGTTCCAGAACAGGGTCGTCCAGTTGGAAGAAACTCAATTGCATGCCTTCCCGGCTCTCGCCTATGTGCTCAATCGGTTTCGCTATCTCTCCATTCTTGGCTGCACGTTCCAAATCTGCCAGTATCTGGTTGGCGCGTTCTACCACCGAAGCAGGAAGTCCTGCCAGTTTGGCCACGTGAATACCGAAACTGTGTTCCGAACCGCCGCGTACCAGCTTGCGTAAGAAGATTACTTTTCCGTTTACCTCGCGCACCGAAACGTTGTAGTTGCGGATTCGGTCAAAGGTCTTCTCCATCTCATTCAGCTCATGGTAATGGGTGGCGAAGAGGGTTTTTGCATGTCCTCTGTTCTCATGGATGTATTCCACGATCGCCCATGCGATAGAAATGCCGTCGTAGGTGCTGGTTCCTCGTCCGAGTTCATCGAACAGAACCAAACTGCGCTCGGAAAGGTTATTCAGAATGGAGGCGGCTTCGTTCATCTCCACCATGAATGTGGATTCTCCTAATGATATATTATCGCTTGCACCCACGCGCGTAAAGATTTTGTCCACCACGCCGATAGAAGCGCTTTCCGCCGGTACGAACGAACCCATTTGTGCCATTAGTACGATGAGGGCTGTTTGACGGAGTAGGGCGGACTTACCGGCCATGTTCGGACCTGTGATGATAATGATCTGCTGACCGTTGTTATCCAGCAGTACGTCGTTGGCTATATACTGTTCTCCGATAGGCAGTTGCTGCTCGATGACCGGGTGACGGCCTTGGCGGATGTCAATGACAAGGCTGTCATTGATGTCCGGACATACATAGCGGTGCTCGGCAGCGACCGTAGCGAAACTCAGCAGACAGTCGAGTTGTGCCAGCACGTTGGCATCTAGTTGCATCTGCGGCACCCATTCGCTCAAGGCAAGCATGAGTTCCTGATAGAGACGGTTCTCGATAATCTGGATGCGCTCTTCTGCGGTTGTTATCTTCTGTTCGTAGGTCTTTAGCTCCTCGGTGATGTATCGCTCCGCATTGACGAGTGTCTGTTTGCGGATCCACTCTTCCGGCACTTGGTCTTTATATGTGTTACGCACCTCAAGATAGTAACCGAACACGTTGTTATAACCGATCTTGAGGCTCGTGATGCCGGTACGTTCTATCTCGCGTTGCTGGATCTGCAGCAGGTAGTCTTTCCCGTCCGCCTGGATGGCACGTAACTCATCCAGTTCCGTATCCACACCGCGGGCGATGATATTCGGTCGTCCTTGCGCCAATGGCGGGTCGGGGACTATCTCACGCTCAATACGGCTGCGCATTTCTGCGCAGGGGTCGAGTTGTTCGCCTAGTAATGAGAGGTAAGCGTTTTCGCGCGCTGCCTCGCACATCTCTTTGATGGGCTTGACGGCACGTAAGGCACGACCGAGTTGTACCATCTCACGCGGACCGATTCGACCCGTGGAAACCTTGCTGACGATGCGTTCGAGATCGCCTACTTGCTGTAAGGCTTCGCGGATTGTCTCACGTGCTTCGGGGTTCTTAAAGAGGTATTCGACCACCGTCTGACGGTTTCGTATCGGACGTACTTCCTTCAGCGGGAACGCCATCCAGCGGTGCAGCATACGTCCGCCCATCGGCGTGATGGTGTGGTCGATGATATCATAGAGCGTGCGGCTTTCTTCTGTCTGTCCGCCAATCAGTTCCAGGTTACGGATGGTGAAACGGTCCAACCATACGTATTTGTCTTCTTCGATGCGGCTCAGATGTTGGATATGTCCGGTCTGCAGGTGCTGCGTCATGTCTAGATACATGAGGATTCCTCCCGCAGCCGTCACTCCTGCCGGCATCTTCTCCAGACCGAAACCTTTCAGAGAAGAGACGCCCCATAACTTCTGCAAGCGCTCTTTGGCAGTACTCTCCACGAGCATCCAATCTTCCAGCTCAAAGGTGAAAAACTTAGAGCCGAAGAGGTTTGCTAGATCGGCTTTGCGGCCGCGCAGGTGAAGCACCTCTTTCGGCGCGAAGTTCGTCAGCAGTTTGTCTATATAGTCGCTGTCACCTTGACCGGCCACGAACTCGCCTGTTGAGATGTCCAGGAACGCGACACCGATGACGTGTTTGTCAAAATGGAGACATGCAACCCAGTTGTTCTCTTTCTGAGTGAGGGTGGTGTCTGAGTAACTGACACCCGGTGTGACGAGTTCGGTCACGCCGCGCTTGACGAGCTTCTTCGTCAGCTTCGGGTCTTCCAATTGATCGCAAATGGCCACACGAAGACCTGCGCGTACCAGTTTGGGCAAGTAGGTGTCCAACGCATGGAACGGAAATCCGGCCATCTCCATCGCCTGAGCGGCACTACCGGCACCGTTACTGCGGTGAGTAAGGGTGATGTTGAGTATCTTGCTTGCGCGCACGGCATCCTCTGCATAAGTCTCATAAAAGTCGCCACAACGAAACAGCAGCATCGCATCGGGATACTGTGTTTTGATGTCACGGAATTGCTTCATCATCGGGGTTAATTCTTCTTTGCCGTTCAGCACGATTTTCTCTGCCATAGTGTTTTTGATTATCAATTTTGCGAGTGCAAAATTACGAAAAATAATTGACATGTGCAAGTTCCAACGCGTTTTTCTGTAATTTCTTTTGAAATTATTTGCGTATTTGGCATATTTTTTGTAACTTTGCAGCCGATTTTAATCAGGTTAACTATGCGTAAAGTCTTATATATTTTATTGGTTGCGATGCTGAGTCTGCCGATGATGGCGGATAAGCAATTTACATTGGTTTTGGATCCGGGACATGGAGGAGATGACCCGGGGGCGATAGGCAAATTCTCCAAAGAGAAGGATTTGAACCTCAAACTGGCACTCAAAGTGGGTGAGCTGATCGGAGAGAAATATCCGGATGTAAAGGTGGTTTATACTCGATCAACGGATGTGTTTATCCCCTTACAGCAAAGAGCGGATATCGCCAATAAAAACAATGCGGATTTGTTCATTTCTATCCATACCAACGCGGCGGAATCAAGTTCTGCGTGTGGCGTGGAGACGTTTATACTGGGAACGGAAAAGATGGACAAAAATCTGGATGTGGCGATGCGGGAGAACGCGGTCATCAAATTAGAGGCGGATTACCAGCAGACTTATCAGGGCTTTGACCCCAACTCCATCGACTCGTATATTATGTTTGAATTGATGCAGAATAGTTATATGGACCAGTCTCTGCAATTTGCCGAGCAGGTGCAAAAGCGCTTTGTCGGTCACTTGAACCGGGAAGACCGCGGTGTGCGCCAGGCTGCGTTCTGGGTGCTGTTAAAAACAGCATGTCCTTCCATTTTGTTTGAAATGGGCTTTATCTCCAACCGGGATGAGGAGAAATTCCTGAATCAACCTGCCTCTATCGCGCAAATGGCCAACGCGCTTGTCAATGCGTTTGGCGCCTATACGCATCGAGAGGCCGTCAAGCAAGGGGTTGTGGTAAAGGATACGATTCCTTCACAGTCGGTTCCAGTGACGGATTCTGAGCAGCTTCTGCAACCTCACCAATCGGAAGCAGTCGGACAACCTGCCCAAAAGATAGAAGCGGCGCCAAAGACACCGACGGTATTTTATGCAATTCAGATTTGTGCGGCAAAGGCACCGCTCGCAACGAACGATGCCCGTCTGAAAGGGCAGGTATGTGACACGATTCATGTCGGCGAGTGGATTAAGTATTTCACGGCACCGGATCCGGATCGCGCGAAAGTGGCACAGAAACTTCCGGAATTTAAGGCTCTGTTTCCTGACTGTTGGATTATAAAGGTGGAACGATAAAATACAGCAAAAATAAACAGGAAAATAATTCATTTGTCTGTAAAACATTTGTTCCACAATTTGTAAGTTTTCTAAATTGTAATTATTTAAACAGATACGTAACATGCGCATTTTCGGCATGTTACGTATCTTTTTAACAAAAAAATGTAAACTACTCTTGCAAATGTGAAACCTACTAATAATCAGTTTGTTATATGTTGATAATTCATGTAACTTTTTGAAAATCAATTGTTTATTTATAAGTGCCTTAAAATGGGTAAGTTACGATAATGTACATATATAACTGAAAGAACAAAATTTGCGTATGTAAAAAAAAAGCAGTACCTTTGCACTCGCTTTCGCTCAAAACGGGCGATATTTTTTGACTAAAAATGACACAAACACTTCAACAACAATGGGCTCAATGTCAGACCATTCTGGCTGACAACCTGACAAGCAGCGTGTACCACATGTGGTTCGCGCCTATTGTACCTCTGCAATTTGCGGAGGGAGTGTTGGTGTTACAGGTCAAATCGCAGTTTGTAGCGGAGTATATCGAGGAGAATTATATTCCTTTGTTGTCGTCCGCCATATACCGCGTGTTCGGGCAAGGCACACGTTTGGAGTATCGTGTACTGATTGATTCGCAATCAGGAGCAACGACGATGTTGCCCTCGGAGGGAAACAGGAATGTGGCGAAGTCCGTTGGGAATGCGCAAAGCAGCACGACGGATTTTGAGTCGCAGTTGAATCTGCTCTATACGTTTGATTCGTTTATTGCAGGCGAACCGAATAAACTGGCACGTACTGCCGGTCTGGCAATCGCCAAGCAGCCGGGTTATACTGCCTTCAACCCTTTGTTTATCTACGGGGGTAGCGGAGTAGGGAAGACGCATCTTGCCAACGCCATCGGTATGCAGGTGAAAGCCTTGTTCCCGCAAGCACGCGTGTTATACGTGAGCGCGAATACCTTTAAATTACAGTATTCCGAGGCGGCAAGAAGCAATCGTACGCCTGATTTCTTGAATTTCTACCAGTCTGTGGATGTGCTGATTGTAGATGATATCCAGTATTTTGCAGGGCTGAAAGGTACGCAGGATACGTTCTTTCATATTTTCAATTATCTTCAGCAGAGTCGTAAGCAATTGATTCTTACCTCTGACCGGCCGCCGGTAGAGTTGAAGGATTTGGAGGAGCGTTTGTTGACTCGTTTCAAATGGGGCCTATCTGCAGAGATTCTGAAACCGGATTACCAGTTGCGTCGTGATATCTTGGTAAGCAAGATGCATCGTGACGGCATCACGTTGAGTGATGAGGTGGTGGATTTCATTGCGCAAAACGTACGTGATTCAGTACGTGACCTGGAAGGTATACTGGCTTCGTTGCTGGCGCACTCAACATTGACAGACAAGGAGATTGACTTGGCGTTGGCGGAGCAGGTCGTTAGCCGTATTGTGGCTATTCAGCCGAAACTCGTTACAGTGGATGATGTAATAAGGAAAGTGGCAAGACATTATAATATTACGGATAAGGCTATCGTGGCGCAGAATCGCTCACGTGAGGTGTCGCAAGCACGACATGTGGCTATTTACCTCTGTAAGAAACTGACCAATTCCTCTCTCACGGAGATAGGCTTTAAAATGGGACGGCGTACCCATGCGACGGTGCTGCACTCTCTGCAACAGGTGAAAGACCAAATGGAGTTGGATCCGGTATTAAGACAGCATCTGAACCAGTTGGAATCAGCCTTGCTGCATTAAAAAATCGGACATTTCTGCCCGATTTTTATATACTCAATCACTAATAAAACTGGCACCAGACGGTGCCATTTTTATTACATCATACCTCCCATACCACCTGCAGGCATTGCCGGAGCCGGATGTTCCTCTGGATGATCGACAATGACACATTCGGTGGTAAGGAACATGCCTGCTACAGAAGCGGCGTTCTCCAAGGCCACACGGGCAACCTTAGCCGGATCAACGACTCCTGCTTCATACAGGTTCTCGTATTTCTCGGTACGTGCGTTGTAACCGAAGTCTGCTTTGCCGGCACGCACTTTGTCTACCACTACGGCACCTTCTTCGCCTGCGTTCGCTACAATCTGACGAAGCGGCTCTTCAATGGCACGACGTACAATCTCGATACCCGTCTGCTCGTCCTCGTTGTCGCCTTTAAGGTCAGCCAGGACAGCTTGTGCACGGATGTACATCACACCACCGCCGGGCACGATTCCTTCTTCGATAGCAGCACGCGTAGCGCTTAACGCATCGTCCACGCGGTCTTTCTTCTCCTTCATCTCTACTTCCGATGCGGCACCTACATTCAGTTGTGCCACACCGCCGGCGAGTTTAGCCAAGCGTTCCTGCAATTTTTCCTTGTCATATGTGGATTTGGTGGCTGCAATCTGCGCTTTGATCTGGCCGACACGTGCAGCGATAGCCTCTTTGTTGCCTGCTCCGTTGACGATGGTCGTGTTATCTTTGCTGACGGTGATGGTTTCAGCTGTACCGAGCATCTCAATAGTGGTTTGGTCCAACTTGATACCTTTCTCCTCACTGATGACGGTACCGCCGGTAAGGATGGCGATGTCTTCCAGCATCTCTTTGCGACGGTCGCCAAAGCCAGGAGCTTTAACAGCGCAGATCTTCAGTTGAGCGCGCAGACGGTTGACAACCAGTGCGGTTAGCGCTTCGTTGTCTACATCTTCTGCGATGATGAGAAGCGGACGTCCGCTTTGTACAGCCGGTTCAAGAACAGGCAGCAACTCTTTGAGATTGCTGATTTTCTTGTCATAAATGAGAATATACGGTTTGTCCATCTCTACCAGCATCTCCTCGGTGTTGGTTACGAAATACGGACTGATGTAGCCGCGGTCGAACTGCATGCCTTGTACAACGTCGATGGTGGTGTCCATACCTTTTGCCTCGCCGATGGTAATAACGCCGTCTTTCGATACTTTGCGCATGGCGTCGGCAATCAATTTGCCGATTTCTGCATCGTTGTTGGCAGAGATTGTAGCTACCTGTTCAATCTTGTCGAAGTCATTGCCTACAACAACGGCATTCTTTTTGATTTCAGCGACAACGGCGGTGACGGCTTTGTCAATACCGCGTTTTAGGTCGAGTGGGTTAGCACCGGCTGTTACGTTCTTTAAGCCCACGCCAACGATAGCCTGTGCCAGTACCGTAGCGGTTGTTGTGCCGTCACCAGCCTGATCGCCGGTTTTGGAAGCTACTTCTTTTACAAGTTGTGCGCCGAGGTTCTCGGCAGCGTCTTTCAGTTCAATCTCCTTGGCTACAGTCACACCGTCTTTGGTGATATGCGGCGCACCGTATTTCTTGTCTATAATCACGTTACGACCTTTTGGGCCAAGTGTAACCTTAACAGCGTCAGCCAGCTGGTCAACGCCACGCTTCAGCGCTTCACGCGCCTCCGTATTATATGTAATATCTTTTGCCATTTGCATGTGGCTATCCTCGTACATGTACCAAAACTCTGTTTTAGTAGTAAGTACCCGGATGCACCCACTCTTCAACCACGAACGCTATGTTGCGTCGTGTCTCAAAGGAGTGCCCTCTAAGCCACTTGAGAGTTTTTATGGTTAATTCATTTTATCTTTTGTCCTTTAGCCAAGCGGTCTTTATTCCACTTTTGCTAGCACATCGCTTTGACGCATGATTAAATACTTTTCTCCGTCCAGTTCGAGTTCCGTGCCGGCATATTTGCCGTACAGTACCTGATCTCCGGCTTTGAGAACCATCTGTTCGTCTTTCGTTCCGTTACCTACTGCCAGCACTTCGCCGCGCAGCGGTTTCTCTTTCGCACTGTCCGGAATGATGATTCCGCCGACAGTCTTCTCTTCTGCAGCCGCCGGCTTGACAAGCACGCGGTCTGCTAATGGTTGAATCTTGCTCATATGATGTTTGTCTTTAATGTTAAATGTTTGTGGTGATGGATTTCCGATGGCCGTCACCATTCTTTAGATATCAAACCTCATGCCAAAGGGCATTGGTCTGCCATTTTGGCAGTTCGTCTTATTGTTTTTGTTCATGGATGGCTCGTTCCAGAATTTCAATATTCGCTTGAATAAGTTCGTCTTTCGGGCTCAGTTTCAACGCTTTCTTGAACAGTTTCATAGCTTCTTCGTACTGGTTGCGGTAGTAATAGACACCTGCCAGATCGTTGACATATTCGGAACGTTGGGGGTAATACTTCATCGCCAAGCGTGCCAGTTGCTCCGCCTCGTCCAACATTTCTGCTTCTACAAAACGGGTGTAGTCCTCCTGAATCCGGTCATACACGATATCTTCACCGAACTCCAGTTTCTCCTCTCCGGTCCAACGCCATTTGCCTTTGTTTTTCTTCTCCTGCTTCATGATCTGTTCCAACACATCCATCATGCGCTCGATCTCCAGACAATACAGATGGCATGTCGCCAGCCCCAGATATAGGTCCAGCCGGTTCGGACAGTCTTTGATGCCCTCGTGCAGCCATGCTACGGCTGTGTCGATATGCGCTGAGTCCACGATCGTGTAGCCTTCAAACATATAACCGGCCGTCTCTCCTTCGTTTATGGTGTCCTGAAGGGTGAAGATGTCCGTTCCATACGCATACACAGGCAGTTCTGTTGCTAAGGTGATGCCTGATTTCAGACCTTGGTTCAAATGATAATTGAATTCATCGGCATAGAAATCACCCCATTTGTACAGATAACCTGTTGCTCCTTTATCTGTCGGCTGAAGGGCCGCCGCACTCATCGCGCCTGCAAGCAGCATAAGTGCTGCGAGAAATTGTTTCTTCATATCAAATCAATTTTGCATGCAAAATTACTGCTTTTTTTTAACATATGCAAGCCTGCCGGTACTTTTTTTTATTTTTCTGATACCCGAGGATATACTGCTCTTGTCTTAAATAAGGATATGCCATCTCTTGCTGTGAAAACGAAAAAAACGTAAAAAATGTCCTGCTCTCTTGTGTATGTCATTATTTTTTAGTACTTTTGTGCCCTGAAAAGAAAGATGTTCATTTAACGACATAAAACCAATAATGAGTATGATTAAAGTTGCCATTTTAGGATACGGCAATATCGGTCGTGCAGCGGAACAGGCTGTTCTGTCGGCACCTGATATGCAGATGGCCGGTATCTATCACCACAACGATTGTCTGGACTGCATTGATGCCGATGTAGTGTTGCTGTGTACTCCGACGCGTGAGGTCCAGAAGTTTGCCACAGTGCTGGCTGCACGAGGTATATGCACGGTGGACAGTTTCGATATCCATGGTCAGATATGGAATCTGCGTACGGCGTTAGACGCTGTATGTCTGTCGAATAAGTGTGTGAGCATTATCTCTGCAGGCTGGGATCCGGGTACGGACAGTATGGTACGTGCTTTGCTGACAGCGATGGCACCGAAAGGTATCACATATACTAATTTCGGTCCTGGTCGTTCTATGGGACATACTGTTGCCGCTAAAGCGATTACAGGTGTGAAGAACGCGCTGAGTATGACTATTCCGTTAGGTACGGGTATTCATCGTCGGATGGTGTATATTGAATTGGAAGAAGGTGCGGATTTCAAAACCGTGGAGTCGGCTATATTGACAGATGATTACTTTGCGCATGACGAGACCCATGTCATCGCTGTGGAGAGCGTGGATGCGCTGAATAACGTGGCTCATGGCGTGAACCTCGTTCGTTCAGGTGTAAGTGGCGGAACGCATAACCAGCGGTTCGAGTTTAACATGGAAATCAATAATCCGGCTTTGACAGGGCAGGTGATGGCTAGTTGTGCACGTGCCGCCGTTCGAATGAGAGAACGCGGTGAATTCGGTGCAAAGACGATGATTGAGCTGCGACCGATCGACCTGTTGGCTGGTGAAAAAGAACAACTCATCAAAGCCCTTGTATGATGAAAAAGACCTTTCTTATCTTTGTTCTGCTCGTTAGTGGATGGCTTATGTCCACGGCGGAAGTGATGGAGCGTGTGGTGCTCTATCCGTCTGTAAACCCGCAAGGTGACACCATCACATTGTCCGGCAAGTTATGTGTGCCGATGGGGAAGAAACCGAAAGGGTTAATCCTTATCCCCCATTATACCATTACCTCCAAATATCAGGCGCCTTCAGTAAAACCGACCGGTGAAGCGGCATTCTTCAAGGATGATTACGTGCTGGTGATGCCGGATTATATCGGTTATGGCGTAACGGCAGAAATGGAACACCCGTATCTGGCGGGCGAGTTGACAGCGCATAACTGTATTGATATGCTCTTCGGCGTACAGCCCGTTCTGGATAGTTTGCAATGCGGTGTGAACACCGATAGTTTGTATATCGTTGGTTATTCACAGGGAGGGGCATCCGCCGTATGGATTTTCAAAGTGCTGGAAGAGCAGTATCCGGACAGGTTTCATGTGCTGGGCTGCTATGCCGGAGGCGGACCGTATGACGTGACGGCGACATATGAAGATGCGCTGCAGAGGAAGAAAGTATTCATGCCTATTGTGATTCCAATGGTCGTAATGGGGGCGGATGTGGCATATGACCTGAAGCTGGACCGCACCGCGTTTTTCACACCGGAAATGCAGGAAATCTATACAAAGTATGTAGCGAATAAGGAATATACGACGACCGATATTTTCTTCCATGTAAGGAGTCATCGGATAGACCGGTGGTTGACGCCGTTGGCATTGGATCCGACCAATCCTGAGATGCTGCCGTTATACGAGGCGTTCAAACGTTTCAGTATTGTTCGTTATCCGTTGAATGATGAGGTGGCTGACAGGGAAGTGATCTGTCTGGATTGGACGCCGAAGGCACCGTTGTATATCTTCCATTCGAAAGGAGATAATGTGGTGACAGTGCATTGTGCGGAACATCTGCGTCGATGCCTGCCGGATGCACCTAATATCCGATTTGATATCGGTAGGTACGGCTCTCATACGCATGCTTCCGCACGTTTCTTCAAACGTGTACGAAAAATGCTTCGTTAGTGCTGGCGGAATGTGCCGGAACGATAGGCTTGAAGGAGTTGTTCGAGTGATTGGATTTGCTCGAGCAACTCTTTTCCTTTGTCGGTGTCTTTGATGCGCATACGCTGGCCGGTAAAGTCCTGCAGCAGCGTACGGTTATGGATATCGGAACCGGAAAGGATTGCTTGCTCACGCGATTCAAACGACTCATGCTCCACCAATTGGATGCCGTGACTGTTATATATGAGCGTATAACCTGCGATACCCGTCTTCTCCTGATAGGGCTTTGAAAAACCGCCGTCTATGACAAAGCGCTTGCCGTTGGCACGGGTTGGTGTTTCGCCTTTGATAGTGCGAACGGGTACATGACCGTTTACAATTCGGCCGGTCGCAGGATTAAGGCCGAATTCCTTTAAGATGTCCTCGCATACATGCTCATCGTCAGCCAAGGTGAAATAAGCGCCCTTTTTCTCCTCATGGGTGGACTTGTCTGTCAGGAAATACCGCTCAAAAGTAGTCATCTTATCCTTGTTGTACAGCGGTGAGAACTCTCCTTCCCAGAGGTACAACATATAATCGAGTGCGTTCTGTTTGGCTTCGCCGGTACCGTAATAGGCCTGACGGATGATCTCGTCTGTGCGATCCATTAACGCTTTCCCGCTGACACGCTTACCGCATACGTCCGCTTCGGTAAACGACCCGTCTGCATTCAACGGGATGGCGGCATGGTAGAGAAGGAAGCCGTTGCGTACTAAATACAGCGAACCGTGCTCATATAGCATCCGGAGATGTTTTTGCATTTTCTCGGATTTGCGGAATGAACGTGTAAGCTGCGCCATGAGGTCTGCCTCTTCCTGACTCAATGCGTACGGGTCTTTCGGGTCAATGGTCGGCAGGTTATTGTCCAGCAGGTCCAGTTGGTCCAGATGATCCAATACGGCGCGGTGGTCCATATGCCATTCCGGATGGCGTCGAACCGTCTGGCCTTCCAATTTGAACTGGATGATGGAGATGGCTTTGTGCATCTTTGCCATCAGTTGTGCAGAACGGGTCAGACGCGGGTTGTTCTCAAAATCCTTGGTCTGCCAGATGCTGCAAGGGTCATCGCCGTAGATGGTCATGGCAAAGTTCGCCAGCGGCAGAAGATTGATACCGTACCCCTCTTCCAGCGTTTCAATGTTCGCATAACGGATCGAGACGCGAAGCACAGTGGCAATCAGGGCTTGGTTTCCGGCCATAGCCCCCATCCATTCGATGTCATGATTACCCCATTGGATATCATAGTCGCGTACGGTGGAGAGAACGTCCAGAATCTTGGCGGCCCCAGAACCGCGGTCGAAGATATCGCCTACGATATGCAGAGTGTCTATAGTAAGACTGTGGATGAGATAGCTGATAACGATGAGCAGCTGCTCCGCGCAGCCAGTCTCGATAATGGCATCAATGATAGCGTTGTAATAGGTTTGACGGTCATGTTGTTCTAAATGAGACTCATGCAGTAATTCCTTGATAATATACGCATAATCATGCGACAGGAGTTTATGCACTTTCGAACGGCTGTATTTGATAGTAACGGCTCGTGCAATATCCACTACTTGTCCCAACCGGATTTTATACCATGCTGTCATGTCCGGTTGCACCATCCGCTCATATTCAATCCGCTCGTCCGGATAGTAGATAAGCGCACACAAAGCACGTTTCTCTTCCTCACGAAGGGTGTCACCGTATACTTCATCCACCTTCTTGCGTACCACGCCGGAGGCGTTCTTGATCATATGGATGAAGGCACTGGATTCGCCATGAAGGTCACTCACGAAATGCTCTGTCCCTTTCGGTAAAGATAAGATGGCACGAAGGTTGATTAACTCGGTGATAACCGCTTGAGCGTTCGGAAACTTCCCACTCAATAAGCGCAAATAGCGTTCGTCAGTCATAACAACATATACTTTTTCACGGCAAAGGTACAACATTTTTTTTATATATACAAGTTTTTTTGAAAAAAAAATCTTTTATTTGCACATTCGAAATTTTTTTTGTACCTTTGCAGCCGAATTGTGAAGAACGATGGTACGTGAGAATTGGAAACGGAGAGTTTCTATTGATATTTTCGTATGGATTATAGCGGCGTCAGCATGCATGATCTGGCGCGTGGCATCCGATAAAAGTTCTACCGGCGCCTATTGGGCGATGTTCGGTGTGCTGATGGTATTATGGGTGCTTATCGGCATGGTTGTCCGTTTGTATCGTCCGTATAAGGATATGTGGTTCTGGCAGGCATGGCTTGCGTTAGTCGTTGATGCCGGTATCTTGATTGGTCTCTGTTGGGGTGTTCTGCCACACTTGCCGTGGGGCTTGTCGCCGAATGTGGCGATGTGGACGATTCTGATTGTCGGAGCATTGGAGACCTTCGTGGTGCTGATGGAACATTACTGGAAATATGCGACGAATATGACCGTGCCGGTAATGCAGATCGAGCATCGTGACAATGCCACGGTGAGCCGTCCTGACGAACCGCGTTCTTCCCAGTCCATGCATTCGGTCCGTCAATCGGTGCTATCAGTGACCACCGAAGAGGACTACCGTATGCTGCTTGAGAAAGCGCGTCTGGACAGCCGGTTGACCAAGGTGGTGTGCGATCGAAACCGATTCGCCTTTTTACAGATTCCGGATTACCAGTATGAGACCTTAGTGGATATGACGCTGCTGAATGATGCGAAGGGTATTAACCGCCGTTTCTGTCTGGTTAATCAGAAATTACCGGATGGTGGACGCTATGTGTGCTGCTACCGTCCGCAGGAATATATCAAACAGAAGATACTCAAACGCTATCCGTGGGGTATCAACTGGATAGTCTATAGTCTCTATTTCTGGCACAAACGTGTATGGCCGCGTTTGATGCTTACCAGCCGTCTGTATTATGATGTGACGAAAGGCCGTAAGCGCATGTTGTCAAAGACAGAAGTGTTCGGACGGTTGTACTATTGCGGATTTGTGGTAGATGAGGTAGTGCCGATGGGGCATATCGAATATGTGTTCTGTCATCGTCATTCACAGCCTTATCCGCAAGAGCAGATCAAGGTATATGGTCCGCTCATTAAGCTACCGCGTGTATGTGAAGGTAAGACAATCAAGTATTTCTATAAGTTCCGAACCATGCATCCGTATGCGGAATATATTCAAAAATATGTATTTGATGCACGCGGGGGTATGGATATCGCCGATAAGAGTAATGATGACTGGCGTATTACAACATGGGGTAAATTCATGCGAAAATACTGGTTGGACGAATTACCGATGATAATCAACTGGCTCAAACGCGATGTGAAGTTAGTAGGTGTTCGTCCTATCAGCAAGACCATGTTTGAGACTTATCCCGAATGGCTGCAAGAGAAACGGACGAAAGCAAAACCGGGACTTATTCCACCGTTCTATATTGATCATCCGAAGACGTTTGATGAGTTGTTTGCCAGCGAAGACAAATATCTGACGGAGTATCTGGCACATCCGATCCGGACGGATATCAAGTATTTCTTCCTAACCATGAAATCCATCTTATTGCGTAAAACACATAGCGCGTGAAAAGATGAAAGCTGAAAACGAAAGGATATATTTGGCGCAAGTTCGTGTAGCCTTGTGGAACCAGCCTATTGAAGCGGCTCAACATAGCGAAGAGTTGCTCCTGATGCATATGCAGCAGGGGACAGGCACGATGGTGTTCCCTCAGCTGTCGATGACGCCTCAGATGAAGATGATCTGTCTTCAGAACATGCAGCAGCAGGTGAAATTGCAGTATATCTTGAATCAGGCATGGTCCGCGTTGACGGATGCCGGTATCCGACCGGTACTGATGAAAGGAGCCGGTCTGGCTGCGCTCTATCCGCAAGCTCAACTGCGCACATGGGGAGATATTGACCTGTTTGTGGGTATCGACCAGTATCATCCGGCATGTGCCGTCATGCGTGATACGTTTCCAAAGGCACTGAAGTTTGATGAGGAATTAGACCACTACAAACACTATAACCTCATTGCTGACGGAATCTCCATCGAGGTGCATCGCGTATCGGTAGGGTTTCAGCATCCGATAGATGCCAAGCGTTATACGAAGATGGAAGCGGAGGGCATGGGGAATGCCGAATCGCTAATGGTGAACGGAATAGAGGTTCGTGTGCCCAATCCTACCTTTAACGCCCTGTTTGTCATGCTGCATTGTTGGGAGCATGCGACTACTCAAGGGGCGAACATCCGGCAATTCTGTGACCTGGCGTTGCTGCTGCATCACTATGCTGCAAGTATAGACAGGAAGAAATTGCATAGATGGTTGAAGAGTCTGCATCTGTTGGATGTATGGCAATTGTATATGTATATATTGGTACAACATCTTGGGCTCTCGGAACAAGAAGCACCATTCTATCATACGAGTGAACGGTTGGCGGTGCGGGCAGAGCGGTTCATTAATGATTTGCTGCAAGGAAAGTTAGTCGCTCCAAAGTCTTCCGCACAGGCTCCGAAGAACCGTATCATCCGAAAGATACATACGATGCAGGAACGGTTACATAATGCCCGCAGAATCGCACAGTACAGTCCGGAGTATGCACGCCATATGAAAGCGGAAACGCTTTTACACGGCGCGTTACGGCTCTTTGCAAAAGACAGACACTGGGAGTAACACTGAATACCAAATGATCAAAAAATACGATGATATTATGCGCGCCCTGCGCGCGGACGAGTACGCACCGATATACATATTGTGTGGGGAAGAACCGTATTACACCGACCGTGTATATGAATATATCTCGGAGCATGCATTGGATGAGATGGCACGGGAGTTTGACCAACAAGTGGTGTACGGACGTGATCTGCAGAGTGCTGATATAGCTCCGATTATCGGTGCGGCTCGCGGATTTGCCATGATGGGAGGACGCAAAGTGGTGATAGTGCGTGAGGCGCAGGCGGTGAAGAAATGGGAATCCCTCAATGCCTATCTGGATAATATCATGCCACAGACCATACTTGTTATCTGTTATAACGGAAAACCGGACAAACGGCAAGGCGTATGGAAAAAAGCAGTAGATCATCCGCAGGTTCTATGGTTACAATCCGATAAATTGCGTGATTATGAAGTGGAGAAATGGATATACGGTTATATCCGGGATTTCAGCCGTCAGCATCCTGAAGTCAGTATTGATCCCCAAGTAGCACCGTTATTAGCGGATTATTTGGGAACGGACTTGTCTGCCATTGTCGGAGCCTTGCAGAAACTGATTGACGGGAGACCGGAAGGCGTAAATATGATTGACGCTGCGCTCGTGGAGCGGAATATCGGTATATCCAAGGACTATAACATCATGGAGCTGCAGCGTGCGCTGATTCAGGGAGATGTATTCAAAGCTCATCAGATTACGCAGTACTTCGCCTCATCTAAAGACCATCCGATGATTCGCGAACTAGCTCCGCTTTTCACGTTCTTCTCTAATCTGCTGATGTATCACTATATGCCGGACAAGAGTCGGGCGAATGTGGCAAAAGAACTCGGTATCAATCCATATTTTGTGCAGGATTATGAAACGGCCGCCAGGCGTTACCCAGCAGGAAAAGTATTTCTGATTGTGGGTTATCTTCGAGAGATAGATGCCCGTACGAAAGGTATCAATAACCCGTCAGCGAAGGACGCTGATTTGTGGAAAGAGTTGATCTATCGAATCATGCATTAACGAATCCAGTGTTGCCGTGTACGGCATTCGTGGAATAGGGTAGAGTCCGTGACTCCACTCCCATATGGTCGTATCCAGCAGAGTGTGCATTTCGAAAGAATGTATTCCATGCTCGTATCCGAATATGGTTTCCTCACCGGTACGTTCTGCAATCAATGCGTTGTAGCGGTCTTCTTCCGCTTTGAGATCAGCCAGCACCTTAGGATATATCTTATTGAACAGTTGCGGATGGGCGGTGTACCATACTAACGAGCTGTCGAATTGCGCTGTAGTGATACCGTGTTTCTCCATCACTTGCGCATAATAAATCATCTTAATCTCCCGATCACTATGGACAAAGCCTGCTGTCTGTATCATTGCATCCGTCTTATGCAAATCAACGAGTACCGCTCTCATCTTGCCGGAACTCAACACGCCACGCGGACGGCATGAACCCAGCAAGACAATACAAAGTACGGCATATAATGTACAAAGCCATATGTGTCGGTAAGTGTTCACCTTTTTATTTCTCTTCTTTCTTTTTTCCGCTCATCTCTTTCCAATAAAAGAGGATGAGCACAAACACTCCGCAGGTGATACATGCATCTGCAAAGTTAAATACCGGTTGGAAGAAAATAACATCGCCGTTACCGCTTCTGATAAGCGGAAAATGGAACATATCTACCACGCGGCCAAGAAATATTCCGTTGCCTTGCCATAACCCGTAGAACACACAGTCGATGATATTACCGATAGCACCGGCAATGATAAAGGCAATCGTGGCAATGTATCCGGTTCGGACGCCGTCTCGATGGAGCAGTTTGTGCACGTACCATCCTAACAGCACCGCTGCCACCAATCGGAAGAGTGTTAACGCTATTTTGCTGAACCACTCTATGCCGAATGCCATGCCGTTATTGAGCACATAGGTGATGTGAAACCAAGAAGTCACATCTACGGTTTCTCCCACCTGCATGTGTGTGGCCACGGTGATCTTGATGATCTGGTCTATCAGTACAGCTCCGAAGACAATGCCGGTTACAAGCCAAATGCGGCTTTTACGACTGCTAAACGATCCAATTTTTCCCATGTGAACAATTCTACTTCGCGTGTAAAGGTATTACCATCTGAGTCAAAAAAGGTCTTGGTTACCACTTCGTTGGTACGACCTACATGACCGTATTTGGCTGTTTCTTCATAGATTGGCTGTGTGAGTTTAAGCGCGCGAATAATAGCAGCCGGACGCAAATCGAACAACTTCGCGATAGTGCGAGCTATTTCCGCATCACTCATTTCCACTTGCGCGGAACCGTATGTATTGACATATATAGATACCGGTTCAGCCACACCTATGGCGTAACTGACTTGTACTAATGCTTCGTGTGCCACGCCTGCCGCCACGAGATGTTTCGCAATCCAGCGTGCTGCATATGCTGCCGAACGATCCACCTTAGACGGATCCTTACCGCTGAAGGCACCGCCACCGTGCGCGCCTCGGCCGCCATAGGTGTCTACAATGATCTTACGACCCGTCAGACCCGTATCACCATGAGGGCCTCCAATCACGAAGTTTCCTGTCGGGTTGACTAGCAACTTGGCATTTTTATCTTCCAGAAACTGGTGAAGCAGATGTCCGTAACGCGAGTCACGCGTTGCTACACGGGGCAGAAGGATATCAATCACATCTTTCTTAATCAGTTCCGGAGTAACCTTGGCGCATTGTCCGTTGGCATTTTGTACCTGTTCGTCATGTTGTGTGGATAGCACGATGGTATCGATGCGGACAGGGTGGTTCTGCTCATCATATTCAATGGTCACCTGTGATTTGCTGTCCGGACGGAGATAGGTCATCTGCTGTCCCTCTTTGCGGATGCGTGCCAAGGTGTAAACCAATGTATGCGCCAGATCGAGCGTCAGCGGCATGTAGTTATCCGTCTCGTCCGTGGCATAACCGAACATCATGCCTTGGTCTCCGGCTCCCTGCTCGTCCTCGGATGCGCGGGTCACGCCCATGTTGATATCTTGCGACTGGGCATGCAACGCCGTCAGGATACCGCAACTCTCCGCTTCAAACTTGTACTCGGCTTTCGTGTAACCAATATCCGAAATGGTCTTGCGGGCAATCTGCTGCACATCCACCCATCCTTTGCAACTCACTTCACCGGCAATCACAACCTGACCGGTGGTACACAGGGTCTCGCATGCCACGTGCGCTTGCGGGTCCTGAGCCAACATGTTATCCAATATAGCGTCCGATATTTGGTCGCTTACTTTGTCCGGATGTCCTTCCGACACCGATTCTGATGTAAATAAATAATTCATTATATTTCTTTAATTCTCTAATTCTTTACCCAAAAAAGCAGCCACGCGGCTGCTTTTATCTCATTTTTTTAGCATTGTTTTTAAGAGGTTGCAAGCAGTCAAATCCATCCTCTTTTCAAAATCGGCTGCAAAGATACTACATTTTTTTGACATGTGCAAATTTTTGCAATAATTTTGCGACTTTTGTTCTTCAGTATGAACTATTTGAAAATTTCTAATAGTTGCCTCAAAAATAAGTGATTATAAAATGTAAGCAGCGGAGTCTAACTGCTCCGCTGCCTTGATTTGTTATACAATATTACTTTGCATTCCTTCTTTGGGCCTTAAGGAGATCTATATCTGCTTTCGTTTTTTCAATAGCACTTTTAATATTTGCAACATTAAATGGCTGTTCTTTTTTTTGTTTCGGGGTCATTGCTGCAAGATTCGCTTTAAGAGCACCGAGTTGAAGCTGTTTATTATAAATTTGTTGATCAATTTGTTCTTTTGACGGACTGCCAAAGATACTAGAAAATAATCCCATCATTGCAATACGGTTTACCTATACTCCGCAAGGTTTTAATTTTAAGATGAATATTATAACTTACGATTTCAGTTAGTCGCAAACAACGTAAATATTTACTTCAGTGCTTGACATAATAACCTCCATGCCATTTTGCGGCTGCAAAGGTACAAAAAAAATGCAAACACGCAAATTTATTTGCGATTTTTTTCGGAAAAACGCGCGCGCGCTTGCATATGTCAAAAAAATGTTGTAACTTTGCAGCGATTTTGTATAATGGCTGATTATGGCAAAGAAAATAAAACCGTATTTGGATAACGAAGGTAAAGCGTTGCCTTATCCGTTTTTGATTAATTTTATTTTATGGCTGGTAGGTGGTGGTCAGACAGCTCGTTTATGGTTCTGGAGTCGTAAACCGCGTCATATCGCGGAGAAGACCTTGCGTGACATATTGACTATATCGCGTGACACGGTTTATGGTCGTGAACACCATTTCGAGCGTATATTATCTGCTACGAACGCCGAAGACTTTTTCCGCTTGTATCGTTTATATGTACCGGTAAACGACAGTTTTGAGACTTTGCGTCCGTACGTAGAGCGTCATAAGAACGGAGAGGAGGATGTATTGTTCCCTGGTAAACCGGACATGTACGCCACTACTTCGGGTACTACCAGCGAACCCAAATGGATACCGATGACGCACAAGTACCTAAAGGATGTATATGGCAAGATGAGCCATATATGGACATGGAACTTTGTCAAACACCGCAGCCGTATTTTCGGCGGACATATTTTCACAACTGTAGGAAAGGAATGCGAAGGCTATGCACCGGATGGTACGTTGTTCGGCGCAGTGAGCGGCGTGCTGGTACGCGATATTCCCCGTATCATCAAGAAGCATTATACAGCCCCGGCATCCGTGATGTCCATTCCGGATTATGGAGCGCGTAACTATACACTGATGCGTTTGGCGATGCAGCATCGCGATGTGACATTATGGGCGACAGCAAACCCGTCTACGATTTTGGAATTGCTGCGTACACTCAATGAAAACACAGAGGTGATGATTAACGACATAGAGAAAGGCACTATCAGCGATATCTTTGACATCCCGTTTGAAATCCGTTCAGAACTGGACAGTTATATCTCTCCGAAACCGGAACGTGCGGCAGAGTTACGCAAAATTTTAGAGGAGAAAGGACATCTGTATCCGATGGATTTCTGGCCCTGGTTGCAGTATTTGAGTACCTGGAAATGCGGCAATACGAAGATTTACATGGACAAGTATATGGACCAATTCAACTGGGATAAGACTTTCTATCAGGAATTAGGTTATATTGCGACTGAATGCCGTTTCGGATTCTCGTTAGACGAAACCAACGAATCCGTACTGTTCCCGCAATTCCATTACTATGAGTTTGTGGAAGAGAGCGAGTTGGGTAGTCCGCGCAAACATTTCCTGCAGATTGACGAATTGGAATTGGGCAAACGCTATTGCGCCTATGTGACCACCTATTCGGGTTTGTATCGCTATAACATGAATGACTTGGTGGAGGTAGGTGGAAAATATGTCAATACGCCTACCGTTCATATGGTCAGCAAGGTCAATGGTATCGTTTCCATGACTGGCGAAAAGTTATATGAACCGCAGTTTATGGATGCGGTTCATCAAGCGGAAGAAGAAACCGGTATCAAGACCAAGTTCTTTGTCGGCTTTGCGGATGTAGAGGAGTCGAAATACCATTTCTACTATGAGTTTGTGAACGAGAAAATCAAGCAGGCTCAAGCGGAAGAGTTTACGAAAGTGGTGGACGAGAAATTGCAGCATATCAACCTTGAATACGAGAGCAAGCGTCAGTCGTTCCGTCTGCATGAACCGGAGACGCATATCTTATTGTCCAATGCGTACGCCCGTTTCAAAGCTGCATGCCTGAAAGACGGATTCAGAGACGGACAGTTCAAGTTCAATCTGTTGATGCAGGATGAGAAACGACGTGCGAAATTCAACATGTTCCAGCGTCTGGAGTCCGGTTTCGATTATGTGAGCGAAGTTATTCTCAATACCGCTGACCGTTACGATGACAGAAGACGTAAGAGAGCGGCAGACAAGAAAGCGAAAGAGCAGAGTCGAAAGACAAAAGCTGAAAGCAAATCACTCAATGCAGAATCCTGATAGTTTAGATAATATACAGACGGTCATCTTCGACATGGACGGCACGTTTTACGACAAGCACGGTTTAGCCAAACGGATGGTGAGACGGTTATGGTGGTGTCTGCCGTTGATGATTGTCGACCGTGTAGCAAAAGGACGTGTGTGGAGTTGGATCGTGCATACACGCTGGCATAGGCGCGTTTATCTGCCTACGATGGTTAAATTGATTGCCGAGACATGTCCGAGGCGCGAAGAGGTCGTGAGCCTGCTGTACAAAGTACAATCGCAAGGAATGCGGACCGCTATTTATTCTGACTACGGTTGTGTGGAAGAGAAACTGCAGGTATTGGGGATCGATCCGAAAGGATTTGATTTAATCATTACAGCGCCTGAGTTAGGAGGCTTGAAACCGACCAAAGCGTGTGCGGAAGAAGTATTGAAACGTCTGGGAGTCAAAGCAGGGACAACGCTTTTTGTAGGTGATCGGGATGAGAAAGACGGCGAAGCGGCAAGAAGAGTAGGAGCAAGATTTTTATTGATTTCATAATTACGTAATAATGACCAATGGACATGACGAATAAAAGATACATTGATTTAAAAGTCACGGAGGGAACGTATGTGCCGCCAGTGACAACGGATTATCCAGAGGAGGATCCGTATGTAGGTTTGTATAAACCGGTGTATGACAGAGAGTTTCCGGCAGTAGATGCGAGTTATCCTTATTTTGACGAGAGTTTTCATAACCGGTGGCGTTCATTCTGGGGATATGTCTTTGTGCTGCGTCCGTTAGGTTTGTTCCTGCGGGTGAAATACGGGCTCCGTTGGCGTGTGGAAGGAGAAAAAGGGTGGAGTAGATGTTCTTGGCATATCCACCGCTGGCTTAAACAATTTGATCTCCGTCAAGGCGCTATCACCGTTTCAAACCACTGCTACCGTCATGATTGTGCATCGGTGCTGAATTCATTCCATGCAAATTTTCACACGCGTATACCGATGTTTGCACCGAACTTCAAGACCAAAGATCAATATTTCCTGACATTGGTAGGCGGAATACCCATTCCGGAACCGGAGGCAGGATTAAGCGCTATGAAAGCCTTCAATGGAGCATTTGACGAGTATCATAAGTTGGGCTACTGGTTCCATATCTTCCCCGAGGCGAAACGTTGGGACTGGTATAAACCGGTTAGACCGTTCCAAAAAGGAGCGTTCACGATGGCATACAAATATAACAAGCCTATATTACCGTTTGCCGTAACGTATCGTCCGCGAACAGGTATATGGCGTTTATTCGGTTTGAAAGACGAACCCTTAACGCAAGTGACGGTAGGTGCTCCCATTTATCCGGACAAAACACAACCGCGTGCAGTGGAGACGGAGCGTTTGTTGAAAGAGACGCACGCAGCCGTATGTCGTCTGGCCGGCATTGAGCATAATACGTGGCCTTGCTCTCTCTAAAATGAAGAAGACTTTTCCTGTTATTGCGCTCGTTGCGTCGATGATTATATGGTCGGTAAGCGGCATTGCTATCAAAAAAGCTTTGGTCGTTTTGCCGCCTTTCACAATGATTATCTTTCGTTTTGTGCCGGCAGTATTACTGATGCTTTTTATCGGTCTGCTTTTTCGTGAAAACAAACTCTTTAGCTTGCAGCGACCTGAGAAGAGAGACTTGCCGTTATTTCTGGCGGCAGGTTTTTGTCAGCCCTTCTTGTATTACCTATTGGAGACTTTCTCGTATCGTGCTTTAAGCAGTCCGACGATTGCTGAGGCGTTGTTATCGACATCTCCCCTTTTTGCCCCTTTGTTCGCGGCTGTGTTGCTGCGTGAGCGCGTGACGCAAAACAACATCATCGGTATTCTGCTATCCACGATAGGTATGCTGATGCTGGTAATGGTAGGACAGTCGGATTTCGCGATTGGTAACTATTGGGGGATTTTACTGGCTTTTGCCGCTGTGACGGCTGCTGTGATGGATACGATTATTATCCGTAAGATCCCAGAGCGTTACTCGCCACTTTCCATTATATTCTACGCCCAACTGGTCAGTTTGTTTTTCTTTATTCCGATTTGGTTTATACGAGAGGGCGTCAGTGTATTCGGCGACCAGTTGACAATCGTAAGTCCCCATCAGTTATGCACGGCCTTGTTCAGCGTAGCGTACCTGACCGTTTTTTCCAGTGTCATCGCCTTCATCCTCTTCTGTTATGCGTTGCGGAAAGTAGGTGTAACACAGGCGAACGCATTCAATAATATCCGTCCTGCCTTCACGGCATTGGCGATGTTATGTATCTTTGGAGAACAACTGCCCGTCGGTAAATGGTTCGGAATAGGACTGATTATATTCGGTCTTTTTGTATGTCAGAAAAAAGAGGCGCTTTTCTATAAGAAAAAATAGCCGATTTTTAAGATTGCTTGTATATACAAAATAAATTTTGTAACTTTGCAAACTTTTTGGCGGAATAAATATAACAAACAATATGCTTTTAAGTATTTTTGCATTTTTAAATTCCTCTTTTGCCGCACTATTGTTCATAATGTTTTTAGTGGGCTTGGTGGTATTTGTATCGCTCTATTTTGTGGACGCGGGGTATGGCAAGATGCGTTCGGAGAAATGGGGACCGACAATGAATAATAAAGCGGGCTGGCTGCTCATGGAGTGTCCAGTTTTCTTTGTGGTGTTATTCGAGTATTTTACGGCTTTTGGCGATGAAAAGCTGGCTCCGTTGGTTCAGTCCGCGCCGTATTGGATTTTCTTCCTTATCTTTGAGTTCCATTATTTCCAACGTTCGTTCATCTTCCCCTTCCTGTTGAAAGGAAAAGGCAAGATGCCGTTTATTATCATGCTGCTTTCCGTATTATGGAATGTAATCAATGGTTTTATCCAGGGTCGTTTCCTATTCCATATTGCGCCGTTGGATCCGTATTATGCTGATTTGTACACCCCGTCGTATGTTACTGACCCACGGTTTATCGTCGGTGTGGCCGTATTCTTTACCGGCTGGATTATCAATATGCATTCTGATCATGTGATTCGTCATCTTCGTAAACCCGGAGACACTAATCATTACTTGCCGAAAAAAGGTCTGTATCGCTATGTGACGAGTGCAAATTATTTTGGAGAAATCACAGAATGGCTCGGTTTTGCTGTCATGACATGGTCTTTTGCCGGACTGCTGTTCTTCTGGTTCAGTTGCTGCAACCTCGTGCCGAGAAGTAATGCAATTTACAAGAAATATGAGGAAGAATTCCCCGAAGAGTTCGACCGGAAGAGACTGAAACGTATTATTCCGTTTATCTATTAAGTTGTACTTTGTACAACGTAGCATGCGTAGTCTGCGATTACGTAAATTGCGAAAGCTACTAAAATTACGAAAACTACGAATTTATGAATAAATTATTTACCCCTTTTCAATTGGGACCTATCACGCTGCGGAATAGAATCATCCGCAGCGCGGCTTTTGAGAATATGGCGCGGGAGAATCGTCCCACACAAGAATTACAGGATTATCATGTAAGTGTAGCGCGTGGCGGAGTCGGTATGACGACAGTTGCTTACTGCGCGGTGGACCTGAGCGGCGTATCGTTTGACGGTCAGTTGTATGTACGTGATGAGATTATTCCGGAGATGAAGAAGATGACTGATGCCATCCATGCGGAAGGAGCGAAAGCCAGCATCCAAATGGGACACTGCGGCAACATGACGCATTTCTATACCTGTCATTGCATGCCTGTCAGCGCATCCAGCGGTTTTAATCTCTATTCGCCGACTATCCATCGTCGCCTAAAAGTATCAGAAATCAAGAATCTGGTCAAGAAATTCGGCGAGGCGGTTGATTTTGCCCGTAAGTGCGGATTCGACTGCGTGGAGATTCATGCCGGTCACGCGTACCTGATTTCACAATTCCTGGCGAAACGCACCAATCATCGTTGCGACCAATACGGTGGTAGTTTAGAAAACCGCTGCCGATTCATGAACGAGGTGTTGGACGAGGTGATGGCTCATGCCGGAAACGATATCGCTATCGTAGTCAAGACCAATATGTGGGATGACTGCTGGCGCGGCGTTTCTGTAGAAGAAGGTATTCAGATAGCCAAAGAGATTGCAAAACACAAGGTGCACGGTATCGTTCTTTCCGGCGGTACTGTAAGCCGTTCACCGATGACAATCCTGGGTGGCGCTATGCCGCACAGAACGTTGGCGCACTATATGAATATGAAGTCCTTCTGGTGGCTCAAGGCAGCGTTGAATATTCCTGGTGTTGCTGCCGTGATGACACCGACTGTGCCGTTCAAGGAGTTGTATTTCATGGAGAAGGCCAAACTATTCCAAGAGGCATTGAAGGATATCAATATCCCGCTGATTTATGTAGGTGGTGTTCAGAGTGGTGACAACTGTCGGCAAATCATGGATGAGGGCTTCGAACTATTCCAAATTGCTCATGTGCTCATCAAAGATCCGGAGTTTGTACATCACGTAGAGGCCAATCCGCATTATCACGCCGGTTGCGGTCGTTCCAACTATTGTGTGGGACGTATGTATTCGAAGAATATGAAGTGCCATGAATGCGTGGAGCGTGACGGTGAGGCTATTGCTCCGCGTATCCAACGCGAGATTACTCATTTGGAGGCTAATGCCAAGAAGTCGGTGGAACAACAAAAAGCAGCCAAGTAAAATGTTAGCATTAGTAACGGGTGCAAGCAGTGGTATAGGCTTGCAGTACGCGACGGTTCTGGCGCGTGACTATCAGTGTGACCTGCTGCTAGTCAGCAATCAGGAGAAGGAGTTAGTGCAAGTGGCTGCAGATTTGGCATCTACGTATAGCGTGAAGACCATCTCCCATTATGCAGATCTGAGTCTTAGCGATGCGGCAGAGAATTTGCATGACTGGTGTGTGAATAACGGATATGTTGTAGATGTACTGATCAATAACGCCGGTGTATTCTTCTTCAATCCGTATTGCGAGACCAATATGCGGCGTATTGAACTGATGCTTCAGTTGCATGTTATGACGGTGGCGAAACTGACGCGTCTGTTTGCGGAAGATATGATGAAACGTGAGCTGACGGAAGAAGAAGCCGCTACGCGTATTTGCAGGCACAAGCGCATGCGCGGATATATATTGAATATGAGTAGCATGTCCGCATGGATGGCGATGCCGGGTATTCAGACCTATAACGCCTCCAAAGCGTTTATCTATAACTTCTCCAAATCGTTGTGGTACGAGTTCAAACCTAAGAATGTAGGTATCACGGTCATGGCGCCGGGTGCTGTGGATACGGGCCTGTTCGGATTAGCTCCTAAACTGCGCAAACTGGCGGTGAATCTTACGGTTTCTATTCCACCGGAGAAACTCGTCAAGCGAGCTTTGAAGAAGATGTTCTGTAATAAAAAAGCAGACACCCCGGGGGTAATCAACTGGTTGAGTACTCCGATGCTCAAGCACACCCCCGACTGGATACTGTTCATGGCGCAGAAGAAACTCAACAAGTTCATGCATTAAAGGAACTGCAAAAGAGCACGATTGTTAAGAAAACATGAAAAAAATCGTACTCTTTTGTTAATAATAAATGTATAATTATTAAGGTGCTTAAAAAAGAGCACCTTTTTCTTAATGTATTTTTGCAGCTATTTCAAAATAATGTAGTATCTTTGTATGTTTTTTGATTTTGCATATGAAGAAACTTTACATCTTTGTTTTATTATGGGTATTAGTTACGTCTGTTAACGCGGAGAAAATAGAGGGTACGGTTACAGACGCATTTACAAGAGAGCCGTTGATCGGTGTCACCATTCTCAATCTGGAAACAGGATCAGGCACTGTTACTGATTTTGACGGCAAGTATGAATTGAATATCACTTCCTTGCCAGTTCGGCTTCAATTTTCCTATGTAGGTTATCAGACTGAAGAGAAAGTGCTGAAGACACTTCCTCCCAAGTACGACCTTGTCCTTCAGGCGAACAACGAAGTTTTGGATGAGGTTGTTGTGACTGCCGGTCGTTTCGAGCAGCGTATGACCGATGTGACGGTCAGTATGGAGCTGGTTAAACCGGAAGCCCTGCGCAGTCAGGCGCCTACGGACCTTTCGGCTACTCTTCAGACCCTGCCGGGTGTGGAGGTTATAGACAAACAGCCTAGTATCCGCGGTGGTGGCGGTTGGACTTATAGCGTCGGTTCGCGCTGTCAGGTACTGATGGACGAAATGACGATTCTTAACCCTAAGACTGGTGAGATCAACTGGAATAACGTGCCTTTGGAGAATGTGGCGCAGGTAGAAGTAGTGAAAGGAGCTTCGTCGGTGCTTTACGGTTCGTCGGCGCTGAACGGTGTCATCAATGTCCGCACGCAGCGTCCGGGCCTGACGCCTTCGACTAAGTTGTCAGCCTATGTCGGTATATACGATAACTACACGAAGTATAACTATACCGGTGCGCGTCTGCCTTTGTACTATGGTGCCGAAGCTTCTCATGCCCGCCGTGTAGGCGATTTCGATGTGTCGGCGGCTATCAGCGGCTTCAAGGATGAAGGATACCGTGAGCAGAGTTTCAATGACCGTGTACGTTTTGGCGGTAATATGACGTACCATATGCCGATGCCGGATAACCGCTATCTGAATATGGGTGTTAACATGAATTATGTGGCGAACCGCTACGGCGATTTCTTTATATGGCGTAGCCCGAAGGACCCGATTCATCCATCTCCGCTGACTAATATGGGGCGTAAGGAGCATAATTTCAACATCGACCCATTTCTCAATTATGACGATACGGAACGCGGTATATCGCATAAACTGCGCACCCGTTTCTACCTGACTTCAGACAATTTGACTACGCCTTCGGCAGTCATGAGTACCGAGGACCTGATCAAATGGGGTGTGACCAGTTTTGATATGGACAAGCTAAAGGGCTATTATGACCAGATAAAAGGATATATGGACGGCGGCATGGATTTGCAGGACGCTTTATTGGTGACCTTCAAAGATGTGGCGGTGCCTGTTACCAACGAGCAGTGGCTTGACGCTGTGGTCAACGGAATCGACCTGGTAAAGAACGGTTTCGGTTATACAGGAACTGTTGCTGAGCTGCAGGATGCCTTGGCATATGCGATGTCGCTGATGACCGATGATGCGCCAACTCGTCCGGAGCTGACATACAATGGTTATATCGATTATCAGTTTGCCAAACAGTGGCAGTCCGGCGTTCGTCTGACCACAGGTATCAACTGGAATCACATCACCAATACCGCCAATATTACAGGTACGCACCATACCGATAACCTCGCTGCGTATCTGCAATACGACCATCGTATTGCGGACCGTTTGTCGCTCAGTGCCGGTGTTCGTCTGGAGTACTACCGAATGGATGACCAGTATAAGGAGGCGAATATCAAGATAGGTAACTGGCTCTGCCCAGTGCGTCCTGTCTTCCGTGCCGGTCTGAACTGGGAAATCTACAAAGCCGGCTTCCTTCGCGCCAGCTTCGGACAGGGGTATCGTAACCCTTCCATCACGGAGAAATTTGCCCGTAAGGATATCGGTGGAGTAGGTGTGTATCCGAATAAGGACATTAAGCCCGAGTCGGGTTACAATGCCGAAATCGGTTACAAGCAGCTCTATAAGTTCGGTCCTGTATCCGGTATGCTGGACGTGGCGGCTTTCTATACCGAGTACCAGAATATGATTGAGTACCAGTTTGGTTTGTTCCGTAATTCCGACTATAGCATGATTAACTCCATGTATGATGTGGTGGATGAGATGCAGAATATGATTGACGGTATCACGCAGACCAAATCGCTCAGCGGAGCCGGTATCGGTATCGGTGCGCAGTTTGTCAATGTCAGCCATGCCCGTATTTACGGCGCGGAGGTAAGTACTTCCGGTATGGTGGATATCAATATAGATATGCAACTCCGTTACTCCATCGGATATACCTTTACTGAACCGGAAGACCTGGATAATGACCGTCGTATAGAGGAAGAAAAGACCTATACGGATCCCTTGCAGATGAAGAACAAGTCCAACGACTCCAAGTACCTCAAATACCGCAACAAACATTCGTTCAAGACCACTATCGATTATAACTACAAATGGTTCTCGGTGGGTCTAAATATGTCGTATCGTAGCAAATTGCTGGCAGTGGATTATTTGATGGTAGACGAGCGTGTAAAGGAAGAGAAAGACCTAATGGATTATGCGCGTATGTTCATCTTCGGCTATGAAGACGGTATGTCGCTACATGACTACTGGATGGCGAATAACAACGGTGTGTTCACCATGGACCTCCGTTTTGCCCTTCGCTTCAAGGAGCATGTAGAGATGCAGTTCCTGGTTAACAACCTGCTGAATACGGAGTATAGTTTCCGTCCGATGGCATTGGCGCCTCCTCGTTCGTTTGTATGTCGTATGAATATTAATCTCTAAATCGCTGTATGAGAAGAATTTTTACAATGCTAGGATGCTTTATCACCCTGCATATGTCCGTATTTGCGGTTGCAGTGAGTGATGTAGCAGGTACGTTTAGCGGTTCGCTTAATATAGGTGGAACGCCGTATTCGGACAAGGAAGTGTACCTCCTGCCCGGTGTAGAGAGCAATACTGTCACGTTTGTGTTGCCGGATTTCATGTTCGGCGCAGCTTCATTGGGTGATATTGTCTTGGTAAATATCCCGATGGATGCTGAAGGCCAGTTGATGCTGGACCGCGCGTCTCTGTATATCAATGCTATCACGGCTCGTGCTACCGTTTCTGTACTGAGCGGTTCGTCTGTGTCAGCTTTCTCCGCGTATATATATCTCTCTATCGAAGTGGCTTCGCTTCCGGAACCGCTTTCGGTGGTGTTCAGCGGCCAGAGGACGAATAAGAACTATGCCTTCGAGAATGGAGGCTTTGAGGGAAACTGGACGAATAGTGAGCCGTCCGGCTGGCATTCCTTCGGGTCAGCCACCGGTAGTTTTGCCTCTTTCGTCACCGGTAACACCGGCCAGTTCTCTCAGAGTTCGGATACCCGTCCGGGTTCAAAAGGTTCGCATAGCGCCAAATTGCAGTCCAATGTTGTGCTCGGAGTCAAAGCGAACGGAAATTGCACCAACGGACAGATTAATGCCGGTTCTATGACGGCCACCGATGGATCCAAAAACTACAATTTCTCCGATCCCTCGAATTCAGGCTATAACACGCCATTCGCCGGAGCACCGGATTCGCTGGTGTTCTGGGCGAAGTATATACCGGCGGACCAGAAACCTAACAATTCAGCCAATAAGGCGCGTGCACATGCTGTCGTTACGACAAATGCCCGCTATCAGGATCCCGAATCAGGTAACTATTCGGCAATAAAAATAGCAGACGCTGAAGTGAACTATTCGGCTACCTCATCGATGGGCTGGCAGCGTATAGCGGTGCCGTTTACGTACTATGCAGTTTCACCTAAAGAGGCAGCATACATGCTGATGACCTTCACCACCAATGCGGAACCGGGTGGAGGAACATCCTCTTCCGGCAGTCTGGATAATATCTATCTGGACGACGTGGAGATGATTTACAATTATAACCTTACGTCCTTGACGATAGATGGTGCAGCCGTTGTCTTGAATGACGGTCAGGCGGTTCTCTCACAACAATATAGCGACAGTGCCTATCTCTTTGCTGCCACTACAAACGGTGTCGCAGCCCGTTCGTTCATTGGCTTTGATGCTTCTAATAACCGCGTCTATGTCTATGTGGTAGCCAATAACTATGCGCAGGCGAAGAACTATACTGTATATACGGTGCAGATGGCGGAACCGGAGATTATTGAACCGCAGCCGGGTAACACCTACTTCAGTTATGCCGATTCGATATGTGCCGGCGAGACCTATTCCGATGATTTGTTCCCGAATTTGAGCGAGTCAGGTACATATACCGCCGTACTACCGAATTCGCAAAGCGCCGATTCCATCATTACGTTCACGCTGCATGTGCTTCCGACATACTTGATAGAGGAGGAACTGCGCATCATAATGGAAGATACGGTATGGCACGGACAGACGCTCGCGGGCTTGGAACCGGCGGACGAACCCTATATCTATTATGACAGCCTTTTTACCGTCAACGGATGTGACTCCGTATATCGGTTGCAACTGTATGTGTCGGCTGTGCCGCGCACCTACGGCTCGTATACGGCAAGACTATGCGAGGGCGATTCCATTGAGTTCGAAGGCCGCTTTTATACTGAACCTTTTGAAGGTGACATCCTGCTTGAGCAGACCAATATCTACGGCGGCGACTCTATCGTGCATCTGACAGTGCTGGTCAACCCGAACTACACCGTTGAGGAGTACTGGACGATTCGTCAGGGTGCGCAGCGTGTCTGGGAAGGTATTCTGTTGAGTGACATGCCAGCCGGTGCTATTACGATGAAGACCTCCTATTACACCGTTGATGACTGTGATTCGACACGCGTGCTGCACTTGTCTGTTATATCGACGACCAAACCCTGGAGAGGCGGAACAGACTCGCTCTCTGTCTCGCAGGTGTGCGGCCGCTATGACGGTCAACTCAATATAGCAGGCGAAATCAACGACGGCAAGTCCCTTGTTGTCCTGCCGGGTACAGTGGATAGTATGGTGACGCTCGTATTGCCGGACTTCGCATACAATGGTGGCAAACTAGGCAACATTGTCATCCCGAATGTCCCGATGAGCACTTTCGGGCAGCTTATCTTGGAGAACCGCTCCCTCTACATGGACTCCATCGCTGAGCGGGCTACAGTCACCATGATTAATGGTCTCAAAGATGAATCGACCACCTATTACTCCCTGCTCTCGCCGAATCAGGCGCAGATAGTGCTGTTTATCGAAACGCCCTCTCTGCCCGAAGCCATTCTGGTTTTCTTCCGGGGTGATGCGGTGCGCAATAATAACTACGGCCTGACGAACGGTGGCTTTGAAGGAGCATGGACGAACAATGAACCGGAAGGATGGCATTCCTTCACTTCCGCGACAGGCGAGATGGCGGACTTCGTGAACTCTAACAACTCCCGCTTTGTGCCTGCTTATGAGGTTCGCCCGGGGAGTACCGGAACGCAGAGTGCCCTTATTTCCTCCGAGATACTCTTGGGTGTCAAGGCGAACGGTAATTGTACGAACGGACAAATCAACGCCGGTTCGACAACTGCCGACAACCCTGCCGGGAACTATAATTTCTCAGACCCGGCGAACTCCGGTTTCAATACGCCGTTTAACGGTCGACCGGACTCCATCGTCTTCTGGGCGAAGTACCTGCCTGCTGATCGTGATGCAGCGAACGCAGCGAACAAAGCGCGTATCAACTCGGTCATCACTACTGATGCGCGTTACCAGGATCCCGAAGCATCGGATATTTACAATGAGGTCAAAATCGGAACAGCCTATATGAACTACTCCGCGACGGCGGATATGAACTGGCAGCGCATCGCAGTACCTTTCGTCTATAGCGCCGCTACAGCGGACAAGACGCCTGCGTATATATTAACTACATTCACCACCAACTACCTGCCCGGTGGTGGCTCGTCCTATACGACAGGCGGCAATACCAATCGTAGGAACGTGCTTGACTCGGTTTATCTGGATGATGTGGAAGTGGTGTACAACAAGCAATTGGATGCATTCTATCATGGTACAGAGACGGTGACTTTTGACCGCTTCATCGCTCAGGTGAATGACACTTACTGCGATGACTGCATCGAATATGCAGCGTTCTGTAATGGCGTCTCCGCGCAGTCTTTCATCGCCTTTGACGAAGCGCACCGCTGCATCTATATCTATGTGATTGCGGACGATTATAGCCGGACTCTGGCGTATAACATCTATCGCGTGGAGTTTGAAGACAGTAGGACGGATGACTTGAAACCGATCAACCCGTCCGAGGAAATAGAATCTGTTCAGCCGCAAAGCGGAGTGTATGAGAAAGTACTGTATAACGGACAGTTGTTTATCCGTCGAGGCAATGAATGGTATACGGTTTCTGGATTTAAATGTAAGATGAGATGATGAAAAAATCAGTAATTTTAGGAATGATGTGCGTGATAGCATGCAGTATCTCCGCACAAACGTACAAGAATGGTGTATGGTATTCACTCTATGATGACGAAACGCACACGATGAATACGCAGGGCGACTATGAGACTGGAGGTGTCTTTGCGCCTACAGCCGGTACGCTCAATGTCAAGTGGAGCTACGAGTGGTTAGAATTGTTAGGCTGGTTCAGGAAGATAGATACCAATGTGCTTGAGTCTGCTGACAACGGAAGCACGACGAACTCAATAGGTTCGCTTGCGGAAAATACGGATAATAACAGCCAGACGACAGAGACTTTTAGTGTCAGTCGGAATATCAACTGGATTAAGTTCAACCGTGAAGGCTTGCCAACTCATAAGGTGCATGTCAATCATATGGACATCCCTTTGGCAAAGCATCTTCTGCTTAAGTCCGGAACATACGGAACAGCCTCATTGTCTCATGATTTCGGGCAACAAGAGCTGTTCACCACCTCGGAAGCTTACCATGTGGATTTGCGTTCGTTCCTGACAGTGGGAGATATCTCAATCACCAGTTCTATGCCGACCGTTTTCCGTGTTGGCGCACCGGACAACACCATAGGTATCACCTATTCTGTCGGTACCAATGCATGCGCTTCGGCGAACGGTACAGCCAATGCAGCCGGTGGTGCCAACTTGGGTAAAATCAGCAACTATGGCTTTGACATCTATTTTACGCCGAATGGCGGTGGAACGTTCGAAGCGGTCATCACCTTGACCGACGGTGTCTCAACGGCGAGGGTTAATGTCAGTGGTACGGCTAATAAACTGAACCAGACCATCTCTTGGGAACCGGAACTAATAATGCTTTCGTCGGATACGATAGCCGTAGCTTCCGCTTCGTCGGGTTTGGATGTGGAATATTCCTTTGCGCCCGAAGGCATAGTGACGTTTGAGGCAGGTGCCTTTACTGTTCTCGCCGACGGTATTGTAACGGTCACCGCTTCTCAGAACGGCAACGATCAGTACAATGCAGCTCTACCGGTGAGCAAGACCATCGCCATCTATCCGGCGGAGACGCATTATACGTATGAGCGCGCAATATGCGACGGTGATGTCTATGCAGATGAGAACTTCGCCCAATTAACCGAATCAGGCCTATATTGCGATACGATAGCTACCGTCCACGGTGGTGATTCTGTCATCTGTCTTACGCTGACGGTCAACCCCTTGTATCTTTTTGAAGAAAGCCTCTCAATGAAAGTAGGCGCAGAAGAAACGTGGCAGAACATCGACTTGGCGGACTTCCCTGTGGGCGATACGACGCTCGTCGTTTCCTATCAGGCAGCGACCACATGTGACTCGATCTATATGCTGCATCTGCATGTGCAACCGCTTATTACGACGTACGGCGCTGACACCGTATCTCTTTGCACAGGCGAGAGTTATGTCTATGAAGGCAAGACCTACCGCCGTTCTACGGTAGACTCGGTACTGATTGCGCAGCCGAACCAGTTTGGCGGAGACTCTATAGTTGTTCTGGTAGTCAATGTCTATCAGGCAGTCTCTATCATAGCCTCTGTCACTATCACGGAAGGCGATGCAGAAACATGGCAGGACATCGACCTGAGCACCATGCCTGTCGGTGACACCACGCTGGTAGCAGCCTACACCTCTACTCACGGCTGTGACTCTATCTATACCCTGTATCTGACTGTAGAAGAGTTCATCAGCAGCGAAGACCTTCCATTCACTTCAGATGGCGACAGCTCTGTCCGTAAGGTGATCCACGACGGAACCATCTACATCCGTAAGGGGGACGAATGGTTCGACCTCCTTGGCCGCAAACGCCAATAAGATAGAATGAATATACAAAAAAAAATAGAGCCGCGCGGCTCTATTTTTTTATCTCGCTTAATGCCCGATGTACCGTTTTATCGAAACGCAGATTATATGCTGCTTGGCCCTTCTGGTAATAATAACGCAAAACAATCTCGGAGCCAAGCAGTTCTTTTATTTCCTCCTTGTTTCGTTGGATAGCATCGCGGAAATTAGGTTGTAACATGGGTTCCAGAGCCTCTAATTGCGTGATGGTGACCGAGTCAATATCTTCATTTTTCGCCATCTTCAGCATATCTGCGAAAAATTTTCCGGTCTCTGTCTCATACTTGAATTTCTTCTCATCCAGAAAGTCACAGAAATCATTAATCATCTCATCTGTCACCACAAACGACTCCGGAGCGCTGATAGTGTCATGTAAACGATGGTAATGGGTTGCATAATCAAAGAAATAGTGATTGATATAAAGCGAGTAGGTGATATCCACTTTGGCTGAATCGGACAGTACTATGTCCGGAAGGATGCCACCTGCCGTGTCGCGTTTGAGTTCTTTGCCTTTCTGTCGTTCACTATAATCGATGGCTTGGATGCAACGACCTGAAGGCAAGTAGTACTTACTGGTCGTCACTTTGATATGTCCGCCATAGGCGACAGAGCGGACATTTTGCACGAGTCCTTTTCCGAAGGTGCGTTGACCGATTAATGTAGCACGGCCTAAATCCTGTAATGAACCGGCAACAATCTCGCTGGCCGATGCAGAGTGCTTGTCTACCAGTACTATCAACGGCAGGTCTTTATACCGCGGTGTATTGCGCGTCTTATAGGTGCGGTTGCTGTTGGATGTCTTTCCTTTGGTCTCTACAATCGTTTGTCCTTCTTCCACAAAGAGGTTCACCATCTGCAGCGCCTCATCCACAATACCGCCTCCGTTACCGCGCAGGTCTATGATTAACTTACGTGCACCTTTGGTATAATATAGTTCATCCAACGCGTTCGTGAACGCCTGTGCGGAACCGTCTGTAAACTCATTAAACGAGATATAAGCGACGGGTTCTGACAGACTGTCGGCATGGAACACGGTGTAGTAACTGACAGCATCCAAGTGGATGTCCTCGCGAATAATGTCCACCTTAAACGGCTTTGCTACACCTTCCCGTTCCAGTTCCAGTACAACCGTTGTGCCCGGTACTCCACGCAGGTTATTGCTCACATCGCTCACGCTCTGCCCTTTGGTTTTCTTGCCGTCCACGCTGATGATACAGTCACCGGCCAAGACACCGGCACGCTGAGCAGGCTTGCCCTCATAGGGATTCGCGATATAAATTTTCTCGTCTCGTTGCTGAATGATGCTACCGATGCCGCCGTATTTACCAGTGGTGAGCATACGCAGATCGCTGTCTTTCTTTTTAGGATAATAGACCGTGTAGGGATCTATCTCATGCAGCATGGCATTGATAGCCGCTTCTGTCAGATTCTCATAATTGAGCGTATCCACATAGTTGACATCCACCTGACGCAATACATCATTGAAGATAGATATGCATTCATCGGCACGAGATGTCGCTTGCCTCTCCTGCGCGTAGGAGAGTGAAGAATGAAAAATGAAAATTGAAAGGAGTGCTACTCCTACCAATATGTTATGTATCCTTCTTCCTTTCATTTTTAAACTTTCATTTTTCATCTTAATGTGTTCGGAACAAAATTACTTACATCTTTACCATACGAATAGAGATCGCGTACCAGGGTAGAGGAGATATGTGCGTACTCCGGACGAGTGTACAGGATAATCGTCTCGACATCTCCCAACTGCTTGTTCGCCTCGGCCATATTGCGCTCGTATTCGAAGTCCTCCACGCATCGGATACCGCGTAAGATGAATTGGGCGTCCTGCTCTTTGGCGAAATCAATCGTCAGGCAGTCATAGATAGCCACTTTCACACGAGGCTCGTCCGCAAAAATCTTACGAATAGCCTCCTCACGCTCACGAATAGGGAAGGTCTCGCGTTTTGTACTATTGCGACCGATACCGATGATGATTTCATCAAATAACTCCAAACCACGCTTTACGATATCGTGGTGACCTACTGTAAACGGGTCGAAACTGCCCGGAAATATTGCTCTTTTGCTCATAATTCTCTATTCTTTAGATTCTAAACTTTTCCGATGGTTAATGACCGGATATTCATACATTTCATATAGTTTGGCACGCAAGAAGACCTCATCTTTATTCGGAATGTCAATCAGCGCCAAACGGCTTTCGATATACTGGTCAAATGCTTTACTGCGTTCGAATATCTCATATCCCTGATGAATGTGACGGTCTATGATATCACATACGCTCTGTAATTTTTCTTTCGTGGTTGCATTCCTTAGTTCGGGCTTCGAGGCCAGCATGGCATCAATCTCAGGGTTGATGCTCGGAGTCAAACGGTATACCACATGTCCTTTTTCGCCGCGAATGCCCGTATGCATAGACAGTAAATCATCCTTCTTTGTCTTTTTCCAGTTAGGATCATCGCGTTTGAGTTGCATCTCTGCCGCTTTCAGGTAATCGCAAGGGTCATACTCATATGTGATACTTACCGGGCAGATATTCAGCGTCTTTACGTTCTCGAAGAAGTCATCTCCATCCAGCGTGAGCATATGCAATACGCTCGGTTGGGTCAGGTCATTACTGTCCTTTGCGCGACCTTCCCGTTGCGCCAGCCAGATTGATTTTCCTTGCCCGCGCAGATGCTTGATATATGCGGATAACTGTTTCGAGTTTTCCAACTGGGCATGCATTCCTGCGCCGCGTTTGACAGCGAAACAGCGGTTAAAACGCATCAATACCTCAATCCATTTCTTAACGAACAGGTTGTTACCGACTCCGATGAACGGACGAATGAACCAGCGGTAACGGAGCAATAATGACAACCATGCCGCATCCAGAATGATGTCACGATGGTTGGTCATGAAGAATGCGCCGTGAACGACATCTTTCTCAATCTGCTTTTTGTCTCCCAGATAGTCCATACGAATCTTTTTTGTCGTACGCCATGCCCATATTCGTAAAACAGGGAAGGTAATCAAGAAATCCGTAATGGACAATAACCATCCTACGCGATATGCGCGTATGTCTCTGAATCGATATTCTTTATCGTCTTTATCCATAGTTTTCCAATGCTGCTTTGCTTGCTTCTCTATATGCTACCATCAGTCCTCCAGTACCGAGTAGTGTACCGCCGAAATAACGTACTACCACTACCAGGATGTTATCCAGTCCGCGGGCGTCAATGGATCGCAAGATAGGTGCTCCGGCTGTCCCGTGCGGTTCGCCGTCATCCTTGGTGCGCCATAAGTTCGGTCCCAGCCGATAGGCATAGCACACATGACGTGCGTCGTGGTATTTCTTCTTGTACCACGCTATCCGTGCTTTGGCTTCCTCTTCGTCCCTGATTGGTTCCGCGAACCCTAAGAACTTACTGCCTCGATCCTTATATATCCCTTCTGCTGCCACAGACAGTATTTTAGTTATTTAACATTTAGTTTCAGCTTAACCTTTATGTCTCTAGGTATCGCATTCTTGTGAACCAAAATGTCGTTGGTCTTGTACTGCATGAACGCTTCGCTCACGTACCAGATGCCCTTATAGTCCGAACGGACGGAGCCCCAACTGTTCTTAATCATGTAATAGCGTTTGCCGTTCTGGTCGTGTGCGGTACCGAAAATCTGCATGCCATGGTCGTCGGTAGTCTCCCAGTTGTCAAATGCGTCCTGACGCATCTGCTGGGTGATGGTTTTCTCCAGCAGCGGTTTCTCGGTCAATTTGCTTTTCTTCTCATCATTGCTCATACCGACCCATTTCGCCATGTCGCTACCAGTAATGTCCGCGCCTTTGTCATCGTCCGGCACAACGCCGATACCCTTGCGGGTAAAGCCGATCTCACTTACATCAGCACCCCAAGCGAGAGTGTATCCGTTGGCGAGAGCGTTGTCAATGATACGCATCATGTCTTCCATCGGCACGTTGTACATCTGGTCCATACGCCAATTATCCGGCACCTCTAATGCGAAACGCTCGTAGAAGGGATGGTGGGTGTAACTGGTGATAGATATATAGTCATCCTCGTTCAGACCCAGCATCTTCACGAAACTCTTCGGCGTATAGGTCTTACCCTCATAGGTGAATTCCTCCGGACATTTGCCCAGATACGTGTCGTAGATAGCCTGCAGACCTTCTTTCCAAACGGGACTGATTTTCTTGAGCCCCGTCAGACCTTTGAGATAACCTCCTGCTACATGGTCCAGTTCACTATGAACGGGTAGGGTATCGGCCTCGGTCCATCCGTAACGGATTCCCGGCATCGCTTCCTGTGGAACGAGACCGTAATGGCTCATGCAGTAAATGACGTCATAAGCACTTCCGCCCGGAGCGAAATGCGGTTCGTTATACAGGCGTACGCAATACGTGGCGCGATCCATCATTGTTTTGCTGACCACGAACATCTCGCTGAAATCAATAACTTTGCCTTTGGTGCGCAGGATCTCACTCTCCAGAAAACCGAGTGTGGAGAACGCCCAGCAGGTAGAACTGCGGTGCTGATCTTTCACCGGCGTGATACCCACACTGTCAATGGTTGTAAAATGCCAGCCTTCCATGCTGTCTTTCTTCACTTCCGTGCTATCTGTTTGCGCTATGCAAAATGAAAGGTGAAAGGTGAAGAGTGAAAGGATTATAAATATGATTCGTTTCATCAGTAAAAATTAATTTTCAATTTTCAATTAATCCGGAAATTCCATTAAGTATGCTTTGATAAACGCATCAATGTCGCCGTCCATGACCGCGTTTACATTCGATGTCTGATAGTTGGTCCGGTGGTCTTTGACACGGCGGTCATCAAACACATAGGAGCGAATCTGGGAACCCCATTCGATTTTCTTTTTTCCGGCTTCGACTTTTGCCTGTGCCTGACGTCGTTTCTCGAGTTCGAGTTCATAGAGTTGTGAACGTAAGTGCCTTAATGCGTTCTCGCGGTTCTTCGGCTGGTCACGCGTCTCGGTGTTCTCAATGACAATCTCATCGGGTTGGTTAGTCAGCGGATTGATGAACTTGTAATGCAGACGCACACCGGACTCTACCTTGTTGACGTTCTGACCACCGGCACCGGACGAACGGAAGGTATCCCAACTGAGGTTGGCAGGGTTGACCTCCACCTCAATCGTATCATCGATGAGTGGCACTACGAATACGCTTGCGAAACTGGTCATACGTTTGCCTTGTGCGTTGTACGGGCTGACACGTACGAGACGATGCACGCCGTTCTCCGACTTGAGGTAGCCATATGCCATGTCGCCTTCAATATTGAAGGTCACGGTCTTGATACCGGCCTCGTCCCCTTCCTGGAGGTTCTCGATGGTCACTTTGTAATCATGTTTCTCGCAGTAGCGCTGATACATACGCATGAGTTGTTCCGCCCAGTCCTGCGCTTCGGTACCTCCTGCTCCGGATACAATCTTCAGAACCGCCGGCATCTGGTCTTCCTCATGCGAAAGCATGTTCTTCATCTCCAGGTCTTCGACCTCACTCAGCGCTTTTTCATAAGCGGCATCCACTTCTTCTTCGGTCACCAGCTCCTCTTTGCAGTAATCGAACGCCAGCGCCAGTTCTTCTACGGCAGCACGCACACCCTCATAGCCTTCAATCCAGCGTTTAATGCCCTTGACCTTGCGCATCTGCGCCTCGGCAGCCTTGGCGTCATCCCAGAAACCCGGAGCTTGTGTATGCAGCTCTTCCTCCTCCAACTGGATACGTTTCTCGTCGATTTGCAGGTATGTCTTCAACTTGTCTGCACGCTGTTGAACATCCTTTAATTGTTCTATCGTTATCATAAGCCTATAATCTTCCAAATTAAAATCGGCTGCAAAGGTACGAAAAAAAAATGACATGTGCAAGCGCGCGCGTACTTTATTTGTTTTTTTAAGAAAAAATATTTCATTTATTTGCTAATCTCATATTTTTTTACTAATTTTGCAGTCGAAATCATATAGAATCATGTCTGAACAAATCACACATATCACATCGGCAGAGCAGGAATCGCCGGAGTTGGTGTTGGCGGAACATGTGCATGCCGGTTTTCCGTCGCCTGCCGCAGACAACACGGAGCGTATAGACATCACGCACGAACTCATCCGCCATCCTGAGACCACTTTCTATGCACGAATCGAAGGAAACAGCATGGAGGATGCCGGGATTTTCAACGGTGATCTGGTGGTGATTGACCGTTCGTTACAGGCCTCAGACGGAGATTATGTGGCTGCGTATATCGACGGCGAGTTCACCATCAAGGAGTTCCGTTCTGATCCGTCCCATGAGTGCGCATGGCTCATTCCGCACAACGGCAAGTACCATCCGATCCGTGTGGATGAATCCAATTCTTTTCTTGTATGGGGCGTTATCACGCATACAATCCATAAAGTGAAAGGTGAAAAGTGAGAGAGAAATCTTCCATATAAAGCATGTACGCTTTAGTCGATTGCAATAATTTCTTTGTGTCGTGCGAACGGGTTTTTCGTCCTGATTTGCGTGATAAACCGGTGGTTGTCCTTTCCGGTAATGACGGCTGTGTGATTGCACGTTCCAATGAGGTGAAGCAGTTAGGCATCAAAATGGGTGTGCCGTTCTATCAGATCCGTCAGCTTGCCGAGAAACATGGTATCGTTCATTTTTCATCCAATTTTGCCCTTTACGGAGACTTCTCTACGCGTATCATGCGGACCCTAAGCCGTTATACGGACAACTTGCAGCAGTATTCTATCGATGAGGCGTTTATGGACCTGTCTTATATCCAAGATACCGCTGAAACCAAGGCGTTGTGCGAACGTATCCGTGCAGAGATTCTCAAAGGAATCGGAGTGCCTGTTTCTATCGGTATCGCGCCGACGAAGACGTTGTGTAAAGTGGCTTCCCATTTCGCAAAGAAATATACCGGATATCGAGGTGTATGCGTGATTGACAATGATGAAAAACGTACCAAGGCGCTCTCACAATACACTATTGATGAAGTATGGGGAATAGGCCGACATTCGGTACCCAAACTGCATGCGGCAGGTATTCAAACGGCGTTGGATTTCGCCAATAAGACGGCTGTTTTTGCCAAGAAAATGCTGAATCAGCCCGGGTTGAATACATGGCGTGAGTTGAATGGGGAAGACTGTATTTCTGTACGAGAACTTCCTGAGAAACAATCGATTACATATTCTAGAACTTTTGCGCATGGAGTGACAGACCGTAATCTGCTGGAACAGGCCATGTGCCAGTTCTGTGCCAATGTGGCCGAAAAACTGCGACGTCAACATTCCGTCTGCCGGCAGATGATTGTTTTTGCCCATACATCCCGTTTCCAGGAGCAGCAGTTCGTTATTCAGTCGACGGTGACTTTTTCGACTTCCACCGCCAACACGCAGGAGATGACGGAAGCCCTACTGCGTGTTGTCCGTTCCCAATGGCGATCGAATACGCCCTATAAGCGTGCCGGTATCATCCTTTTGAATGTCTCGCCTGATTCAGGTGTGCAGCAGTCGCTCTTCGACACACGTGACCGTCAACGGGACCAACGCTTGCAACAGACTATCGATCAGATCAATGCCCGTCATGGCAAACACGCGATTGGTTTTACTCCGAATCTTCCTACCGAGCAAGCATCCGAACTCTATGATATCGGGGCTAAAAGTCCTGCATATACTACGCGTATTCAGGATATCATCACACTTAAATGCTGAAATGAAATATATCAAGCGGGGCAAAGATGTCACCGCTTGTTTTATAATTGCCGGCGGTAGGCGGCGATGACGAAGCCACGGAGGGTTTTATAGTGTTTGGCGCGTCGGTCGGAGAGAGAGGCATGCCATTGTTTGAGCCACTCGTCATGTTTTACGGGGTCACGGAGATCGGCGTCTGCTTTGGCGGACGCCTCTTTGATGAGTAGAAAGGCATGACGTTGTGCTTCGGTAATGGAGTCCGGATCCCGATGCTCCGGACAATTGGACATGATTTTTTCACCGAAACGATTGGTAACATACGCACGGTTTCCGCTAGGCGGTACTTTGCCCGTATAGTCCTTATACAGTTTGTTTAATGTAACTTTTGCCATATTTGTTGTTGATTGAATAGCATTAGATTACTATTTGAGTACTACTTAGGTCCAATCCGATAGTCTCTCGTTAGTGTCTCGTTAGTCTGATTTATGCATCACAATGCTTAATCATCGTACGAGACCTCTCGGTCGGTTTGTGCTCCCCGCACACCTTCCCTTTTCGAAGCCAAAAGTCAATTGGCTTCTCCACGTTAGTCTGATTTACGCATATTAGCGGGATAAACAGGAGCAAAAATATTGGATTTTGAAATCCGATGACAAAGGTACAAATTTTTTTTGAAATATCCAAATTTCCGATAGACAAAAAGTCATTTTTGTCACAAAATTGCTACTTATGCGAACGTAGGACGATATTTTTTGTAGTCCCTTCGATCCTTTCCAGAGGAGTCCTCACCGAATTTACGTCCGCATCGTTGTGCGAACTCCAACTAAATAACCTTAAAAAGCCTTTTATTCACGCATAATGCAATTTTTTTGCCAATTTATTTGGTATTTCCAAAAATTTGTAGTAAATTTGCAGCCGATTTTGCTAACTACGCTTTGCAAACAGGCAGGAGAACAAAATAAAATACCTTAAATAATACAATTATGGCTAAAGTTTATCAAGCAAATGAGATCAAGAATGTCGCTATGTTGGGCGGCTCTGGATCCGGTAAGACGACTCTGATGGAGTCGATGTTGTTCGAGTGCGGGGTGATCAAACGCCGCGGTTCGATTGAGGCTCAATCAACGGTGTGCGACTATTTCCCGGTAGAGAAAGAGTACGGTTATTCGGTATTCTCGACGGTATGTAACATCGAGTTCGAGAACAAGAAACTGAACATCATCGACTGCGCAGGTAGTGATGATTTCTGCGGCGGTACCGTAGCTGCTCTGCAGATGTGCGGTTCGGCGCTGATTGTACTGAGCGCAAACGGTGGTGTAGAAGTAGGAACACAGAATAACTTCCGCCTCGTAGAGAAGGCCAAGAAACCGCTGGCGTTCGTAATCAACAAGTGCGACCATGAAGCAGCAGACTTCGAGCGTACGTTCAACCAACTGAAGGAGAACTTCGGTAACAAGTGCACGCTGGTTCAATTCCCTGTAAACGCCGGTGCCGGTTTCAATGCCGTTATTGACGTGTTGAAAGGCAAGATGCTCGTATGGAAACCGGAAGGCGGTGCTCCTGAACTGAAGGACATCCCGGCCGAGTACGCAGACAAGGTAGAAGAGATGCGTGCTGCTTTGGCAGAGCAAGCTGCAGAGGCTGATGAGACGCTGCTTGATAAATTCTTAGGCGAAGGTCTGACGGACGAAGAGATCATGCAAGGTCTGAAGTCCGTATATGCAGACGGTTCGATGTATCCGGTACTCTGCTGCTCGGGTATGAAAGACATGGGCGTTCGTCGTCTGATGGACTTCCTGAACGGCATGGCTCCGAGTCCTGCCAACTTCAGCTATCCGACGGTTGACGGCAAGAAAGTGACCACAGACGCCAAGGCTCCAACCAGTCTGTATGTATTCAAAACATCTGTTGAGCCGCATATTGGTGAGGTGAACTACTTCCGCGTAATGCAAGGTACCGTACATAACGGTGACGACCTTGTTAACATGGAGCGCGGCTCGAAAGAGCGTATTTCACAGCTGTACAGCGTAGCCGGTTCTATCCGTGTTCCGGTGGATGAGTTGGCAGCCGGTGATATCGGTGCTACCGTAAAGTTGAAAGACACCCGTACGGGTAACACGCTGAATGCCAAGGAGTGCGACAACCAATATGCTCCGATCAGCTATCCGCAGCCGCGTTACCGTCGTGCTATCAAGCCTGTGACCGAGAGTGATGCCGAAAAACTCGCTGCTCTTCTCACCCGCATGCACGAGGAAGACCCGACATGGATTGTAGAGCAGAGCAAAGAGCTCCGTCAGATGATTGTCAGCGGTCAAGGTGAGTTCCATCTCCGTACTTTGAAATGGCGTCTGGAGAACAACGACAAGATGATGATTGAGTTCCTCGAGCCGAAGATTCCTTATCGTGAGACGATTACCAAGGCAGCCCGTGCCGACTATCGTCACAAGAAACAGTCCGGAGGTGCCGGCCAGTTCGGTGAGGTTCACCTGATCGTTGAGCCGTATGAGGATGGACAGCCGGTTAAGGAGACCTATAAGTTCGGTAACCAGGAATACAAGATTTCGGTTAAGGACCAGCAGGAGATCAACCTCGAGTGGGGTGGTAAGCTCATTATCATCAACTCGATCGTCGGCGGTGCTATTGACGCACGCTTCATTCCGGCTATCGTAAAGGGTATCATGGACCGTATGGAGCAAGGTCCGTTGACGGGTTCGTATGCCCGTGACGTACGCGTGATTATCTACGACGGTAAGATGCACCCGGTTGACTCGAACGAAATCTCGTTCCGTCTGGCAGGCCGTAACGCGTTTGCACAGGCGTTCAAAGAGGCGAACCCGAAAGTATTGGAGCCGGTATATGACCTCGAGGTATTCGTACCGTCAGAGATCATGGGTGATGTGATGAGTGATATCAACGGCCGTCGCGGTATGGTGATGGGTATGGAGACCGAGAAGAGCTTCACCCGTCTCAAAGCGCAAGTACCTTTGAAAGAGCTCAGCAGTTACTCAACCACTCTGAGTTCGCTCACCGGTGGTCGTGCAACGTTCACGATGCAGTTCAACAGCTATCAGCTCGTTCCGGCTGATGTGCAGGAGAAACTGCTTGCCGCTTACGCTGCTTCGCAGACAGAAGAAGAGTAAAATGCAAAAAAATACGGAAAAGTGGCATACGCTATTGCGTATGTCATTTTTTTTTCGTAACTTTGCACGCTTTTTGAATTAGAGGAATGAAAATACTATTGGTAATAGGAATTGTGATGGCGGCCATGGTGCTGTTGTGTACAGGTGTGATTTTTCGTAAAGACCATTCATTCCGCTCACAGCATATCGCGGAGAATGAACGGATGAAAGAGAATAAAATCCATTGTGCAAGCTCTCAAGACCGCGAAGAACGCAAAAAGCAGACCAGGAAGATTGATATTAAAAATTTGTAAATATGAAAAGAGACTTGATTCAAAATGTAGTTAATTCGGTATTGGCAACCGCTGTTGTTGTCTTGTTTGTCCTTCATTTCACCTGTGGTTCGAAGCAGGCATCCAAATCATGCGCAGAGCCTCAGATTCAAGCAAGCGGCGAGTTGATGCCGATCGCTATCGTGAACACCGATTCCATTTTGCTGCACTACACGCTGGCTGTAGAGGCTTCGGACAAACTTATGACGCAATATGAGGCATCGATGGTACAATTGGACACCAAAGTAAAGGCTTTCCAGAAGGAGTACGAGACCTTCCAGAAAGACGTAACGGATTTCCAACGCAAAGTGGAGGCCGGTGCTTTCCTGAGCCGTGAGCGTGCCGAGAGCGAGCAGTCGAAGCTGCAGAAGAAAGAGCAACAACTGATGTCCAAGCAGCAGGAACTGGAGAACCTGCGTCAGAAACTTAGTGCGGACCTGATGAACAACCAGGCTGCGCTGACACAGCAATTGCAGGATTCCGTACAGGCATTCCTCAATGAATACAACGCAGACGGTCATCTGCACATTATCATCAATGATGCTGTGCTGCTGAATAAAGTATCTGGATACGATATCACAGAAGAGGTAATTGAGGCGTTGAACAAGCGCTACACGAAATAAGAACGCTACGCCCTAAGAAGAAAGACCTGAAATGAAGAAACAGATAGTTATATGTCTTTTGTCCTTATTCCTTGTTCCTTATTCCATTAAGGCGCAACGTATTCCGGAGATGATCGAATACACGGAAGTGTATGATTTCCTGGAAGAGTTGACTACGGACGGACTCATCCGTTCGAATGCGGCTATCAAACCCTATACGCGTGAGACGATAGCGGCGTTGCTGACAGAGGCGCAGGGCAAGGATTCGCTGCTTAGCAAGCGTCAAAAGGATGATTTACAATTCTATCTACAGGACTACGCACTTGAGCGCGACACACTCCCGACGTATTATAGCTACGGACATCGTCATGTGACACAATGGATTACGGAAGTGTCTAATCTGTCGCTGGCGGACCCGAGTCTGCATATCCTGACCAAGGACAAGATTTTCAAGATGCGTGTGCGTCCGATTCTGGGCATGGACATCAGTTACAACAAGAACGGCCTTTGGATGCATCGTGTCTATGGCGCTGAGTTGCAGATGGATATCGCTCATCATCTCTCCATATGGGGCTCGATACGTGATAACAGTTGGAGCGGACAGGGCGTGACGGGTTCGCGTCTGACGCAGCCGCAATTCCTGAACAATCGTGCCGGTGTACAGTATAAGGAAGCGAACTATGGCGGTGATTTCTCCGACTCGCGTGGTGGTATTTCGCTATATACGTGGTGGGGAAGTATCGGCTTGCAACGGGAACGTATCCAATGGGGAGACGCACAGCATTGCTCCAATATCCTGTCTGCACATAATCCTGCCGTACCGATGGTTACGCTGCAACTGACCCCCTGTAAATGGTTCCAGTTCGACTATTTCCATGCGTGGCTGCCGTCGAATGTATTGGATAGCACCAATTACTATATAGAGCGCTATACCGAAACAGGTACTAAGTTGAACTATCGTCCGGCGAACAAGTTCATGGCGGCGAATATGTTCACCTTCATGCCATGTAAGTATGTCCAGTTCTCGTTCGGTAACTCCATTGTCTATGCAGAGCGGAATGTGCAAGCGGCATATTTCATTCCTATCGCGTTCTACAAATCGTTGGATCACTTGTTGACCAAAGGCGTGAATTCGGAGAACCAGAACAGTCAGGCTTTTGCGACAATCACCGTCCGTCCGACAGACCATTTGCGGTTATACGGTACGTTCTTCCTGGACGAATTCAAGTTGTCCCGACTGAAAAAGTCGAATCCGGAGCATAATCTGGTTTCGTATCTGGTGGGCTTCAACTGGAGCGGATGGCCTGTCAAAGGACTGTCGCTGCGAGGTGAGTTCATGCGTTCGTACATCGCCTGCTATACACATTCGATACCGGTACTTGCTTATACATCCAACAGCTACAATATGGGGCATTACATGGGTGACAATGCTCAGTCTATCTATTTGCAACTGGCTTACCGTCCGGTCAGAGGATTGCGCCTGACATTGGATTATACGATGGATACGAAATATAATTCATATGATTATGTGCGTGCATACATCGCGGGATACCGTAATACCAGCACGCCTATCATTGCGCAAAAACCGTTTGATGAGAAGATATGGCAGAATGACGAACTGCGATTCCGTGCAACGTATGAAGTGTTCAATAACTGTTACGCGTATGTTGATCTCACCTATAACAACACACGTGCATATGCGCCTGCTTCCACCCGTATCCCGGGAGAAGACCGCGGTTGGAATGCGGACGGCAGTTCTCTGGAATTGAGCGGAGCGGCGTTGGAGAGCTATTACCTCAACAAATACACTCCCGTTTATCTGCAGGGAAAGAACATTACGTTCAGTTGCGGATTAAGCTTCGGTTTTTAACCGACATAACGAAATAACGTAATAAACTATATAGCATGAAAAAAGAAATTCAATTCTCGCTTGTGTACCGCGATATGTGGCAGTCGAGCGGAAAGTATGTTCCTCGTAAAGACCAGTTGGCCCGTGTGGCACCGGTTATCATCGACATGGGTTGTTTTGATCGCGTAGAGACGAATGGTGGTGCGAGTGAACAGGTGAACCTATTGTACGGTGAGAACCCGAACCAAGCGGTTCGTACGTTCTGCAAACCCTTTAACGAGGCGGGTATCAAGACCCATATGTTGGACCGCGGACTGAACGCGCTGCGTATGAATCCCGTGCCGGCAGACGTGCGTAAACTGATGTACAAGGTGAAGCATGCACAAGGAACAAATATCACCCGTATCTTCTGCGGTCTGAACGACCCGCGTAATATTATTCCGTCCATCAAGTGGGCGAAAGAGGCCGGCATGACGGCGCAGGCAACGATGTGTATCACCTATTCGAAGGTGCACAATGCCGAGTATTATATCAATCTTGCCGAACAGCTGATTGCCGGAGGTGCGCAGGAGATATGTCTGAAAGATATGGCCGGAATCGGTCGTCCCCATATGTTAGGTGTCATCGTGGCGGCAATCAAGGAGAAGCACCCCGATATCATCATTCAGTACCATGGTCATACCGGACCGGGTTTCTCGGTGGCATCCATGCTCGAGATAGCAAAAGCCGGTGGTGATGTGTTCGATGTCGCTATTGAGCCGCTGAGTTGGGGTAAGGTGCACCCGGATGTAATCACCATCCAAGCAATGCTCCGCGATGCAGGTTTCCTCGTTAAAGATATTAATATGAAAGCCTATATGGAGGCACGTAAGCTCACGCAGGAGTTCATTGATGATTTCCTGGGATACTGGATTGACCCGAAGAACGCACTGATGACCTCATTGCTTGTAGGTTGCGGTCTGCCGGGCGGCATGATGGGTTCTCTCATGGCGGACCTCAAGGGTATGCACGCGGCTATCAATGCCAACCTTAAGAAGAAAGGCGAACCGGAGTTGTCGGAGGACGAACTGCTCGTTCAGTTGTTTGACGAAGTACAACGTATCTGGCCGATGTTAGGAACTCCGTGTCTGGTAACGCCGTTCAGCCAATATGTGAAGAATGCGGCGCTGATGAACCTGTTCAGCAAGTCAATGGGCGAAAAACCGTTCACACGTATGGATCCGGCTATGTGGGGCATGATTCTCGGTAAGTCCGGTAAGTTGCCGGGTGAGTTGGCACCTGAGATTATCGAACTCGCCAAAGAAAAGGGCTTTGAGTTCTATACCGATGATCCGCAGAAACTCTATCCGGATGTACTGCCGCAGTATATTAAGGAGATGGAAGAACTCGGTTGGGATCGCGGACAGGACGATGAAGAACTGTTTGAGTTTGCAATGCATGACAAACAGTACCGCGAGTACAAGTCCGGTCTGGCCAAAGAGCAGTTCAATAAAGATCTGGTGGAGCGTATGCAGAAAGCAGGAAAACCGGTTCCCGAGGAGTTACGTCAATACCTGCCGCAGGCCGCACCAGCCGCTCCAGCCTCACCTATTGCCAATGCCAAGGATGACAACGACCTCGCAGCCGTGGCGTATGCGATGTATCTGGCTCAAGGCAAACAGCATAAGGACGGTATCATTGAACTGCCGACAATCAAACCGACGGCATGGAACCATAAATTTTATACATTGAAGTAAACGTAGTTTGCGTAATTTACATAGTTCGCGTAGTTTACGTAATATAGGATAATAACGAAAAATACGAAAACAACGATATATAGTCATGAAGAAGTACAACTTTAATGCAGGACCGAGTATCCTGCCGCAAGAAGTAATCAAACAGACAGCTGAGGCTGTTATCGATTTTCAAGGTGAAGGTCTGTCCGTACTGGAGATTAGCCACCGTGCGAAATACTTCCAGCCGGTAATGGACGAGGCGGAGGCGCTGGTCAAGGAGTTACTGAACGTGCCGGAAGGATACCGCGTGCTCTTCTTAGGCGGTGGTGCCAGCCTGCAGTTCTGCATGGTGCCTTTCAACATGTTGGAGCATAAAGCTGCCTATCTTAATACCGGCGTATGGAGCAAGAAAGCCCTCAAGGAAGCCAAAGGTTTTGGCGAGGCCGTTGAAGTGGCTGCCAGCACGGATTCTATTCCGACGGATTACGAGATTCCGCAGGATGCCGACTATTTCCATATCACGACCAACAACACCATCTTCGGTACCGAAATCAACGATGAGAAGTTAGCGGAGATTTACAAGAAGAAAGGTAATATACCTTTGGTAGCTGATATGAGTTCGGATATTTTGAGCCGTCCGATTGACGTAAGCCAGTATGATATCATCTACGGTGGTGCTCAGAAGAACCTCGCGCCGGCCGGTGTGACCTTCGTTATCATCAAAGAGAGCTGTCTGGGCAAAGTGAGCCGTTATATCCCGACGATGCTGAATTACCAGACGCATATGGACAATGGTTCGATGTTCAATACGCCTCCTGTACTGCCGGTTTATACCGCAGTCCTGACTCTCCGTTGGCTCAAAGCACACGGCGGTGTGAAGTGGATCGAGGAGCGTAACAAAGCAAAAGCGGAGTTGCTATATAATTGCCTTGACAACTCCAAATTATTCATGCCGACGATTTCCAAGAAGGAGGACCGCAGCCGTATGAATATCTGTTTCGTCTTTAAACCGGAATACGCCGAGTTGCAGGACGACTTCTTCAAGTTCGCTACCGAGCGAGGCATGGTGGGTATCAAAGGCCACCGTCTGGTAGGCGGTTTCCGTGCGTCCTGCTACAACGCCATGGATATTGAAGGTGTGCAGGCATTAGTTGATTGTATCCACGAATACGAGAAATTACATTAAAATGGGATTTTCCTATCTTATACCTGTGGGGCATCCGATGAACCACACGAAAGGTAAGAATATAGAATTTACAACGCTGATTACACCTATGAAAGTATTAGTTGCAACAGAAAAACCGTTTGCGAAAGTGGCTGTGGACGGTATTCGCGAAGTAGTGGAAGGCGCAGGTTATGAACTTGCTCTTCTAGAGAAATATACAGACAAACAACAGTTGTTGGACGCGGTAACTGATGCCGATGCACTCATTATTCGTTCGGATATTGTGGATGCGGCTGTGTTGGATGCAGCCAAGCAGCTGAAGATAGTTGTTCGTGCCGGTGCCGGTTACGATAACATTGACCTGGAGGCGGCAACCGCTCACAAGGTGGTGGCTATGAACACCCCCGGACAGAATAGCAATGCAGTAGCTGAGTTGGCACTGGGTTTGATAGTGTTTGCGGTGCGCAATCTGTATAACGGAACCAGTGGCACTGAACTGAAAGGCAAGAAACTCGGAATCCATGCGTTCGGTAATGTAGGTCGTAATGTAGCCCGCATCGCTCAAGGATTTGGGATGGAAGTGTATGCATATGATGCTTATTGTCCGGAAGAGGCAATGATTGCTGCTGATGTGAAGCCGGTTCATTCTGCGGAAGAGTTATACAAGACATGCGATATTGTCAGTCTTCATATTCCTGCCACAGCGGAAACGAAGAATAGCATCAATCACGATCTGGTTAATCTCATGCCGAAGGGCGGAGTGCTGGTTAACACCGCCCGCAAGGAAGTGATTGATGAGGATGGACTGATTGCATTAATGCAAGAACGCGCCGACCTGAAGTATATGACCGATATTATGCCGGTTGCTGATGCGAAGTTCCGCACGCTCTTCGAGGGACGATACTTCGCAACACCGAAGAAGATGGGCGCGCAGACGGCAGAGGCGAATATCAACGCCGGTATAGCTGCTGCCAAGCAGATTGTGGACTTCTTTGAGAACGGCAATACACGCTTCCAAGTGAACAAGTAAATTAAAAGTTGAAAAATGAAAGGAAAAAGGACATACAATGAATGGTTGGGATTACTCATCCTTTCATTTTTCTTTTTTTATTTTTCACCTTCCTATGCCTCGGATATCGTGTGTGTGGGTACGGCTACGCAGGTAGTTGACGGAACGGATACCTTGTATGTATTCAAGGATGAGATTCATCTGAAGTGTAATGCAGGGAATACCGACTGGTACAAGGCGGACGGATCGTTATATGCCTCCAACACGGATGAGATATATCCAGATGATGGTTGCTACCGCGCTAACGGCTGTCGTTTCTGCGTGCAGTTGTATCAGGATCTGACGGATTTGGCGTTTACGGTAGAACCGACATGTGACAACACGTTGCTTCATGTGACAGGCGATATCTCTTCACGCACGCGTGCGTATTCCTTATCATATAATGCCTTGGCATGGAATACGGAGGAGTGGGTGGATTCCGCTGCCGTAGAGACCGGTGAAATGGCTGCCACGATTATCTTGCCGCCGTTATACGGACCGACACCAATCCGTTTGTATTACGATCCCGAGATTCGTAATGCATTGGGGTTGGATTCCGCGTACGTGGAGGTGAACTTGAGTATAGACGAGGTTAAAGCGGTGAAGATGGAGTTGACTTCTTTGGCAACAGCACGTGGTGAGGAAGGGCAACCGTCCAATGAACGCAATCGGCCTACTAGTCAGACGCTGATTCAGGGATCGGAATATAGTGGACCGCTTGAGGTTGCTTTCTATTCCAATCCGACACCAGCTGTGCTGTATTACCAGTGGTCGATTTATAAATCCGCTGAACGCATTGTCTCTCGCAATGACCAGGATATTCGTTATACGTTCACAGAACCGGGTGCATATCGTGTGGTTTGCAAAGTAAATAACGCGACCTGTGCTTCTGATTCAATGGAGACAGCGGTGCAGATATCAGAGTCCTACCTTGCGGTACCGAATGTGTTTACGCCTAACGGGGACGGCAAGAATGATGAATTCCGTGTCGCCTATCGCTCTTTAAAAGAGTTCCATTGTTGGGTGTATAACCGATGGGGCAAACTGGTTTATCAGTGGACTGATCCGGCGAAAGGATGGGATGGTACTATCAATGGCCGTCCGGCAGCAGCAGGTGCATATTTCTATGTCATCCGTGCCCTTGGAACAGACGCTCCCAAGAATGCGTCGTATATGTCCAAGATAGCATACACAAAGAAAAAAGTAGGCGCAGACGAATCTGTTATCGGTGTATATCAGATGAGCGGAGACATCAATCTGTTGAGATAAAAAAGTTAATAAACAAATTGTAAATGAATAAATGAAAAAATTAGTCCTGACTATGGCTTTAGCCACTACTGTTCTGGCAGCGACGGCTGCTACGAATCCGTTCTTTGACTACAAGAACTGGAAAACGCCTCATGGCACGTATCCGTTCAATGAGATTCATGCAGCGCATTATATGCCGGCATTTGAAGAAGCATTCAAACAAGGTCTGGAGGATATTGACAAGATCGTCAATAATCCGGCAGCACCTACGTTCGCCAATACGATTGAGGCCTATGAGAAATCAGGTGAGATGTTAACTGTCGTAGCGGGTTGTTTCTACAATCTGACTAGCGCAGAGACGAATGACACACTGCAGCAGATAGAGATGGAACTGAGTCCGAAACTCTCGGAGTACAGTGCCACCATCCGTTTGAACGAAGGGTTGTTCAAGCGTATCAAAGCCGTTTATGACCAACGAGAGAAGCTCAAGCTGGACAAGGCGCAGATGAAACTGTTGGAGGATATCTACGAAGGCTTTGCGAACAACGGCGCCAACCTGAATGACGCGGACAAGCAGACCTATCGTGAGTTATCGGCTAAATTGAGTCAACTGACCCTGCAATATGGTCAGAATGTGCTCAAAGCAACCAATGCATGGACGATGCTGATTACAGACGAGGCACTGTTGGCCGGTCTAAATGATGATACCAAAGTCATTCTGCGTGCCAATGCAGAGGCTAAGGGAGCTGAAGGATGGATGCTGAACCTCAAACCGACGACGTATATTCCCGTTATGCAGGATTTGGATAACAGAGATATCCGTCGGGAGTTATATACGGCTTACAACTCCCGTTGTATCGGTGGCGAGTTCGACAATACCGGTATTATTGTAGAGATTGTGAATACGCGTCTGGCACTCGCCAAATTGTTCGGCAAGCAGACCTATGCGGACAAGTCGCTCTATAAGACCATGGCTGAGACGCCGGAGAATGTGTATAAGCTGCTTGACCAGTTACGTGATGCGTATATGCCGGCTGCTATCGCAGAGGTACAGGAACTGGAGGATTATGCCAAGGCACATGGTTTGTATGCGAAACTGCAACCGTGGGATTGGAGTTATTATTCCAAGAAATTCAAACAGGAGAAATATGCTATTTCTGACGATGATCTCCGTCCGTATTTCGAACTGGAGAACGTGAAGAAGGGTGTGTTTGGCCTGGCAGAGCGTCTCTATGGCATAAAGTTCAAAGAGAATAAAAACATCCAGGTGTATAATCCAGAAGTGACAGCTTATGAAGTCTTTGACGAGAAGGGCAAGTTCCTAGCTGTTTATTATGCAGACTTCCATCCGCGGGATGGAAAACGCGGTGGTGCGTGGATGAATGATTTCCAACCGCAATATATGGAGGGCAAGAAAGATCATCGTCCGCATATTGTGAATGTGATGAATTTCACCCGTCCGACCGCTGACAAACCCGCATTGTTCACATATGACGAGGTTCGTACGTTCCTCCATGAGTTCGGTCATGGTTTGCACGGCATGCTCACTCGTTGCCAGTATTCAGCGCAGAGCGGAACGAACGTACCGCGTGACTTTGTGGAGTTACCGAGTCAGTTCAACGAGAATTTCATTGACGAAAAGGAGTTCCTCGATACGTTTGCCAAGCATTATCTGACAGGAGAAAAATTACCGCAGGAGTTGTTGGATAAGATGCATGCCAGCCAAACTTATCACGCCGCTTATTCGTGTGTACGTCAGCTCAGTTTCGGCTATTTGGATATGGCATGGCATAGTCTGGAACAACCGTTTGAGGTAAATGAGACCATCGGCACCATAGAGTCTGTCATTCGTTTTAGCGATAAGGCCATGGAGCAGGTTCAGGTTCTTCCTGTTGTTCCGGGTACACAGATGTGTACAGCCTTTACGCATATCTTCTCCGGTGGTTACGCAGCTGGCTATTACAGCTACAAGTGGTCTGAACTCTTAGATGCAGACGCATTTGCGGTATTCAAAGCGGCTCAGAAGAAGAACGGCTCTATCTTCGACAAGAAGACGGCTAAGCGTTTCCGTCAGAATATCTTAGAGAAGGGGGGTACTGAGAAAGCAATGGAGTTGTACAAACGTTTCCGCGGTGGCGAGCCCACCATTGACGCTCTCCTTGAGAGAGACGGTATTAAAAAGTAATCAGATACTGAATACTATTGATAAATCCCGCTCCGGTTGGAGTGGGATTTATTATAGTTAAGAGGTTTAATACCAAGCTTTCTTTAGAAAGCGAAAACAGCCGTCCTCGCGACGTCTGTTTTTCTAAGGTATTAGTCTGTTTATTTAAGGTACAAAAAAGATTGGTCTTTTTCTGCTTGAATTTGTCCGTTTTGCTAACTACAATTAGCAATTCTTTCAAATCCGGTGCAAAGGTACTGCTTTTTTTTGATATACGCAAATTTTTTTTTATGTTTTATAGCATTTTTTGCTAAATACGGTTTGCAAAATGCTTATTTTCGTTCTAATTCTATCACTTCAAGGTCTTTTAATTCCTTTCCGTCAATGGTAAAACGCAGTAATGTCTGACACGGTTGCCATCCTTGTTTTCCCGCAGCACCCGGATTCAGTGTCAGGAATTTGAACTGGCTGTCGTATTGTACTTTCAGTATATGACTGTGCCCGCATACAAATAAATCAATCCGGTGGTTGGGATCGTCGTAGTTCTCTAATGCCTTGCGAAACATGGGGATTAACCATGGGTTGTAATGTCCCGGATAACCGCCGATATGTGTCATCAGCACATTGACATCTTCTACCCGAAAACGGTATAACTCAGACAGTGAATAACGCACATCGCCACTGTCCATATTGCCATATACGGCACGAGTGGGTTTGAATTCCCGCAAACGACGCAGCACATCCTCCGAGCCTATGTCTCCGGCGTGCCATATTTCATCCACGTCCTTGAAATGTTCGAACACACGCTTGTCCAATAAGCCGTGTGTATCGCTGAGAACTCCTATTCTGGTCATTTGCGTGTGAGAAAATGTATAATCAGCATTGCTCCGGCAAGGCCGGCAACAATGATGTTGACAAAGAAGATAAGATCACGCAGGTCTAATACGCCGCGTGAAATAGAAGAATAGTGGTTTTGCAGGATGGTCCAATAGAGCACGAAACAGGCCAGAGCCGCTGAGATAAAGCATACAATCTGACTTTTGCTGATAGTGGCACACAGGATGCCGATAGCCATGAATGTTCCGCTCAATAGGATGAGGCCGATGAACGAACCTAAGAACGCACCGCTGTCCAGGTTTCCCATTGGTTCCGCCATGTAAGACACCACAAAATAGTGCACGAAGCATGGCAGCAGACCGATGAGCACAAGGGTCCATGCTGCCAGATACTTACCGAGCACAATACGTCCTAACGAGATTGGTTTTGTGCGAATCAGATCCCACATGCCGGATGACCGTTCTTCAGAAAAGAGCCGCATTGTCAGGGCAGGGCAGAGTAGCATGAATAACCATGGGCTTAATTGGAATAACCCGTCCACTTGGGCATATCCCGACTCAATGATGTTCCATTGACCCGGGATAACCCAGAGGAAGAGACTGACTGCCAACAGGTATAATCCAATCACGATATACGCTATCGGCGTGGAGAAATAATATCTTAGTTCCTTGAGATACATTAATGTTTGATCTCCATATTCTTATTTACCGGTGTCTTCGGGAATAAGATCCAGAAGGCAATCGCAACTACCATTGCGAATCCGGCGAAAATATACCATGCTTCCTGCCAGCCGTTCCACATGTTTGTTGCGGCTTCTTGTATATCTGGCAGTTTGTCAGCTGGGATATTGGCCCAGTCAATGGCTTTGTCGCTGTCACGGATGATACCTAATGCTTCCTCTTTAGCCGAGTCAATCATGGGCACCGTATTGTTGACTATCGCTTGTGCGGACAACGTACCGATTGTGGCACCGACACCATTGGTCATCATCATGAATAATCCCTGAGCACTGGAACGCTGAGATGGATTCGTTTCCTGGTCAACATAAAGTGCGCCGGAGATATTAAAGAAATCAAAGGCGAAACCATATACGATGCAACTCAATACAAAGAGCAGCACACCGGGCATTCCAGGGTCTCCGGCTCCGAAGAAACCGAAACGGAAGACCCATGCGAACATCGCCATCAGCATGACATTCTTGATTCCGAACTTCTTCAAGAAGAACGGAATAGCTAGGATACAGAGTGCCTCGCATATCTGGGAGATGGAAATGAGCATGCCGGAGTGTTGTACGCCGAAAGTGTCTGACCAGTCGCTGAAATATTCAAAACTGCCTAAGAATGGATTGGCGTAACCGTTGGTCACCTGTAAGCACATGCCTAACATCATCGAGAAGATGAAGAACAAGGCCATTTTCTTCTGTTTGAATAAGGAGAAGGCGTTCAGGCCTAATGCTTCTACCAGATTTACTTTTCCTTCCACTTTCTTAACCTCGCATTTCGGTAAAGTCAGTGAATATGCTGCCAAAACAATGCTCAAACCGCCGCTGATCATAAACTGTGCCGGTGTGTTCATGGCTCCCATGATATCTACCAGCCACATTGTAGCGATGAAACCAACCGTTCCGAACACTCGGATAGGCGGGAAATCCTTTACAGTATCCATTCCTGCCTTGGTCAATGCATTGAAAGCCACAGAGTTGGTCAATGCGATAGTTGGCATGTAGAATGCGACGGATGCGGTGTATAGACTAAATAGAACACTAAATTGTACATTCGGTGCGGAGAACGCATACACACTGGCTCCGCACATGAAAATACCGGCCAATGCGTGGCATAGACTCAAACATTTTTGTGCTTGCATCCAACGGTCAGCCACTATACCCATCAATGCAGGCATGAAAAGACTGACGATACCCTGAACGGAATAGAACCATCCGATGGTTGAACCGAAGTCCACGCTATTCAGGTAGCGGCCCATCGAGGTTAAGTACGCACCCCATACGGCGAACTCCAGAAAGTTCATCACGATGAGGCGGATCTGTAACGATTTGTTTTTCATAAGATATTAATTATTTATTATTGCTCATGTAGAAGTTCTAGAACTCAGAGGTGAAATGGAACGTGATATGTTTGTAGTCTTGTTGCGCCATGCTCAACACATAGGCGCTGTCGGCCATGAATACATCCCGGCCTTCCTTGTCGTATGCCATGTACTGCGCTTTGCGTTTTTTGAACATGTCCAGTTCCGCATCATCATCGCTCTCTATCCAGCACGCTTTGTACATCTGCAACGGTTGCCATTTGCATTTGGCCTGATACTCATGCTCGAGGCGGTATTGGATCACCTCAAATTGCAACTGACCCACGGTACCGATGATCTTGCGGCCGTTCATCTGGCTGACAAACAGTTGTGCCACACCTTCATCCATGAGTTGGTTGACACCTTTCTCCAGTTGTTTCTGTTTCATCGGGTCGGCGTTGTCGATATATTTGAACATCTCCGGAGAGAAAGAAGGCAGACCTTTGAAATGCAGATGTTCGCCTGCGGTCAAGGTGTCGCCTATTTTGAAGTTGCCAGTGTCCGGAAGTCCCACTACATCACCAGCAAACGCCTCATCCACGGTCTCTTTCTTCTGCGCCATGAAGCAGGTAGGAGCAGCAAATCGCATTTGCTGGTCTTTGCGCACATGGTAGTAATAGGTATTCCTGAGGAACTTGCCCGAGCATATCTTGAAGAATGCAATACACGAACGATGGTTCGGGTCCATGTTGGCGTGAATCTTGAAGCAGAAAGCGGTGAACTTGTCTTCCATCGGTTCCACCACACGCTCTTCTGCACCTACAGGAAGAGGGGAGGGGGCATTAGCCACCAGAAAATCCAGCAGTTCTTGAACACCTACCGTCTTGTATGCCGAACCGAAGAATACAGGCGCCAGGTCACCGCGTAAGTATGCTTCTTTGTCAAACTCAGGATATACACCGTCAATCATCTCCAGGTCTTCCTGCAGTTTAGGTGTTAGGTCTTTTGGTCTGTTATCCAGCGCGAATACGGACTCGAATTTAAGACCTTGTCCGTTCGCCCATGTGACAGGTGTGCAATGAATACCCAGTTCTTTCTCGGCTTCGTCCATTAGATCGAACGGGTCCTTGCCTTCGCGGTCCATCTTGTTCATGAATACCATCACCGGTGTCTTGCGCATGCGGCATACTTCCATCAGTCGTCTCGTCTGTGTCTCTACACCCTTGGCGCTGTCAATCACCACAATCGCGCTATCCACTGCCGTCAGGGTGCGGAATGTGTCTTCCGCAAAGTCCTGGTGACCTGGCGTGTCAAGAATGTTGATATGATAAATGGTGGCGTCCTGTTGCGCATGGCTGTCTCCGGCGACGCGGCGGTAGTCGAAACCCATGACAGAAGTTGCCACGGATATACCACGTTGTTTCTCTATCTCCATCCAGTCAGAGGTAGCCGTCTTACGAATCTTGTTACTCTTCACTGCACCGGCCACATGGATGGCACCGCCGTATAACAGCAGTTTCTCGGTCAGCGTCGTCTTACCTGCATCTGGGTGAGAGATGATGGCAAACGTTCTACGTCTTAATATCTCTTGTTGATCTGTATTTGTTAGCACGTTGTTTTCGTATTTATCGTAATGTTGCGCCAAATTTCTGCTCGAATGTAGCCTTCAGGCGGTTCATGATGTTCTCTATCTGTGTGTCTTTGAGGGTGTTCTCTGCGTCTTGAAGGATGAAACTCATGGCGTATGATTTCTTGCCTTCTTCCAGGTTCTTGCCTTCATAAACGTCAAATAGATACACGTTCTTCAGCAGTTTCTTCTCGGTTGCAAATGCTGCACGTGCCAGATCTGCAAACTCGACCGTCTTGTCTACCAGTAGCGCGAAGTCACGTTTCACTTCCGGATATTTCGGCAGGTCTGTGATAACAGCCTTATATTGTTTGTTCTGCTTGAGCAATGTGTTCCAATCCAGATCTGCGTAGTATACTTCCTGGTCGATGTCAAATGCTTTCAGTTGCTTGCGGGCCACGATTCCGATGAATCCTAATGCTTTGCCGTTGACCGCTTTGAGTACCAGACCGTCCGAGAATAACTCATCCGGCAGACGCTCTACATTCACTTTGCCGAGATCAACACCAAGACGTGCCAGAATATTGTTCACATAGGCATGCAACTGGTAGAATGTCGTCTTCTCCTCTTTGCGAACCCAACTCTGTGCCGTTTTGTTACCCGTCAGCCACAATCCCAAATGCGGCTCCTCTGAATACGCGGCCAACGGATCGGCATCGCATCCTTTCAGCTTTAAACTTTCAACTTTCAACTTATCATAGTGATAGCAGTTACCGAACTCGTAGAACTTCAGATCGCTGTTCTTGCGGTTCGCGTTGCGGGCGATCGATTCCAGACCGCCGAAGAGGAGAGTCTGACGCATTACGCCCAGGTCCGAGCTTAGCGGGTTCATGATTTTCACGCATTGTGCCAATGGCAACTGCTCCAGCGGCTCGTAATACGATACCTTTGTCAGTGAGTTGTTCAGAATCTCATTGAATCCTTGAGCCGTCAACTGCTCTGCAATACGGCGGCGCAGTTTCTCAGGATCCGGCTTGACGCCGTATGCCAGACTGGTGTTCAGTTTCTCAGGAAACTCAACGTTGTCATATCCGTATATACGGAGTATATCTTCTACCACGTCGCACTCGCGTTGTACATCTACGCGGTAACGCGGTACCGCCAACTGCCAACTGTCGCCGTTCTTGGCAACAATCTCAATCTCCAGAGCCTTGAGAATGGTTTCAATCGTGTCTTCACCGATGGCTTTGCCAATAAGGCTGTTCACGCGGCTAATCTCAATCATCACAGGCCACGGACTGAAATCAGCGGATTTGGTGTCTGTTACGTCCATAGCCACTTGTCCGCCGGCCACTTCCTGAATCAACAACGCAGCGCGTTTCAATACATATAATGTATTGTTTGGGTCGCATCCGCGCTCGTAACGGAACGATGCATCGGTCTGTAACTGATGTCTTCTGCTTGTCTTGCGGATGGTCACGGGGTCGAAATAGGCGCTCTCCAGGAATACGTTCTTTGTTCCTTCTGTTACACCGCTCTCCAGACCGCCGAACACACCGGCGATACACATCGCCTCGTCCTTGTTGGCAATCATCAGGTCGCGCGCATCCATTTCTCGCTCCACACCGTCCAAAGTAACGAATTTCTCGCCTTGTTTAGCGTAACGTACATGTATCTCATGACCTTTTATTTTGTCAGCGTCGAAGGCATGCAGCGCCTGACCGCACTCGTGAAGCACGAAATTGGTCACATCGACGATGTTGTTAATCGGTCGTAAACCAATCGCCAACAGGCTGTTTTTCAGCCAGTCCGGACTCTCTTTCACTTCTACGCCCTCGATACTTACACCCGAATAACGCGGACAAGCCTCAGGAGCCTCGACCACTACCTGGATCGGTAATTGGTTATTGTTTATTGCAAATTGATTTACGCTCGGCTTCTGAAGGCTGACGGCGGACGGCTGATGGCACGCATAGTACGCGTATAAATCTCTGGCCACACCATAGTGGCTGGCGGCATCGGAACGGTTCGGTGTGATATCCACCTCGATAACGGTGTCGTTCTCAACGTGGTAATAGTCTGCTGCTTTCATGCCGACCGGCGTATCTTGCGGTAGCACGATGATTCCAGCGTGGTCGGTTCCCACACCTATCTCGTCTTCTGCACATATCATTCCCCAGCTGTCCTCGCCGCGAAGTTTGCCTTTCTTAATTGTGAAACTCTGGTCACCGTCATAGAGCACCGTGCCGACGGTAGCCACAATCACTTTCTGACCAGCGGCTACGTTCGGAGCGCCGCATACAATAGGAAGCGGTTCGCCTTCACCGATGTTCACCTTCGTGATATGTAAATGATCGGAATTAGGATGAGCCTCGCAGGTCAGCACTTCGCCTACTACCAGGCCTCTCAAGCCGCCTTTGATCGTCTCTACTGTCTCCACTGTTCCTACTTCCAGACCGATAGAAGTAAGAATTTTCGCTACGGTTTCTGCATCATCCTGCAACCCTATGTAGCGTTTTAACCAATTGTACGAAATATTCATATCTTGTTTTAATTTATGCTTCTTTAATCCCAAATGATATGGGGTGTCGATTCAATCGACCAAATCGGCTGCAAATTTACTACAAATTTTTCAAATTTGCAAGGTTTTTAGGAAAAAAATATTGTCTATGCTTGCATAAGCATTATTTTTAATAAAATTATTGGTATATGCAAGTGTGCGCGAACTGTTTTTATTGGCTCATATTATTTCTCCTGCCCCTTCCCGTAAATTCTGATTTTGGATAAAAATCCGATAATAATTACATATATATTTGCACATCTCAAAAAATTGTAGTACCTTTGCAGGCGGAATGAAAAAATCACTCATCATAGTGCTTGCGGCCTTGACATATGCCTCGTGTGCCAACAGAGGGGTCGGACCGCAGGGGGGACCAAAGGATACGATTCCTCCGAAGCCCCGTTCGTGTGAACCGGAGATGGGTGCATTGAATTTTCAGGGTAACCGTATAGAGGTGTCTTTTGATGAATATATCCAGTTGGACAATGTCGGTTCCAACCTGATTATGTCGCCCCCTCAACAGAACCCGCCGGACGTCAAAGCCCGTGGTAAAAAGCTGATTGTGCAGTTCCAGGACTCCTTGTATCCTAATACTACCTATACCCTTGATTTCGGAGCTGCAGTGTGCGATTATAGGGAGAAGGTCCCGCTTAGGGGCTATTCGTTCTATTTTTCCACTGGAGACCAGATAGACACGCTGGAGACGGCAGGACATGTCTATGACGCCCAGACCCTGAATCCGATGAAGGGAATTACCGTGGGTGTCTATTCGAATATGGCGGATAGTGCCTTCGAGCGCGAACCCTTTCTGCGTATCGCGAAGACGGACTCCGCAGGCGGTTTCCGAATCAAGAATATCCACCAGGGGACCTATCGTATCTATGCGGTGAATGATATGAGTAAGGATTATCGTCTAACGATAGGGGAAGCGCTGGCGTTTACCGATCAAACGGTTACGGTACAGTCGTCTGTCGTCAGTCTTCCGGATTCAACGAACAGTGTCTCCGATTCCGTGCTTAGCGTCTCCGATACCGTGATGAGTGTTTACGATACCGTGCTCAGTGTCTCGCAGCCGAAGACGAATACCGCCCTTTTCCTTTTTAAGGAAGTGCAGCAGAAACTCTTCCTGCAGCGTTCTACACGTGATGAGCAGCATAGGATTACTCTCTCTTTCTCGGCTACGCCGGATAGTCTCCCGCATATTCGTCCGTTATGTGATACGCTGAACTACCATGTGCAGTATTCCGCTAAACGCGATACGGCTTTTGTCTGGTTGACGGATAGCATGTCTATCAGGCAGGACTCTTTGTTTTGGGAGGTGCAGTACCGGCAGACCGATTCGGTCTTTAACCTCGTATGGGTGACGGATACCTTGCGAACCATCTGGCGTGCTCCCAAACTTACGGCGAAAGCCAAGGAAACACAGGACCGCATGAACCGCAATAGGCGTTTGACCCTGACCTCGAATGCGCGGAAGGGATTTGAAGTGTACGATACGCTGCGTATCTCGTGTTCCACTCCGTTGGATTCGATTGCTGTTGAATCAATGCATCTGTTTGAGTTGCAGGATACCGTGCGCAAACCCGTCTCGTTCAGCATCGCTCCGTATGACACGCTGCCGATGACCTTGTATATTTTGGCGGCAGTCAAGCCTGGAATGAATTATGAGCTGCAGCTGGATAGCGGTGCGTTGCATGACATCTACGGCGTCACGCATATCAACGCCACCTACGGCCTGCTTGTCAAAGCGCTCACCGACTATTCCACCTTGCGCGTCAGACTCAAGTCTTTTGAACCCAAGGCGCGTATCCAACTGCTCAATAGCAAAGATCAGGTGATTCGTGAACTCCCTGCTGCGGAGGACGGTGCTTTCTTTGAGTACCTCAAGCCCGATGCCTATTACGTCCGTCTCTATATCGATGAGAACGAAGACGGCAAATGGACAACCGGCAGTTGGGAGCATAAACGCCAGCCGGAAATCATCTATTATTTCCCGGAGAAGATACAGACCAAGTCAAATTGGGATTTCGAGGAAGAATGGGATCATCTGTCGATAGAACCCGTTAAGTCCAAACCCAAGGAGCTGATCAAAGTCATGGACGCTAACGCTAAGAAATAGGCGTTAGCGTTTTGTTTTCCATTGTTGTAAACCATACAGGCAGTTCACGCACCAGAAGGCGTATTGGGCTGCCATGCAGTAGTTTCCGGCGCGTAACCAGAGTACGACGCTGAGCACATCCACCGCCAGCCATATGAACCAATGCTCCCGATAGACCAGAATCATCAGGATCTGCGCTACCAGGGCAGGAACGGTGGTGAAAGCGTCCAGATACGGCTGGGTGTCATTGGTCCATGCTGATAGTGCGTACCCCGTCAGCCAGGAGAAAAAGAGGGTTAGCACAACGATGATGCTCATTATGGAGTGGGGGAGATGACGCGGACTGACCGTTAACTCTTCACCGTTCTCCACTAATCGTTTCTTCCATACATACACGCCGTAGATCATCGTTACGAAGTAATAGGCGTTGATGCCAATCTCGCCGTAGAAACGCTGGGTAACGCATAGATAGGTGTAGGTAAGTACTTGGGCGAAACCGAATACGAAGGTCAATATGTTGCGTTGAGCCGCTAGACAGACAGACACAATGCCCAGACATCCGCTCACCAGCGACAGCCATGAGTCATGAGGCATCAAAAGAAAGGTGACTACTTGAATCACCAATCCTAAACCTATAAAACTATAGCCGAAAACCTGACCTTTCACCATTCGCCTTTCTTACTTCTCATTCGGCATTTTCAGCGTGTACAATATCGCTTCCAATTCACGGATTGCGGTACGTTTCTTCTGCCCGGGGGCGTAGAGGAAGCCTTCTGCATGAACCACCATGCTGTTCACTTGGTCCAGACGGGTCAGACTGATGAACGGACCACCCATCGCTTCGCCGTCCTGGATCTTCCATAGGCCGCGGGTCTCTATGCCGAAGAATCCGCCGGTTGTGTCATTGAGAGGGGTTACCGAGCGGGATACGGGAGGTACAAACTTCCATTCCGTGATCATATAACTGCCGGGCACTTGTGCGCTCACCAGACGGCTCACAATCGAATCGCGCATGGCGACAATCGACTCGTTGCTGAACTGGTCCTGAGACAGGTACGGATACTGATAGAGCATCAGGTCTCTGCGCATCGGACCTTTGTTGTTGCAGCACCATAACACTTTCACGCGGTGATGGTCCACGCTGAGCGTAGTGTCTTTTAGCATCAGATAGTCGTTGGAGATAAACATCTGGTATTGGAAACGCTTCAGCACTTTCTCTGCTTGTTTGCAGCGTTCGCCTTTCAGATATTGCATCTTACGGGACAACTCCTCACGAACGAACCATTCACGCACGGTTGCTCCGTGGGTGTTCCAGTACTCCAGAAACGCTTTTGCATTCGGCGCTTTGATGCGCACGTAGGCCTGCGGTTTGGCCCATACGTCACGAGCCGTCGCAGATGATACCTTGGTGTACTGATGTGGGTCAATATCGATCTGAAGAATGTTACGCGATGCCATCATCGAGTAATTGAATTGGTCATGATTCACGCGTACTACTTTCAGCGTGTGCTCCAATTGAGGCAGACCGTACATGTCTTCGCCCAAAGTCTCACGAATCTCATTGGCGACATTGTCGTCACATACCACCAGACATTCATAAACGGCACCGCTCACAGAGGTGAACAATCTGCCGTCATGGCCGCAACTGACCATTACCAGCGCCAACAGCGCAATAAGAAGAGTTTTTCTCATATTTGGATTTAATTTGGGTGCAAAGTTACAATAAATTATTGAATTTTGCAAAATTATTCGGATAAAATTTGTATATTTCAATTTTTTTTACTAATTTTGCAACCGAAAATGGATTATTACCGAAATCTAATAGCTAAATCATTTATTTTATGACGCTATCAAATCAGTATGTTTACCTCACAACAGATGTGGATGGTTTTCGCGTGTGTCGTGAGACGCGTTCGGAGTCGGGTATGACGGTTATTTTATGTATAGCCGGTCATATCGATGTGTTTTATAAAGGGAAGATGATTCGTATTGGAAAGGATGACTTGTTCGTTCGTATTCCCAGTTACGATATCGAGTTGGGTCCGTATGAGTATTCGGATGATTATGAGTTTATGCAGGTTACCATTGACGCTCAGATTTTCGAGCAGATTATGTTTGAGCATTTGCGCATGGAGCCAAACTGGTATGCAAAACAGGAGTATATCAAGGACCATCCGATTTTCCCGTTGAGTGAACGGAGTAAAGAGTTTTTCAATGCTTATTTCAATCTATTGAAATTGCAGATGGAGGATCACCCCACGGAGTATCGTTTGCAGATTATGAAGATGTATGCGAAAGTGGCGACGATGGAGATGTTGAATTATGTGGACAAGCTGGCGGTCATCAAGCCCGAGGAGTTGTCTCGTATGTCCGTTAACCAGAGCGATTACACCTTCCGTGAGTTCATGCGTCTGCTGCAGCGCTATCCGCACCAGCGTGAGGTGCAGTGGTTTGCGAATAAGATGGAGATCACGCCGAAGTACCTTTCTGAGATATGCAAGGAGCGCAGCGGCAAATCCGCCAGTGAATGGATTGCGGATGTCACGGTGTCAGAACTCAGACATCTGCTGCGGAATACCACGCTGCCTATCCGGGTTATTGCCAAGCAGATGGAATTCCCGAATGCCAGTTTCTTCTGTCAATATACCAAGAAGCATACGGGACTTACTCCTAATCACTTCCGCAAACAGATTAAAGCATGATAAAAGGCTGCCAATCGGCAGCCTTTTATTTTCACTCTCTAATTTTTTTACCATGCAAACAGCGGATGTTTCATCATCTCGCGGTTCACTTCCTCGCGTACTGAGGCAATTACTTTAGCCTCTAATCCTTCGCCTTTCGCCGCTGATGACAGCACCTGGTCAATCAGTTCCACGATCCAACCCATCTGGTCTTCTTTCAGACCGCGTGTCGTGATAGCCGGCGTACCGAAACGCAGACCGCTTGTCTGGAACGCACTGCGGCTGTCGAACGGCACCATGTTCTTGTTCGTAGTGATGTCTGCGCTCACCAATGCTTGCTCGGCTACCTTACCCGTCAGATCCGGATATTTCGTGCGCAGGTCAATCAGCATCGAATGGTTGTCTGTACCGCCGCTAATTACCTTGTAGCCCTTGTCCATGAATGCCTGTGCCATCACGGAGGCGTTCTTCTGTACCTGTTTCTGATAGGTCTTGAAATCCTCGGTCAGCGCTTCGCCGAATGCCACAGCCTTGGCGGCTATTACGTGTTCCAACGGTCCGCCTTGGGTGCCCGGGAAGACAGCGGAGTCGAGTAGGGCGCTCATCTTCTTGATCTCGCCCTTTGGAGTCGTCTTACCCCACGGGTTGTTGAAGTCCTTGCCCATAAGAATGACACCGCCGCGCGGACCACGAAGGGTCTTGTGCGTCGTGCTCGTGACGATATGGGCGTATTTTAACGGGTTGTCCAGCAGACCGGCGGCTATCAGGCCGGCCGGATGAGCCATATCGACCATGAAGATGGCGCCGATCTCGTCCGCCACACGGCGGATACGGGCGTAATCCCATTCACGGCTGTATGCACTCGCGCCGGCGATAATCAGTTTCGGTTTGTGCGTACGCGCTTTCATCTCCAGATCGTTATAATCCACTCTGCCCGTCGCTTCATCCAGATCATATCCTATCGCGTTGAACATCAATCCGCTGAAGTTCACGGCGGAACCGTGACTCAGGTGACCGCCGTGGCTCAGGTTCAGACCCATGAACGTGTCACCGGCTTTCAGGCAGGCCATGAATACGGCCATGTTCGCCTGCGCACCGCTATGAGGCTGTACGTTGACATACTCGGCATCATAGAGTTTCTTAAGACGGTCACGGGCTATGTTCTCTGCGATATCAACTACCTCGCAACCGCCATAATAACGGTGGCCGGGGTATCCCTCTGCGTACTTGTTGGTCAGCACGCTGCCCATGGCTTCCATCACTTGATCACTTACGAAGTTCTCGCTCGCGATTAACTCAATTCCTTTGGTTTGACGTTCCCGTTCACGGCGGATGACATCAAAAATCTCATTGTCACGATTCATAGATAGCTGTAATTAGTTTGCGACTGCAAAGATACTGCTTTTTTTTTATATATGCAAATTTTACAATAAAAAAAGAGAACCGAAGTTCTCTTTGAGCCACTTCCCGGACTCGAACCGGGGACCTACGCATTACGAATGCGTTGCTCTACCAACTGAGCCAAAGTGGCAATGTGCTTTCAGTATTCAGCATTCAGCTTTTTCTGAAGGCTGATGGCTGATTTCTAACAGCTTTTCTCAAAAGCGGGTGCAAAGGTACTGCTTTTTTTTGAATTGTGCAAATTTTTTGCAAAAATATTTTGTACTTTGGTATATTTTTTGTAATTTTGCAGCCGTAAATGAGAAGAATTAGGCTCATATTACTCTTTTGTTTCTGCAGTTTGGGACTCTCCGCGCAGACGTATACGCGCGTGTTCAAGGAGAATATACGCACATTGCGCGTGGAGCGTACCTTGCTTGTGATGGAGAATGGATTGGTCGGTGTCAATGATGAGGCTGACAAACTGTATATCTCATTCGATGAGATGAGCCATGACGTGCATTTCTATACCTATACGGTGCAGAAGCTGGAGTTTCGGGGGGATCATTTGGAGTTGAATAACTCGCTTGTCAGCGCATCGTACTTAGTCGGCTTCCCGAGGCTGGATATCACCGACTATGAGCATTCCATCAACACCAGCCGCGAATATACGCATTACTGGTTCGAATTTCCAAACAATGATATGCTGCTTGCCCAAAGCGGCGCCTATCGTCTGACTATATATGAGGACGGCAACCCTGACGATCGAGTGGCGGAAATTGATTTCTGCGTGGTAGAGCCCTTGGTGCAGATAGACGCTAAAGTGCGTGCGAACACGGATATTGAATACAACGGGCGTTATCAGCAAGTGGATATAGATGTGGATACGAAGGCGTTGGATCTCCGCGAACCGGGAGAGGTGAGAGTAGTGGTTACGCAGAACAACCGCATAGATAATGCTGTCTCACTGAAGCAACCCACGTTCGTTGAGCCGAACCGCCTACGATATATCAATAACAGGTCCCTTATTTTTGAAGGCGGCAATGAGTATCATCATTTTGATGCATTCTCGTGTTTCTATGCCGGGCATGGTATCGACCGTGTTTTCCATGAGAACGGCGATTATCATGTAATCCTTTTGCCGGACGAGGTGACTCAAGGCCAGTATATCCACGAATTTGACAGTGACGGACGATTCATCGTCAATGCGGAACGTACCAACGACCCTGACACGGAGGCGGAATATATGTGGGTGCACTGGACACTGCCGATGGAAAAGCCTTTCTTTGACGGAGCTCTGTATGTCGGTGGAGATTTGTTCAACAACGAAATGACCCTTCGGAACCGCATGCAGTATGACAACGAAGCCAAGTGTTACTGGCTTACAGCGCTTGTCAAGCAAGGCGGGTATGACTACCAATATTGGTTTGTACCAAAGAACCAAATCACAAATCAGAAATCACAAATCACAAATACAATAACTACCACCCAACGTGTGGATGGTAGTTATTGGCAAACGGAAAACACCTATACGATTTATGTTTATTGGCGTCCGTTTGGTGCGCAGTATGACCGCTTAGTCGGCGTTAAGCAAGTCTCGCTTTAATCGCTTTGCTCTCAGCCTCGTAGCCCGGTTTATCAAGCAGAGCGAACATATTCTTCTTGTATGCTTCTACACCCGGTTGGTTGAACGGATTGACGTTCAGCACGTAACCCGAGATACCGCAACCGCGCTCGAAGAAATAGATAAACTGGCCGATATTGTACTCGTCAATCTTCTCGAATTCAATCAGGATATTCGGCACACCGCCGTCAATATGCGCGAGACGCGTACCCAGCTCTGCCATCTTGTTCACCTCATCCACACGCTTGCCGGCGAGGAAGTTCAGGCCGTCCAGGTTCTCCTCGTCCGTCGGAACAAGCACTTGTTTGTTGGCTTTTTGAATCGAGATAACGGTCTCGAAGATCGAACGTTCACCGTCCTGAATCCACTGACCCATCGAATGCAAATCGGTCGTAAAGTCCACCGAAGCGGGGAAAATACCCTTGTGATCCTTACCTTCGCTCTCTCCGTACAGCTGTTTCCACCACTCGCTGAAATAGTGTAACTTCGGATTGAAGTTCACGAGAATCTCAATCTTCTTGCCGTCGCGATAGAGGGCGTTACGAATGGCAGCGTATTGGCATGCGGGGTTCTCGGCGTACGACACCTTCACATCAGTCGCTTTCTCCATATCCTGTGCTCCTTTGACCAGGGCCTTGATGTCACCGCCGGCTACGGCTATCGGCAGCAGACCCACTGGAGTCAGCACTGAGAAACGGCCGCCTACGTTATCCGGAATGACGAAGGTCTTGTAACCCTCTTTAGTGGCGAGGCTGCGCAGCGCACCTTTGGCACGGTCGGTAACCGCTACGATACGGTGTTTCGCTTCCTCTTTGCCTACCTGCTTCTCCAGCATCGTCTTCAGCAGACGGAAGGCGAGAGCGGTCTCGGTCGTCGTACCCGACTTCGAGATATTGATGATACCGAACTGCTTGTCAGCCAGAAACTCCATCAACTCGGCCAGATAGTCCTCGCCGATGTTATTGCCGGCATATACCACGTACGGGTTCTTGCGGTCCTTGGCTACAAACGCATCGAAAGCCGAGCTGAGCGCCTCATTTACTGCACGGGCACCCAGGTAGGAACCGCCGATACCGGCTACGATGACTACCTCACAGCGCTTACGCAACTCGTCTGCGCACGCTTGAACTTCTGCCAGGAAGGCATCCGTGATAGACGACGGCAGATGTACCCAGCCAATATAGTCGTTTCCTGCTCCCTGACCGTTCTCCAGCAACAGGTTGGCGGCTTCAGTTTGAGCTTCTAATTGTTTTAACGCAGCTGCATCTACGAACGAAGCTGCATTTTTAATGCATAATTTCATAATTTAAATAAATTTTGGAACTTCGGCTTTATCGAATTGCGTAATTATACTTACAATCGATTAGCACGAACTTTCATATTATTGTAGTTTTGTTGTTAATGACTTGATAATCGGTTTCGCTTTCTGTTTGTTGTATAGGATCTCATACATGGCATCTACGATAGGTAATGCCACGCGCAGACGCTCGTTGGTGTCATGGATGGCTTTCGTGCCGTAGTAGCCTTCCGCTACCATCTCCATTTCCATCTGAGCGGCTTTGACGGAATAACCCAGACCTAACATCTGACCGAACTGACGGTTACGGCTGAACTGTGAATAACCTGTTACCAGCACGTCGCCCAGATAACCCGAAGCGGTGATGTCGCGCGGCACATTGCTTACTGCTGTAGCGAAACGCTGGATCTCCTGGATGGCGTTGGACAGCAGTACGGCTTGGAAATTGTCTCCGTAGTGTAGCGCCTGGCACATACCGGCGGCAATCGCATAGATATTCTTTAGTACCGAACTGTATTCCAGACCAATCACGTCGCTGGATACGGTGGTGTGAACATATTGCGTCTGGAATAGTTTCGCCCAGGACTCTGCGTTCTGACGGTTCTCGCAACCGATGGTCAGATAACTCAGGCGCTCCAACGCGATCTCTTCCGCGTGACACGGACCGGCTATCACGCCGAGCTGGTCATACGAGATGCCGAAGCGGTTGTGCAGATAGTCGGTGATGATGATGTTCTCATCCGGTATCATACCTTTGACGGCGGAGATAACCACCTTGTGCGTCATGTCGCGACGGATCTTGTTCAGGGTCTGCTTGACGTACGGGGACGGAATGGCGAGAATTAGCACATCCGATTGTGCCACCGTCTGGTTGATGTCCGCAGAGAAATGTATACGGCTCACGTCGAACTCTGCTACTCCGAGATAATTGGGGTTCTTGCCGGTCGTGATGAACTCGTCTATCACTTCCTGACGACGGATGAACCAGTTGATTTCGCCTTGGTTCTGCATGACAATCTTCGCTAATGCCGTTGCCCACGAACCCGAACCGAGTATTGCAATCTTTCTATACATAACTATGTTTGATTATGGACCGTCCTACGGACTAAAAGAATAAGGAATAAATACTTAAATGTTTTGTATAGTCGATGCCGTTTAATCTATATTCTTTTAGCGAAGCGGTCTTTGTTCTTTAAGCGAAACGGTCTATTATTCCGGACGCATGGTCGGGAACAGAAGCACTTCCTGGATGGTCGGCTGACCAGTCATGAACATCGCCAGACGGTCAATACCAATGCCAATGCCTGATGTCGGCGGCATGCCGTACTCAAGCGCACGCATGAAGTCATGGTCAATCACCATTGCCTCGTCGTCACCCTTGTCCGCCAGTTTCATCTGCTCTACGAAACGGTTGTACTGGTCAATCGGGTCATTCAGCTCCGAGTACGCGTTGGCCAGTTCTTTGCCGTTCACCATCAGTTCGAAGCGCTCGGTCAGACCCGGTTTGCTGCGATGCAGCTTCGTCAGCGGACTCATCTCGACAGGGTAATCAGTGATGAAGGTCGGCTGGATGAACGTGCCCTCGCAGGTCTCGCCGAAGATCTCGTCTATCAGCTTGCCCTTGCCCATGTGCTCCGTGTCCTCGACACCCAGTTTCTTGGCTTCCGCGCGGATGGCGTCCTCGTCCATGTTAGCCAGGTCCAGACCCGTCTTCTCTTTGATGGCATCGAGGATAGGCAGACGGCGGTACGGAGCCTTGAAATCCACCTCGTGGTCACCGATCTGCACCTTTGTGCTGCCGTTCACCGCAATCGCTATCTTCTCCAGCAATTGCTCCGTGAAGCTCATCATCCAGTTATAGTCCTTGTATTGTACGTACAGCTCCATGCACGTGAACTCGGGGTTGTGGTTGCGGTCCATTCCCTCGTTGCGGAAGTTACGGCCTATCTCGTATACGCCCTCGAAACCGCCTACGATCAGTCGTTTCAGATACAACTCCGTTGCGATACGCAGGTACATATCCACGTCTAAAGTGTTATGATGCGTGATGAACGGACGTGCGCTCGCACCGCCGGCAATCTGCTGCAGAATTGGGGTCTCCACCTCTGTGTAACCCGCCTCGTCAAACACCTGACGCATTGTGCGCAGGATAGCTGCACGCTTGAGGAACGTAGCCTTCACGCCCTCGTTCACTACCAAATCCACGTAACGCTGACGGTAACGCTGCTCCGGGTCATTGAACCCGTCGTATGCCACACCGTCTTTGTATTTCACGATGGGTAGCGGTTTCAGACTCTTGGCCAGCACCGTCAGTTTCTTGGCATGTACGGATATCTCACCCATCTGGGTACGGAAGACGAAACCCTCGATACCGATGAAGTCGCCGATGTCCAGCAGTTTTTTGAAAACCACATTGTACATTTGTTGATCCACGGAGGTCGGCTGCTCACCTTCAGCGAGCGGCGCCTGGATATCGTCGCGGGAAACATAGACCTGGATACGTCCCTTCGAGTCCTGCAACTCGATGAACGATGCCTTGCCCATGATACGCTTGCTCATCAATCGGCCGGCAATCCGCACCGCGTCACCTGTGTGCCAGATTTTTGCATCATTAAGCGGCTTTTCCGCGCTCATTTCATCATTATCCACGAAATTGTTTTTAATTTCGATGGAATATCCCGTTACTTCATACTCTGCCGCAGGGTAGGGGTCTATGCCCATGTCACGCATTGTCTGCAGACTCTGCCGGCGTACAATCTCTTGTTCACTTAATTCCATATAATGTTCTATTTTAGTCCAATTTGTTTCAATCTGGTCCCTAATAAATCTAATTTACAAAATCGGGTACAAAAGTACTACAAATTTTTCAAATTTGCAAGACTTTGGGTAAAAAAATATCTTCTATGCTCGTATAAGCAGTATTTTTTGCCCAAAAACTTGTAGTTTGCACGATAGTGCGACTGTACTTTCGGGGTGACCCTGCTTTTTAAGTAGGGAGGACCAAAGGTTCTACAAAAATCCCCCACATACACAATTTTCTGCCAAAATTCTCAAGCGCCAAAAGGATAAGCCTGACTAATCGGGAACAGCATATTGGTTCGATATTGGTTCGATAATGGTTCGAAGTTGGTACAATACACGACTAATACACAAAAAACGCCCATATTGAGCGTTTTTTGTTGTTTGCGTAATTATTTAACCCATGGGACGGCAATGGGTATCTGCAGATGGATGTCGAAAAGGTGGGGGGCTTGTTTAAGGTACAGACGGCTGAACGCATCAGACACATATCCAGATTTCCTCGATTCCAGATTTTAGTTAACTTTCTTTTTGATGTGCACATGTCTTGGCCCAAATTTTTGGCACTTCTCGCACCATACATCCGGTGACTTACCAGTATAATCCGGCGCATACTCAATAACTTCTATATAATCATTCTCTGATGATGATTGGTTTTTGGATGAAGATGAACTGCCTCCGCTAGAACCTCCATTTGGAACCACAATAGTCCCATTATTAGGAGTCGATATTACGGTGCCAGCCGAAGTACTTCTTGTTGCAGAGCCATCTGATCCTACGCCATAACCATTTCCATTCGGATATACAACGTTGATGGAAGTTGTATATCCTGTTCCGTGACAAGTACGACACTTGTTCTCACCAGTGCCATTACACCATACACAAGGTGCCCATCTAAGTCCATAATAAGAAGATTCATAGTGTCCACCCATTCCACTGCACATAGTACATGTTTTACTGCCATGACATAGTTGGCAATAAGATACCCTCGTTGTTACAACTCGTCCATCTCCATATACTGTACATTCGGTATAACCGTATGCGTCAGATTCGCGTCGAGACGTTACAATTTCAGAGGAATTGTTCTTTGCCGGAGCCGGTTTCTCAATAGGTTCTACGGGATCGACAACAATTAGCTTACCTTCAGGTTCGTTGTTCTTAGAGATGGGAGTAGGATCAACAATTAGCTTGCCTTCAGGTTCGGTAACAGCGACGAATACTTCAACATTATTGGTCAAAATATTTACATTTTTTCCAAATGCATCTTTTGCGACCACATTATAATCAGGAACTATAATTGAGGTTAATTTATTGGAATTTGCAAATGCCTTAGACCCGATTTTTTTGATACTATTAGGAATATCTAATTTGGTTATATCACCACACCTTTCGAATGCACGGTCTTCTATAATCTCAACACCTATTGAAATTGTAACAGATTTTAGAGTAGAACATCCTGCAAAAGCTGAAGTCTCAATCGTCTTTACGCCCTTTGGGATAGTGATGGATTTGAGATTAGTACAACCAAGAAAAGAGCCTTTCCCGATACGAGTGACGCTGTTGGGAATGGAAACTTTAATTAATTGCCAACATCCGGCAAAAGCATATTGAGAAATGGTAGTGACACCATCGGGAATTTCATATGTTTTATCATTCTTTCCGATTGGGTAGGTAATAATAGTTTTTTTATCCTTGCTGTATAAAATGCCATCTATGGAACAATAGTTCGGGTTGTCTTCTGCAACATCTATGGTTGTTAATTTTGTACATTGATTAAAAGGGAATTTAGTAGTTATGTACATAACGCTATTGGGAATGAAAACGGTAGTTAGTTCTTTACATGCTCCAAAACAACCTTCATCCAAGCAAACAACGGTATTGGGGATATTAATAGATTTCAGATTATGACAACCATCAAAAGCGTAGGCTCCAATATAAGTTACACCATTGGGGATGGTGATAGAAGTTAAACTGGAACAACCACAAAACGCATTATGTCCTATTTGGTCAACTCTATCCGGAATCTTTACGGATTTTAATTCATGGCAGTTCATAAAAGCATTCTTATAGATGCTTGTTACCATATATGTTTTCCCTTGATACCGAATAGAGCAAGGTATCTCAATAGATTCTTGGTATTTCTTTTTGGGATTAGGCAGGACGGTAGCGGTTAGGTCTGATTTGTTTATCCCGTAATAAATGCCTTTCTTTTTAATTGTTTTGTTGTATGTAATATTTCGTTTGTAGTTTTTCGAGGTGATGTTCTTGTTGTGTTTCGTGGAGCCGAGCGTTGAATTAGTAGAGGTACTGACGGTTATTTTAGCCGCTTGTGTAGGTGTTGTAGTCGGTGTTGTTTTTGAAGTCGTTGCAGATGCTTGTGCCGGTGTTGTAGTCGGTGTAGGAGAAGGTGTTGGTGAAACTATGGTGTTTATTTGCGCTTGATCTATTTTTTTTATTTGAGAAGGCTTGACGTTTGGAATGGATACAGAGGACGCGGTATATATTGTTATAACCGGGCAATAATCGAATGCCGCTTCTCCAATATGTGTGACGCTTTCCGGAATGGTGAGGGTTGTTAATTTGGAACATCTTGCGAATGCATGCTTTCCGATTGTTGTGAGTTGGGAATTTATTCTAACTGATTCTAAATTTTCACAAGAATAAAAAGCAAAATTTTGAATGGTAGTCACATTATTGCCTATCTCTATAGATTGAAGACCGTTACACGAATAGAAGGCATCTTGTTCAATGGTTGCAATCCCTTTTGGAACGGTGTAGTTTCCTTGTCTGTCGGCGGGATAAACTAATAGTTTCGTCTTATCTTTATTGAACAGCACTCCGTTTACAGAACAATAGTTCGGATTATCCGAAGACACATTGATGTTTTTCAAACTTTTGCAATTTTTGAACGGATTACCCTGAATATCAATAACACTTTGAGGAATCGTCAAAGTGTTGCAGTCAGAGTGGGAGAATGCATATGAACATATGGTCTGGACGCGCTCAGGAACGAAATAGTAACCCTCTCTGCCTCCCGGATATGCAATAAGTTTCTTTTTGTCTTTCGAAAACAAAACGCCATTAATGGAACAATAATTTTTATTTTTAGAATCCACGTTTATGGATTTTAGATTACAACACTCATAAAAAACACTTTCTCTAAGATTTTTAACACTCTTAGGAATAGTAATGGATGTCAATTTATTACAACTAGAGAACGCAAAATCATCTATAGTTCTAACACCGTTAGAAATGGTCACAGAGGTCAAGTCAGTGCAATCACCAAAAGCATTAGCTCCGATATATGCAATGCTTTTAGGAATAACCACAGAAGTCAAGTTCTTGCAAAATATAAAAGACATATGGTCAATACGGGTAACTGTATATGTTGTGCCCTGATATACTACAGTCTCCGGTATTATCAATGAACCACTCAAATATGAGTAATTGTCTTGTCTTAAATGATTTTCAGATGTCACTTCTGCGGTCTTATAGGTGATGTCCAGATTATAGTACAGGTCACCGATTTTTACTTTATCTGCAGCAGACATGCTTCCTGCCAATGCCGCAATCGCAATAATAAGTGAGATAAATTTTTTCATGTTGTATTTGTATTAATGTGTTCTTTTATTCGGCATATGTAATCTGGACTTCTGGGCAATTGCTGAACGCCCTATCTCCGATTTCTATATCCTTGTTGAGAATGGTGACTGAGGTCAGGTCGTCGCAAAATGAGAAAGCCCAGTCTTCTATATGCGTGACGCTCTTTGGAATGGTAATAGAGTTCAAATTCCAGCAACGATAGAATGCCTCATCTCCAATTTTTGTGAAGGTGTAGGTAACCGAATCGTATGTTACGGTGGATGGAATGACAATATTACCATTGTACTTGCCGTTCGGAGACTCAATTACCTCTGCTGTCAAAGTTTCCTCATGCAGACGATACTCCAACTCAACAAACTCCACGGACGGAACAGATGTGTGGTCTCTCCATGTAGTGATGATGATAAGAGTGGCAACAAGCAGGGCTCCTATGGTCCATAAGATAACATTTTTGTTGGGTTTGAATTTTTTTCATTTTCTCATGGGGTTTGATTTGCGCTGCAAAGGTACAACAAATTTTTTAAATTTGCAAGAAAAAAATGCCTATTTGGGACGTTATTTTCGTTATTTGCGTTATTTTCGTAGTTTGCGTAGTGTATTGAACATAAAAAATGAAAAATCTTCCTAAAAAATTTGCATATGTCAAAAAAAAGCAGTACCTTTGCAGCCGATTTTGCGTAAATGAGCGAAAACAAC